>Ga0102936_1000612_pt1 | contig 14218 bp, 14 predicted proteins | sample SalPon2_A_H2O_MG_FD_78502 | JGI IMG/M metagenome (GOLD analysis project Ga0102936, IMG submission 78502) | Salt pond water microbial communities from South San Francisco under conditions of wetland restoration - Salt Pond MetaG R2_A_H2O_MG | ecosystem: Environmental > Aquatic > Non-marine Saline...
CGGACGAACGACGCGCTGGCGTACGGCGGCGAGGTCCACCTGCAGGTCGCGCGCGACGACGACCGCTTCGACCAGATCGTCTCGACCGCCCGCGAGGAGTACGGCACTCCGTTCGTCGAGGTGTTCGAGGACGCGGACTGGGACTTCTACGAGATCGACGAGCGCGTCTTCGCGCCCGCGACGGTCACCGTCGACGTCGTCGACGGCCCCGTCTACACCGTGGGCGAGACCGACGAGGACCTGCTCGCCGAGTCGTTCGACTACCGCTGACCTCCCGACCGAATCCGACGAGGACCCCGTGCGACTCAAACCAGTCCCCGACCCCCCGGCCGCCGTCGACGACCTCCGAGAGCTGCAGCGCGCGGTGCCGCTCGTGCCCGGCAACACCGACGACTGCTGCGCCCGCCTCCGCGACCGGTGTGACCTCCCCGACCGGCGGACCGCGAACGACTGGCTCGCGTTCCTCCGCGCGCTCGGCCTCGTCCGGGAGACATCCCGGGGGTTCGTCAGGGCCGACGCCGAGCCGACCCCCGAACTGGTCCGCGAGGGGCTCCGCGAGGGCGTCCTGCTCGTTCCGGAGGCGCTCGCGGCCCTGCGGGCGGCGACGCCGGCGGACCCGCTCACGCCCGACGCGCTGTTCGAGGCGACGCGCGAGTCGGTCCCGCGGCACGACCGCGCCCGCGACCCGGAGTGGGAGGCGACGTGGCGCGACCGGTCGGCCCGGCTGCTGGCGTGGCTCGCGCTCGTCGACCTCGCCGAGCGCGTCGACGAGGAGGGAGGCGGCGAGACCGGGCCGTCGGCCGCCTACGTCGCCGGCGACGCCGTCTGAGGCGTGACCGGCGTCGACCGCGCCCCCGTGCCGGGATTAGAGCTGAGACGCCGACGCCGGAAATCGGCGCGACGCCCCCGTGACAAGCCTTTTACTCGGAGACGGAGTGGATGAGCGCATGGGACGATTCGATCGGCGAGAGTCGCCGCTCTCGGTTCGGTACGAACCGGTGAGCGTGAAGGACCTGCTCGTGGAGATGAAGGACACCGCCGAGCTGTTGATAGACCTCTCGTACTCGGCGGTGCTCCACGCGAGCCCGACCATCGCCAACGAGGTCGTCGAACTCGAACACCGGATGGACGTCCTGCAGCTTCGCGCGCGGATGAGCCTCATGCTCGCGGCGCGGAGCCCGGACGAGGCCGAGCGGCTCGCCCCGGTGCTCGGCGTGATCGGCGCGGCGGACAAGATATCCGACGCCGCGGGCGACATCGCGAAGATCGTCAGCGAGGAGATCGGTCTCCCCGACGCGATGCGCGGCGCGCTGGCGGAGGGCGTCGAGACGCTCGTCCGCGGGACCGTCGCGCCGGGGTCGGACTACGCCGGGCGCTCGCTCGCGGACATCGACCTGGAGTCGGAGACGGGCGTCCGGGTGATCGCGATCCGGCGCGACGACGACTGGGTGTTCAACCCGGGACCGAACACGCGGCTCGAGGCCGGCGACGTGACGCTCCTTCGCGGCCCGGAGACGGGCGTCGGCGAGGCGTACCCGGAGCTTGCCGGGGAACCCTACGACCCGGAGGAGCCGGAGGAGCCGGCGATCGACGACTTAGAGCGCGCGGTCGACTCGATCGTGCTGATGAAGGACCTCTCCGAGCTCGCGGTCGACCTGGCGTACGGCTCGGTCCTGTTCGACAACGAGGCGCTCGCCGAGGAGGTGCGGAACCTGGAGATCGAGGTCGACGCGCTCCAGTCGCGGTTCGAGGCGTGGACCCTCCGAGCGGCGCGCGAGGCGGACGACCCCGTCTCGCTCCGCGGGCTGATCCACCTCGGCGTCGCCACCGAGGAGATATCGGACGCCGCGGTGAAGATCACCGAGGGCGTCACGCACGACCTCGGCGTCCACCGCGTCGTCGAGATGGCGGTGCAGGAGTCGGACGAGATAATCACGCGGACCGTGGTCCGGGAGGGAAGCGCGCTCGCGGGCACGCACGTCCGAAACGGGATCCCGACGACCGACGTCTCGACGAGCGTGATCGCGATCCGCCGGCCGGACGAGGGGTGGATGATCGGCCACGACATCGACACCGTCCTGCGCCCGGGCGACGCCGTGATCGCGAAGGGGACCCGCACCTCCGCCGAGGAGTTCGAGGCGCTCGCGTCGTGACGTCCTCGCCGGCCGCGGACAGCGAGGCGCTCGCTCGCGCCTACTACGACGCGCTCGACGCCGGCGACTACGAGCGGCTCCGCGGGCTGCTCCGCCCGGAGTTCGTCCAGCGTCGCCCGGACCGCACCTTCGAGGGCCGCGACCGCTTCGTGGCGTTCATGCGAGACGAGCGGCCGATGACGGACACGACCCACGCGGTCGACGCGGTGTACCCGAAGGGCCCTGGCGTGGCGGTCCGCGGACGCCTGCTCGACGGCGACGGCGACGAGGTGTTCGCGTTCGTCGACGTCTTCGACGTCGCGGACGACCGGCTCGCGTCGCTGGAGACGTACGCGGCCGACGGGGAGTGACGCGCCGCGCCCTCGCGGTCAGCTCCCGATCCGGTCGAGGTCGGCGACGAACGCCCGGAGCGCGTCGCGAGTCACGTGCGGCATACAGACGACGCGGAGCTCGCCGGCCGCCGTGCGCGACGCCTTCCAGCCCGCCTCGCGGAGCGCGTCGAACTCGGACTCGGGGAGCGCCGCGGCGACGAGCGGGAGCGTCGGCTCGACCGCGTCGTACCCGCGCGCCGCGAGTGCGTCGGCGAGCCACGCGGCGTTCTCTGTCGCGCGCTCGGCCGCCTCTCGGTAGCCGTCGGGCCAGAGCGCCTCCATCGCGGCGACCGCGCCGGCGACGCCCGCGCCGCTTCGCGTCCCGGTCAGGGTCGCCTGCGACCGCGTCTCTAAGTAGGGCGTGTCGACCGCGAGCGCGTCGAGCGCCGCGGACTCGCGGGCGAGGAGTCCGCCCGCGGGGACGGGCGCCTGCCCGAACTTGTGCGGGTCGATGGTCAGCGTGTCGACCGGGGCGTCGCCGAACGACCACGCGCGGTCGGCGAAGGGGAGCACGAACCCGCCCCACGCGGCGTCGACGTGCATCATCGCGCCGGCGTCGTGAGCGATCTCGGTCAGCGCCGGGATCGGGTCCACGCGCCCGTACTCCGTGCTGCCCGCGACGCCGACGACCAGCGCGGTGGCGTCGTCGACGGCGGCCGCGACCGCGTCCGTCCGCGTTCGGTAGTCGCCGTCGACCGGGACCGTCCGCAGTTCGACGTCGAGCAACTCAGCGGCCTTGTGAAACGAGAAGTGGCCGCTCTCGGGGACGACGACGTTCACGTCGCTCGCGTCGTGGCGGTTCCGCGCGGAGCGGACCGCCTGCACGTTCGCCTCGGTGCCGCCGGAGGTGACGTACCCGGCGGCGTCGGTCGGCGTCGGGTGGTCGGCGAGGGTCGCGAGGAGTTCGACCGCGCGCGTCTCCAGCGACGCGACGGCCTCGTACGTGGCCGGGTCGCCGGGGTTCGTCGCGAGGTAGCGCTCCGCCGCCTCCCGCGCCGCGGGGTGCGGCTCGGTGCACATCGAGGAGAGCACCCGGTCGAACGACTGCGGCTCGGGCTGCTGCATTCGAAGAAACGTTACCGCGGAGCGTCTTACCCGTTCCGTTCTCCGGTATCACGGTCGCGCGGGGCGGCGGCGGTCGGCGACTCGCGCCGCGGACGGCCCCGTCAGCGGACCGAGTCGAGGAGGAGTCGCTGTTCGGTCCGCTTCACCTCGTGTTGCACGTCGCGGACGGCGTCGATGTTCGCCGAGATGGACGAGACCCCCTCGTCGACGAGGAACTCGACCATCTCCGTCTTCGAGCCGGCCTGCCCGCAGATGCTCGTGTCGACGCCGAGCTCGCGGCACGTCTCTATCGTGTCGCCGATCAGCTTGAGCACGGCCGGGTGGAGCTCGTCGAAGCGGTCGGCGACGTGCTCGTTGTTGCGGTCGACCGCGAGCGTGTACTGCGTGAGGTCGTTCGTGCCGAAGGAGGCGAAGTCGATGCCGGCGGCGGCCAGCTCCTCGATCTGCAGGGCGCTCGCCGGCGTCTCGATCATCACGCCCCAGCGGCGCGTCTCGGGGTCGATGCCGGCCTCGCGCATGTGGCCTTTCACGCCCTCGATGTCGGCGGCGTCGTTGATCAGCGGGAACATCACCTCCAGGTTGTCGTAGCCCATGTCGAAGAGCCGCGCGAACGCGGCGAGCTCCTGCCGGAACGGGTCGGGCTTGTCGAGGCTCCGCCGGATACCGCGCCAGCCGAGCATCGGGTTGTGCTCGACGGGCTCGCCCTCGCCGCCCTCCAGCTCGCGGAACTCGTCGGTGGGCGCGTCGATGGTGCGCACGCGGACCGGCCGCGGGTAGAACTCGTCGGCGACGCGGCGGACGCCCTCGATCAGCTCGTCCTGATACGCGCGGGCGCCGTGGTCGGCGATGTACGTCTCAGGCGTCTTGCCGAGCGAGAGCACCATGTGCTCGATCCGGAGGAGTCCGACGCCGTCGGCGCCGGTCGCGGCCGCGCGCTCCGCCGCTTCGGGGATGGAGACGTTCACCTTGACCTCCGTCGCCGTCATCGGTTTCACGGGGGTCTCGGGCCGGGCCGCCTCCACGGGCTCGAACTCCTCGCCGGGCTCCGCCTCGTCGTCGACGCCGGCGCGGACGGTGCCCTTGTCGCCGTCGAGGGTGACCTGCTGGCCGTCCTCGAGGAGCCGCGTCCCGTTCCCCGTCCCGACGACGGCCGGGACGCCGAGCTCGCGGGAGATGATCGCCGCGTGGCTCGTCATGCCGCCCTCGTCGGTGACGATGCCGGCGGCGCGTTTCATCGCCGGGACCATGTCCGGCATCGTCATCTCCGTGACCATCACGTCTCCCTCCTGGACCTGGTCGAGGTGGTCGAGCTTGTGGACGATCCGGACCGCGCCGGAGACGACGCCCGGGCTCGCGCCGAGCCCGTCGACGAGGACGTCCGCCTCCTCGCCGCCGTTCGGGACGCTACCCGCGCCCGGCTGGCCCGACGACGCGTCGCCGGCGGTCGACTTCCGCGGGGTCTTGCCCCCGGTGCCGGACGCGCCCGCTTCGTCCTCGCTCTCGCCCTCCTGGATCGTCGTGATCGGGCGCGACTGGAGCATGTATATCTCGCCCTCGTGGATCGCCCACTCGACGTCTTGGGGAGTCCCGTAGTGGTCCTCGACGCGCTCGCCGAGCGCGACCAGTTCGCCGATCTCCTCGTCGGAGAGCACCCGCGCGGTGCGGCGGTCGTCCTCGACGTCGAGCTGGACGGTCTCGCCGGTCTCCGGGTCCTTGACCATCTCGACCTTCTTGTCCGCGACGGTGACGTCGTCGACGACGCCGCGACCGCGGTCGTACACGTAGTTGTCCGGCGAGACCGTGCCGGAGACGACCGCCTCACCCAGCCCCCACGCGGCCTCGATGGTGATCTGCGCCTCGCCGGTGGAGGGGTGGCTGGTGAACATCACGCCGGACTTCTCGGCGTCGACCATCCGCTGGACGACGACCGCGATGTCGACGTCGGCGTGCGGGAACCCCCGCTGCTGCCGGTAGTAGATCGCCCGTTGGGTGAACAGCGAGGCCCAGCACTCCTTCACTCGTTGTATGAGCGCCTCCTCGCGGACGTTGAGGAACGTCTCCTGCTGACCGGCGAACGAGGAGTCCGGGAGGTCCTCCGCGGTCGCCGAGGAGCGCACGGCGACGAACGCCTCGTCGTCCCCGTCGCCCATCGAGCGGTACCGCTCCAAGATCTCCTCGCGGACCTCCTCGGGGAGAGGGGTCTCGAGGACGAGTTCCTCCGCGCGCTCCTCGGCGGCGCGGAGCGCGGCGGAGTCCTCGGGGTCGACGTCGACGGCCGAGAACAGCTCCTCGTCGATCCCCGCCTCCTCGATGAACGTGCGGTACGTGCCGGCGGTGACGGTGAATCCCGGCGGAACCGGAAGTCCGGCACCGATGAGTTCACCGAGCGAGGCCGCCTTCCCGCCGACTGTCCCGACGTCGTCGGCGTCGACATCCTCCAGCCAAAGTACTGCCATTCGTATACTCGGAGGATCCGAGAGCCGACGTATGAAGCTTCCGGACGATACAACGGTGAATAAAAGATTACTCAGTCGCGAGTTACGCGTCCGTCACGCGGACGTCGTCCGGCGCTCTCGCTCGCGGAGTCGGTCGGGTCCGCGAGCGTGTGAGACGGCGGTCGAAGTCGTCGGGAGCGCTCGAATCTCCGGCGAGAGGGCCCGCGGCGTGCGGCGGCCGTCGCGCGGGGTGACGACGGCGTCGGTCGGGCGAAGAGAGGGCCGAAGTGCGCGGAGAGAGACGAACCGTCGGCCGGTCCGTACGCCTCGAAAGGGTCGTCGCCAATCTATACTTATCTGCGTAGGGTCGAGTCTGCCCCGGCAACGTGTTACAGGTGTTGTAACAGCGTCCGGTCACGCGTCTGGCGAGGCGGCGAGACGCTCGCGCTCCGCGCGGAGGAGGCGCTCCCAGAGGCCGAACAGTCGGCTCCCGAGCGCGTACCGGTCGTTCACTCGCCGGACCCACGCGTCGTCGGCGAACAGGAGCCGTTGGAACCGCCGGACGGGCGGCGAGAGCGACTCCCGGTCGCCGCCGTAGTACGACAGCGACTCCTCGCGGGTCCGCTCGACGAGTTCGGTGGGGACGTCTATCCCGTCGGCCGCCGCGGCGTGGACGAACCACTCCAGGTGCAGGAGCGCGTCGGCCAACAGGAAGCGGTCGCGGAACCCCGAGACGCCGGCGAGCGCCGGGCGACCGTCGATCCGGACGTCCTGCGGGCGGGAGAACCGCGGCGCCGCGACCGTCACGCCCGCGGTCCCGGCGACCGTCCCGGCGACGCGGCGGAGGCGCCAGTCGCCGTAGCGCACCGGCGCGATCAGCGCGAGTTCGTACCACGTCGGCAGCCACTCGCAGTAGGGCTCGGAGAAGGCGCCGTCCGCGAGCAGCGTCGCCGCGACCGACCGCGCCTCCGCGGGGGAGAGGGTCGCGTGGTCGGTCCGGAGCCGGTCGGCGACCCGCGCGCCGTCGACGGCGTCGGCGCCGTCGAAACCCATGCCGTCGGCGACGTGTCGCGTGTACGCTCGGCTCGTGGCGTACCAGTCGGCGAAGTCGGCGGGCGACGTCAGTCGGAGGAGTCGGAGGACGGTGATGCGAGAAGTACGGCCGCGAGCGACAAAACCGATCCGTTCAGCGTCCCGCGTCGCGGTCGCTCGCAGTCGGCGGGGCGCCGTCAGGGTCGTCGTCGCCGCCGCCGCCGATGTCCCCGCCCGCGTCGTCCGCGAGCGCCTCGTCGAGCCCCCACTCGTCGGCGCGCTCGGCCGCCTCGGCCCGCGCCTGCTCGCGGATCGCCTCGATCCGGTCGTCGTCCGCGAGGAACGCCGCGACGGCGTCGGCGTCGTCCGCCGCGGGGCCGGTCACGCGCTCGTCGGGCGCCGCCTCGCGGGTTCGGTCGGCCAGCGCCGAGTCGTCGGCGAGTTCGGTCGCGGCCGCGCCCGGCGCGACGCGGAGCGCGTCCTCCTCGTGGGCCGCGGCGAGCCGGTCGTCGTCGACCGCGTACAGTTCGACTCGGTACGGCCCGGGAACCGCCAACTCCGCGAGCGCGTCGGGGCCGCCCCGGTCGGTCACCGTGTTGTACGCGAGCACCGGGACCCCGTCCGCGAAGGTGAGGACGCCGCGCGCGTCCCCCTCCAGCAGGAGCGTCTCCTGCGGGACGAGCGTCGCGTAGCCGGTGAGCCCGCGGTCGAGCGCCCGCGAGAGCGTGGTTCCGACGTCGGAGACGACTCGCGATCGGAGGAGGGTCCCGCGGGGGATCCGGAGCTCGGGAGTGTCGCGCGCCGCCCCTCGGTCGCTCCGCCCGTCGGCAGTCCCCGTCATGGCGTGTCCGGGACGACCGCGCTCCGGAAGCGGTCCGCGACCGCGTCCCCGTCGCCGTCGCGCACGTCGAGTCGGGCCGCCGCGCGACGGTAGCGGGCCGCCGCGTCGCTCTCCGGCGCGTGCGCCAAGAGGGGCTCGCCGGCGCGGCGCGCCGCCCGGACCACGTCGCTGTCGGGGACGCTCGCGAGCACCGGCCCGCCGAAGTGGCGCTCGGCCTGCCCGGCCACGTCGGCGGCGTCGTCTCGGACCTTGTTGAACAGGACGCCGGCGGTCTCCGTGCCGTAGGACCGGGCGTACTCCTGCACCTTCAGCCCGTCCGAGAGCGCCGGAATCGTCGGCTCGACGACGACCACGACCCGGTCCGCGAGCACGACCGGGAGCACCGCCGACTTCGAGCCCAGCGCGGCCGGCGAGTCGAGCAGGAGCACGTCGGCGTCGCCCGCGAGCTCGGCGACCACGTCGCGGAGCCGGCCGGGCTCGGCCGCCTCGAACCCCGCGAGCGAGGTGCCGCAGGGGACCACGGAGAGCCCGAAGCGGTCGTACGTCGCGTCCGCGACGTCGGTCGCGGTCCCCTCGACGAGCAGGTCGTGGAGGGTGACCGTCGCGTCGTCGAGTCCGGCGTGAAAGAGGAGGTTCGCCATCCCCGTGTCGGCGTCGACGACGGTGACGTCGTGCTCGTCGGCCAGCGCCATCCCGAGCGCGAGCGTGCTCGTCGTCTTGCCCGTGCCGCCCTTCCCGCTGGCGACCGCGAACGCCTCGACCATGCGCCCACCTGACCGACCGCTCGGCTAAAACCTGTCCATCGCGGGCGCCAGCGGACGCGGACGCAGTCCGGGGCGGACGCGGTCCGGATCCCACCGCACAGCGTTTTGCCGTTCGGTGCCAACCACCACCCATGCCAACCGTCATCGACGCGGACGCGTTCCGCGACATGATAGACGAGCGCCGACGCGGCGAGCGGTCGTTCGCGCTCGTCGACACGCGGCCGGCGGAGAGCTACGAGAGCTGGCGGATCGCCGACTCGGTCCACTACTTCTACAAGCCCTTCCACGAGTTCGACGTCGACGACTTCGAGGCCGAGACCGGGGTCGACGCGGACGACGCGATCGTCACGGCCTGCGCGAAGGGGAAGGCCTCGCTCGACTTCGCCGAGGAGCTCGAGGCGGCGGGCTACGGCGACGTCACGGTCGTCGCGGACGGGATGCGCGGCTGGTCGGGCGTGTACGACCGGACCGCGGTCCCGCTCCCCGACGCGGGCGACGAGCCCCTCGACGTCGTCCAGATCCAGCGACGCGCGAAGGGCTGTCTCGGCTACCTCGTGGTGGGCGGGCGGTCGCCCGGGGGCGACACCGATCAGGCCGACCCCAATCGCGTCGCCGTCGCTGATTCCGATGGCTCCGACCGCCTCGCCATCGCTATCGACGTCTCCCGGCACGGCGACGAGTGGCGGGAGGCGGCCGACGCGCACGACGCGTCCGTCGCGGCGGTCCTCGACACGCACGTCCACGCCGACCACCTCTCCGGCGGCCGAGCGCTCGCCGACGACCTCGACGTTCCCTACTACCTCCCGGCGGCGGCCGCCGAGCGCGACGTGGCGTACGCGTTCGAGTCGCTCGCGCGAAACGAGACGCTCGACGTCGGCGGCGTCGACGTGAAGGCGCTCGCGACCCCCGGCCACACCGACGACGGCGCGAGCTACCTCGTCGGGCGGTCGGCGCTGCTCACCGGCGACACGCTGTTCACCGACAGCGTCGGGCGGACGGAGCTTCAGTTCGCGGCGGGCAGCGACGGCGCGGACGACGACGCGGGCGACGACGAAAGCGAGGCCGCCGGCGCGGCCACCGGCGCCGAGCGGCTCTACGACTCGCTCCACGGGACCCTCCTCGCGGAGCCCGACGGGGTTGTCGTCTGTCCCGGACACTTCGCGGTCGCGAACGACGGCACCACGGGCGACGTCGTGCCCGGCGAGCCGGTGACGACGACGGTCGGCGCGGTGCGCCGGGGGCTCGACGTGCTCGACCTCGACCGCGGGGCGTTCGTGGAGCGCATCACGGCGACGCTCCCCGAGAAGCCGCCGAACTACGAGGCCGTCATCGCGGCGAACCGCGGCGTCGAGTCGCCGCCGAACGAGGTCGCGGCCATCGAGTTAGAGCTTGGTCCGAACCGGTGCGCGGCGGACGCGGGCGGAGAGTCGACGGCGGACGACTGACCCGTCAGTCGTCGGGGACGCAGACCGTCGGCGGTCGCTCCGCGTCGAACAGAGACGCGCGCCGTCCGTTCGCCGCCTCGGTCACTCGTCGTCCGCTCGGTTCGCGATTCGGTTCGCGAGTTCCCGCGCGGCGGCGACGTGGTCGTCGGCTTCGGTGTCGCCGGTCCCGTCGACCGCCGCGAGCAGGGTTCGGATCTCGTCGGCTCGCCTGACGACCGTCGCGTCGTCGACCCCGCCGCCGGCGATGTCCGCGGCCAGCGCCTGCGCTTCGCCGAGTCGCCAACCGGCCTCGCGCTCCACCGGGCGCTCCTCGGTGGCCGCGAGGTGGTCGTGTAACGCCGCGATCGGATCGAACTCGTCGCTCACTGTTCCGTCGCAGTCACGTCAGTCGTCGTGGATGAACACGAGGCGCTTCGTCTCGGTGTTGCACAGGCAGAGGTCGATCCCGTCGCGGGTCGCCCCGATCTGCTGCCAACCGTGGTCGCTGACGAACAGCGTCTGGAACACGCCGCGGTCGCAGTCCGGGTTCGGACAGCCGACGCCGGCGGCGTTCTTGTACACGGTCGTCCCCCCGCCGGAGCTCTGACGCACCAGCCCGTCGCGCAGTGAGCGGAACTCATCGGCTGACATCGGTCCGTCCGTCTCCTCCTCTTCCATGAGTGCAGATTTGCGCGGCATCGTATATAAACAGACGGGGCGTGGCAATCAGTGGCATAAAATGCGAGTCGGGGACGCGCTCGCGCGCCGTCCGTTCGCCGCCTCGGTCACTCGCGGTCGCGCTTCGCCGCGTCGGCGTACGCGTCCGCGAGCCGGGTCGGTTCGGGGAGCTTGTAGCCCGCGCACATCGCCTCGACCGGGTCGACGGCCGTCTCGGCGGAGACCCGGTGGCCGGGGCTCACGTACAGCGGGTTCACGCGAGGGCTGTTCGGGTACTGCCGCGACTGAAACGCGTAGCCGATGGTCGGGGCGCCGGCGGCGTCGGTCGCCGCACCGCTCGCGCGGTCGGCGTCTCCCCGTGACGCGGCCGTCTCAACCGCGTCGTCGGCGCGGATCGGCGTCCGCCACCCCTCGGACCGTCCGTCCGTCGACGACGCCGGTTCACCGCAGAGCAGGCGCTTCGCGACGCCGACGCTCGGGACGTCCAGCAGCACGCCGACGTGGGTGGCGATGCCGGCCTCCCGGAAGTGGATCCGGCCGGAGCCGTCACAGACCAGCAGGTCCGGGTCGGCGTCCAGCGCGTCGAGGGCGGCCAGCATCGGCTCCCCCTCGCGGAACGCGAGGAGGCCCGGAACGTAGGGGATCGACAGCGGGGTCGTCGCGCTCGCGTACTCGATCACGACGCCGCCGCGGACCGCGACCGCCGCGGAGACCGCTCGGTCCGCGCCGTCGTCGGGCGTCAAGAACGCCTGATCGACGCCGACGACCACGGGCGCGTCCGGGTCGCCGGCGTCCGGTCGCGCGGGCGGGAGGCCCGCGGTGAGGTCGGCGGGGTCGTCGATCGCCACCGCGGCGGGGTCGAGGTCGTGGTCGTCCGCGAACGTCGCCGTCGCCGCCAGCTCGCGCTGGAGCGACTCCATCTCCGCCCGCGAGAGCGCGGGGTCCGGGAGGAACTCGGGGCGCGCGACGCCGTCCGGCCCCACGGGCGGCGACATTTAAAAGCGCCCGCCCGGACCACCGGGACCGCCGGGGCCGCCCGGACCGCGAATGCCGCCCCCGCCCATGCCGCCGAGGCCGCCCGCGGACCGCGCGAGGCCCTCGTTGCGCTTCCCGAAGGCGAGTCCGATCGCGAAGCCGATCAGGTGCGCGAGGTGCGCGATGCCGCCGACGCCGCCCGTGCCGCTCTGGATCACGAGCACGGCGGAGACGAGCGCGATCCCCCACGTCAGGTACTTGATCTTCATCGGGACGACGAAGAAGAGGAGCACCTGCATGTTCGGGCGCCACACGGTGAGCACGCCGAGGATCGCGAAGCCGGCGCCGCTGGCCCCGACCACGCCGGTCGTCGGCGCGCCCGTCGCGATCGCGAACAGGACGTGGCCGAGGCCGGCCAGGGTCCCCGAGGCGAAGAAGAACGCCACGAACCGACGGGAGCCGACCGCGCGCTCCACGAGGGGGCCGAAGAACAGGAGCACGATGCTGTTCCCGATGATGTGGAACAGCTGGAGCCGGGAGTGCGAGAGCACGGAGGTGAACCAGGTCCAGACGTTCAGAACCGCGTCCGACCGGAGGACGAAGATCTGGCTGTGGGCGGCGTCCCCGAGGGTGAGCGTCACGACCCACTGCGCGAGGAAGGTGATCCACATCGCCGCCAGCAGGGCGTACGTCGCGTTCCCGCGGAAGTAGCTCACGAGCCCGCCGGTGCTCGTCTCGCGGTCGACGCGGCGCTTGACGCGGTCCACGACGCCCGCGGACGACTCGCCCGACCCGACCGACCCGCCGACGTCGTCGACGTCGGCGTGGCCGCTGTCGAACACCCCGCCCGGGTCGTTCCACTGGGACAGTCCCGGGCAGTCGTGGTTCTCCGGTAGCCGGTGCTCGCCACAGAAGGTCTGGCCGCACCGCTTACACTGGTACGGGAGGTTCTCGTACTCCCCGCACACGTCGCACGTCGCCATTGTCGATCCTTACGGCGGCGCTCGTAAAGCGGTTTGGCTCCGCGACGCGGGCGGCGGGAAGACCGCGGTCGGGACGAGATGTTGCTTATAAGTAGACCGGGGCCGCGTCCGCAAGCAGTTACGTATACCCGAGCGGCGACGTCGCGCCGGGAGCGACCGGCCTCAGCCGTCGGTCCGGCGCTCCTCGCCCTCGCGCAATCCGTCGACCAGCCGGCGCAGCGTCGCGAGCGGGTACTGTCCGGGCGCGGTCGCGTTCGCGGGGTCGACGGGCGCGTAGCCGATCTTCGAGCCGTAGATCGGGGTGACCGCTCGGGTGTGGCGGCCGGCCTCGCCCATGCACATCGTCGCCACGCGGTGCCCGGCGGCGGTCGCCTCGTGGGTCGCCTCGATCATCGCGAGCGCGTCCTCGGGCGCGGCCGCGGTCGTCGCCAGCTTCCCCACGTCGCCCTCGCCCGCCGCCTCAGTGAGGAGGTCGACGAGGGCGTCGGGCTCCGGCGTGGACTCGAAGTCGTGGACCGAGACCACGACGCTCGCGCCCGCCTCGCGGGCCGTGTCGCGGAGCGCGGTCGCGTGCGACCGCTCGCCCTCGGGGGCGTTCCCGCGGAGCGCGGCGAGTTCGACGTCGACCGCGGCGACCGCGTCGTACGCGAGCGCGGTCGAGAGCGCGTCGTACCGCCCGCGGCCGTCCGCCTCGCCGCCCTCCCACGACGCGCGGTTCGTGACGAGCAGCGGAAGCTCGCCGTCGTAGGCGTCGAGCTGGGCGAGCGGGTCGCTCGCGAGGTCCATCCGGAACTCCGCGGCGTCCGCGTGCTCGCGGGCGCGCGGCTCCTCGGAGAGGTCGGCCGTGCTCGCGGTCAGGACGAACTCCTCGAACATACGGGCCGTTCCGGGGCGGGGGACTTAGCTGTGTACGTCCGCTGTGCGTCGGCGAGTCGAAACGGTGGGGCCGAAAGAGGCCGACGCGGAGGGCAGGAGAAGGGAGACGCGGGCGGGACGCGAGTGTTACGCGACGAGGCCGTCCTCGGCCTCCAACAGCTCGTGGTACCGGTTCCGGATGGTGACCTCGCTGATGTCGGCGACCTCGCTGACCGCGGCCTGCGTCGTCTTCTCGTTCGTGAGGAGGGCGGCGGCGTAGACGGCGGCCGCGGCGAGCCCGACCGGCGACTTGCCGGAGTGGATCCCCTGCTCCTTCGCCGTGTCGAGCAGGCTGCGGGCGCGGCGCTCGGCCTCGTCCGAGAGGCCCAGGTCGGAGGCGAACCGCGGGACGTAGCTCTCGGGGTCTGCGGGCTGGATCTCCAGCTTGAGCTCGCGGACGACGTAGCGGTACGTCCGCGCGATCTCGTCCTTCTCGACCCGCGAGACGCCGGCGATCTCGTCGAGGCTCCGCGGCGTCCCCGCCTGCCGCGCGGCGGCGTACAGCGAGGCGGTGGAGACGCCCTCGATGGAGCGGCCGGGGAGCAGGTCCTCGTCGAGCGCGCGGCGGTAGATGACGGAGGC
>Ga0102936_1000613_pt1 | contig 14208 bp, 5 predicted proteins | sample SalPon2_A_H2O_MG_FD_78502 | JGI IMG/M metagenome (GOLD analysis project Ga0102936, IMG submission 78502) | Salt pond water microbial communities from South San Francisco under conditions of wetland restoration - Salt Pond MetaG R2_A_H2O_MG | ecosystem: Environmental > Aquatic > Non-marine Saline...
AAGCTGGTGGTTTCAATACAGGCATCCTCTCACCGTGGCTCAATGACCGCTATTCAACACAGCACATATTACGACTTTATAGAGTAGCTACGACTCTCAGAGTAACGGAAGGAGGTAATTGATTCCCCACAGAAAGAACGCCACTAATAGCACTAATCCTAATGCGATACCGGTACCCAGCTTAATTTGATTCATGCTTGTATGTCAGTAAGGCTGTATGAAAAACGTAGGTCTAAATATTAGTTCTAAAACATTATCTCGTCTGTTGACGTTGCCTAGCTCAGCAAAACGGAGTCATACTCTAGTGCCCGGTCATTTATTGTGGGTAATTTTCAGCAGTTGCCCCTTGTTCAAGTGTGACTTCTCCATCGGCATCAATGAATCCGGCGCTGGCATTTTGTTTTAGCGTGACATCTCCCTCTGTAGTAATATCACCAGCATTAGCCCCATTTTCGAGGGTGACCTCTCCCTCTGTTTCGATATTGCCTGCCTCAGCATTTTGTTTTAGCGTAACACCACCCTCAGTTACAATATTATCAGCACTAGCCCCATTTTCGAGGGTGACCTCTCCTTCTGTTTCGATATTGCCTGCCTCAGCATTTTGTTTTAGCGTAACATCACCCTCAGTTACAATATTATCAGCACTAGCTCCATTTTCGAGGGTAACATCGCCATCGGTGGTAATATCGCCTACCTCAGCATTTTGTTTTAGCGTAACACCACCCTCAGTTACAATATTATTAGCACTAGCCCCATTTTCGAGGGTGACCTCTCCCTCTGTTTCGATATTGCCTGTCTCAGCATTTTGTTTTAGCGTGACATCACCCTCAGTTACAATATTATCAGCACTAGCCCCATTTTCGAGGGTAACATCGCCATCGGTGGTAATATCGTCTACCTCTTCGCTTTGTTCTACCGTGACATCACCTTCAGTTACAATATCATTTTCTCCGCCATTCTCATTTCCTCCGCCGTTCTCATTTCCTCCGTCAACCCCTCCAACGCGCGCATTATTGTTCTGAGTTGGCTCTTCAGGTGATTCTTGTACGCCAACCGTATCTACGGTCAGGTTGTTGGCCGTCGTTTCAATTGTTAGATTATATATCCCATCACTGTTCGAATCGTCCGTGACGCTGGAAACATTAGTCTGATTCCAATACTCTTCGCCGCTCAATCGCGTCGGCACAGTAACAGTAAGATCACCTTCAGGAAGTTCACCAGTGACACTCTCAGCTGGACGGAGCTCAAGAGTAACCCGTCCGGTCCCGCTCTGACGAAACTCGTTTTGGAGAGCCGTGATTTGTACCTCTCCGCCATCAACGAGGGTCTGATCTTCAATCACCGCAATTCCACCCCCCTCATCACGACCATCGAGGTAAAGCACAGATGCGTCATACCACGTCGGAGAGCGGTCAAGTTCACTGTACCCCGGTCGGTACTCGATGAACCGAGTTGGAATAGTCTCGATCACCGTTTCATTGGATTCGTACGCAATCGTGATCGGATATGGCTCGCTGGTACGTATCGTCCCAGCCGGCGCTGGAGGATTTATTGTGAACACACGGGTTGAATAGGCAGTACCCAACTGAACCGTCTGGTACTGTGGCTGGTCGGTGCTCCCGGCTTGTAGAATACCCGCTCTGAGCTCGACAAGATCGTTTCGGACCTCTCCGGAGTGTTGGAACTCAGTCTCTGCATTCTGCTGTGGAACGACTTCCACTTGATACAGTGAGAGCGCAAGGATCAGGAACCCAAACAAAATAACGACCCCGATTACTGTCGAAACAGCACGGTTGTCGTCTCTCATCGACGTGCTAGTTGGCTGGTTGCTCATTGTGGGTTCATCTGAACACGCTGTGTATCTTCTACCGACGGCCAAATGGCTAGTCGAATATCTGCAGGGCTCGGAATGATATAGAGGAACCAGTACGCGATCATAAGATGATGGAGATAGTACGGATCAGCGATTTTAATCTGTTGCCAAATACCGGTTTGAATAGCGGTGATAGCAGCCACGCTACCGACAAGTAGAGGGGCAAGTGCAATCATCCGAAGTGTGGCTTTTGTCGGCATGCTCTCGAAATCAAGACGAAGTCGGAGTGGGACCCATGAGATATGTTCAATCGAAAGCGGGCAGGCAATCCGAGCGACTGCTAGGTGGGTGAGTTCGTGGAGTCCTATCGCAAGAACCGGGAAACCGATAGCGAGAAAGATTGCTTGAACTCCAGCCATACCAAGTCACTATTTGCTAAGCATTTAAATCTGGTATTCAAATTCAACGTCCATGATAATCGAATTCAGTACTACGTTTCGGGTTTACGGCCCCTATCTCGACGTATAGTCCGACCCTCCCAGACACGTGACCGCCGGGTGAGTGCGCTGTCGTCAGATTATTATTCTGTCCACTGCCACAAAGGTTCGTGTAAAAGGATTGTCGTTGAGCGCAAATTCTAGTTGGCGCTTGCTTCAACCCCACGAGGGTTCGTCTGAAACGCATCCGCCGCCCGTCTTGGATTGTCGTATCTGCTTTGTTGAATCCGATGACGGCGTGGGGATCACTGTTTGAGAGCCTGTTCAAGATTGTAGACTGCGGCGGTTAGCACGAGTTCGCGGAACTCGCGGTACCAAGCGCGAGGGTGGACAGCGGGGCCGAACCGACGCTTAATGGCCGAAAAGGTAGTCTCGGCCATCCAGCGCTGGCCGTATAATTCGCTGTCCAACCGTGCGTTGTATGCGTGGTCGTACGCAGCGAACAGCCGATGACACAGCAGGGGCCGGACGCCCTCTGAACGGAGGGTGTCCCGGAGCGATTGGTCGTCATAGCCTTTGTCACCGGCTATACTCTCGATTTTGTTGGTGTTTCGCAAGGCGACTCGACGGCCAGTTTGTGTGTCGTGAGGCCAGTGTGCCGAGCAGTGGATATCAAGGACGGCACACGAGTCGGTATCGACCAACGCCGTCGTTTTGAGCGTGCTTATGTGGCGATCCGAGCGGTGTTGGTAGTGTCTCGATGCCGTTTCGTGGTCGAAGAATGTGGCATCGATGGCGCCGTGCGAGCCCGGATCGCACTGTCGCGCAGTCGCTCGAAGGAAGCGCCGCCACACCGACATGGGCACCCTCTCAAACGACCGGTACAGCGTTGAGGGCGCGGGAAATGCCGTCCGTGACAGCTGTAAGAGGCTACGAACACGATCCATTTCGCTCGCCCAACCGACGATCTCGCGGTACGTCGCATCCATGTGAACCCACAAAAAGTGGAGCGTGACGTGCTTCCATCCGGGAAATCCGTGGCCAGTCGGATCACTCACCGCCGTTAGACTGGCGGCACAGCGATTTTGAGCCAGCAACACGGCTTGTTTAACGAAGCGGAAGAGTAGTTTAGGCACATTCGGCTCTTCCGCTTCGCTTCCACCTTCAGAGCGACGCTATTCCGCCGCCTTCTGCGGATTCAACAGAGCAATTCAGTGAGGCCAACTGTCTGAAAGCCCGTTCGATCAAAAGTAGTTTCCGACGGTTAATTACAGTCTATCCCGTCGTCGGAGAACCGCTAACGCGGCACCAACTACAGCTACGAGAGCAAGTAAGATAGGTAGTGTCGGGGTACTCGATCCGCTTGGCTCAGTCGTAGTCGATGTCTCGTCAGTTTCGGACGGTTCAGAGGTTTGCGTTTCACCAGATTCAGTCGAATCAGATTCGGGTCCCGAGGACTCATCAGCGGTCGTTTCTGATGAGGACGGCTCAATAACAGCGAAGAGTGAGAACGACTCGACGGGTGCACTGAGAGTAGCCGTACCATCACTCACCTCTTGAACCGTTGTCTCTCGCTGCTCCCATCCATCATCAGTCCAATGAACGATTACCGCACTACTTGGGTCATCCAACTGTTCGCTAGGCACGTCAATTTCGACTGTAGCGGATGTCTGTTCGGGCACGGCTGAACTCGGTGAGATATCGACAACCGTCACGAAGTCGAATTCGGAGGTATCGTTGACACTCGTGACGTCTCCAGCGATGCGGTCAGTAATCGTCCCAACTGTCTGATTGGGCAGCTCGCCGAACTCGGAGACAGTCACCGAACCCGCTACAGTGTCGTCGAACCCGACACGAGTGACCCGACCTGTCTCTTCGAACGCAGCGCTCCGCCCGTCGATATCGGTTTCCTCAACGACAGTGGGTTCGACGTCGATGATCGGGAAATCGACGTTAGTTTCGTCGGTGATGCTACCACCTCCACCCCCACCGCCAAATGTGACGGTATTCTCGTCGGTATCGCCGTCATCGCTGGTAGCGACCGTGGCTGTCACCGTTTGATTCGTCACCAGACCCGCCTCGTCGGCGATCCGTATCTCAACCGTGCGACTCTCGCCCGGCTTCAGCCCAGTGAGTTCGTATCGCGTGGCGCTCGCGTTGATCTGCGCCGACCCCGTTACCTCAGTGCCGTTCTCTAAGACGGTCACCGAGTCGGGATCAACGCCTGAGGCCGTATCGTTGTAGCCGAACGCGATCGTTGCGTTGTCAGAACTCGCGTTAATCGTCGTATCGCTCGTCTCCACGGTCACGGAGGGTGCCGTGTTGTCCACGAGCAGGCCGCGTGTGGTGACGTTCCGGACACCAGTCTCGCTTGTCGCCACGACACCCAGCGTGTATACGCCGTCGTCGACGGTCGCGCCGTCGATAGTCGTGTCCCACGATACCGTTCGCTCGCCCTCGAATGCGTCGCTGACGTTTTCATCGAAGACGGGCTCCGTTCCGTTCGCAATCACAACCCGGACGTTGTCCGGATCCGGATGGTTGGCCGCAACGGTGAGGTTCAGCGGCCGTTCCTCGTTCACGATCTGTCCCGAATCGGTCTCGACACTCAGTTCGGGTGCCGTGAGCGCTGTCTCGGCCGATGTCGCGTCAGTTGTCACGTCCGTCTCGTCTGCGGCCGTCGAAGCGGACTGGATGTACGACGGATCCTCGGTGAGCGCGTAGTCGAGAACGGCGTCACGGAAGTGAGCCGTCCCGGGTTCGAGTCCGGCGTTCGTCGCCGCCTCGATCGCGGCTTCGCGGTCGTCCGCCGGGAGGTCGTCGACAGTGACCTGCTCGGACGGGTAGTTCGGGTCGTAGAACTCTTCGGGACTCTCACCTTCGTCGTAGTCGAACAGCGAGTTCTCGGCCGTGACGCGGTAGTCCTCGCGGTACTGTCCGTACAGTTCCTCGAACGACGGCGAGGTCGACAGCGTCGTGCCATCGGCGAGTGCGATGTCGTTCCCGGCGTTGCCATCGGGGCTCCCAAGCAGTCCGCTCATCGAGTCGACGGCGGTCCGGTTCGGTTTGACGACGACGTCAAGGCGGTCGCCCGCGACGGTCGCTTCGAGCCGCGAGTCGCCGTCGTCGACCTCGTCGTTAGCACCGGGGTAGACGACGATGTACGTCTCGGGCGTGCGGAAGATCTCGCCGTCCTCAACGGTCATCGACTCGCCGGTTTCGAGTGACTTGGGGGTGCCGTCGACGATCAGCATCTGCTGGTCGCGGGCGTCGATAGTGATCTCGGTGGCGTTGATTTGCGTTGCGACCGCCGAGATGACGCTCACGTCGCGGTCGGCGACGGGACGAAGGCGCGCCTGGACATGTGGGCTGCCGTCCGAATCGTTCGTGAGCACGAACTCACCGGCGGCTTGGAAGTCGTAGGCGACGCCATCGTAGGTGGTGAGGTGGGGGTCACCGGTTGCGGAGCCAGATTTGTCATCGGGGGGAGATGGCGCAATTAGTACAGGGTTCGGGTTACTTGCTGGTATCTGTGTATACCCATAATCAATCATTTGACCAATATCTCGGTATTTCTTTTCACTTATTCTTGTTCCTGCAGCATCATATAGCGCAGAGAAACCAGGGATAGTAAAGCCTTTACTATGAATTGTAATTATCCTCGGCGATTTTGACCTCACCTTCCACACCGGTCCTCCGCTTTGACCGGAATAAAGTAGATTCTTAAGAAGCGATCCGCTCGAGTATTCGTGGCATTTTGAACTCCCTACGCAGGCAAAGTTAGGAAGTATCTGTGGTGATATAAAACTCGTACCTTCACCATCCGCAATCACATCCCACTTACTGGGGAAAGACGAAACAAACGTCGCTCTATCACTCGGATAACCAGTAACATGAACGTTATCTACATTATTCGGATTAAGTAATCCGTCGCTGTCATATACTGGGCTATTCGGCTTATTATGTTCATATCCAAAGGTACCTGTGTTCGACCCTATCGGTCGCTCAAGAGTTAATACAGCGACATCATAAGGTACATTGCCATTCTTTATGAACTTCTTATATGTTTTAATACCTGAAACATCTACCTTGAGTTTATCACCCTCCGGTTCTGGCACAAAGTGAATATTATTTACCCAACGATCAGCTGATGTATTATACACACAATGCGCCGCGGTGATTATATGTCGATCTTCAATAACTGTGGCTGTACACCCTCGACCGGTAAGATATCCTGTCGAAGACCACGGATATTCGGTAGTATTATTAATTTTGCTTTTTGCGTAGCTTGCCACGGTGATATTTTTTATATTGTTGTTTATACCATTAGGTGACTTCGCAGAACTCGATGGGAATTGTATTGAAGTAGATACTGTTGTAGTATTATTGTATGATCGATTCGTAGGATCATAACTAACAATATTATTTTCCACTTCAAATGACTCAGTCCAGCCGCTAGAATCGGTCACAACCCAATTATTGTTAATATATGTCTGTGTTAAGACTTCAATCTGCTTCGTACCATTTGTCGCCGGATCGAACTCATAACCGTAGAATCCGGTCTCACCTGATGAAATATTCGTCCCAAATCCACCTCGGAGGACATCTTTCTCCGCTGAATCGTTGTTATTCGTGTCCACCTGTATCCTCACCCGGACGGGTCGTTCAGGACCGTCATTCTGAACCTCTGGACTAATCGTAACCGGACGCCCACCGTAGAAGCCGCCTTCCCCGTTCTCGTCGCCGTCAATAGCGACCCGGGAAAGCCTCGGAGCCGTCCGCTGAACTGTCGTACTCGCGCCGTCAGCACCGACAGTCACAGACGTACCGCCCCAGAACGCACCCTCGGGCCCATACAGTTCGACGTTGTACTCGCCGGTCTCGAGCGTCGACCACGACGTCAGACCGCTCTGATTGGTCTGCCGACTGTCGAGGATGACGAAGCTGTCGTTGTAGAGTTTGATCTCCGCTCCTGGGACGATGTCGCCGCTCGCGTTCGTCGCCGTCACCGACAGCGTGCTCGAACCGTTGAGTTCCGGTGGACGCTCGGGCGTGACGCTCTCGTTGATATCGGTGCTGGCGTTCTGCTGCTGTGCCGACGCGAAGTAGCTCTCGTCGCCGGTCAACGCGTAGTCGATGATCGCGTTTCGGTACGTGGTCGTCCCCGGCGTCAGGCCAGCCTCCTCAGCGAGACGCTCGGCCTCAGTGCGCGTTTCCGGATCGAGGTCGTTCACCGTCAGACTACCCTGGGGAATCGTCGGATCGTAGTACGTCTCCGGACCGTTGTCCCCCTCGTAGGAGAACAGCGTCGTGTCGTTGGTGACCCGCCAGTCGTCGCGGAACGACCCGTACAGCGCGTCGGAGTCCGACGGATTCGACACCACGGTGCCGTTCGCGAGCGCGATATCGTTCGAGCTGTTCCCGTCGACGTTGCCGAGAATACCTTCGACGGGCGTGTTACGATCGGGATCGAGTCGGACCTCGATATCGATCCGGTTGCTGAACATATCGACGACGACCCGCTCGTCACTCGGGTCGGGCTCGCTGTTTTCACCCGGATACACGATCACGTAGCTGTCACCGGTACGCTCGACGGCTCCGTTGCCGACGGCGACCGTGGTCCCATCTTCGATGGGCGTCGGTGTGCCGTCGATTTGAACGGGCGTTGAGTCGGTCACGTCGATAACGACCGACTGACCGTCGAGTGTAGTCGCAAGAGCCGTATTTATTGTCACCGAATCGCTCCGCACGACTGGTTCCTGACGGGCTTGGATCTCAAGCGACCCTGTTGGTTCGCGGACGAGCGTGTATTCGCCGGCCGCCATGTAGTCGTAGGCGAAGTCGTCGAAGGTAACGATGTGTGGGTCTCCAGTTGAGACGGCCGTCTTGAATTCGGTGTCGACTACCGTCAATTGCCGCTGGGTCTCGTTTGCCGCGGCAATTCCGTAGGCGTACGCTCCAGCCTCGAGCGATGATGGAGCGGTAAACCCAACCGTGGTGTTTGCTTCTGACGCTAGTGTCAGCTCTCGGGTATCGATCGTTTCGGGAGTACCGTCTTGATCGGTGTCTAAGACGAACGAGACGGATTCGGTCACGTTGCTCGACGTAGGGTTGTTGACTGTCGCAGAGACCGAGAGCCGCTGTGTCTGGCCGATTGTGGTCGGCCCCTGAATGCTGGTCACTTCAAGTTGATCTGTTGGATCGGGTCCAACGGGCTCTTCAACTGATATGTCCACGCTATCGTTTGCAGACTCGCTTACGACTTCAGCGGTGATTTCTGGGACGTCTGACTCGTCCGTCTGGTACACGAACGTCTCTGTCGTTTGTTCCCCAGAGACCGGGTCAGTATCGTCGAACTGGCGAAGAACGGTTAGATTCCCGTCTGTACCAGGGCCGTACAACGCTGCTCTATCGGAAGCCAAACTTCGATAGCTTGTATCACGCTTGCCAGTACGCTGGATTAGATTTCCATCAGTCGTAAACTGACCCAGTTCATTTGTATCCCTCGTACCAACCCATAACGTGTTATTTTGATATGAGAGACCACTTGGACCAGTCGTACCAAGAGCTCCTCTCACATCGAACTGTGAGAGTTGCTCGCCTGTGTCCGGGTCTAGTTCGCGAACACTATTGAGCGTGACCTCAAGCACCCAGAGTGAACCGTCCGCATACGCGAGGTCGGTAGGATCGTATCGGTCGTTGGTTATTCGCGATCGGACCTCACCGGTCTCGGGATTAAGTTCAACAATTCCGCCCTGGAAGTTGTTCTCGGTCGTATCGGTAAACCAGAGTGAGCCGTCCGCATACGTGAGGCCTCGCGGAGCACCTTCGGGCGCGGTGAACTGTGAGACCGTCTCGCCGGTCGCGCGGTCGATCTCTAGTATTGTGTCCCCTTCGGTCACGTAGATGGAATCCTCGGAAAGAGCGACTCCTCGTTGCCCCGAGACGTTGTAGTCTGTTTTGCTTACACTTTGATCGACGGTTCGTGTTTCGACGGTGTTACCATCGACGACGAACTCGATCTGCTCTCCACGGGCGCTTTCATTGATATTCGTAACGTTCGCCGTGACACTCACCTCATCTCCGGCGACGACGGAATCATTGGACGCTTTGACTGCCAATTCAAGACCAGGGTCCTCGCGAATTGTCACAGTAAGCTTATTAGCGACGTTGCCAGCGACAAGTCCGGTATCCTCATCTGCGTTCGGAATCGCTTGACCAGGACTCCCGCTCTCGGCGAAGTGGAGCATGGCCACGATGTCCCGTGTCGTGTTAATCTCTTCTCCCGCGTTCAGCGTGATTGAGAGGTTGGTCTGCGTGCCGTTGAGGACTTGACTTGCTCCGATTGGAGGTCCGACAGGAGTGCCGCCAGCCCGTGACTGGTCGTGAAGTACAACCACGTATCCAGATGGCGCATCCGGCTGGAGAGTACTCTGGTTGACCGTGATTTCAGTAGTCGATCCGATGAACTCTTGATCCGTGACGTTAATTTCACCGTCGTAGATAGTCTGGTAGAAGGAACTGGATTGGAGCGAAGGCTGTGTGGCAAGTGCTTTCTCCTCCGCTTGTATTGAAAGGATGTCCCCTGGTGATGGATTCGTGCTGTTGAGCGTCGACTCGTTGAGGAACACGGCGTAGTGTGGGCCGGGAAGTCCGCTTGTGTTCTCAAGCGGAATCGTGACTGAGTCGCCGTTCGTCTCCGTAGTGGTCGTTTCCCTAACGCCGGCGACTCGATCGCCACCCCGAGACACCTCGTAAACGACGACAATTGCCCCATCAACGTTGCTTGTGACGTTTTCGGCGACGACTGCTGGGCGTGTCTCGTCACCAAGGCTAGTGTTCACTGTTGACGAGGTAGTCGCCTGGGGCGCGAGCGTGAACGCTGCGTCCTGTCTCTCTGGCTGGTTTGATTCTCCTTGAAGCGCAATGAGCGTCGGGTAATCATCGGACTGCGTCTGCCATACTGTTCCGAATTCGAGTCCAGACATATTGGTCTCGGCTGCCTGCCCTTGCATTTCGGCGGTTGTCAGGCCAGTCACAGTCTCGGTGGAGCTATTCTGTCCAGTCGTTTGTAAATCAAAGTAGGATTCTTTGACTGTCGCTGAATTGACCTGCGAACCAATTAATCCCCCTACCGTGCGCTCTCCAGACACAGATCCGACAGCGAACGTCTCGCGAATTGTACCCGTGTTTGTTCCACCAATAAGTCCGCCCACATCACGGGTACCATTAACGTTGCCAGACGCTGATGTGTTTTGAACTGTTCCACTATTAAACCCGACAAGACCCCCAGTAGAGTTGGTTCCGCTCACATCACCACCTGCTGATGTATTCTGAATTGTCCCAGCAACGTTGCTTCCGACGAATCCACCTACACTACCGATACCGTGCACACTACCAGACGCTTTCGCATCCAGAATTGTCTCTCCGTTTAGTCCGACGAAACCACCGACTTGTTCTGAACCGTTCACGTTGGTAGTCGTCGTCGCATTCTGAATGGTTCCTCTGTTCTTTCCAACGAATCCACCCACTCTTTCTGATCCGCTCACGCTGCCAGACGTCGTCGCATTCTGAATTATCCCCGAGCTGAGTCCGACCAGTCCACCTACATTACCAGTACCGTTCACGCTGCCAGACGTCGTCGCATTCTGAATTGTCCCCGTACTGGTTCCGGCCAATCCACCTACACTACCAGTACCGTTCACGCTGCCAGATACTGTCACAGACTGAACCGTACCATCAAAATTAGATGCAACGAGTCCGCCTACATCTTCTGAGCCGCCAACGCTACCAGATACGGCCACGTGCTGAATTATCCCCTCATTCAGTCCGACTAGTCCACCTACGTAGTTCTTACCAGTGATTCTAAAATCGACAAGTGAAACATTTACTACACGGCCATTATTTCGGCTTATTAGCCCAACAAATGTTTGATCAGATCGGTTAATTGTGACATTTGTGACTTTGTGTCCGCTTCCGTCTAGGGATCCAGTAAATACATTACTGCCATCACCAACTGGGTCAAACCCACTCTCGTTATTCCACTGGACAGTCCCACTAGCATCAATATCATTCCCGAGCGTGTAGTTTGCCTCAAGATTGTCTTCCATCGCCTGTAGCTCTGAGGCGTTAGTGATCACGTATGGATCAGAGTGCGTTCCATCTCCTGCCAAATTGTCAGGAGGGATATCAACTTGTTGAGACTCACTATCGTCCGTATCTTGTTGGGAAGCAACCAGTGTGGGATAGTCGTCAGGCTGTGTCTGCCAGACGGTCCGAAATACAAGCCCACTCATATTGGTCTCGGCCGCCTGACCTTGCATCTGAGCGGTCGTCAGACTGGTTGCACTTCCAGCCGAAGTACTCTGTTCGGTCGCTTGGGTATCCCAGTATGAATTCTCAACTGTTCCCTCGCCCGGAAGGAATGTGGCATTATCTCCGACTAACCCCCCAACATCACCACCTCTGGAAACGGTTCCAACAGCGAATGTTTGTTGGATGGTTCCAGAGTTTCTACCAACGAGTCCTCCCACATCTCCGAAACCACTAGTACCGCTGACGCTCCCAGAAGCTACTCCAGTTGTTATTGTTCCTTCAGAGTGTGCTCCGACGAGTCCGCCCACAGTCCTGTCGCCTGTCACGCTACCAGATGCTGTTACATTTTGAATTATCCCGCCGACATTAGTACCGACGAGTCCACCTACAAGGTTGGAGCCGTTCACGCTTCCAGACGCCATCGCATTCTGAACTGTCCCGTTATTGATTCCGACGGCTCCGCCTGTGAAGTTAGTGCCCGTCACATCACTTGATACTGTTGTATCTTGGACTCTCCCGGTGTCATCGTTGTATCCAACCAGTCCGCCTGTACCACTAGTGCCGGTCACACGGCCAGATACAGTAGTATTCTGAATCGTTCCGTAGTTAGCTCCAACAACTCCCCCAGTAGTATCCCCAGTCACACTACCGGATACCGTAGCGTTCTGAAGTACCCCTGTTTCACCATTATAGCCGACAAGTCCACCCACATCATTACCACCATTAACGCTGCCAGACGCCGTCACACTCCGAACCGTTCCGAGGTTATCTCCGACGACACCACCTACGCTCCGATCACCAGTAACTGTGAGATCAACAAGCGAGATCTCCAGGAGGGTCGCTGAGTTGATCCGTCCAAAGAGACCAACTTGATCGCTATTTGGGCGATCAATAGTAAGACCGGTAATTGTATGCCCGTTTCCGTCCAGTGACCCAGTAAATTCGTTAGATAATCCCCCAATCGGATCGAATCCAGTTCCGTCATTCCAGTGAGCGGTACCTGAGGCGTTAATGTCACTGACAAGCGTGTAGTTCGCATCCAGATCATTTTCTATCGCTTGTAATTCAGAAGCATTCGAAATCTCAAACGGATTCGATTGGCTTCCATCACCTGAAAGGTCATCCAGCTCCACAGCTGTCCGTCGAGAGGTACTATCCCTTGCTCCGTCACTCACAACGATGTTCGCAACAGTAGCATTCGCGTCTTCGATCAGAGACTCGGTCTCATTACTGCCGGTGTTACGGCGCAGATCCGTGAGGATGACGCGCCGTTCACCCGCTGTTTCCGGGGCAGTAGCCGTTACAGTCGTTGACGTGCTGACTGTGCCGTTAGTTATATTATCAGCACTAACGTCAATATCTAAATTATCATCATCATACACGAACCCATCGAACTGAAGATCGACCTCGCCAGTGTCAGTATTGTTTAATGATGTGTTTTCGATCGTTACTGTCACCTCGTAGGTTTGTAACTCTCCAGCGGTGACATTATCAGGTGATATCGATGACTCGGATACATTTATTACAGGAGTTGAGGCTGTACTATTATCTACACTACCATTATAACTATTTGCCGCCGCGATACCGCCTCCAAATGCAATACTACCACTAGTAATCGACATAATCATTAGAATACTGAAAAATATTGCTCTTATTTTTTCTCGTGTTGTGGTCATACATTACCTCCTGCCGAAGACGCATTTAGAGTGCGCCCCGGCCTATATTGTTTATAAATAGTTTCATAGATAGACCATGAGTTCATTATGTAGATGTGCGCAAGCAAATGTTCAATTCTACGTGAATATTCTGATAAAGAGTATATATGGTTATATAATCTCACCGAGTAAGTTTTTCTAATCTTAAATATCAATACTATCACCACGGGTACACAGACCGGGTTATGTTTCATTTGAATGGAACCTCTTCTCGTACTACATTTGATAAATTTAGTTTAAATAAAACTTTGGGACAGTATAGCACTTACCACAAGATCGTAGTCGTGATTATTGCGCTAATTTCGCCCACTCGAGAGCATAGCAGACCCGAAACGGGCGTTTGAGAGGTTATTGTTTGAATGCTTTCGCCACAAGCAGTGGGAAGACAAGTGTGGCCTCTGCTTCCACTTGTGTGTAGTTCGTCTGGTTTTCTTTGATCTTCCCCCAAGAAACCGCCTCGTTCGGCGGTGCTCCCGATAATGACCCATCACCCTCCATCCCCGTTGAAATATACACCACGTAATCCGCTCCTCCCCGGAAAAGGTTCGTCATGATTGCATGGTGTTTCGGTACTCCACCACCCACCGCGATGAGCCCCGTCGCGTCCGCCAGCAGCCCATCCTCAATCAGTGAGTCATAGTCGTCCAATATCTCAACACCCACTTCTGAGTCGTATCCCTGACGGTAATAATAAAGGAAGTTCCCAACCTCGGAGTCCGTCAACGCTGGACAGTACACCGGTACGTCGTTGTCTGCCGCCTGCTTCAGAACCGAATCCTCATCCTCGAGAGTTTCACCTAACTCACGTGCGAACGACGTCGGTGTTCTCACTTTCTCCTCTGCGAAAAAGTCCTCAAAGAAATCATACAGATACTCTTCCAACCACACATACCGGTCAGAAGGAACGAAGAGATTCCCGAGCCGATTG
>Ga0102936_1000614_pt1 | contig 14204 bp, 14 predicted proteins | sample SalPon2_A_H2O_MG_FD_78502 | JGI IMG/M metagenome (GOLD analysis project Ga0102936, IMG submission 78502) | Salt pond water microbial communities from South San Francisco under conditions of wetland restoration - Salt Pond MetaG R2_A_H2O_MG | ecosystem: Environmental > Aquatic > Non-marine Saline...
CCGCATCTCGCCTTTGTATTCGAGGTACTGGTAGATGCGGTCGAACGCCCACGAGTGGAGCTTTTTGTTTCCCGTCTTCCCCCAATCCGACTCACGCACGTCTTCAGGCCAACTCACCGCGAGCGTGCCGACACCACGTTTGACACACCCCGTGATGATGGTGTCTGTCAACGTATGGTAGAAGTGTGTCTTTCGTTCGGAGAGTTTCCCACGCGCCCACCTCGACTGCTCTGACGGGCCGTTTTTTCCCTCGGTGTCGTACTCTGTTCTGGTGAAGTAGTGTTTGTCTTCTTTGAGCGAATTGCCGGGGTACAACACGTATTCGTCGGGGAACGCGACCGTGGCGATGTTTGTGATGCCGAGGTCGATCCCAGCGACACCATTGCCAGCCGAATCCGCTGTTTCGAGGTCAATCTTACAGACGAAGTGGAGTTCCCATTCGTCGCCGTTCCAGACGGCACGAACGTTCTGTACGCTGTTGACTTCCGAGAGGTCAACGTCTGGCCGAGTCTGGTACTCGCAAAGCAGGAAATCCGAGAAATGGTCTTTCAGATTCGAGCCTTTTGAGAGTCGGACGCGGTTGTTCTCGGGGTCGTGTTTGAACCCGTCTTCTTTGAATGTGACCGTGCTGCGTGGTCGGGTGTCACCGTGTTTGCGGTAGCCGGGCGGATTCGCCTCACTGGTATTGTGCCGTAAGTCGAACCATGACTGGAAAGCGTCAGAAAGTTCTTCAACGACTTTCTGACTGGATTGTGCGTTCAAGTCTTTCCAGCACGACTGATTCTTCATGTACGATTTCATCACACTACCGTTTGGGATCTCGCCGGTTGCGTCCCAGATGCGGTCAGCGGCCCAACGTGCGACGTTCCAGATTTTCGAGGCGGAGTTGTCGAGCGAATCAAGACCATCACAGACCTGTCGGTGGTTCTGGATGGAACCAACGTAGGTACGTGTGGCCTTAATCGCCATACATAGTCTATGTAGACAAACTAAGTTAATGGTGTGGATGTGCGTGGAATATCCAACCTGCCGTCCGTGAGGGATTGGGTCAGCGTTGTCGGATTCACTCCCGGCGTAAACGCCGGGATTCTCTCCTCGTAGAAAGATAGGTCTCTTCAGTGTTGGTTCCTTTGAGTCGGTAGAACTCGTCGCTGGTGTGTGGGTCATACTCGAGGCGGCTTTTGTGGATGATGTGGGCGCTCTCTCTGCCCAGATACGGGGGTTTGTGATAGGCTTCTCGTGGTGGGTACGAGTCGGGGACAACTGGGAACTCGGAGAGGTCCTCAACGTGGAGCGCGACGACGCCAAACGTATCGATGGCGTCCACAGTCTCCCAGTTAGCGAGATCGGTGGTGTGACAGAGGATCGGTCGTGCGCCTGGTTCATCGAGTGCGGTTGCGGTTACAGCGGCGAGCCGATCGATGACTGATCGCCCGATGAGCGCCCCTGATCCCTCGTAGTCTTTACACTCAACCACGATGTGTTTTGGTCCATTAACCCCCGGTGATGACCGTTTACCTATTACGTCGATTTCTTCGACGGTGTCTCTGACGCGCGTCCACGTCCGGTAGCCCCACCGTCGAAGCGCACACGTTGCCCGGTCTTCGAGCCACTCACCGTTGCCTTGTCCACGCTGGTCTGGATCTGGATCGACTGGGTCGTCCGGTCCGATATCGAACTCTTGGAACCTGTCCATAGGGGCCGATGAGAGTGGACCCGTCTTTTGTGCACCTCCTGCACAGGTGGCGATCGGAACGGCGTGCGTGGGTGAGGTTCGTCTCTTGGCGAGCCGTCTACCCAGATTGCAACATTATAGTCAACTTGGGTGGTATTCTCGAAACAAGCCGTTTTTCTGGACATTGCTATATAAGTAATTGCTCAGAAAGGTATAAATTAATTAAAAAATAGTGCGTTTTGTGGCTCATGAGCCATGTGATGGTAATACGTTTGGCGGACGAACGGGACCCGAGCGAATTGAGCATCGAAACGCGGTTCTGTGAGCTGGTGTCTGGTACTCTCGTCGCTCCCGTGCTCAGATGATCGAACCTCCGTCAACGGTGAGAGAGACCGAGCGAACGCACTCTCGATCGCGGCATTCCCAGCTCATCCCGGTCCATTCGTCGAGAGAGCGCCACCACCCTGGATGCTCCTGTCACGGTTCGAATCGGTAGCGACGTCGCGTGGCGTCGTCGTGTTCGATTTTGATTGTGAAACGCGGAGCTGACTGGCTTTCTTCGGTTGCGATTCCCTCGTCTGCGACGGCGAGTGTGAACGGCGATGCTGGATCGACTGGGGTTGTTGTCTCGATCATAGTTTTCGGGAGGGTTTTTCTCCCGACCTTCACCCAAATCGGGGAATACAAACTATACCTAGTGGATTCGACCCGAACTCACGGTGATCTGCGTGCGGGAACCCACAGCAACCGGGCGGCGCGACAGAACTCACACAGATTTGAGGAGGAAGCCCACCAATTCAGTCCTGAGTAACTGACCGTCGTTGCCGGGCACGCCAAGATTGTATCCGTCAACAGCGATGACAGCATTTTCTCTCGCCCACATGCGGAGAGTACATCGGTCTCAGCGAGCGAGCCACCTGCCTGGGAATTAAACCCGTAGTTAGAGGGAATCCGTAGAGAGGTATGGGGTATGACCGAAAACCGCTAGACGGGGAGGGTTAGAGGGAGTAGAACCCCGACTGATAAGAAGAAGAAAAAGAAAGACGCTGGATGCCCCACCGACTGTGTGAGAAGTGAGGGACCCTCCAGCGCGGAGGCCAGCAGATCCACTAGGCGGTCAGTCACCGTTAATCTCTCTTTCCGACATATTGTATGCCCCTTGTGGCGAGACCCACAGCGGACAACCGGACACGCGAACTGGGCACGACAACTGAGACATTTCCCTTGGTATTTCCTCAGTTAATTACCCACCACTCATAGATATTCCATCTGATATATGGGCTCTGTGCTGTTGTACCCTACAGCCGGATTCGATTACCACACTCAGCCAACGATTGGTCCACAACAACTCCATGCGGCTAATATGCCCGTTAGTTGTCATACACTGGCCTCTCTAGATGGTGGGCCCACCGGGAGAAAATACACTGTTGGCTCCGCCTGTCTGCGACGCATGTGTTTGCGACAGCATCCTGTTCCGTTAGGACCTGCTTCTTCTTCTTATCAGTCGATGTTACACCCCCTTAACTCTGAGACGGGACGCTGATCGATCCGAATACAGGCTACTTGCTATTCACCCGAATTCACCCCCCTCTCACTCCCGTCTAACTCCGGGATGGACTGTAATCCAACGGCACGTTCCGATTTCAGTCCGGTCGACACGCATAGCGTACGGTCTGGCTATCTCACACATCTTCGCTGTCGTGTCTGATATAAGTCATTTCTAAAACGGGGTGGGAGTCACTGGATGAGCTCTTCGGGTCTGGTGTGACATAAGCAGAATCTTCGATCAACGGTGGCGCATTTTGTACTGTATTCTTGAGAGGACGCGCCGAGGCAGGAGTCGTCTTTCGCTGGCGATTCGACGAAGGTGGCTCACAGAGAAACACAAAACCGCTCACAACATCGGCTACTAGCTGAATTCGACAGCAGCGATTTTGTTGAAACCCGTAGATTCTGACACGAGTTTGCTGCCGAATCTAGAAGAGAAACGTAGTTCACTCGATTGACATGGACGCAAACGCCGCTGCGCGTGCTGGCGGCATATATCGGAGCCGCAGCCCTGCGAGTGGCCCTGAACTTACCGGCGAGCGTCCTCGTTGTTTCCGGTATCGCTTAGCGAACGCAACCCACCCAAGCGGGTGGGGTGGTTGATCAGCGTAATGTCTGCCGTAAGACACCATCTCCGGGAGTCCCACACGATACGGGAGCGTTGCGTCCGGGTCAGAAACGGTGTAGGTGTCTCGGAACGCGGTCATAAAGCCGTCACGATCAGGCGAGCGAACAGCCCCGTCTGCGGCTGGCCACCGACTATCTTGGAATCCCGTCCCGTCTTGGACAAACACGGTTGCTGCTTCACGTCCCATCGCGAGGTGAGCGGGCCGGGCGGGCGCAGACAGCGGCCGGAGCGTTGCCCGGGCGATCTCGCGGTCGATCGCTGTCGTTGTCCCATCTGGATGGTGGATGTTCGCCTCTGTGGCTGTCGCTGCGACACGGCGACATTGGCTCGCAAGCGTCTCGAGTGAATCGGTTACCTGTCCGCGTATCAGACAGTCGCCGTCAACGAAACACCCGAGTTCGTTTGTTGGCGTAACTTCCCATGTTTCGGGCGCACACTCGACGTCACAGACCGCCGTGCCAACCGCGTCCGCAAGCGACCTCGGTTGCTGATACAGTGTTGTCACCGGCCCTGTCGGTGGTTTGAACGGTCGCGCGAGGACTGTTGTCGCCTCCTGTGCGGTCGCCAGTGACTGTGTAAACACTGTGACCCCCGCAACCGCCGGATCCGCGTAGGCGTCCCAGACAGCAGCGAGCAGTCGGCCTGGGTGAATCGACTCACCAACAGGGAGATACACGAGGGTGGTCTTCCCCTCAACGGTCGTCCGGTGAAACGACACTGCCGGTGAGCGAGATTCGACTGCGGTGATTGTCTCTCCATGTTCGAGACACCACCGAACAACGGTTTGGGCAAACGGGTCAGTGATGTCGTCGATCACGGCTGGACGGCGACTCGCCTGGACCGTTGGATCCGCCTCGGCAAGCCGCATACCCGGTGGAACGACAACCGGTGTTACCGGCGTGATTTGGAGTGGTCCACGGTACTCCACCTGTTCCCAACACGACGTCTCATACAGCCGTGTTTCAACAGGGAAGAACGCCGGCAGGGTGGATGCCGTTGCCGTGAGCCGGCCAGTAGCGTCGAGTGCCTGATAGTCGGCCGCAAGCGGATCACTGGGCGAGCGTGTCCACAGTTGGGCGTACTCAGCTGTCGAGCCGGCAACTGCGAGTGCGCGGTTCGGCTCGGTGTCGGTAGCCGAGGTCGTGTATGATTGTCGAACAACGGTCGGATTCGTCGGCAGGCTTTCTATTAGTGTGTCCTCCCAGCCGTGTTTGGAGAGCAGTTCCCAGTTAGTGAGCGTGTCTGGGCTGTCGAGTTGGGCGCTCATCGGCGACGGCAACGTGTCTGTAAGCGTGTCTCGATCAGTAATCTGGACGCTCGGCGTGAAATCGACGCGGCGGACAGCGAGTTCCGTTGCGTCTGTGCCGCGGTCAGCAACCACACTGAGCGCCTGCGGATGGTCGCCGGCAGCCGCAAGGAGGGGCGCAAGCGATGGGTCCCGCGTCGCGGTCGCTGTCAGTGCGGTTGGCGTCGTGGCAAGCAGGCGCTCGGTGAACGCACTCGTCCGTCCAAGCGGGCGTGGATCGATATCGACGATGTTCACCCCGATACTCGCTTCACTTGCGTTGACTGCGAGGTGTGCAAGCGTTGCTGTCGCGTCCGTAATGGGGTCACAATCGACGCCTGAAAGCGAGAGTGGTTCGTCTGGGGAGCTTCCAGCCCACAACAGGGTCCGGTGGCGGAGTACGCCTGGCAGCGAGAGGTAACTAATGGGGCCACAGTCGTGGGTCCACACCGCGGCGTGGACGATTGCTGCGACGACCGTCGACAGTGACGGCGCATGGCGTGGGCGAGGGTGTCGTGGGTCAACGGCAAGTTCGATCGCTTGCCAGGTGGTCTCTGTCATCTGTGTATGGTGCTCACAAGGGTGGTGTCGGTGTGGTGCTCACGCGGAGAGGAGTGCGGTTAGGCGTCGTCGGTGTGAGACTCCGCTACCGTGTCGGGAGCCGCATCCGCTTCCCCGTCGTCACTCTCCTCAGTGGTGCCAGTGAGCGTTTTTTGGACGCTTGCCGTCGCTTCGTCGGTTCGACTCGTGTTGTCGATGGCCGTGTCCTCGGCGGCGTTGTCGGACGTCTCGTTGCGTTCTGTCGTGCTGTCAGCGTCGTCGTCTTCGTCAACGCCGGCGTCTTCTACAGCATCATCGTCGGGGTCGTTTCCAGCAGTATCGTCCTCGTCTTCACCAGCGTCGTCGAGGCCTTCGCCGTCTTCCCCAACGTCTTCGCTGGCTTCCCCTCCAACATCATCGCCGTCATTGCCAGCGTCATCGTCGTCGTCGCCAGGGTCGTCGGGGGCTGCTTCAGCATCACCGGTTCCAGCGTTATTGTCGTCGTCTTCGCCAGTGCCCTCGAGCCCTTCGCCGTCTTCCCCAACGTCTTCGCTGGCTTCCCCTCCATCATCGTCGCTGTTTTCTTCAGCGTCACCGCCCTCATCTGCGACAGCGTCGTCGTCGCCAGCGTTGTTATCTGCGGCAGCGCCATCGGGGTCTTCGCCGTCTTCCCCAGCATCATCGCTGTCTGTTTCAGCGTCATCACTGTCGGCTTCACTGGAGCCCTCGGGGTCCTCGGGGTCGTAATCAGCCGGCGGACCCGTTTGATGCGGCGAGTCGATCGTCGGGTCGAACAGCCAGTCGAACCCATCGAAGTACTTGTAGGTGTTCCCCGTCCCCCCAGTCTTCGCGTCTTTGAACTCTTCAGGGAGGTACCCGCCAATGACTGACCGAACCGGCGCATCGTACTGCGACTGGCCCTCAAACCAGGTAGCGAACGTCTCCTCGAGGTCGTCATAGGTGAGCTCTGGGCCATCGCGGGCGACGATATACCGGTCGAAGAAGGTCAGAAAGCCCGCTTTCTGTGTTTCTTGTCGCTCGTGTGTCGACCACTCTGGGGTTGGGTCGTACACCTCGATCTGGTTTGTTTCCTCGTCGCGGTAGGTGACGGTGGCGTGATCAAGGTAGCCGAACCCCATGGGAATGTGGGGTTCATAGATCCGACACCAGTCAGCGAGGAAGGCCTTCTTTTCGCTGTAGGTGATGATGGCTGTGCCGTCGCGGGTTTCGACGCGGTGGATTCCATCCTCGGTTTTTCGGTAGTACCCACACCGGCCGGCGGATTCACTGCCCTCGTCGGTCGGCTCACCAGCAACCGGCCAGTCGAAGGTGCTGACGTCTTCGCTTGCGTGTCCGGAGACGAGTTCACCGGTGTCGTCGGTGGCGGTGAGTTCGCTGCCACGGAGTTCATACGTGGTGGATCCGCGCCCGCGACGGACGACGATGCGGCCATCGACAGTCCGTACCGGGTCAGTCCGGTTATAGGTAATAATTCCAGTCCCGTCGGGCGTCTTCTTTTTGTAGCCGCGACTGAGATTCCGGTAGCCGCGCTCGACTTCGTCTTGGGTAAACCCGAAGATCACGTGCCGGCCAGCAGCGATGGCCCGCTCAGCGTTTTTGAGCGTGTTCGAGGGTTTCGTGGTGTTTTCATCTTCGACTTCGAAGGGGACGATTGTCGAGTCAACAGCGATGCCAAGCGTGTTGATGAACTGCTCTTCGGTCGTAATCCGAAGGTCTGGGAGGCTGTCGGTTGTTTGGTCAACCTTCTCGATGTTGTCACCCCCCTCGGTGAAGGTCCGTTCGACGGTATTCTCGTAGCTCCGATGTGGGAGGTTCCCCTCGTTTTGGACATCCGGGTCACCAGCTGCTGCGTCGGTTGTTCCCTCGCCAAATCCGAACTCCGCTTCGGTCTCGATTGTGATCGGCGCAACCGAGTTGAACCGTGGCGCAGATCGGCCCTCGACGTCTAGCCAAGGATTTGTTGTCCACCTGTCGGTGACCGTCTGTACGAAGGGGGCGAGCTGCGCTTCAAATAGCTGGAACCATCCATAGAGGTTGTAGTCCTCTTTGAGGAAGTGCTCCGCGCTCGTGTCTCCCGACATGAGCCGGCGGTGTTCGCGTTTGCCGAGGATGACTTCGCGATTTCGGTCTGCGAGCGCTCGAACTTCTCTCCGGCTGGTGTACTGATTTGTCCGCTCGTCGTTGTACTCAACGTTGGATTTGTCTCGAGCGTTGACGCGCTTGGTGTAGCTGGTCTTCCAGAGACCGGCTGCGAGCCGTGGGTCGTGATTCGAGGTGAAGTTCCCCGGCGCGAAAACTCGCGAGAGGTCCGATGGCTTTCCGAGTTCGACGAGTTTCGCAAAGCCATGGTCGCCGGAGTAGGTATCTTTTGGTCGGTAGGTCGCACAGCGAACAGCGGCAGTATACTGCCCATCCTCCCCGCTCACAATGACCTGATAGATGAACGGATCGTGATTGTTCCGGAAGGCGTCAAAGAGCGCTTTGAGCGGCTTTGTCTTGCTGTTGCCGGGCGTTTCTCTGTTGCCATCTTTGTGTGAGTACAGCCGGGTCGTCGTCACATCAGAGAGCCCAACCGGCTCAAGATCGAGGTGGCCGATTTCTGCGGTTACGGCGGCCGGGTAGCGACGCTTCACTGACTGCTTGAGCTTGCTCAGTGGCTTCGCGTAGGCCTTTTTCTCAGACGAGTCGAGCGTCGACTGGGTGTCGCTGTTCCCGTCAAGCCCGTACGGCCGGGGGTGGAGTATGAACTCTAGCCCGTATTTCGCTGGGAAGATGAGAATTTCGAGGCTCTCAATACAGCTTTCACCACAGACGTCTGCGATGATCCAGACGAGAACGCCGCGGATATCGTTTGGGAGGTCGTCACGCTTCTCTGGATCCCGCGGGAGGCGGACACGAATCACGAATTTTCGTTGCTTTGCTCCGCCTCGGGTCGAGTACACCGCTGTCTGGTACGCTGGAACGTCTGTTGGTGCTGGAAGTCCCTCGGCGTCGTCGTCAACTGACGCCGGAGACTGGGTTTGCTCAACTCTTTCTATTTGAATTGACATTGTGGGGTTATCTAGGGTCGCTGGGTGCGGCTTCGGTGATGGTATTCCAATCCGTTCGCGGGATTAGATGGACCGCTGTGAACGGCCGGCTGTCCGGGATGTCTAGGTGTGCCGCGGTCACTACAGGACTACTGCTGTGCGGTACGTTGGACCTGAGCGTGGTGGGTCGGTCTTCGGTGAGTGCGAGGTTGTTGTTGAGGAGCATGACCGTGGTCTCCTCAGCGTACGACGGGACGTGTGCTTCGTGGCCGGGGCTCCCGGTGTTCACAACCGTCTCATCAGGGATGTGAATGAACTCATCGTCCTCGCCGTAGTTCGGCGTCGTCGAGCCGTACGTTTGGAGGATCTCGTGGGTGGCTGGAGCGCAGCGCGCTTACTCGGCCCGAACTTATTTTCTGGCAGCGTGTCTGGGGTGGCGGAGTCTGTTTCGTTGTCTGTCGAGCGGTCGTCGTCGGTTTGGGGAGGTTCTGAGGTTGCGGACATCGCTTAGCGGGGAGAGAGGGGCAGTTGGCGCGTCTCGGTAGAGTGGCCTGCCGGACGGTGTGTGCGCAGGGGAGTGGCGTCGTGATCGCTTGGGCTGTCAGTTTGGGGGGTGAGTGGGGTTTTGCGTGGGTGGTTCACGTTGCGTGGTGATGTCGGGGTGGTCAGGTGCGATACTCGCGTTGTGTATCTGTGTCAACTGGCGAATGTGAATTAATTGTTACTCTCAAAATATCAACAAAGAGAATTAGTCCGATCGAACTCCAAATCGCGTACAAACTCCGACTTGCACAAGCTGCGGACAGTCGCAGCGGGAAGGGTTTCAACGATGCGCTCCATCTGTATCTCACCTTCGAGAAACGACTTAACACGGAGAAACTCGAACAGTACGTCACGGAACTCGGAATTGAGGACTACGATGGTGAACTCAGACGAGTTTGAAGACACCCACCGGTGGAACATGGCGCAACGGCGAGCGATGATCAAGCGTTGGGCCGAGTACGTCCGCAGTCACGATGACGCAGAGTGGTCACGTCAGCAGAATCGGCTGATCGACTCCCAGCTCCAGTCGGCAAACAAACTGGCTGCGGCGGGCGAGACAGATCCCGTTCGCTTTACCGCTGTGCGGGATCGACTCCGCGATCGGTGACGGTCACCGTCGAGGCACAAGTCTCGTTCTTTCGAGCCGTGCTGTATCTCGCGGAACAACCCCTCTCGCCGAAGACGGTTGCTGACGTTCTCCACGAGATCTCAATATACTACGAGCAGGACGACCTGCGAGGGTTTCTGAGGGTTGGCCAAAGCTGGCTGTGATTGTCCACAGTGTGGCCCTCACGAGATTGCGGCCTCCGATCTCGAGTGATTGCTGAAGAGCTCACGGTTGATAGGGGGATTCAGAACCTTATGTGTCACCCGAGTACTGAAATGGCTCCAATTGTCACATAAGGTACGAAGTAACTACTAGCACCAACCTCGCTGCCGAAATATCTCACAGCGGGACTCTCGATTGACTTCCTCTCACGCCCCAACCTCGCAGCTACACCGTGAGTGCGCATCGGCGAAGTCGACGAGATACTGGTGAACCGCTTCAGCCAAATCGTGCATCGCCATCGCGAAGTCTCGACCAGGCCGATCGATATCGTAGTGAAGTACCCCGCGCACGGTGGCGCGGGGCGTCCGTGTTTAGTCCTGTACAGCTGACGCAACGGACTTTAATTCCTCTCGCGCTTGGGTTTCACCTTGCGCCGACGTTCCGTGTCGGTCAACACCCGAACTCAAACCGAGTCCGTGAGAGTCGGTCACTCCACCACGACCCGATGCCGTCCGTCTCACCTTCTTCACTCTTGGAAGGGTTTCGAGAGACGGCACATTTCCATGCTGCTCTACAAACCAGTTCTGGACCACGCACACCGCTGCCTTCCGGTCGGCGTGATCTTGGAACCCACATGTACGGCACTTGAATCGCTTTCTGCGGCGATTCGCCCGTTCTGTGTGTTGGCACTCCGTTCGCGGACACCGTTGACTCGTGTATTCTGGGTCAACCTCGTCAGCGGGAATCCCATCCCACGCGGCCTTGTACGACACCATATCTTGGAGTGCTGCGAACGGCAGCGAGTGTAGCCGACGGTTCATCCGCGTTCCGTAGTCGATCGAGTCTCGCATCTCTTTGAGGTCTTCAAAGACAATGAGCGGATTCGTGAACTGCGACACCCACTCGACTACGTGCCGCGACACCGTGTGCAAGCAATCGTGAACGTAGTCGCGTTCTTCAGTCTGCACGACCGTCTCGAACGTGGTCTGCTTGGCCTTCTGCATCCGCTTTCGCTTGGTGAAAAACTCGTGGCGCTGTTCTTTGACCGACGGATACTCCAACACCACAGAGTCTTTCACGTCACCGTCTCTCGCCATCGCAGCGAGCGCGATACAATCCTCATTTACATCCACACCAACGATCGTGTCTGCGTCGTGCGTACTGGCAACGTGATGATTCTCGTGTGTGACGGCCACGTGTAATTGCCACTCGCCGTGTTTGTGGATGACCTCAGCCGTTCCAACTCGCCACTCGTCATCGATCAAGGCAGTCCGCAGGCGGTCGAAGTGGTTGGGGCTGCCGCGAAGTTCGCCTTTGACGTGCGTCCCTCTTGTCGCCGTGATACGGTATCGAACCGTGTCTTCATTCTCGATAAAGAGACGATAGCCTTCTCCGTGGTTCATTAACAGTGGGTACGTCCCGTCCGTGTATGGGTATGGACGGCCCCAGCCGTCGTCTTTGTGATCGTGATACCGTTCGATTTCACCGAGGGCTTTGTCAACGATGAGTTGGCTGGTGTTTTTGACGTGATCCGCGTTCTCAACAACAGCCGACTTGAGATTGTTCCACTCCCAGCCTTCTTTGTCGAGGCGGTTCGCTTCGTTGCGGATGCGTCGTGCTTCGAGACAACCGGTTTTCAGGTCGTCGCCACTCCCCGTGTCAATATCTAATCCGAACGACAGTGTGTGGGTCAGTTGTGACGACTCCACCACATTCCTATATGGTTTGTTAACTGTTAAATTCGATGGTTTGACGCGCTTCACCCCCGACCACGGTGGGTCGGGGTACTCGCGCTGTTCTTTTTATAGAATTGAAACGACCGCTCGATCGCGTTGAATGAGAGTTCGACAATGCTCACGTAGTTGTTCGTCCCGTTTCGAAGCTGTCGACACGTCCCCAGCATGGCGCACGCTTTCCCGAGCTGAATGTCGGCGTCGTCGCTTGCCTGCTGCCACGAGAGCGAGTCCTGTGCTGGCCCCGTTTCTCCATCGACCAATAACTGCTCGACGCGTTCAAGCGTGTCGACGACGTCACGAAGCCCCATCGGTGAACACCTCCTGTTTCACAGCATCAAGCGCCGGCGAGTCTCGGAGGGTGAGGCCCTCAGTGAGAATATCGTTGATTTGGTCATGGGTTGCGGCCGATGCTTTCGGTTCGACGACAATATGTGCCTCGTACCGATCACCGTCGAACCGTTTGTCAGCGACGTCTTGCTCGATAGCATGCGCTTCACGCTGGGTCTTCATTCGATCGCCGTCGACAACGACGAACAAGTCGATATCACTCGTTCGGTCGGCGGTGCCGCGTGCGACACTGCCAAAGAGCATGACGCCGAGTTCGGTGGGAATTCGTTTCTCAAGTTCGGCACAGAGCGCTCTGACTGGCGCGTGATACTCCGCTTGTGGAATCGTCGTTATCGGATCATCAGATTTGACGAGCATCTCCGGATCGATCTGCACGCCGTTTGCCCGGCCGGATCGATCGACGGTTATGACGCCGAGTGCATCGAGCGTGTCGACGGCGGCGTTTACACCACTCAATCCGCGCCCGGTCACTCGATGGAGCTCTCGGTTCGTGAACTCTCGATCGGGGTTCTCGACGAGGATGTGGAGTACATCTGCGGTTGCCCCGTACCGGAACGCATCTGGGTCACCGAGTGGAACGGGGAGTCGAACGTATGTCCTCTCGGTTGTCTCGGTATTCTGAACCGTATGAGCATTCATGATCGCTTAAACGGTTCAATATGGCATAAATCCTCGGGAGTGAGTGTCGGAGTATCGTTCCGAGTTTCACCCTTGGATCTCGTCGTCAACGATAGGACGCGGCTACATCCATTTACCCGAAGTCGTAGTCGCTGTCGTATCCATTGACGTACTTTCCGTTTCCAGTTCGATCTGGGACGTAACACGGGCCCAGACCAGCACCGGCGAACACCGGCGACTCGATGTCGAGATCGCTTTGTCGTCTCAACAGATCCAGCATCCATCTTGAAGCTCGCTCACCTGTGGTTCCCGCCGGGTGTGGACTATTTCGATAGGGTCGATGGTTGGTCAGGGGTGGAAGCGATCCCGTGGTGAGTCAGATCGTTTGGTTCGGAAACGCCGAGAGTCCTGTTTTTAGCCCCCGGTTGGGGTAGCGGGTGTGTGATCATGCCCGCGCTCTATGACCGACCGAAAACCACGTGTGCCGAGCGACGGCGCCACCGACGAGACTGACGAACCGTTCGTCGTTGAATACACACCTGACGGAACAACCCGCAAGCGAACACGCTTCGAGCCCCGACAGTACGGTCCTGGTTGGTGGCGGGTCAGCGAGGAGTGGACCGGCTGTACGTGGCGGCCGATCGGCCGCGAACCCGTCACCGACGTGGTCGTTCGACGAACTGTGTCGAACAGCGATGCAGATCACCGTGGTGACGTGGACGATGCGTGACGACGCGTATGCGGGACCAGGAACAAGCGATCAGCTTTCGCTACTCGCTGACGACGACGTCTTCCATCTGTTGAGCCACCACCGCAAGCGAGCTGTGCTGTTGCTCCTCGCGATGGCACCCCACTCGCGTGTCCACCTCCAGCAGATCGCACAGACGTTGGCGGCGCTCGAAGAGGACTGTTCGCTGGAGGCGCTCGATCGAGCCGCCGTCCGGACCCGTCGACGCAATCTGAAGCGGTCGCATCTCGACCCGCTGATCGAAGCCGGGATCATCCAGAAGGGCGAGTCGGCCGACGTATATGTTGCCGGTCCCGCCTTCTCGGTGGTATTCGCCACCCTGACGGCTGGCGGATATTCGATGACATCGTAGTGGATCTTTACCTCATATGTAGCCAGCAGGATGCCGGTGATTCGGATTTGATCTGCGATGACGCGCTGCTGTCGCTTCTTTCGACGTCGATGAGAGAACCATCTCGGTGCACTTGTGGCGTTTGATCCCGTCTTCTGTTCGTAGTAGAGGGTGAACATCTCGATGAGCGAATCCACCTGCCAAACGATCCCGGGCCCGACGATGCTGAGTGTGATGGTCAGCTGGAAGAGCTCCGTTAAACCTCGAGAGACTCATAGGGATCAGCAGACTAGTTCATATCCTCCGGACGCATAGAGAGTCTCATGACGACGTGGGGCGGCAAGTTGGATGGTGTCGATGAGGAGCAGTTGCGCCAGCAACTGCG
>Ga0102936_1000617_pt1 | contig 14162 bp, 19 predicted proteins | sample SalPon2_A_H2O_MG_FD_78502 | JGI IMG/M metagenome (GOLD analysis project Ga0102936, IMG submission 78502) | Salt pond water microbial communities from South San Francisco under conditions of wetland restoration - Salt Pond MetaG R2_A_H2O_MG | ecosystem: Environmental > Aquatic > Non-marine Saline...
ATGGACGTCCAGGCCGACATCTGGGTCGCCGCCGGGAACACGCAGCTCGATGCGACGGCGCTCGGCGGCGATTTCAAGCGAGCGCTGTACCGGCACGACTCGCAAGGGCCCGAGAAGCCCTTCCCAGACGGCGATGGTGGCACCGTCGACGATCTCAAGGAGTTCTTGATCGGCGAGGGGCGTCGCCAGGACGACCTCGCCGGGCCGGGCGTCCGGCGCTGGCGGCACGATTTGACCGTCGCGTTCACGATGCGCGTCACGACTGACGCCGAGTACGTCGAGGTCGTCGGCACGCCGACGAGTGGTACTGGCACGGGCGACTCCGAGGATGGCGTCGCCATCGAACTGACCGTTTCTTAACAACACGTACATGACAACGTATGGGAATCCGTCTCGGATCTCCGTGGACGTCGAGGGCGGCGGCATCGGGGCGCTGAACCTCGATACGGCCCAGAAGGTCGTCCTCTTCGGTGCCGGCGATCCGAGTAGTGGTAGCGCACAGACAAACGATCCGACGGAGGTGTCGGGGCCGGGCGAACTCGAATCGACGTTCGGGGCTGACACCGACATCGTCGAGCTCTTCCGCGGCGCGGCGGCGAATGGCGTCGCCTACTCGATGCTGTACGGCGTGATGCCCGCGATGCAGTCGGTCTCCGCCGAAGCGATCGCCGGCGACTCAGGCACGCTCGGCAACACCCCGATCATCGAGGACGCCGCCGAGGTGACCGTCCAGAACACGACCGCCGGCCAAGAGGCCACGCCCGTGTGGCGATACGAGTCGCCGCCGGAGACGGGCAACCTCGCCGACGACGAAGTCGCGATCAACCCGTTCTCGGGCGAGCTCGAGGCCGGCGACAGCGACGACTACGAGATCGACTACAAGTACTACGACTGGCAGTCGGCCTTTGACGCCGCGACGGGGGTCATCCAGGAGCAAGAGGAGGGGCTGTGGTACGTCCGCTCCGAGGCCGAGTCGGTCGTCTCGGATGCGATCGCGACGGCGATCCCACTCCGCCAGAACCAGTGGAAGATGGTGCGCGTCGCCGGCGACGCCGAGCCGAACGCCACCGCCACCGACGGCACCGCCGAGATCGACGTCGACGCGTACGACGATGCGCTCGACAACGACGCGCTGTTCGGCTTCGGGCCGGTCCGGCAGGCCGAGAGCGCGTCGCCGGTCTCCGGGGCGATCGCTGGCGTCCTCGGGAGCGTCGACGTCGACGAGTCGATCCTCGGCACATCGCTGACGGGCGTGGGCGATCTCGCACAGACGCTCAACGTCCCCGACCAGGAGGCGCTCGAAGACGAGGGCATCATCCCGATCTCGAACGCCGGCGCGCCCTCGATCGAGGGCAACCTCTCAACGTCGACCGAGAGCGGGTGGACGCGGTCGTACTTCGCCCGTCGGCTCGCCGATCGGCTGATCCTCGCCGCCCGGGCCATCGCTCGGGCCACGCGCGGTGACATCAACAACGACAGCACGACGCGGCTCGTCGAGAGCCGCCTCGGCGATGAGATCGTCGACCTCGTCGATGATGGCGTGCTCGAACCGAACACGTCGGACAAGCGGGCGTGGTTCGTCACCGCCGTTGAGGATCCGGACAACCAGCGGAAACTCAACGTCAGCTTCGGCTTCACGCTGGAGGGCATCGTCGACACGCTCGAGTTCTCCGCGACGATCAACACCTGAGGTGCACGCACATGGACAAAAATGAAACCGGAAAAAGTGGCGAGTTGACAGTTGAAACGGCGAACGGAACGCGTAACGTCCCGTTCACGAACGCCGACTACGAGATCAGTTACGACATCGCGGAGTCGGAGTTCAACGACGAGATGGAGAAGCCCTCTGCCTACACGGGCAAGCGGGCCTCGGGGACGATCGAGGCCGAAGGCTCGAAGGCCGAGCTGAAGGCGTTGCTCATGGACGAGCAGGGGATGCCCGTCGACGATATCCGGATCGAGATCTTCGGCAGCGAGGGCGGCGATCGCTTCACCGAGGTCAAACTCGAGTCCTTCGGGCGCGAGTTCCCCGGTGGCGACAAGACGACGACCGAAATCCCGTTCCAGGCCGACAAGCATCGGCCCATCAACCTGTGAGTGATCGCCGATGAGTGACAACGCCCTCGACGTCTACGACGAGATCACGGGCGGCGAGCGGGCCAACGGCACGTTCGAACTCTCGGTGGACGATGGCCGAGCGATCGAATGGGACGTGACGCCGCTGCCGCGGCCCGACAAGAACGATCTCCTGACACACCTCCCGGACGGGTACTTCGACCCGATTCTCGATCTCGACGAACTCGATATCAGCGAAGAAGACCTCGATGAGATGGACGAGGAGGCAGTCATGTCGCTGTTGAAAGAGAACGACGTCGACCTCGCCGAAGCCACTCGGAGCATGCTGCTCGACGAGGCCGCGACCGAGCGGGCGATCGAGGCGATCGTCGATAGCTTCAACCATCCATCGTTGAGCGACGAGAAAACGAAACGGCTGCTCCGATCGCCGAAGTTCCCCGATCGGGCGTTCGAAGACGCGCTGCGGACGGTCTTGGAGGTGTCGTCGGCTGATGACGATGTCGTCGAGTTTCGCTCGGAGAGATAGCGGGATCCAACTACTCGAGGACATCGAGCTAACCGGTCTGGGCACGAACGATGTCCGAGACCTAAGCGAGGCGCAGGTCGTGTTTCTGCGGGAGGCTCGGCAGGCGCGTCGAGAGAAGCAGAACCAGCAACAGAGGGGTTACTGAGGAATGGACTTAGAGACGCTTAAAGTCAAGATCCTAGCTACCAGTCGGCTCTCAGAGGAGCTCACGACGACGGCCTTCGCTGCCGACCGCGTCGCCGAGTCGATGCAGGACGGCGCCGTCGCCGGGAGCGAACTAGCGGCGGGGATGTCGTGGTCGGAGAGTGAGGCGTCGTCGCTCACTCGGCAACTCGGCGCGGCGAACTCCGAGCTGGCCGAGGGGGCCGCTGAGGGGGCGATCTACGCCGAGGGCATGAGCGAGGTCGCTCAAGAACAAGCCGAGGCTTCTGCGACGGCTGCGATGTTACAGCGTGAGATCGATGAGGTCGGCGACGAGGCGTTGACGTCGGCGGCGCAGATGCAGGCGTTTGAAAGCTCAGTGAGAGACGCCGGAGACTCGCAGCTGCGAGCGAACATCGCCGGCATTAGTGGGAGACTCCGGATGGTTGGAGCAGTCGCTGCAGCAGCCGTACCTCCGCTTCTAGCGATGGGGTCTGGCCTCGCAGGCATCGGGGCCGTCGGCGGCGCCGGTGCAGCAGGCGCGTTCGGATTTAGTGCTGCTGGCCTCCAGTCGCGGGCCGAAGAGATGGCTCGGTTCTCCGATGAACTCGAAACGGCGGCTGATGCGCGTGAGCAGTTGATGGAGGGCTTCATGGGCGATCTCGAGGAAGCCACCAACGCGCTCCAAACGCCGGCTGCCGAGCAGTTCGCGATGCGGAATATGCAGGCCGCGGTCGATATCGTGGGGTCGATGTCTGACGAGCTGGCCGACGCACAGCCGCTCATCTTCGGCATCGCTGGTGCGTTCCGCGAGGCGGCGGTCGAGACCTCGCCCGAGTTGTTCGCCGCAGTGATGACGCAACTCGAAGAACTGTCGCCGCTGTTGATGGATCTCACGGGGACGCTGCGTCGGTTACCAGAACTCGTCGCATGGCTCGGCGACATGGCACAGCGAACGGGGCCGGAGTTACTGACGTTCGGATCAGCGCTGGTCGAGGTGACTGCAGGCATCTCAGAACTCGGTGCATCCATCGTCGACGTCGCCTTACCGCCACTGAACACGATGCTGTTCGTCCTCGGCGGCGCGCTCTCGGTCTTCGAGTTACTGCCCGATCGGATTCAGAACGCCGCCGTATCGTTCTTCTTAATCGGGGGTGCAGCAGTCGTCGCGTCCACTGCGCTTGGGATGTTATCCGCCGCGGCGAGTGCTGCAATGACGTCACTCGGCGCTCTCGCGGGGACGGTCACGATCCTCGGCGGTGTGCTCACGCTCCCGATCTGGGCGGTTGCGGCGCTCGGGGCCGGCGCGGTCGCGTTGGCGAGTCACTTCGGCGTTCTCGAGGATAGCACCGGCCTTGTTGTCGATACCTGGAACGAACTCGTCGACATCGCTGAACTCGCCGTCAACGGCGTCCTGTGGTTGAGTGATACGGTGTACGATCTCGCCGGCCCGTTTACACTACTGCTCGGTCCGATGGGGTTAGCAATCGCCACGCTTGAACTGTTGCAGGCGACCGTTCGAGCGGTCGGTGATGGGATCGACTGGCTGATTAAGAAAATGAAAGAACTCGGTCAGTGGATACGCAGCACGTTCGCCCCGGCCATCGACCTGTACGAGAGTCTCAAAGAGCGCGCTGGCGAAGAGGGCGGCGTCGATCTTGGTGCCGCGAAGATCGGCCGCGACGATGACGACGATCCCGGCGGCAGCGGAGCGGACGGGGGCGATGGCAGCCCGCCTGCGCCACCTGCTGCTGGTGCGCCGACGACCGGCTCCGGCGACGGTGTCACCGTCGATATGTCGAACTCGGAGTTCGGCGGCTCGACCACCGAATCCGACGTCAAGCAGTGGGTGAAAGACGGTGTCCGAGAGGCGAACCGAGCCAGTCGCCGACGCGAAGACGCGCAAGGAGGATAACTCATGAGTCGACCACAGACACGCCTCGGCCCGATCGAGTTCGACCGCTTCTCGCACCCACCGCTGGACGTCAGCGGTGGCTCACGGACGGCGACGCACGAAGTGATCGACGCGCCGGACGTCACGGACCATCTGGGTAGAAAAGCAAAGTCGTTCACCCTCCGTGGGCACTGCGATCCCGAGACGGCGTCGCAGATCGACGGGCTCTCCGAACAGAGCGAGCACGAGCTTCGACACGCCAGGTGGTCTGGCCGCGTTGTAGTTCAAGATCACTCGACAGAGTCGGACGGGGCATTCCTCGACCCCGAGGAAGAGATCATCCGCTACACGTACACGATCGACCTGGTGGAGGCGACTGGGTGATGCCGGCGCGGGAGATCACGGCGACCGTCTCGACGGCTGCCGGTGAGCTCACGCTTGCGGGCGACGAGGCGCTCGAACTCACCGTTGATCGGCAGAACACCGCCGCCGAACTGACGGCGCAAGGGTTGATCGACGAGACGCCCGACAGTGACACGGAACTCGAGGCGTCGCTGCTCGGCGAGCGCGTGTTCACCGGCACGCTCACTGACCCCCAGACGACCGGCGACGGGCGGACAAAGCTCCAGGCCTACGATGCGGCGCGTGATCTCAAGCAGGCGACGCTCACACAGACGTTCGACGAGGCGCGGATCGGCTCGATCGCCGCGGCGGCGTTCGCGCAGGCCCGTGTCGAGTACGACCTCGGCCTCCCGGAGGAACGAACGTCGGCAGAGTACACTGACAAGCGGTGTGACGTCATCGTCCAGAAGATGGCCGATATGGGCAACGCGGTGTGGGTCGTCGACCCGACGGGCACGATCCAGATCACGCAGGATATCGGCGCGCTCACGACAGAGCACGAACTTGAGTCGGTGATCGACACCTCTGCCGGGAAGGCGACGCCGGCGTATCAGTCGGTCCGCGTGTACGGCTCCTCGCCGGCGAGCGCGGGTGCGAGTGATCGGGCGGGTGGACAGTCGGCGATGCACCTGCTCGCCTCTGCGCCGGTCTCAGCAACCGCTGGCGAGGGCGAGCCCACGTACACCTACACTGATGATGACATCCGCACCGAACAACAGGCCCAGAACGTCGCCGATCGCATCCAGCAAGAACTACAGGCCCAACAGCAGGGCGGCTGGATCGACATCGTGGGCGACCCGGCGATCCGCCCGTACGATACCGTGACGCTGCCGGAGTCGCTTGGCGGCGCGCAGTACCTGGTGTCGGGCGTCCGGCACCGCCTCGGCATCGATAACGGCTTCACAACGCGGATCAACTGCGGCGGGGTGATCGAGGCGTGACGTCGGATGCCCTCGATCAGACCGAGCGCGGGCGGATCCTACAGATCGTCCGTGGGGAGCTCTCGTTCCCCCGTATCGGTCGCGTCGTGACGGTGTGGCCGCATACGGGCGACGAGTCGGTGCCCTCGAATCACGAGGTCGACGTCGCGATCCCGCCCGGCGAGCCCGTCAAAGAGCCGCGACGAGTGCCGATCATGCAGCCGACTGGCGGCGCGGCCTCTCTTCCCCGAGAGGGCGATCTCGTCCTCGTCGGATACCTGCAAGGGCAAGGCGAGCGTCCGGTCGTCCTCGGGGCGGTATACGGCGATGCTGACCGGGACCGCGCACCGCGTGCGAATGGCGGGGACATCCGGGCAACACGCGGATCGCTGTACACCGAGCTTGCCGGTGACGGGTCGTACGCTCGGATTGCGAAGAAGCCAGATGATCTCGAGGCCCCCACCGCCACGGTCGAGATCGACGCACAGGGCACGATCACGCTCGACACGGATGGCGATGTGACCGTCTCCGCTGGCGGCGACGTCGTGATCGATGAGGGCGGCGAAGCAGCGCCCGTCGCCAAGCAGAACCACACCCACCCGTACGACTGGACCGACAGCGGCGGAAGTGGCGATACGGGGACGCCCAACGAGAGCGGGACCGAAACGGAGATCGAATAGCGAGCGAGAGACGCCACCGATCGGCAATTCTATTTCACACAGCATGGCAGACCCAACAGACGCGGAGGCATTCGGCACCGGGCTCGAGTTCGAACGCAGCTGGGACGTCGTCACTTCGCCGACTGGCTCGTTCGGTCAGGTTTCTGGACTCGCTGTGCTCAAGCGCGACCTCGCGTTCGCGCTCCAGCAGGCGGCTGATGAGAGAAACCTGCGCGGGCGGCGGTTCAACGCCGACCTCCGAGAAGACGTGCGAATTCTAGTACAGAACGTGGCAACGGAGATGGATCGCATCGAGCGGCTCGTCGACGCCACGATCACCCAGCCCGATGACGCCCGCCGTGTGGCCGAGGTCCAGCTGACGGTCGACGCGCTCGACGGTGCTCGCGGCGCGTTCGTGTTCCCGGTCTGAATCCTGGAGGCTGATACTCACTTATGCCCATCACACCACCGACACAGAACGACATCTACACCGACATTCGCGAGCGCGTCCTCAATTCGGACGCGGATCTCACGAACTGGTCGCCTCGGAGTCCCGAGAAGGCACTGACCGACGAGGGGTTCGCGTCGCTGCTGGCCGTTCTCTGGCACGCGACGCTTGCCGCTCAGCTGTCGGGCTGGATCGCCTACGCCGGCGGCCCGATCACCGCCGACGACCTTGACGACCTCGGCCTCGCGTCCGAGAGCGAGGGCGAAAGCGTCGATCTTGAGTTGTTGAACTCGATGACGCGGGACGAAGATCTCGACGCTAAGGCTGCCCAGAACTCGGTTACGCGGGACCCGGGCACGTTCGCGACCGGCGAGCTTGAGATCACAACGACGAGTGACGCGGTCATCGTCGACGAGGGCTTTCGCGTGACGACCGGCGGGACGGAGCCGCTGGCCTTCGAGACAACCGAGGAAGTCACGCCAACGGCTGGATCAACGACAGTCACAGCGCCGATCGAGGCTGTCGAGCGCGGCAGCGAGTATAACGTCGGCTCGGATACGATCACGGTGATGCCATCGCCACCGCAGGGCGTCCGCGGCGTTACGAATCTCATCGCGACCACCGGCGGTGAGGATCGCGAGACGAACGCCGAGTTCCGACAGCGGGCCAAACAGGCAATCGTCCAGAACTCCGGCGGTGGGACAACGGGCGGTATCGAGGGCGGACTTGCCGCGGCTTTTGATGGTGTTACGACGGACGATGTGATCGTCGATGAGTTCGGAGATGCATCCCCTGTGTACGCCGATGTGATCGTCGACGGCGGGCCCTCAGATGCCGAAGTGCAGGCAAAGATCAACGAACTCCGCCCCACAGCGATCACGCATAACTTGGTCCGGCCAACACAGATCACGATCGACGTGTCGGCAGACGTCACCGGAAGCGGCGTCGACGCAAGCACGCTCGAAAGCGCTCTGACGGAGTATGTTGGCTCGTTGGGGATTGGCGAGGATGCCGTCCGTGACAGCCTCATCGCGACGCTGATGACCGAAGAGCCGGAGGTGACTGGGATCGACTCCCTGACCGTCTCGGATAGCTCGGGTGAGGTTACTGACGACCGTGCAATCGGCCCGCGCGAGAAGGCCATCCCGGGGGCAGTCTCGGTGACGGTGGTCTGAGATGCTTGAGCGTGATACCGACGCTGACGTCGATCTCGGCGAACGGGTCCCGTACCCGCTCCCACAAGACGACGACACAACACTCCAGCAGTGGCTCGCCGAGCTCCAGATCGAGGCGGACGATGTCGACATCGCTCTTGACAACGTCCTCGAGTCCCTCCAAGTGGAGCACGCGCCGACTCGGGCACTCGACGAACTCGGAAAGGACTTCGGTGAACTCGGGAAACGGCGGGGCCGCGATGACGATCAGTATCGGTCGTTCCTGCTCGGCCTTGTCGCCGCGTTCGACGGTCGCGGGACGCCGCCGGGACTGAAAACGGCGATCGCTGTTGGCGTCCTCGCCTCGGCGGATGACGTCTCGCTCATCGAGGACTTCGGCACGCAAGAGTACGAAGTTGTTCTCGAGAACGAAGCGTGGAGCCCCCATCGTAGCGGGACCGTCCGAGATCTCGCAGACCTCGCAGATCCCTCAGTAGTGCAGCTCCGCGGTCCCGTTCATCACCGGCTGGCGACAGCGCCGATCGGCATCGAGACAGAAGCAACAGCGATCAACAGCGGTACGGAACTGGCAACGGCCGCCGTCGGGATCGACGCGGGTGAGACCGACCGCGAGACGGTGAATAGTGAGGATACGTTCGGCGTCGACCGCTTCGATGGCGAGGGCAGTTTTAGCTAATACATGACAACAACACCAGACGACGGACTCGAGGCCATCGGCGACTTGCTGAAAGAAGCGGTCGCCTACGTCGGCCTCGGGACCGGTCAGAATGAATCAACGACCGCATCGGCACTCGGGAATCGAGAGTATCTCGTCCCGGCATCGAACACGAACGTTGAGCTCGTCGAAACAGGATCGACAGGCGAGCATGAAGTCGTGATCCGCGTCAAGAGCGGGACCGAAGTTCCCGGTGGGACGGCGATCTCGGAGATGGCTATTTTTGATGGCGATCCCGACGCCACTGGAACGCTTTTGAACATCGATCAGTTCCCGGCCAAAACGGTCGAGGCAGGGCATACAGAAGAGTTCACGATCCCTGTGGCCCCGCAGCGGGTGTGATATAGATGGCTGAATACACACTTATTCAGAGCGGCGACGCCAACGCTGCAGAGAACGTCGGGGCGCTCGCCGGCACGGTGCCGGTCAATTGTATCGTCGATGGGCTCGCGTTATCGAACTACGATCCGACAGCGCCATCGGTCAACGTCGGTGCTGGAAAGACCGCGCACGTACTTGAGACGGCGACGGCGGAATGGACCGAGGATGCTGGAACTCAGCGGAGTGAGCAACGCGATCAAGTCCAGATCGTGGCGCACCTCGATGCCCAGACGATCGGGCTTGATGATAACGCTGTGAACCACCTGTTCGTTGACCCGAACTGGTCGACAGATGACTCGCCACAGCTGGTCGCGAACACGACTGGTGATGCGCCAACAGCAGCAGCGGTGAAGATCGGCGAGGTCGACACCACGACTGATACGACGTCGGAACAATGGCGGCTCGTGGCTGCCGACGGGACGCTCACGTTCCCGGACGAGGCTGCGGCCAGCAGCGCCGCCTCCGCACTTCCCAACGGGACAGTAGTCTACACGCGGAGCGAGGAAATCCACTGGTCAACGATTGCGGGGTCGCTGAAGCGGATGGCAGCATGGTCGGACTCGAATGGTGATGGGGTGTATCACCTCCCAAGTGATGCAGTTGGGATCAATGTCGGTTCCGTGACGGCCCAGAACGAGAACAAAATCCCGATTTACCAAACGAGATCGGACATCCCTGACGGCGATGAAGGGCTGTTTCGAATCGTAGACGAGAACGTCATCATTCACCGACGATACGAGTAATCAATCATGGCTGAACCTATCGACACCACCTTTTACAGCGGAGAACTGACGCCCGAAGAACAAGTTCGCTTCAACGATCTGTTTACCGACATCGCCGAACTCCAGTTCGAGGTCGGCCTCGACGGGATGAACGGCGATGACGGGTTCTACGACATCTTCGCCAACAGCGACAAGATCGGCTCGCAGTTCAACGTCACCGTAGATACGGAAGATCGGAAGCTCAAGATGGAGGAACTCCAAGAGCCGATCACCGACACGTATCAGAACGGTGATGTGGTCGAGTTCACCGATGTTGTCCTCGATGACGACACACAGACCGTTCAGGAGGCAACGGTCGAGTTCGTCGGTGTAAAGAACACGAAAAGCAGGAGCAAATCTGCGACGACCGAGAGTACGACGTTCAATATCGATCCGAACGGTAATCAGCAACCAGAGAACGCAGTTATGCGTTTGACTGGTGAAAGAAATAAAGTTAGTGATAGTAATTCAAGTACAATATCTGATGGAGGTTCAGATTCTTTTAATATTGAGGGTAATTCTCCTCCAGAACAAGAAGAAGTAACCCTTTCTGCAACTTATTCAGAAAATAGTATAACGGAGGAGGGATATAATGTCAATTATTTTGATGTATCTGTCGAAGCTGGCGGTTCATTACCTCCAAAAAATGGTACAGTTTCAGTTTCATCATTCGCGCATAAGAATAGTTATTCTGAACTTGAAAATGGTCCCCTTAACGGGATGTATATAGGTTCATCAACGGGTGATTCTGCGTCCAAAACAATTGATTTGAGTGGTTTAGATGCTGTAAGCGAAGTACAACTTGACCTCTGGAGTACAGCAGACCCATATGGTGATGGTGGTATAGCTTGTTATATAGACGGTGTATTACTTGAAGATGATTCAAATCCCACTTACTATGGATATAAAGAAAATAGTCCTAATACATGGAGAGGGGGACCAATAGAACTAAGCGATCCAAGTAACGTTACGATTAAATTTGAATTAACTAATAGTGGTGGGAACTGGACTATAGCACATAAAACAAATGATCCGGGGAGTTTAGAAATACTTGGTGCTGAACCATCTGAAGTTCAAATTTCTAAACCAGACGGTACATCTGAATATTTATACAGCGAAGGTGATAGTCTATCATTTGATGCGACTAAAATTTGGAATAATCAAACAGATATAACAATAGATACTGACTTCGGTGAATGTGACTACGAAATCTCTTGGAAAGAACGAGATGGTGTAAAAGACCCAAGTGTTTCTATTGATTCTTCATCTATTTCATATTCTGGTATTCTTGACGGTTCATATTCCGAAAATATAAATTTATCTTCCGGTTCAAATTCGGTTTCAGCAACTTATACCGGCGGAACTGGATTATCTTATACAGTAAATTGGAAAGAAGTAAATGAAACAGAAAATCCAACAGCAAACTTCGATAGTGGAACAACTACACTTTCTCATTCTGGAAAACTTGATGTAGGGAATACTATTGAAAAGTCGATCAACCTGACTACCGGCACACACACGGTTGACGTTTCGTCTACCGGCCCTGTTCAAGCCGAAGTCGTATGGGACGACGTGTCCATCACCGAAGACCCTGAGATCGTCCTCAACGGTAACAGCGTATCGTACACCGGATCGATAGCCGACGGGAACTCACAAACTGTCACCGTCGATCCCTCGTACCTCGTTTCTGGCACGAACAGCGTCACGGTCAATACGGTGAGTGCGACTCTGAACTCCGATGTGCAGGTCAAGCTCACCTATGGAGACAACTCGGCGTTCCTCCATAGCACCTACAATAGTCTCGGATTCACACCATCGAGTGCTACTCTGAGCGGTCTTTACGAGGCCGATCAGGACGTAACGGTCACGTTCTACATCGAGGACGATGCCGGTAATTCGGTGAAGATACCGAGCTTCGATAGCGAAACGTCACTCTCGGCACTCAGTTCAGGCAACGTCCGGTTGGTAGCCGAGATCGACAGAACAGCGTTCAGTCAGTCGTTCACGTTCGATAACTACTCGGTCTTCTTCACGCAATAATCATGGCACTGGAACTCCCCGAAAAGACGATCGCACAGAAGGAACAGGCAGACGAAGAGAACAACCTCGATCGGCGCAAGATCAGCGAGGAATCGGTTACCGTCATCTACGAGTACGTCCAGAATATCGACGATCCCGACTTGAAAAAGGCCGTCGCCGAAGTGGCGCACATTCTGACCGGAGACGATCGCTTCGACCTGGACACCTAACATGATCAGTAGCCGCTCGGACGATTAACGTTCTCGTGGTGCTGATAGATCGAGCCGACTACGAGCACCAGCTGTACAACGATGCATGTACGAGTACCAAGCGCGCTGCGTCGAGGTCGTCGACGGCGACACGCAGCTGCGACTCGTCTCCCGGGAGTCCGTCGGCAAGATCATCGACCAGATCCGCCAGGCGACATTGAGGAACGCCGAGCGGGTCTGACCCAAATGTCGATCAAAGGACTGAGACCACGAGGAGCAAAAAAGAACACAACAGAATCAGACTGGCAACGGTGATGTTGATTCGTGTTATTGCTACTGACTGCTTTGCTGTCAGCAGGGATCGCGTTCGCTCAATCTCCTGAAAACAGCCTTCAGCCTGCTTAATCATACGGTCTTGATATGTGTTGAAATCATTCTCAGCATCACCGGTGAAGCCCTTATCTACCCGACCAAACCGGTATGGTTCCCCTGTTACTGCGGCCGTCTGAGCTGTAACTATTTCATCGTGGATCCGAACATACTCGTCTTCAAATGATGAAAGCTTCCGGTACGACTGAATGCCGAACAGGCCAGTTTTACACGACGCGAGGCGCTTGCGCAGTTCGATCGCTTCCTGATTCAATTCGATGAGTTCTGCGTAAAACTCGACCGCAGCTGTGTACTCTTCCGCGTCGAGCTTCCACCTGGCAGTTTGTGCGAGCGCTTCTCCTGACTCTACCATCGTGTAACGACGCGGGAGGCCTGGTAGTAAGCGCTATGACCTGCTGCGGCTGGCAAGATCACAGACACTACTAGCGACTCAGCTGAGAACAGGAGACTGGCTCAGCTACTAACGACATACTGATCAAATGTACGAGTACCAAGCGCGCTGCGTCGAGGTCGTCGACGGCGACACGCAGGATGTCGTCGTCGATCTGGGCTTCCATCTCCAGCGGCAGATCCGCCTGCGACTGCTGGGCGTGGACACCCACGAGACCTACGGCGTCGACCATGATTCCGAGGAGTATCGCCGCGGCAAACGAGAGACCGAGTTCGTCGCCGAGTGGCTCGAGACCGCCGCGGAGGCGTACGATGGTGAGTGGCCACTCATCGTCCGCACCGAGAAGAAGGGGAAATACGGGCGGTACCTCGCGACGATTGAGCGGCGGGCGGACGACGCCGTTCTGAACGAGACGCTCCGTCGGGAGTTCGACGGCGTCGACGCACGGGACCAGGAGGGATCGTGATGCAGGCCGACGAGGACGAGATCGCGTTCGACCCGCCGTTCGGGATCGACCCCGTGAGCTATCGGGAGTGGCACGCCCTCCTTGATGGGTTCTACTGTGGGGTTCGCGGGGCCACGGAGCACGAGTACGGGAAAGAGAAGCACTACTGGCGCGTAGCCTGGATGCTCGGCGACGCGTACGATCGGTGGCTGCGATGACTGACGACGAGGCCGGCGACGACGTTGAGCTCGGCGACGATACCGTGACGACGACCGAGGGGACGCGTCGGCGCTGGTGGGCGACCAACGACGTCCTCGCGGCGCTGCTGCTCGGCTCGCTCGCAGGGTTGATCGCTGCCGGTGGTCGTGGTGTAATCGCCCTCGAGGCGGTCCCCGCCTCCTGGACGGCCACGTATCTCGGCGTCTGCGGGGCCGCTGCAGCGTGGGTGTTCGGCTCGGCTGCGATCGAAGCCTGGCGCTCCGCTGGGCGCTGACACTGTTTCCGCCGGCGATCGGGAAACGACTAGCTGCTTCCTGCGGGCCCGTACTCTGTGATGAAGGCAGACAGCGGCGGCGCTGTCGAATGACATCGCGCTTATCGATCAGGTTTA
>Ga0102936_1000623_pt1 | contig 14119 bp, 7 predicted proteins | sample SalPon2_A_H2O_MG_FD_78502 | JGI IMG/M metagenome (GOLD analysis project Ga0102936, IMG submission 78502) | Salt pond water microbial communities from South San Francisco under conditions of wetland restoration - Salt Pond MetaG R2_A_H2O_MG | ecosystem: Environmental > Aquatic > Non-marine Saline...
CCGCCGACCCATGGCGGACGGTTTCGTCGACAGCAGCCGCCACCGACGGGGCTCGCCGGGACCGGCTACCGACCGCTTATACCGTCGGCGGCCGTACCCGAGCGAGGAGATGAGCTACCCGGTCACCTACTACTGCCCGCACTGTGGGACCCTCGTCGAACTCGACCGCGACGGCTACCTCGCGGACAAGTCGGTGACGCCCTATCCCTTGGAGGGGTGGGCGTACGCCGCGCCGACGGAGCCGTTCGAGGACGCGGACGGCGTCAGATTCGTCTGCGGCGAGAGCGACGGCGTCGTCTGGGATCCGCACGACGGGATCCGGGGAACCGACGCCGGCGGCGACGAGCCGGACCGCGAGCCGCGCGAGGACGCGGTTGGCTGCGGCGAGCCGTTCTACCTCTCTTTCGTCCGCTACGAGGAGGGCCGCGAGGTCGACCCGCGCGCCGAGACGGAGCTCGTTGAGATCGACCCCGATCCGCGACCGAGCGGGCCGCGCGGGCCGGGCGGTCCCGGCCGAGCGGACGACTCCGACGGCGGCTTCTGGTGACCGAAGCGGGTCCCGGTTCTCGACGGCGGGTTGTGTCGGAATTGTCGGATTCATCTCGACCCCGTAGGGTCGGGTGTGCTTCTCGATTTGTACACCCCCGAGTTCAGATGCGAACGATATGGAAATCGGAACCGCGTCGAACGTGTCTTTCGTGAGATAAACCGTCGGACTACCTGTTTCTCAAACTGTTTCAGCAACGCCGACGCAGAGACTGCTGACGAGTGGCTGAGATCGGTTGCTTTCGCTTGGAATCAGCGTCTCTGACACTCCCGTGACCTCGGAAGAAGATTAATGTGGTCGGTCACAGAGCCGTATGTATGGGTCAGGCCGCGATCGACGACACGGCTGACGGCGTGTCGAGCGAGGGCGTATCTCGGGAGACCGACCGGTTGTCCCCGAAGCCGCGTCGAAACGGGTCGGAACGACGTAGCCGCCTATGACCGACGCCCCGCTGTGCGCGACGGTCACCCAACGCGGCGTCGTCCTGACACCGGATGATCACGTCCTGGTCGTCAAGCGGGCCGCCGACGGCGGGTGGGAGCTTCCCGGTGGACGGCTCGACCGCGGAGAAGCCACCGTCGACGGGCTCGCGCGCGAACTCCGCGAGGAGACAGCTCTCGAACCGGTGGTCGTCGCTCCGGTCCATACGCTCGCGTGGGTGAACGACGACGGTGACGGACGGTTCGCCGTGTACTACTACTGCCGGGGCTCACACCGTGAGGTGTCGCTGTCAGCTGAACACGACGCCGCCGAGTGGCACACGTTTCCCGCCGCGAGGTCCCGACTCAGCGATCCCCAGGCGGCGGCCGTCGACGCCGCCGTGACGCGTCACCGACGCTCGCTCGACGCCGACGTCACCGGCTGCACGACGGGGGTCCGGGAGCAGCGCGGCGGATCACGGTAGTCGACCCTTCGACCGATCGGTTCGGCGGCGGTCGCACAGCACGCTGTAGTGAGTGACGAGAGCGACCGCACACGAGTTCAATCCCGCGATGGCCATTCCTCGTCGCGACCGAAACAAACGCGGGCCGCGCCCGCGGCTTTCTCGGCGTCCTCGGTGTGCTGGACAAACTGCTTCGTCTCGGTGGGCGTGTGTTCGTCGCCGAGCTGAACGATACCGTCGCGGCCGTCCATCGCTTCGGGCGCGGTCTCGTTCGCTTGGGGAACTCGACGCCGCCGAGCGGGTCGCCGTCCCAGGCGTCCGATTCCGTACGCCCGACCGGCGGAACGCGAAGCCATTCTGGACACCGGCTACCCGACCCAACAAGTGAGACCGGGTTCGGACTCTCGGTCGTGAGACAGGTAGCCGAGGCGCGCGGATGGACCATCCGCGTGACCGAGGGCTGTGACGGCGGTGTCCGGTTCGAGACCACGGGAACGCCTTGTCGACGTCTTGCCAGGCGTCATCCCCGCGGATTCGGGAACATTCGCCCCGTTCGCCTGTGACGTGACTCCTCACCAGAACAGGATCGTCGGACGCTGTGCCACGTCACGCACCTGCGCCGTTTCGGTCAATCCCGGCAACCGAACAACTGCGTGTGTTCCGCCCTCACCATCTGCGTCTCCCGCAATCTGGAACGAGCCGCCGTACCGCGTTACGACCCAGTTGATCATCCAGAGTCCGAGACCGGACCCGTGTTCTAACGCCGTTTCCTCTCCCTTCGAGATGACGTTCGCCTCCATATCATTGATACCGGGACCGTTGTCCTCGACCGCGATCGCCAGCGATTGGCCTTCGTCGTACACTCGAATCGTCACGCGCGGGTCCGGGGCGGTGTTGTGTTTCACCGCGTTCTCGATGAGTTCCGACATGGCGTCTTCGATCTCTCCGCCGGCACAAAGGTCTCGGTCAGTCTGAACGGAGATATCGAACGTCACGTCTGGGTGGGCGTCTCGGTACGATTCGACCACGTTCGCGAGTAACGACTCCGGATCGATCCGGGTCGGATTCGCGTCGCGCCTCGCTATCTGTTCGAGTTGGCGAGCCGTCTCGGACAGTTCTATCACGTCCCCGCTTTTCCGCTGAATCTTCGCTCCGAGTGCAGTCGCGTCGCCCCCATCGCCGTCTGCGAGGAGCTCACCGAGGCCGCCGATGATCCCGACATCGTTCCGAAGGTTGTGCCGAAGGACTCGGTTGAGAACCTCGAACAGCTCCTCCCAGCGCTTTTGTTCAGTAACGTCGGCTTGGATGCCCAAGAGATGCGTTACGGTGCCGGTGTCGTCCTGTACCGGGGTGATCCGGACCTGATTCCAAAACGGCGTTCCGTCCTTCCGGTAATTGACGAGTTCGACGACGACCGGATCGTGTGCGTCGATGTTGTTACGCAGCGTGGCAACTGCCGCGGGGTCGGTCTGTTCGCCCTGGAGGAACCGACAGTTCTGACCCATGACACTCGCAGCGTCATAGCCGGTCATCTGTTCGAACCCCTGGTTCACGTATATCAACGGATTGTCTTCCTGTGCGGTATCCGCGATCGTGATACCGACCCGCGCTTTGTCGATCGCCTTGTCCTTGATTTCTAACTCGCGTAGCGCCTCTCTGCGGGCGGTGATATCCCGCCCAACGCCGTGGACGCCGACGACGTCACCCTCGTCCGTGATCGGTCTTCCGTTCACCTCGAGAACGACGTTTTCACCGTCGGCGGTGACGAGATCGAGTTCGACGTTTTCGATCTCGTCGCCGTCGGCCACTGCGTCGAAGGCCTCTCTCGCCTTTCGCGTCGACGCTTCGGTGTTGTATCTAGCGAACGGTTGTCCGGTCATCTCTTCTGGCGGGTAGCCGAGAATGCGTTCGGACCCGGACGAGATGTACGCGAATCGACCCTCCAGGTCTAACCGAAAGAGCAGGTCGAACGACGTGTCCGCTATCGTTTTGAACCGGTCCCGTTCGGCTTCGAGCTCTGATCGAGTCTCGGTGAGTTCACTAATGTCATGTAACACGGCGGCGATCGTCGCTCTCTCCCCGTCGGTCGTCGCCGAGAACTCGAACTCGACAGGACGGACGCCGTCGTCGACCTGTATTTCGGTTTCCAGTGTTAGCCGTTCGTTGGATGAACCGCCAGACACCTTCCGGAGCGCCGCCTCACACGGCGTCACCTCACTCGGGGGGACGAGACTGGTGAGACGCGTGCCGACGAGGCGTGCGGACTCGCGTCCGAGATACGATGCCAGAGACCGCGTGACGAACGTCAGTTGGCCGGCGTCGTCGAGTAAGAACACCTTCTCGTCGAGGTGATCGAGAATTCGCTGGAGCTGCCGCATCTCCGTCTCTCGTTCGAGACGGTCGAACGCGCTCGCCGCCGTTAGCGCGAGAAGCTCCACGAGCGCAGCGTCCTCCTCGTCGAACGCGTCCGGTTCCAACGAGGCGACACCGAGTACCCCGTGATCGCCTAAGGGGAGGAACATCCCGGACTCGACCGGGCCGTAGTCGACCCTCGTCTTGGTGGCCGTGCCGTCGACGATGCGAGGCTCTTGGGACCGAAACACGCGTCCGACGAGGCTGTCGTCGTCGTCGAAGGACGGCGGATCGGGAATGACGTCACGCGCCCGGCGAGAGTATTTCGTCGGCGGAAGCGTTCCCGTGGCGGGGTCGTGAAGCCGGACCGAGGTGATCTCGTACCCGAAGACCGCCTCCAGCTCCTCGGTGATCGCCGTGAGAAGCTCGGCTTCGCCGTGGGCGTCGATGAACGACCGCGAGGCGGACAGGAGATCGTTTAGCGTCTGTTCGCGATCCTTGCGCTCCGTGATGTCCTGAGCCGCTCCTCGAATCGTTACGACGTCGCCCGCTTCGTTCGTAATCGGGACGCCCTGTACGCGGAGCCAGCGCAGCTCGTCCTCCGACTTCCGGTACCGTAGCTCCACGTCGAACGCGTCGTTGGACTCGATCGCGTTTTCAACGCCCTGTTCGACGATCGATCTATCGTCTTCGTGGTACACGTCGAGCGCCTCATCGAGTGACGGTTCCTCGTCGTATTCGACACCCAGGAGATCGAAGAGGTGCTCCGTCCAGAAGACGCTCATCGTCTTCACGTCGATCTCCCACCCGCCTACCGAAGCGACGCGCTCCGTTTGGTTGAGTAGGTTCTGGAAGCGTTCGAGTTCGTGCTGACGCTGTTTTCTATCAGTGATGTCGGTGAAGTACACTGAGAGCCCTTCGGCGTCCGGGTACGCACGGACCTCGAACCAGACGTCCATGAGATCGAAGTGCGCTTCGAAGGACACCGGTTCTTGCACCTCCATCGCGTGGTGATACTGCTGGTAAAACTTCGTTTCGACGGCTTCCGGAACGTTCTCCCAGAGGTGTCGTCCCGAAACCTCGACACCGTCGCTAAGCCCCATCGCTTGGCGGAGTACGTCCGTCCCGGCCTCGTTGACGTAGGTGACGTGCCAGTCCGTGTCGACGGCAAAGAACGCGTCATCGACTCGCTCGAGAGTCCGCTCGAATCGGTCCCGGGCCGCCTCCAACTCGTGTCGGTACTCGCGCTGTTCGAGTTGTTGGCGCAACCACTGCGCCATGATCTCAATAAGGGCCTGTTCCTCATCGGAGAATTCGGACTGTCTCGGGGTGCTGTCTGCGAAACACAGCGTCCCGTACAGCTCGTCGTTCACCTCGATTCGCGCGCCCATGTAACAGCCCAACCCGAACCGTTCGAGCGCGGGGTCGCCGTCCATCTCGTTCGGAGCGTTCTGTATCGCAAGCGGAGAGCTGGTGTCTGAGTCGACCGTTCGCCGACAGTACGTCTGTGAGAGGTCGCTGGTCACGCCCGCCTGAATCAGGTCGTGATCTCCCTGTGCGGCCTCGATCTCGAAATCCCCGGTCCCCGCGTCGATCCGAGCGAGAAACGCGATGTCGACGCCGAACACGTCGGCCCCAAATGCGAGCAGCTGGGAGACTTGTTCTTCGAACGCCGTTCCGGGATTCGCGGTGATTCGATGGAGGCGTTGGAGGCTCTCCTGGCTCGCCTGTAGCCGAGATTCGTAGTCCCGACGCTCACGGACGCGCGAGACGGCGGACTCGATCTGGTTGGCGACGAACCCCTTGTGGACCTCGCCGTTGGTCATCTCGATAATCCCGGTCGGAGCGCTGTCGAGCACGTGGTCAGCGTGTGCGGTTCCCGTCGCGATCAGAATCGGCAGTTCGGCGTACTCCTCGCGCAACGCCGAGAGAACCTCTACCCCGTCTATCGCCGGCGGATCGTGGCGAACGACGGCGCAATCGACGCGTTCCGCAGAGAGAACGGTCTCCGCCTCTTCGATCGATGAGACCGTCAACAGCTCGAAATCGCTCCGATCCGCACGGGTGAGTTGTGAGGTGAGTTTACCGCCCCCGTCACGTCTGGGTTCGATTACCAGTGTCCGGGTGACCTGGATGGGTGTGTCCCCTTCCGGCATTGAATAGCTACTGATCAGTTCACGTGTTGATAATTGTTACGAGGAGCGAGACGACAACTCTCACTGATCACGTCTTCGGTCACGAGGGGGGTGAGTAACAGACACCTTTCGACACAGGGCGGAGAAACCGTTAGCGAGCAACGGAGACACATTCCGGCCCGGACCAGTACCCGGACTGGTGGGAGTTCGAATCGGCACCGGAGAGAACCACTGTCTCCACAGGCGTTCTTTCGGAGTGTTCCACACCGACATCTTCGAGGCCGCGAGAAAGAACGTTTCATGCCGGTTCGCGTCCCTGTCCGCCTCGAAGTCACAGGCGGGACGGGAGTGCTCACGGAGCCACAACGGCTTCTCCGTCGAGACGCCACAGGACGCACACTCCTTGGTCGTCCCTCTCGGATCAACCGCCACGAAGTGCGTCCCCTCGCGCTCACACTTGTCTTCGAGCACCGAGTGGAACGTTCTCCACGCGGCAGACGCGGTGTTGCGGCTGTTCGACGGCTACTCCACCATCTCCTTCGCGTCCAGGTCTTCAACCGCAACGAGATCGTACTCCCGAGCGGAGGAGAACAGAAGTGTGTGGGAAACGAGCTATTCGTGAGTTGGAAGGACACCGTCGGCCCGCAGAGCCGCCATTACGACATCAACGAGCGCGTCCGGTGAGGCATACGGAAACGATAGGTGATGGCCATGGACGAGGCCCAGATCTGAAGCAGGCACTTGAACGTCACCAGCAGAGAACACGGTCGCTGGGCCGTCGGATAATACGGGAATGAGATCGAACGGGGAAACGACCGGATACGATGCCCCAACGAATTCAGTTTTGAACTGTCGCCGGAGCGATCGGCCGATACTCTCCTCGTTTCTCTCTGGCGTTTGGCCATCGTCCGAGAGGTCAGCCGAGTTGTACCGGCTCATTATCGATCCCCAGCCTGTCCGATCGAATCCCCCTCAAGTAATTCCTCAACGGTTGTTGAAATTTCTTCGACGAGTTCTGCTTGATCCTCGTTGGCGTCCGCGACATCGTCAATTTCGTTGCTTACCGTTCGAGACTGCTCAAGCGTCTCGCTCGTCATCTGAGAGACCTCTTCGGTGCTAGCAGCTTGGTCGTCGGTCGCCTGTGCGACCTCATTGATTCCCTGGGACGCGTCGATCACCGCATCGGCGATCTGCTCTAGATTGGTCATGGCGGATTCCACGCTGTCGACGCCGTCGTCAACTTGGTCGGTCACGTCATCCAGGCTTTCGACAGTCTCGCGCGTGTCGGACTGAATATCGCTCACCGTACGCTCTATCTCCGCCGCCTGTGACTGTGACTCCTCGGCCAACGACTTCACCTCGTCAGCAACGACGGCGAAGCCGGATCCGGCCTCCCCCGCTCGTGCCGCTTCGATCGAGGCGTTCAACGCGAGCAGATTCGTTTGATCGGCGATATCGTCGATGACCTCGACGATGTCATCGATCTCCTCGATCCGGTCTTGAAGTTGGTCCACGTCGTCAGCAACCGACTCGGTCGCCGTGGCTATCTCTTCCATCGTCTCCATCGCCTCCTCCGCTGACTCGCGCCCGTCGGCCGCGTTCTCCTCGGCTTGTGAACTCGTTCGGGCGACTTCATCGGCCGTTGACGCGACCTCTTCGACGGTGGCGCTGAGGTTCGAGACCTCGCTTGCAACCTGCTCCATGTTATCAACCTGATCGGTCGCGATCTGGCTGATCTCTTGGGTGCTGCCTGCGACTTCGCTCGTCGAGTCCCGAAGGTGATCGACGGAGTCTTCGACATCTTCGGCGACGTCTTGTTGCCGGTCGAGTTCGGATTCGATTTGGGAGCTGTACGAGTCGATATAGGTGTCCATCGCGACCTGCTGGTCAAGATTGATGAGCTTGAGTACGGAAAGAATCTGAGCAACGGTCTCGTCGACGGCGTCCTCGACAGAGGTCAGAGTCGCTTTCCCCTCCGTGGTACCGGACGGCTCGTCAACCCGATCAGTTGAGTTGGGTTCGGTCACCGCGACACCACCGTCTGTCTGTGTCGCACGTTGTTTCACGTCATCGGCAATCGCTTCAAAAACGCCCTCAAAATAGACAGAGTAGGCACCGAAGTAGACTTTCGGCCCCAGATCGAGCATATCATGGATCTTTCCGATCCTCGCTCGGCTATCAAAGTACGACTGATCGTACCGGCCGCGTCCGAGACCCGTAAGATAGTTGCTCTGGCTGCGCTTGAGTGCATCAACGGATTTCGTCGACGAATTGAGGATCGCCGTCGCCTCAGAGTACTGTTCGAGATGGGTATAGAACTCATCAACTACGTCATCTGCTATCTCCTCTAGAATCGGCTCAAGCCGGGTCAACCGTTCGACATCTGTCGAATCAAATCGAGAGAAATCTTTTCGCCACGCGATTTCTTTGCTATCAATGCCTATTGCGTCGGTGAGCCGCTGTCCATTTACGTTTTGACGGTCACTATCGGTTACCTTGTAGCCGTTTTCCGCGCCACCGGATGTCATACCACATCTGTAGAATTGTCGTTGCATAAAGGCGTCCACCAAAATACTCGTTCTGATAACCGTAGTTCGCTGACCATCTCTGGAAAGCGGAGCGCTCCCGTCAAAGTCGGAGTTCAAACACCTCCATGGTGTGTTCCAGATGCAGCGTTGCCGGTCTCACACTCGAAAGCAGCCAACGAGGGCAACACAGCATACGTATCGACGGAGTGGCACGATAACGCCTTCAGCGTATCCGTGAAGTGTGAGTGAACAGGTGGTGTGTTGGGTATCAGCGTTCTCGACATTCTAACAAAGATTTAACCGCCACCGTCGACCCCTTGTGATGTGCCAGTTCCCCGCGCGAAATCGGCTCGCCAACTCTACGCAGAGGTTACATCGTACGACCGAGTGATCGTCCCAGACGGGCCGCTCGCGAGCGCCCTCAACCGACAACTCGATCGGCCACACCTCGGTCCATTCGCGATCCCGCCGCGTCGTCTCGCAGTCGGTCGCCGTCAAGAATCCGAGGACCGTCTTGCGTTTCTCGGCATGATTGCCAACGAGGACATCTCGTGGAAACGGTGCGCCTACGCGGTCGGTAATATCCTCCAGTGTTGGGAACACCAAGGGACACACGACGCGATCTTCGAGTACGATGCCTATCTCGACGACGCCACCGAGCGTGCAGTCGAGCGGATCGCAGAGCTCGAGACAGCCTCGATGAAGCTCACAAACGAGACAATCGATCCGGCTCTCGACGTGGTGGTCGTCGAACCGGAGATGCTTACCCAGCTCGAACGAGCGTATCTGCCTGCTGCGTACGATACGGTCAGTCTCTTCACCGATAGGGAGTTCGAGCTACCGTCGTTCCGTATTCACGACTCACCGACGGAGATCGTCGAAACGGTCGTCGATTCGATCACTGAAACGAACGCCGAGAACGTCGGGATCGTACTCGATCAAGAAAGCGAATACTCGCCGCTCATAGAGTCTGCGCTCGAAGCGGCCGAGGTTCCCTTCTTCGGTGGTCCGGGCTTTATCGACCGCAGGGAGCATCGGTTGTTCCTGCACTTCCTCCGGACTGCCCACCGAGGGACCGATACCCGAGTAAGCGAGATTCGGTCGCTGTTGACAGCGTTCGACTGCGCCGTTAGTGACCGCGACGCAGATAAGCGTCTCCACCAACTGGACGATGGCGAATTGGCGTGGCTAATTGAGTTCAGTCACGATGTGCAGCAGTATACGTTTTCGGACGCGCTCGCCGCGTTTGAACATCGCGCCGATGAGACGCTTGCTGCCTTTTGCGAGGAGTTGGAGGCGCTTGGCATCGCCGACGAGTCCGTCACAGAAGCCCGACTCGATGAGTTATCGTTCTATCTACAGACGTATGAGGTGCCTGTCGACCGAGACAACGAAGGTGTGCTGCTCGCCGACGCGAAGTCGGCATCGTACGTCGGTCGAGAGGTCGTCTTCTACTTGGGACTCGACGAGCGGTGGACACACTCGGCACCACGTCGCCCGTGGGTTGATCAGGACGCCCAGTTTACGCGGAATCTCAAGAGTTTTCAGCTGCTGTTACAGAGCGGCAGCCAGCAACACTATCTCGTTCAAGATGCGACTGGCGGAGCAGCTGTCACTCCGTGTTTGTATTTCGAAGAACTCCTCGAAGAAGCGTACGATCGCTTCTCAGATTTGCCGTCAACCACGCATCGAACACGTTCTGAACCGCGAGACGGAACCGGCTTCGACACAGACCCCGTTGATGTGGTCCCGAAGTCCGTCGAGACGATCAGTAAGTCGAGTCTCAACACCTACGTGAACTCACCGCGGGACTACTACTTCAGCCGGATCGTCGACGGCCCGGAGAAGGAGTATCTCACGGAGGGCAACCTACTCCATGATTTCGCGGAGTTCTACGTCAACCACCCGGCGGTCATCGATGATGCGGCGCTAACGGCGGTCGTCGATCTCATGCTCGATGAGGTCCGCCCGCTCGTCCGTTCTGTCGACGAACGGACGCGCCGTACCAAGTACCGTGCGAGTCTCGAAACGATTGTCTCGTATCTCGACGAGAACCCCCCGACAGACGGAGCGTTCCTTACGCCCTCCAGCGAAGGCGAGAACACCGTTGCCGATCACTTCGGCCACGATGTTGACTCTCCCGTGACTGAACGCCGGTTCACTGACGACGACCTAGGGATCAACGGGATGATCGACCTCGTCCAGTCGGAGAGCGAACTGCTCGATTACAAGAGCGGCAGTAAAAACAGCGCTAATTCGATAGTCAAAGACGCCGCGATAGACGAACCGACGGACGAACCCGACTTTCAAGCGTTGTTGTACCTGACCTACTGGCGGTCACAAACGCCTGCTGAGCAGCTCTCGTTCACGTTCTTCTACGTTACCGAACTCGTCGACGACGTGATCGCTGGCGAGGGTACTCTCGATGACGCACTGACGACGGTGACATACCATCCCGAGTCGCTCACCGAACACGTCCAGACTGAGGCGTTCTTCGAGTACCTTCGTGAGGAGGGGGCGAACAAGTGCCAGAAGATCCTCTCGAAGATCGACTATCAGACGTACGCTGCCCTCTTCGATGCCGCACCGCTCGTTGAGACGACAGACAGCGACGAACTCATCAAATCAGCGTTCGGCCAGACGATGATTGACCGGCTTGAATCAGAAATTGGCGAGTACAAGTACGTAACGACGGGGAGCAAACAGGTCATGCGGGAGATTGCTCGGCAACAGACGGGATCGTTCTTCGAACCTGATCTTGATGCATTCGAGTCGTTCGTCGAGGAGCGATTGACAGAGCTCAACCGGCGTCGGACTGGCGATGAGTCGTTCCCTATCGAGGGCCTTGCTGGCGAGCCGAATTATCGGCGGGTGGATAATCGTGATTTGCTCTTGGAGGGTGACCAATGAGCGACATCGAGCCAAACCCGGAGCAACGCGATCTCATCGAGTCGATCGACGGCTTGTATCTCGTCGACGCTGGTGCTGGCACTGGGAAGACATTCACCGTCACCCGGCGGTATGCGACCATCGTCGATCAGGACGGGATCGATCCGTCAGATGTCCTGTTGGTGACGTTCACGAACAACGCAGCCGAGGAGATGCGAGAGCGGATCGTGCGGAACAGCGAGTACGGAATGCGGGAGCTCTCGAACGCCCCGATCCAGACGTTCCACTCGTTGGCACACGATATTCTCGACGAACACGGGCACGACGCCCCGACGTATCTCGGGGTCGAGGAGACGATCACCGGCTCGACCCGGATCATCGAAGACGACATCATCGAACAGGCGCTGTTTCGTGAATTCGTCGGCCAGTTCAGTGACTCGCACCCGGCGTACGACGAGTTCTTCACAGCGATCTCGGAGACGACAGAACTGCTCGACCTCATCAAAGAACTGTCTGCAAAGGGCGTGTTTCCGACCGCAGACGGCTGGTATCGTGACGGCGAGTCACACCTCAACGGCGACTTTGAGGCATTCGAGACGCTGTTTGCCGATCTGAATGCGCCTCGGAACGACGGGAGCAAGCAATCGAAGCTCCGGTCGAAGCTCAACGACTATGGCAAAGAGAAGAGCTACCTCCCGGAAGCCCCCGAGAGACGGGAGCTTCGCGGGAACGGCAAACAGATTCCAGCGGCTGTCGCTGAATGCGTTTTCGAGGACGATCGAACAGCGCTCAAGCAGTTCGTTCACGACGTGTATCACGCCTACCTTGAGTTTGCGCTTCGACGGAATTACCTGAACTTCGGGTTCCTTCAGCTGTTTGCGTTCGTCCTCCTGTGTGAAGACCACGACCTCCGAGAGCGGCTGGGGTACGAGTATGTGATGGTCGACGAGTTCCAAGACTCCAGTGAGATCCAGTTCAAGCTCATGCTCCTTCTGGCCGGCACGGACAACATCTGTGTGGTCGGCGACTGGAAACAGAGCATCTACAGCTTTCAATACGCCGATGTCGACAACATCCGTGAGTTCGACGATCGGCTCCACCGGTTCGCCGATGAACTAAACCGGGACGCAGATCGGGTCACGTTCCCGACGACGACGGCTGCCGGCAAACAACTGACGCGGAACTACCGGTCGACGCAGTCCATTTTGGAGTTCTCTACACATGCGCTGACGGCTCGGGCGACGAAACGCGAGTCACTCGACCGTGAGGCGATCTCCGAGACGGTCACACCGTTGGAAGCCGACACGGACCGTGACGACAGTCGCATCGAGGCGCTCACGAGCGAAGATGAAATCGAGGCTATCCTTGCGAAAATCGACGATATCGTCGGCAACGATGACTACGCCGTCGAGGCCGACGATGGCGAGTACCGCGCACCGAAGTACGGCGATATCGCGGTGTTGACTCGGACCCGTGATTTCGGACGGGACTTACTCGACACGGCGAGCGCATACACCCTGCCGATGGCTTACGAGGGGGGGCTCGAGGTCTTTCGGACCGACGCCGCGAAATTGCTGTTAGCGTGGCTGCGTATCCTCGAACGTGACGCCGACCGTGGCTGGGCACTCGTCTTAGAAGAGGCCGGTTACGCGATCGACGAGGTGAAGACGATCATCGATCGCGGGGCGTACCCTGAGGCGATGGGTGCCTTCCGCGAAAGCCTCCGGGAGATGGAGACATTCGGGGGCGTCGCCCGTCGCGTATTCGATCGATACGACCGGAGCGGTCCGACTGCTGACGTCGTCCTCGACACTATCCAGTCAGTGTACGCGACGACGACGTTCACCCGTGGAGAGCTGATTCGGTTTATCGAAGCCGCGATCGAAGATGGCAGCACCCACGAAGTAGGCGCTGGTGCAGGGACGAATGCGGTGACTGTCCAGACCATCCACGCGACGAAAGGGCTCGAATATCCGATCGTCATCCTCGCGAACATGAACACGAACACGTTCCCGTCGACCGGCGGCAGCGGGAGCGATATTGCGTACGCAGATCCGATCGGACTCCGACAGCGGAAGGTGTACTCTGAGGAGGCACACGATGTTCCACACGTCTATGACAACTGGCGAACAGACGTCCTCAACAAGTGTCTCCCCCCGAACTACGAGGAGGAACGCCGACTCCTCTACGTGGCTATTACGCGCGCTGAGAGCCACGTCATTCTGACCGGCGGTGAGGATCCGAATGTGTTCCTCGATGAACTTCCCGTCGACATCGAAACGGTCGACCCAGAGCCGTCGACCTTCAACTCCGTAGACAACGAGTATTCACCGTTTGCGGTTGATATTCCGGATCCAGACGGACCAGCAAGCTACTCCCCGCATACGTTCATCGACGACGCCGTTTTCGAAGGAGACACCGGCGGTCGAGGGATGGAATTCGGATCGGAGGTCCACGAGTTCGCAGAGCGGTACGTGCTCGGTGAGGCCGTCGACACCGGCGGCAATCCCGACAAGGAGAATGTGCGGGACTTCTTGGAGTCACTCGACGGCGAGAAGCGTGCTGAAATCGACGCGTTCCTCCCGCTGACCGTCGACGGCGACGAGGTGACGATCGGTGGGATCATCGACTTGCTCCACGTGACTCCTGACCGCGTCGACATCATCGACTACAAAACCGATCGCACGGCCCACGCCGAAGCGGAGTACACGAAACAACTCAGCATATACTACCACGTTGTTGTCGACCACTATCCAGACCGATCGGTCTCTGCGTCTCTCTTCTA
>Ga0102936_1000628_pt1 | contig 14092 bp, 13 predicted proteins | sample SalPon2_A_H2O_MG_FD_78502 | JGI IMG/M metagenome (GOLD analysis project Ga0102936, IMG submission 78502) | Salt pond water microbial communities from South San Francisco under conditions of wetland restoration - Salt Pond MetaG R2_A_H2O_MG | ecosystem: Environmental > Aquatic > Non-marine Saline...
CAATGGGTCGGTTCGAAATACGGGAAAACTATGGAGCGAAACTCACGGTACTGTTGGTTTTGACGGCGATCATCGTCGGCAGTGTCGGCGTCGCCATCTACCATACGGTCGACACGGAGCTCACCGAGAGTACCGAACAGCAGCTCGAATCCAGTGCGGCCAGCGACGCAACCCAACTCGACAACTGGCTACGGCTGACCGAGCACCTGTTCGTCGGGGTGACGCGGTCGTCGGCAGTCAGATCCGGCGACAACTACGGGGCATACGACCAACTCGCCCGCGTCTCCGGGCAGAACGAAATCGTCGGCACGTCGCTGGTCGACCTCTCCAACGGAGCCACGACCGTCGAGACCGGACCGGTCGAGATGACCGGCGAGACCGATCGCCTGCGCCCGGCACTCAGAGAGCGGACGATACAGCTGGCAGCCGACACCGACCAGCGGACGAGCTACTCGGCACCGTTCCGGCTCGATGGCCGACCGGTCGTCGTCGCGGTGACCACCACCCCAAGCCGAGACGGGCGGGGGCTCGTCTCCGTGATCGATCTCATGAAGCTCTCAGGCGAGCTGTTCGACACGACGACCGACCGCGAGAAGACCACCACGGTCGTCGACACCACGGGGACGGTCGTGCTGTCGAGCAACCGAACGGCAGTGCTCACCGAGAGTCCGGTCGCCGATGGGTCGCTCGAAAACGCCAGTGGCGTCACGCAAGCCGCCAGCGGCGCGCTGGCGGTCGGCTACGCAGCCACCGCTGTCGACGGCTGGAAGACGACCAACCACCTGTCGACGAGCGAGGCCTACAGCCTCCGAAACACCGTCTCCGTGCTGATTTTGCTACTGTTGGGGGTGCTCGTCACCGGGGTCGGCGGGATCGGACTCACGCTCGGTCGCAACACGGTCGGGGCCGTCACGGAGCTGGCCGAGCGGGCCAACACGCTCCGGGCGGGAGATCTGGAGACCGAAATCGAGAGCGACCGCCGCGACGAGTTCGGCGAAGTCTTCAACGCGTTGGATGCGATGCGGCGCTCGCTGCGCGAGGAGATCGCCGAGGCCGAGGCCGCCCACGAACAAGCCGAACGTGAGCGACAGCGGGCCGACGCCGCCAGACAGGAGGCCGTCGAGCTAAACGAACGGCTGGAAGCGACCGCCGCCGAGTTCGGTGCGACGATGGACGCCTGCGCCGAGGGTGATCTCTCCAAACGGCTCTCGACCGAGACCGACAGCGACGCGTTGGCCGAGATCGCCGACGCGTTCAACGCCATGGTCGAAGAGTGGGCCGCGACGATCCGGGAGGTCCGACAGTTCGGCGACGCGGTCGAACGGGAGACGGCGACAGTCACCGACAGCGTCGAATCGGCACGCGAGACGGGCGAGACGCTGGCCGACGGGATGGCGACGATCGCTGCGGAGTCGACACAGCAGGCGACCGATATCCGGAGCGTCCGGGAGGCAACCGAAACGCTGTCGGCGACCGTTGAGGAGGCCTCCGCCTCCGCAACACAGGTGGCCACGAGTGCCGACGACGTGCTCGACAACGGTGAGGCGGGTCGGGAGGCTGCACGGGCGGCGAAGGCCGAACTCGACGCCATCGAGCGCCGGACTGACGCCGCCGCCCAACAGGTCGACCAACTGGCCGAACTGGTCGGCGAGATCGAAGCCGTCACCGACCTCATCGGCGAGATCGCCGAGCAGACCAACACGCTCGCGCTCAACGCCCGGATCGAGGCCGCTCGCGCCGATAGCGAGGGGTTCGGTGCGGTCGCCCAGGAGGTCAAAAGCCTCGTTGAGGAGACCCAAGCGGCGACCGCCGACATCGAGTCGACGATCGCCGAGCTGAAGACACAGACCGACACGACCGCCGCCGAGATGGCCGATGCCCGCCAGAAGGTCGACGACGGCACCGAAACGATCGAAGCGGCGCTGACCGCTTTCGATAGCATCGTCGACGATATCGCCGGAACCGCCGCCGGGATCGGCGAGATCGACCGGGCGATCTCCGAGCAGGCCGACACCACCCAGTCGGTAATGGACGATCTGGTGACTGTCTCGGAGGTAAGCACGGAGACGGCAACCGCTGCCGACGCCGCTGCAACTGACGCCCAACAGCAGGCCGACCGGATGGCCGAGGTCGCGACGAGCGTCGACAGTCTCTCGGCGGAGGCCCGCCGACTCGGCGACACGCTCGATACGTTCGCCGTCGAGGCGTCAGGTAATCCAACTGACGACGACGGAACCGAAGACAGCACGACAGCCGTCGAGACGCCGACGGTCCCGTCGGATCCTGCAGACCACCACATTGGTGAAGCCGCCACTGACGGTGGGTCGACGGACGAGTAAGGAGGATCTGCCTCGAAACAGCAGCCACAGCAGAAGACCGGTTTGACAGCGACAACGAATGCTACAACGGATACACGAACAGATGCATGGCGTCGACGGCCGGCGTCCGGGGAGAAGGCACGGCGAGCGGTGGAACGCGCGTCGATGAGAAACAAACGGCCGCTGGTGTATTGGGAGGATGCTACGTCAGCGGGGGACGGCGTAGCCCAGCGGGAGAGGGTGGGGACATCCACGCCAACGCCCACCAGCGGCCCGTGGGGAGGGCAGACGGACCGAGAGACAACAGCACCGATGGAGATGGAGGGCCGATGGCGCTGTGTCCGGTATCTGCATCTTAGGACAAGTGTTTGGGATACTAAATGATTCACCCTAACTGAGTAGGGTGCGATATTGTTAGATACCAAGCATTATAGCCCCAGTTGCTCTGCGCACTGTCTGCGCTGCAGATGGACGACGAGCTCCCGGATGAACGCTCGACCCCACTGCGTTCGGTCGCTGCGACTGGCAGGATTCGATCTCTTTAGACGGACTTTCAGCTCCTCGCGTGAGTGCTCGTCGCAGAAAGGTCCAGGTGCGAGAATCGAACCCGCGTCTCAGCCTCCACAAGGCTGAAGGATGGTCCACTACCCCAACCCGGACACGCACTCATGGCTACTCTACTCGGAAAGAAATACGTTACGACTCGGGGTTCCCCGCGGGGAGGGGTCGCACACCACGCCAACTCACCCCCAGCCCCCCGAACGCGACGTTTTTGAGGCTCCCACTGCTACGACCGGGTAGCTGTGGCCATCACGGACAAGATCTACGTCAAAAACCACCGACAGCTCGCCTCCCAGCTGGAGACGAGTTTTCCAAAGAGTGCCTTCGCAGGAGCGACCCTCGACCTGCTGTTTACCGGCGGCAGCCTCGCGAATCTCGATACAACCACCCAAGACCGGGTGCTGGATTTCGCCGAGGACTTCCTCGACTGCGACTGCAAATCCCACCCCTACTGTGGCTGTGCCGAACGCAAGTTCATCCAGTACCTCCTCGAACTCCGCGCTCAGGGGTTCGGCCCCGACGCAATCGTCGACGTGATGGGCGACGACTACATGCTGTATGCCTACTCGGGCGACATCCTCTCGTTTCTCGACCAGTCGGTCCGCACCCTCGAAGCCGCCGAGGCACTCGCCAAAACCGAAGCCGGTGCCGACCGAAGTCAGGAACTCTACGACGCAAAGCGTGAGTTAACCAACGACTAACGCCAGTACAAGCGGACTACCCGATCTAGGAGACGCTAGCCGATCTGAAAGGACGGCTCGTCGCGGTCGCCGTCGAGGTCTTCGAGGTAGACCACGTCCTCGTCGTCGTCCTCGTCGACCTGCTCGCGCAGGTGATTCACGTACTGTTTGTGCTCCTCCAACTGTTCGCGGAGGTGCTCGGCTTCGAGTTCGAGCCGCTCGTGTTCCCGAATGAAGCTCTTGGGCACCTCGACGGTCGGCGGGAACCCGTCGGTGTCGGCCTCGGTGTGGCGGTCGGTCTCGGGGACGACCTCAATGCGGCCGTCGTGGTCGACCAGCATGTCGACGTAGTCCCGAAACACCGCCGACAGCGAGATATCCCGATCCTCCGCGATCTCACGGAGCGTCTCGAAGGCGTCCTCGTTGACACGGAACGAGATCGTCTTGTTTTTGTTTCCCATCGCTACAGATCTCTCTACGAGGACCTGCACACGCTGGGTATTTAGTTATTTGTCAGACAGCCGGACGTGCGTACCCAATAAAACGTATATAAATGGTCGACGGGACGATCCTGGCCGTTAGGCCTGTGGGTTGCCGTCGACAGGTGCGTCTGCAGTGTCGTCGGTGGGAACCGAACCGTCACCGTCGAGGCTTTCGAGTGCCGAGGCGACCGTCTCGGCGTACGCCGAAGGGTCATCACCGTACTGCTCGTGGGCCATCCGGGCGTACTCGTTGGCCTCGTCGTCGAAGGCCTCGATCCGGTCGAGCGTTCGCTCGGCGGTTTCGGCGACCCACCGATCACGGGTGGCGGCGTCGACCGTGGTAATCGACTCCGGTCGTACGGAGACCGTGATCGAGCCGTCGTCGGTCTCGTAGGTCCGGGGCTTGCCGACGACCGCGACATAGGCCGGGGGTTCGAGCTCGCGGAGCGCGCTGGCAGCCTCGGGCTGGTACTGCCCGGCGTAGACGAAAAACGTCCCCGTCGGGTCGACGATCCGACCCTGCCAGTACTCGTTGTCCTCGCCGACGTCGTCGGTCTCGGTCAGCGTGCCGACGAAGAACACGCGGTTGGCTTTTTCGGCGGTCGGCAGTAGGGCGTACACCGGTGCTCGGTCGTCGTCGCTTTCCTTGAACGTGTAGCTGGCGTCGTTGAACTCCGCGGCGAAGGCTCGCTGGGAGACCTCTCGGGTCGGAACAGAATCGTCTCCGCTCATTGGAGGGACCTCGCTTTGGTCAGCACGGTATCAGTATCCGTCGGCCTGTCCAGCTGCTCGAACTCGTTGGCAAGCACATACCGACCCAGCGTCGGGCCGGTCACCCCGTAGTACCGACCCAGAATGTCGGTCCGGATGCCGTCGGCGACGACCGAGGTATCGAGGGCGTCTTGGGCCTGCTGTTTGGCGTCTTCGAGTCCGATCCCGGTGAGTTCCTCGGTGGCCTCCCGGTTGAAGATCACGTCCTGGACCTCGTGGCCGTCGTCGAGGACGGCCTTGATCCGGAGGTCGAACTCGCCGTCGACCTCGCCGTGTTCCGAACACCGACCGTTCTGGAGGACGCGGGTACAGCCCTCCTCGGGGCAGCGCTTGATGAGGCCCGAACCGGACTGGACGTCGACTAACGCGCCTTCGACAGTGGTCGTGCTGTCGCCGACTTCGACCTCCTCGTCGAGTTCGGTGATCGTCGTCGTCCGGTTGAGCTTGATCGAGTAGTCGCCCTGGTATTCGTCGGTGACGACGTTGCCCAGTTTGTAGCTCGCGCCCTCTTCGAGCTCGTCGAGTTCGGAGGTCTCGAAGGCGACGAACTTGATCCGGCCGGACTCGTCGCCGACGAGGCCCACCTGCGAGATCGAGTCGCTGCGGGGCTCCCAGAGGTCGGCGACCTTCACGGTCACGTCGACCCACTGTTCGTCCTGATCGATCTCGCCGACGAGCACCGTCTCCGCGCCGCCGCGGCCCAGTGCGTCGCGGTCGATGTCCGCCTCGTCGAGCAGACTGTTGGTGACAGTGCGCCGCGCCTCATTAATGGGGATCTTGTACTCCGAGACGACCTGATCGAGGCGCTGTTCGATCTCGTCGGTCTCGACGTCGATGTGGTCCGAAAACTGTGCTGCAATCTCGGCTGCGTGGGTCTGCAACTCTGTCATGGGTTCACTGTCTCCGCTCTGTTTTCAATGGGAGACATATGAGAGTTGGGTCCTAATCATATAAAATGTATCGGGCGGAAGGTGAATGTAAAACCGCACGACACCGAAGGGGTAGGCTGGATGGTCGACACACGAGAGCGAAAAGCCGTGGGGGAATGAACCTCCCAACGAACCTATACGGTCGGCAACCGACAGCGAGGGTATGGACGAGGGTTTCGAGCAGTTCGTGCGCGACCGCCTCCGGAAACTCGGGAAGGAGTACGAACGCACGCGTCGCGCCTACGTCGAGGGGAAAGGCGGATCCGATAGCTCGCCCAACGAGAGGTCGCTCCCGGTCGACGAGGCGGGACGGGCCAAACTCGTCTGTCGACGCTACGCCGAAAAGCGGGCCGTCGAGGTCGACGCCGAGGGGAAACCGGCCTGTTTCGATTCGGCCCACACCGACTGTGTTGGCTGTGTGGAAGATATTCGGGACGGGGTAATCGAAACGTGGGACGCCCCCACGGGGTAGGCAGTGGCTACTCGCCGGAGCGACGGACCCGAACCTCGCCGTCGTCGGTGACACCGATCAGCAACGGTTCGTGAACGGCTCGACCTTCGACCGCTCCGTCGGCGGCCTCGCTAATGTAGGTCATCAACTCCGGCGCGGTGTGGTTAACTTTGACATCGGCGTCGTCACAGGCGTCGTACACCAGCGTCGGCACGTCGAAGAGATCGGTTCCGGCTGGAACGTCGACTCTAACGGGCGAGCCAACGGCTTCAGCGAAGGCGATCGTTTCAGTGGCTCTGGTGACGTTCTCCCGGGCACTGGCCTCGACGTTCGAGACGTTGGCCCGTGAGGTGCCGAGCCGCTCGGCGATATCCCGCTGTCGCATCCCCCGCTCGCGGAGCGCGAGGACCTCAGCCTGCCGACGTGTCAGCACGTTCGTCTCCGCATCGAAGCCAGCACGTTCGAGCACCGCGTCGACGTCGATCCGATCGGAGTCAGCGTCGGCTGCCCGGTCGGTCTCGGTGTCGGTCCCGTCTGTCATACGCGGCGGTTTGTGGGCGGCGGGGAAAAAGCTACAGTTCCGACTGTCCACGGGGTTCGACTGCCGCCCGCTGGGGCGTTAGCCGCCCCAGAAGTTCTCGCGACTGCCGAGGTTTTCCCGATCGTCCCGTCGGCGGCGCGGCGAGGAGTCCTCGTCGTCGACCTCACTATCGCCGTCGGCGGCACCGTCGGCGTCCGCGCTTTCGTCGTCTTCGTCGTCCATGGGGAGCCGTTCGACGATCTCGTTGGCCTTGGCGTGGTTCGACAGTACGCGATCGATCCGTACCTTGGCGCGGACCTCCGGAAGGAGGCCGTCAACGAAGACGATAAAACCGTCGTCGGTCCGGCCGACACCGGCACCGCTTTCGTGCATATCGGTGACGTCGACAACGACTTCCTCGCCGGGTTTGATCGGCTGCTGTTTCAGGTCGCTGATCGGCATGTTGTAGTGTTGGCACCATTCGGCCCCACCACGATCGCCGTAATGCTGACAGCCCATCCCTTGGATCCGCTCGGAGAAGCTGGGGCAGTCATCCGCCAGTGGACAGTTCGGCATATCTCCCCGTAATCAGGGGGTCGTCTAAACGCTTCCGCTGGGTGAGCCGAATCGGGACGCTCTTTGTGACATCTCGCCAACCGTGAGTATGAACCGCTATGCCCCCGAGTTGGCGCTCATCACGGGGGGACTGCTCGGCACCGTCTTCGGTGGCTTCGTCTTGGTTTCGGTCGGCGAGTTCTACTCGGCGGCCCTTGTCTGTGTGCTGTTCGGGTATCCGTTTGCCGCCTACGCGATCCACACCGACGACGAGCCGACGACAGTCCTCCCACCGCGGGCGGTCACCACGGTTGCTGGCCTTGCGGCCATCGGTGTTATCGCCGATGTCCTCCGGCTGTTCGCGCCGAGCGTCGACTCGCTTTTGATCGGTATCCTCGTCGCACTGGTCGTGTTTTTGCCCGTCGCCGCCTATGCGACACAGCACGGCACGCCGCCAGCGTGGCTGGGTCGGCGGTTGGTCGAAGCCGGTGGCACGCTGCTGGCGGCGGGACTGCTAGGCGGGGGGCTGGTCAGTGGGGCGGCAGCTCCCGCGGCGGCCAGCGCGGTGGCGGTGTTTCTCGCCACGATGCTGTTTGCTGCCCGGTCGACCGGCGTGAGTCCGCGGCGTCGGCGGCTGGTCCCGGTTGGGGGGGTAGTAGTGGCGGCCGGGCTCCTTGCTGTCGGTAGCGTCAGCGGCGGGCCGCTCGATCCGTGGGTGACGACCGCGCTGGGAGCCGTTTTTGCCCCACTGCTGTATATCGCACTGGCGACCAGTGGTCGCTCCTAACGAGTCACTGGCAGAAACAGTATGGATAAGCTCTATATAGACCTCTATCCGATTGCCCGTATGGCATTTCGGACGCTTGTCGTCGACGACTCATCTTTTCAACGGACCGTCATTTCTGGCATTCTCGATGACCGGTTCGACATCGTCGACACTGCCGAAAACGGAAAGGAGGCTGTCTCGAAGTTCGAAAAACACGATCCCGACGTGATCACGTTGGATATCGTGATGCCGGAGATGACCGGCATCGAGGCACTCGAAGCAATCAAGAACCGCTCCCCGGAGACGATCATCGTCATGTGTACCAGCGTCGAACAGGAAGAAAAGATGCGCGCCGCGGCCAAAGCTGGAGCCGACGGCTACGTGACCAAACCCATCTCCGAAACGAAACTCCTCGACGAGTTCGACTCCCTCCTTGAGTAGTCGGGGCCTACTGTCGGCTTGCGTCCACCAGCTCGGTCACCGCTGTCTCCCGCTTTTTATATGAACTCTCGAACGTCGGAGTACCACATATCGTGTTCGTCGACCGTCCCGAGACGCTCGGCGATGTCGACGGCCAGTGCGTGCCAACACTGCTGTCCCGGGTCCTCCGGGTCGAGGTTGTACTGGCTGTCCTTACAGTCACAGCCACCGTCCTCGACGACGTACTCCTCCTCGTAGCCGACGACGACGGTGAAATCACGGTACCGCTTGACCCGGCGCTCCGAGACGGCCTCGATGGCCCGCTGGCCGCGGTCGCCGTGTGCCGAGAGGATGGCGGTGACGATCGCCGGCTGTAGCTCGCCGGTCTCGGCAAGCGCGTTCCGCCAGTTGTTGATCTCGGCCACAGCGGCCCTACTCACAGGGTCAGTAAAACAGGTTCGATGCGGCGGCCTGTTGGAGGACGTTCCCGTATCGAGGGCCATACCCTGACGGTGGTAGACCGGGACCCGTCTACAGCAGACCGTCGCCGGCTTCGCATCCTTTTTCGGCTCGCTGGCCCCACCCTCGGTATGCAACTTTCCGAAGGGGGCCTCGAAATCGAGGTCGACCAGCCACGCGATGGCACCCGCGAGGGCAGCGGCGACGGCGTCTTTTTCAATCCGACCATGGAGCTCAACCGGGATATCACGGTCGCCGTCCTGCGGGCCTATCAGGAGCGCGAGCCGCGTGTCGACACCTATCTCGATGCGATGGCCGCGTCTGGGATCCGGGGCGTCCGGGCGGCCAACGAGGGGTATTCGGTCACCTGCTGTGATCTCGACAGCGAGGCTGCCGACCTCGCAGGCGAAAACCTCGCCCACAACGATCTCGACGGTGAGGTCGAAAACCGGAACGTCAACGCCCTGCTCCACGAGTCGATGTTCGACGTGGTCGACCTCGACCCCTTCGGGACACCGATCCCCTTTGCCGACGCCGCGTTTGCGACTACCCGGAACATGGTCTGTGTCACTGCAACCGACACCGCGCCGCTCTGTGGAGCCCACCTCAACAGCGGCATCCGGAAATACAGCGCCGTCCCGCAGAACACCGACTACCACCCCGAGATGGGGCTCCGAACCCTGCTGTCGGCGCTCGTTCGCACGGCCGCCCGCTACGACGTAGCCGCCAAACCGATCTGTTCGCACGTCTCGCGGCACTACGCCCGAACCTACCTCGAACTCGATCACCGAGCAACCTCGGCCGACTCGCTGCTCGAAAACCTCGGCTTCATCCACCACTGCGAGGACTGCCTCGCCCGTCGACACGAGTTCGGCCACTACCCCGAATCAGTCCCCGAGGAGTGTCCGGTCTGCGGCAGTAGTCGAACCCTGACTGCGGGTCCGGTGTGGCTCGGGCCGGTCGCCGACAGCGAGTTTACCGGGTCGGTTATCGACCACCTCTCGCCGGAGCTCGACACCGCCGCCCGTGCCGAGCGGCTGTTGTCGACGGTCGCCGGCGAGATCGAGACGCCGACCCACTACGACCAACACCGGCTCTGCAAGCAGTGGGGCGTCCCTGCCAACGCGATGGACGAGTTCGTCGACGATCTGCAGGCGGCGGGCTATGCGGCCTCGAAAGCCCACTACAGCGGGACCGCTTTTAAAACGACGGCGACGGTCCCGGAGATCCGCGAGGCGGCAGCTCCCGAAGCCGACAACTGATCGGCCAGCGACCGGCCCAATGGACAGAACAGTACTCCTCGGCTCCTAACGTTTTGTATTCGTGGAATATCCGGATACTTTTGGGTAATTCCCCGGTAGAGGATGATGTGAGTTCCCGTACCCGATCTACCGTGTCGACGGCCAAGGCAGTGGTCGACACCGCCCGTGAGCAACAGGTCACGTTTCTGGCCGCCAGCATCGCCTACTACGCGTTCGTGTCACTGCTGCCCTCCTTACTACTCCTGTTGGTCGTGGCCACAACGATAGCAGGTGAGGAGGTCGCCGACCAGCTCGTCGCCCGCACACAGGATTTTTTGACACCGGCCGGTGCAGACGCCATCTCGGGGGCGATCGCAAACACACCCGGCCGTGGTGGCGCAACGATCGTCGGCGTTGTCGTCCTCGCGTGGAGCACGCTCAAGGTCTTTCGCGCGCTGAACACCGCGTTTCTCGCCGTCTACGGGCAGGTCGAGTCGGCGAGCTTCGTCGGCCAGCTCGTCGACGGCGGGGTCGCACTGGTCAGCATCGGCGTCGGTGTCGGCGTCATGATCGGCACCGGAACCCTCCTCGCGGCGATCCCACTCGGCCCTGCAAACCAACTCGTCGGTATCCTCGCGTTGCCCGCGGTGCTCACGGTGGTGTTTCTGCCGATCTATCGGCAGTTTCCGAACCCACCGATCCCGATTCGGGAGGCCATCCCGGGGGCTGTATTCGCGGGGGTGGGCTGGACGCTGTTGCAGGCGGGGTTCCAGATCTACGCCGCCAACGCGGGCCAGTACGAGGCCTACGGCGTCCTCGGTGGGATCTTGCTGCTCGTGACGTGGCTGTATTTCGCCGCCGTGATCGTGATTCTCGGCGCGGTCATCAACGCGGTGGGTGCCGGGGCGTCGGCCGACGCCCCACCGTTCGAATCGGAGACCGATGGGGGAGATGGGCCGCCGCGGGCGACCGACGACCGGCAGTTACAACAGGGCGGCGACCGAGATTCGGGACATATGGCGAGTGAGGGACGCGAGGCGTCGACGGAGACCGACGCCGAGGAGACGAGTGTTGGCGAGGAGCCGAACCGCGTCGAGCCGAGCGGTGCTCCGGATATCAGTGAGATCGACGAGCGGATCGACCAGCTCCGGGCTGAGTTCGACGCCTTCGAGGACGACGTTCGGGAGCGAACAGTCGACAAACCCGCCGTCGAATCCGAACTCAAACGGTATGTTCGCTCGAAAATGCGCCGCGGCCACGCCCGCGGCTGGGGACCCTACCTCGTGTTGTTGTTCGGAACCGTGATGACCCTCGGGGCGTTTTATTACCTCCAGAGCGACTGGGTCGCCATTCTGGCGATGCTGATCATCTTCCTGGCGACGCTCGGCCTCTATGTCATCTTTGTCGCCGTCGGCGTCGGCCTGAACCTGCTGGGCGTCCCCGGCAAAGCCATCGATATGGCCCGCAATCGGCGAAACTGACTTCGGGCCGAAACCAGACCTCCTTAATCGGTGGCTGCTGTAGCGCCGCTAGATGCTTCCACTTTCCTCCCCGATGGTACTGGTCTCGCCCCCGACCGTACTAGTCTCGGCCTCGGAACTGCTGGTGATCGCCTTTGCGTTCATCACGCTGCTGGGTGATGCGTGGTTCGTCCTCGTCGGGCTCGCGGCGCTCTACTGGATCGGCCCCCGCTACGTCGACGATGCCAGAGCAGTCGCGGCCGTCTGTGTCGGCCTTGCGACGCTCGGCCTCGCCGCGGTGCTGGCATTGAAAAGCGCGACCGCGATTCCTCGGCCAGCGATGACACCGGTCGACCCCAGCGGACTCCCGCTGCTGCTCGAATCGTTCGTAGGGGGCGAGATCCAGTCGGACGGCTTTACGTTCCCCAGCGGCCACGCGACCGCCGCAACGGTCGTCTACGGCGGGCTCGGCCTCCTGCTATCGGTCGGCCGGAAACGGCTCCGATATGCCTTCGCCGCCGGCATGATCGTCCTGATCAGCCTCTCGCGGGTCGTCCTCGAAGTCCACTACCCACGGGATATCATCGCCGGAATGGTCTTGGGGTCGCTGTTGATCGCAGTGGGGCTCGCAGTGGGCCGCACCAAGGGCCGGTTCCACCCCGATCGCGTCTTCGCACTCGGCGGCATCGCCTCGGTGATCGGCCTCGGGGTCGCGTTGCAGGGCGGTCACACTGAGGAGGTCCTGCAAGGGGCCATCGGAATCGGGACTGCGACCGGCGGCGTCATCACATGGCGGCAGTTCGGCGACCGGCTCGTCGACGCCCCGCCGGTGTCGCTGCCGCTTGCGCTTGCAGGGCTTGTTGTTGCTGGTGGGCTCTGGATCGCAGGATACGCTGGTGTGCTATCGGCGGCTGGAGCGGTGGCGGCGAGTGCCGCCGCCGTCGGCTGTATTCTACTGTTGCCACTGCTCGCGGAGCGACGCTATAAAAAAGGGAAGTCGGAAACAGTCGAGGCTTAGAACTTTTCGAGGTACTCGTCGAGTTCCCACTGGGAGACGTCGACGAGGTAGTCTTTGAACTCGGCCTTCTTGGCTTCGACGAACTTTTCGCCGACGTGGTCGCCGAGCCCGTTGTAGATGACTTCGTCGTCTTCGAGAGCTTCGACGGCTTCGCCGAGGTTGGTCGGCAGCGTCTCGATGCCGTACTCGTCGCGTTTGGCCTCGTCGAACTCGTAGATGTTCTCTCGGACTGGGTCCGGAGCGTCGAGGTCGCGCTCGATGCCATCCATCCCGGCGGTCAGCAGTGCGGCGATCGCAAGGTATGGGTTACACGATGGGTCGGGGAAACGAGCCTCGACACGTGAGGCAGCCGGGACGCGGGCGGCTGGCTTCCGGATGAGCGCCGAGCGGTTGCGGTCCGACCAGGCGACGTAGACAGGGGCCTCGTAGCCGGGAACGAGTCGTTTGTAGCTGTTGACCGTTGGGTCGGTGACAGCACAGATTGCCTGTGCGTGGTCGAGAATACCGGCGAGGAACGAGTGAGCGGTGCTGCTCAGGTCGAACTCGTCGCTGCTGTCGTGGAAGGCGTTCTCGCCGTCTTCGAACAGCGAGATGTGGGTGTGCATTCCCGAGCCGTTGATCTTCGGAACCGGCTTCGGCATGAACGTCGCGTGCAGGTCGTGCTGTGCGGCGACCGCACGAACGACGGTCCGGAACGTCGCCACGTTGTCGGCGGTGGTGAGTGCGTCGTCGTACTCGAAGTTGATCTCGTACTGACCTTCGGCGACCTCGTGGTGGCTGGCTTCGATCTCGAAGCCCATGTCTTCGAGCGCGAAGATGATGTCACGCCGGACGTCGCTGGCGAGGTCCTTCGGTGCGAGGTCGAAGTAGCCACCCTGATCTGCGAACTCGGTGGTCGCGTAGCCGTCTTCGTCGTGTTTGAACAGGAAGAACTCCGGTTCCGGGGCGACGTTGACGTCATACCCGTGTTCCTCGGCTCGGTCGATGGCCTGCTGGAGCACATAGCGTGGGTCGCCCTCGAAGGGTTCGCCCGTCGACGTGTTGATGATGTCACAGATGAGCCGCGCGGAGCTGCTTTCTTCTTTCTGCCGCCATGGCAGAATCGCGAAGGTGTCCGGGTCGGGCTTGAGACGCATGTCGGATTCCTGAATGCGCACGAAGCCCTCGATGGACGAACCGTCGAAGTAGATCCCGTCGGTAAAGGCTTTTTCTGCCTGTCGGGCAGGAACTGAAACGTTCTTTACCACACCGAGGATATCCGTGAACTGTAGACGAAGGAAGTCGATTCCTTCTTCTTCGATTTCGTCAATAACTGCCTGTTCTTTTTCTGTTAATCCGCCATCAGTGGCAACGTTTTCTTCCGTCATGTTATGGACAGTTAGAGCATTCTCTGCCAGTATAAAGATCTTGTCGCTTAGTGCAATTACGCCGCGCGAACTGAGAAACTGGATATTCGTAAAA
>Ga0102936_1000629_pt1 | contig 14089 bp, 11 predicted proteins | sample SalPon2_A_H2O_MG_FD_78502 | JGI IMG/M metagenome (GOLD analysis project Ga0102936, IMG submission 78502) | Salt pond water microbial communities from South San Francisco under conditions of wetland restoration - Salt Pond MetaG R2_A_H2O_MG | ecosystem: Environmental > Aquatic > Non-marine Saline...
GCCGAGCGGATCAGCATCAAACGGAATCCGATCGTGGGCAAGTTTCGTCGCCACACCCCGCCCGCCGACAAACGTTTCGAGTTCCTCCGTGATTTCGGTTTCTCGGACGGTCCGCGTTCCGACGTCGATAGTCAAAAGTGGTCCCTTGGCGTGCTCCATGCATTATGCAACGTGCACGTCCCACATTAACATTCGTATGGACTGTCTCATGGCGTTTGTCACCGGCTCCGGGACTCGACCCCGGAGTGGGTTCACACTTGACATCGGTCACACGGCTGAACAGTAGTTGCTGAAGTAGATCTTCGACCGAGCTTGGTCACCGTTCTCACCGATTATACTCGTCGTGCACCGGGTGCACGCCACGCTGAGCGCCGAACCAACTCGGCTGCCGAGACGTACGACTCCAAATCAGCAACCACTGTGGAGCCGTGGGGTTTCTCATGTCTTTTCGCCAAACAAGAACAGCTCAATCAGGATGGTCGCTGTTCTACGAGCCCCGAACTGTGTGCTTTTTTTGCCGCACCGATAGTCAAAGCGTGATACGCCTCTGCGAGGTTAGCCTCAACGACGAGATCATCGAATCCACCGATAACAGCGATATCAGATACCAGATCCGCAATAGCGTGGGTTACTGCCTCCTCGTCATTGGGACTTAGATACGGTGTCGTTGAGTTGGTCACTGAATCGATCAGCGTCTCGTCTGTCTCGCCGTGTGGATCAACCTCTGCAGTGATCTCCGCCTCGCCGTAGGTAGCCTCGAATCGGATTCCGGCCCCGTCTTCTCGTGGATGTAGTTTGATATCACCACCGTTCGCGTTGAACGATACGGGTTCGGAAACCGTTTGTCGCGGCTGTGAGGCTCGCTCAACAACCTCAACCTGCCCGAGCGCCGTAGCAAGCGCCGGGTTTGGTAGCCCGGCAGGATGTCCGACGACGCAGGACGGGGGTAACTCGGCTCCGTAGCAGAACCGATGTTCAGGGCGAGCGAAGTCCCAGTCGTCGCGGATCCCGACGACGTTTGCGGCTGTTACGCCTCGCAGGCCGAGCGGGCCCAGAACGTGCTCAACCACGAACGATCGCGTCCTATCAGTTGGAACCGTTACCGTGTCATCCACGAGGTCAACGCGAACGTCAGCCTTACATACGGACTCGAGAGTCACAGAGACATTATTCACCTTGATTCCTGGGGAGTCGGCTGGTTCGATTCGAACCTCAGTTCCTTCGACGGGCTCAGCGATGGTTCTCATGTGTTCGCCTCCAGATTCGAGAGAACGGTCTGAAGCACATCGAGAGTGGACTCGTACTGCTCTTCGGAGAATTCAGTCGTTTTCGGCGAGCCAGCACCGACCGCTATCTTTTCCGTGCTCGGGATTTCAGCAAAGACGCCCGGTGTGGTAAGCCATTCGTACTCCCAGTCACCGTAGACGGTACGATGCGCCGATTCGACGGCTTCCCGCAACTGTGCGGACGGAGCAGCCCGTTCAACGCCGACTATCGGCTCGTAAGTGACCTCTTTGACGTTCTGGACGCTCTCGAACCGAGATACGACTGCGCTGCGGTTGGTTGCGGGTGTCGTCGAAACTTCGAACGTCGCAGTCAGATTCTCGCCGATCTCGATTGAATCAACGCTGAACGTGGTCATTCCAGTCGTGAACACACCCTGAGTATCCATCTCGACAGGGTAGTGATCATGCGTCGGCCGAACCGTATCGAGCAGCGTCGAGAGGTGCTGCTCAAGACTCTCGGGGTCTCCCCCGGCTGTTGCATCCTTGTCCAGCGTTACGACGGCTCGTCCCCTGCCGGTGGCAACGGTCGAAATGACCCCTGAAAGTGGCGCGAGCACGAGCCATGGACCGTCAACGGTGAAATCCGGCTCGGGATAGTGGACTCGACTGCCAGAGGCGACCCCAGCCGCCAGTCGCCCGAGTGCACCTGCGCTCTCGCCGGTGTATCCAGTCGTTGTGCGCTCAACATGATCAGCATTGACGGGCTTAGAAAATGCGATATTAAGGCTTCTTTCGGTGTGACCTGAATCCGCTCGCGCGTCTGAAACCACCGTCTCAGGGGCTGGAAGCGTCACGGTGTTGCCTCCATCAACTCAGCTGTTGAGACAGCCATCACTTTCGCTGCGGTAAGGATTTCTTCGACGGGAACGTACTCGTCGACAACGTGAGCCTGCTCTAAACGTCCCGGACCGTAGACAATACACTCCTCGATACCAGCATCGTTGGCGACGAATCGCTGATCGTCCGAGCCCGGTGAGACCACGAAGTCGGGATCACCGTGGAACGGCTCGATATTATTCGCATAGATTTCGCTGACACGACAGTCCTTCGGCACTCTCGCCGGTTCGGCGAACATGATCTCATCGTACTCAAACCCGTGGCCGGTCGCGGCCTCGGCTTCGGCGATCAACTCGTCGATCTCGTCACGAGCTGATTCGACCGTTTCACCCGGGACAAGAACGCGGTAGAACGTCGCCTGGCATCGATCGGGCACGACGTTTTCCGAGTACCCTGCATCAAGCATTGTCGTCGAGATATCGGCGTTACGGGACTCGGGTGGTGTAACAGGCGCATCGGTAGTTCGGGCATGAAGCTCATCCTCGTACTCATTGACTCGGCCGAGGAAATCCTGCATTGCCGTAACCGCGTTCGCGCCGTCGTAGGCCATGCAGCCGTGAGCCTTCTCCCCGTGCGCCGTAACATGAAATTTCAGAACGCCTCGATGGCCCAGACAGACCCGCGAAGAGTCGAAACACTCGGTGTAAATACAGTAGTCCGTATTCTCTTGGGTAACGTAGCCCTCGTCAACGAGATAACCAAGACCAGTGAAGCCACCCGTTTCCTCGTCGACAGTCATACTCTGTGTGACCGACCCACGGATATCGACGCCTGCAGCTTCAAGCGCGTCGATGGCGAATAGACTCGCTGCGATACCGGATTTCATATCACTCGCTCCCCGACCGTAAATCCGGCCGTCCTCAACGACGGGATCGTAAGGATCGTAACTCCAGTCTTCGCCTGCCGGGACCACGTCGAAGTGACCAGTGAAGTGGACATGCGGACCGTCACTGTCTTCGGTTTTGCGTCCGAGAACGTTCACTCGGTCATGATCAGTTCGATCGGGGTAGTGCGTTTCGACTACGGCCTCGGGAACTTCGATCTCTTCAACATCGTACCCTCGCTCCGCCATCGCTTCGGAGAGAAACGCCGCGCCATCCCTATAGTTGCGGCCGGGAGGGTTCTCAGTTTCGATACCGATGAACTCTCGCATGAACGAGACGATGTCGTCTTCACGATCATCAACCGCGTCGTAGATAGCTTCTCGCGGGATCATTCTATATATCCCGCCCCCCGTCCACTTCAAGCGCAGTTCCAGTTATCATGGCCGCTTGCTCACTAGCGAGAAATACGGCAGCGTTCGCGATGTCATCCGGTTCGGCGAGCCTCCCAAGCGGGATCGTATCGGCCATCCCCTCGACGCTTAGATCGCTGCCGGTGAACTCCGGCAGCATATCGGTATCCGTAGCGACCGGACAGATCGCGTTGACACGAATATTGTCCTCGGCGAGCTCGTGAGCCAACTGTTTCGTGAGCGTTATCATCCCCCCTTTGGAGGCAGCGTACGCCGAAAGCCCGGTACGGGGACGAATCCCCGCTGTCGAAGCTGTATTGAGAATCACGCCTCCGCCTTGTTCACGCATGTACGGAACAACGTGCTTTGCACCAAAAAAAGCACTCTTGAGGTTGATATCTTGTATTCTATCCCACGTTTCTTCTGTCACATCCTCAACGGGAGTTGATTGTTGTGGAATCCCCGCATTATTGTAAAGAATGTCGATCTGACCGAATGTATCGATGGTCCGCTCGACGAAACGTGAGACGTCCTCTGGATCGGACACATCTGCGGTGAAAGCTGTCGCCGCTCCGTCACCGAGATCTGAGATGCGATCTACCGTTTCGGTTGCCGCATCGTCGTCGATGTCAACAACAACGACGTTCGCGTCATGTTCAGAGAACAGGCGAGCCGTAGAGCGGCCCATCCCCGATCCCGAACCCGTAATTACCGCTGTCTTATCGCTAAATTCCATGTGCCGAAATCGTCTCTCTCATGTATCAAATTATCTCCGATACGGATTTCTCTGATAGCCTATTGCATGTTCGAAATTAGTTGGCCAGACCAAGTCCGGGGTGAATCTATTATGCACTCTGTGCACATCCCTAGCAGTCACTCGTTCTTTTTGGTTCGATATCGCTTGAGAACTACACGAGTGCGGGCGGTTGAGTCATCGCAGGTCTGGAAGTACGCTGCGAGTACTGCCGAGATGATCTCCGACCGAGTCGCTCCAAGATCATCACACTCATCGACCAGTTCTTCGAGCTTCTCCGCGATTTCTTCAGGAACAGACACGCCAAATCGTTCTGTCGTCATGGAACCACACCAGCCGGGTATGCACGGTGTGCACACATAATATCACCGATACATATCGTCGGAGTTTCCCGAACTAATTTCGAACATTGCAACAAGCTATCTGACAGATGTTCTTATAGATTCAACAGGCACAATCCCACGCGTTCATTTTCGTGAATACGCGCGATTATAAAAAAATACCTACGCTTTCGCGGAGGAGAATATCAGTGATATGCCGTCAAGAAAAAGTGTGGGCGTCTAGTGATCTAGATGCCAAATTAAAACGCCAACCGCTCGAGATTCATTTCGTCTTCAGGCGGAGAAGGATGTCAAGGTATCGCCTGAACAAAGATTTATACACTTATGCTCGCACTGTTTGGACGAATTACATGAGTAGGAATACCGAAACAGGTTGGTTGACGCCGACCCGACGTCGCATACTCGCTGGAATCGGTACTACAGCTGGTGTATCGCTTGCTGGTTGCGCGGGGGGTGATTCAGAAGACAGCCAAGATACTACGGACGATAGCACCACCGACACAGCGGATGGAAACGGAAACGGGGGAGACAGTGGGGAGACTACGACAGTCAGCATCGGGATCACGAACGGTGGTTGGGACCTAATCCCCGCACGGGATACCGACTTCGACTCGAACAAAGTCTACACGCTGATCTACGACAACGTCGTCAATCTCAATTCGGACGGAGAAGTCGTCCCCGATCTCGCGACCGACTGGACACGCGAATCTGACACACAGTTCGTTTTTAATCTCGAAGAGGACGTAACCTTCCACAATGGCGAGTCGTTCACCGCCGAGGACGTACAGTACACGTACGAGTGGATTCAGAATAACGAGAACCCCCGGAAAAATTATGTCTCAGCCGTCGAAGAGGTCGTGGTAGAGGACGAGACAACCGTCCGTTTCGACCTTTCGAATCCGTACGCACCGTTCCTGTACAAGGTCCACGCGGTAATGTGGCCGCTTTCAGAGGCGGCGATGGAAGAACACGGCGATGAGTATAATCAGAATCCTGTTGGGACGGGGCCTTTCGAGTTGGTTTCATGGGAATCAGGTAACACTGCAGTCCTCGAAAAGTACGACGACTACTGGAAGGATGATGAACCAAACATTGACCGCATCCGGTTCCGCATCCTGCCCGAAGATTCCTCGAAGGTCGCACAACTCGAATCTGGCAGCATCCACCTACTCGATCGTATGCCGGCGCAGTTCACCGAGCGCGTCGAGAACTCCGATAGTGCATCTGTCATCACGACGGGTGGTGTGAGTTCGGGACGGATCGATTTCAACACTGATGTCGAACCACTCGACGACCGAAATGTTCGCCGGGCAATTGCGTGGGCACTAGACAAAGAACAGATAACCCAGACAGTGCTTCAAGGATATGGGAACCCCGCAAAGTCGGTCCTCCCTGAGTCCTTCCCACAATATAACGACTCGATATCGGATTTCAATCACCCGACCGGTGATCCCGAACAAGCGCAATCGCTGCTTGATGAGGCGGGCTACAGCGATCTTTCGTTCCAAATCAAGACGTCGACAAGTTCCCGTCACGAGCGGACAGCGACGCTTGTTCAGAATATGCTCGATCAGATCGGCATTTCGACTGAGATCCAGTCACTTGAGGGGAACGCCTTCTTCGATCAAGAGACCCAAGGAGAATACGAGATTGCTGTCTCAAACTGGACGTGGTTCGGTGATCCAGACACGCTTCTGTATCTCTATCATACGGATGGGCTCAATGTCTGGAATATTAGCAACAACGAACTCGACGGTCTACTGGAAGATCAGCGGCAGGCCGTCGATCCTGAAGAGCGACAAGGAATAATCAACGACATCCAGCGAATTGTCTATGAAGAAGCTTATTCTGTTTACACATACTATCCTCAGCGGATACAGGGGCTCGCAGATAACATTGGGGGATACGAACAGTACGCCAACGGATCGTTCCGATCGCTCGATTCAGCGTCAATGAACTAATCGATCTGCTGTACTCCGAGCATGGGGCGTTTCCGTGGTTTCTCGGCCGATACGTGGGTGATATCCTCCTCGGCGTAAACGGCTGTCTCTTAGCCACATCCTTCCGATGAGTATGAAACTGTTCAATGGCCGCGTTAGCTGCGCTACGACCGATATCGAGATCGCTTAGACAGTCGATACGTTACACGAAATAGTCAAATTACGGTAATACTGTGTTATATTACGGTAAAGACGCCATCTGGCCTCAGCTGCGGCAATGGATTCCAACCGGTACCCCTGCCGTTGTCCCGCGGTTTGCTCAAGATGAGTATTGTTTTTGTAGAGCTAACGCCCAGACTTGTGGGTAAGAGACAGGCTTGAAGGCCGGGATTCTCTCCTTGCTTAGATAGCTACGACTCCCCACCACCATCCGTTGTTGGCTGATTGTCTGCTTCGGGTCGGGATGCAGAACCGTCGTTGAGGTCACCGGCACCAGTCGTCTCTGACCTCGTAGCGTCGTGGTGGAGGAAACAGGCTACTTTTCCGCCGTCATGTGCCGTGAGTTCCGGGTCCCGGTGTTTGCACTCGGGCATGGCTTCTGGACACCGAGTCACGAAATTACACCCTGTAGGCGGTCGTTTCGGATCCGGTATCTCACCCTCAAGTACGATTCGCTCGGTATCCATCTGTGGATCAGGGCTTGACACAGCACTCAAAAGTGCTTCCGTGTAGGGGTGTTGTGGACTCTTGAAGAGGGATCGGGTCTCACCCACCTCGACAATCCGGCCGAGATACATCACTGCAACCCGGTCGGCAATATGACGGATGACCGATAGATCATGGCTAATAAATATCATCGAGAGGCTTCGATCCCGTTTGATTTCGTCGAGTAAATCAAGCAACTGGCCCTGAACGCTTACGTCAAGTGCGCTTGTTGGCTCATCGGCTACGATCACGTCCGGATCCACTGCAAGCGCACGAGCCACGCCAACCCGTTGCTTCTGCCCACCGGAAAGCTGGTGTGGGTACTCGTGTCTTGTTTCGGGGTCGAGACCGACTTCGGTCAGCAACTCCGCTATCCGAGCCTCAGTATCAGCTGTCGTCTCATGCTTTTCGATAGCATATCGAAGAATCGTTCCGATAGTTTGCCGGGGATTGAGCGAGGAGTTCGGATCCTGAAACACGAACTGGATCCGTTGTCTGAGCTCAGCGTCGGGAACATCAGCCAACGGCCGCCCATCGAAGCGGATCTCCCCATCGGTCCGGTCTGTTAATTCGAGCAGGAGGCGTCCGAGTGTCGTCTTTCCCGACCCGGACTCGCCAACTAATCCTAGCGTCTCCCCCTGAACGAGCGAGATATCAACCCCGTCTACGGCTTTTACTGGTGGATCGCCACCGGGCAAGAACCGATCGAGAAGCGAGTCGGCAGAGCTGAACTCTTTGTAGACGCTTTCGCTTTCGACGATGGCGTCTCCGTCACCTGGACGAGACGATTCCTGTCTGACTTCATCTGGAATCGGATCAAGCGTTCCGATCGATTCAGTCCGGATACAAGCAACCTCACGAGCGCCCACCGGATCGAGTGGTGGATCCTCAAGATGGCACTCTTCAGTCGCATAAGCGCACCGAGGCGCGAAATTACAGCCTTCCGGGCGCTGCCCCGGATCGGGAACGTTGCCCGCTAATAGATCAGGTTCGATATCGGCGATACGTGGAGTCGAGCGGAGTAATCCTCCGGTGTACGGATGTCGAGGCTCAACGAACACTTCCGAAACGGGACCTTTCTCCACGATGCGTCCAGCATACATCACTGCGACTCGATCACAGGTCTCCGCGATGACGCCGAGATCATGTGTGATCTGGACAAGGCTCATTTCACGTTCCCGTACCAAGTCCTCAAGCAGATCCAGGATCTGTGCCTCAATCGTCACGTCAAGTGCAGTAGTTGGTTCGTCAGCGATCAGTACTGACGGGTCACACGAGATAGCAATAGCAATGAGCACCCGTTGGCGTTGGCCCCCCGAAAGCTGGTGGGGGTAGTCGTCAATAATCGATTCTGGATCTCCGATTCGGACTCGTTCAAGCAATTCGATCGCCTCCTTGCGAGCTTTTGCTTTCGTCACATCCCGGTGTTCGAGTATCGTTTCGGTGATCTGCTTACCAACAGTTAGTACCGGAGTGAGTGACGACATCGGATCCTGAAAGATCATCGCGATTTCCGATCCACGAACATCAGTGAGCTCGCGCTCCGACAGATCAGTTAATTGACGTCCATCCAATTCAACGCTGCCGTCGGCGATGCGGCCGTTGTCATCAAGCAAGCGCATGATACTGCGAGCGGTGACACTCTTGCCCGATCCACTCTCACCGACGATACCCAATCTCTCCCCAGATCGAAGGTCGAAGCTTACGTTCTCGATGGCTCGGATACTTCCCTGAGCGGTGGCGAACTCCGTTGTCAGATCCTCGACCGAAAGAAGTGACTCGGGCATCGTTAGAACCTCCGCTCGGCGTTTTCACGAGGGTCAAGTGCGTCTCGGAGCCCATCTCCAATAAGATTGAACCCAAGGACTGTCACGAAAATGGCACTACCGGGGAACAGTGAAATCCACGGAGCGGAAGTGAGATAACCGCTGCCATCGGAGACCATCTGCCCCCATGTCGGAGTCGGTGGCTGTACGCCTAATCCGAGAAACGAAAGAGAGGCTTCGGCGATGATAGCAAATGCCATCAGCAACGACGCCTGCACGAGCAGTGGAGAGAGACAATTCGGGAGCACCTCCCGAAATACGATATGGGGCGTCGAATAACCCATCGCTTTCGCTGCATCGACGTACTCCTCGTTTGAGACGCTGAGGGCGGTGCTCCGTGCAATGCGGGCGAACTGCGGAACATACACAATCCCGAGCGCAATGATGACGTTGGTAAGGCTGAAACCGAGGGCAGCGACGAGACCGATCGCCAACACAAGTGCGGGGAACCCGAGCATGACATCGACGGCACGCATCAGGACCGTTTCAGTGTAGCCGCCAGCGTACCCCGCAAGAACACCCAACAACGATCCGATAGTCGCAGCCACGAGTACGGCCGTCAGCGCAACCTGGATTGAAACCTTCGCACCATAGATCGTCCGGGCAAGGACGTCCCGCCCGAGAGTATCGGTTCCGAACGGATGAGCGACGCTTGGACCTTGCAGCGGAACAAACCGTGGCTCAAATGGACTGTAATAGATGGACGTAATAAGTGTATTTTTCAAGAGAGTGTCATCTATATATGTGACTAGCCCTACGATAGTCACTACTGATACCACAACGAGGCCAGCCAATGCCAGCCTGTGCGATCGAAAGCCACGCCAAGTGCGTTGCAATCCGGTCGGGCGGGCGTCGCGTTGTCCGGAAGCGTTTTCACTACTCACGATGCGCTCACCCGTGGATCAAGATACGAGTATGTTAAATCAACAATAAGATTGACGAGCACAAAAAGCGTCGCAACGATCAAAACGGCACCCTGAACGGTCGGGTAATCCTGCTGTTGAACCGACGACCAAATGAGCCGGCCCATACCGGGCCACGCGAATACCTGTTCGACGACAACGGTCGCGGAGAGCAGATAACCAAACTGGAGCCCAGCGACCGTTATAACGGGTAAAAGCGCCTGTTTGAGCGCGTGTCTGATGAATATTTTCCGGGAGCTCAGGCCTTTGGATTTAGCCATTTTGACATATTCTTGATTCAGGTTGTCAAGCATGGATGATCGCGTCTGTCTGGCAAGCAACGCGGCGAAAGCAGTTCCAATAGTCACGGCCGGCAGGAGAACATGTCTGAGCGCGGCGGCTGGATCTTCTGTTGGCGAAATGTAGTTTCCGGATGGGAAGACGCTGAACGTTCGGGCGAACACAAGAATCAAAACAAGCCCGAGCCAGAAGTTCGGGATCGAAACACCCGTCAAGGCACCGATAGTAACGGTATAATCGCTCGTAGTCCCTTTTTTGACCGCACTGACAATTCCAGCGGGAATCGCGATAACGATAGCGATAGCCATCGATGCGGCTGCCAAGAACAGCGTCGCTGGAAGGCGGCTAGCGATGAGTGCTGTGACGGACCGGTTGCGGGTCAGCGATTGCCCGAGATTACCCTGAAGGATTCCCGTGAGCCAATTGAAATACTGAATGTATAACGGATCATTCAGACCATATGCCGCTCGTAACTCGGCTATGTTTTCATCGGTCGCTTCAATACCAAGCATGTTTACTACCGGGTCTCCCGGCGCCGAGTGAATGATTATAAAAACGACAACTGAGACCCCGAACAGAACCGGTACTGTCTGGAGGAATCGGATCGCAACATATCGAAATCTCATTTTATCGATGAGTTTGACTCGAAGGTAACATTACCAGTTCGCTGGGAGGATTTCGTAGACGGTTGATGATCCAGTTTTTGTGAGGACTTCATAAAAATCATATCCAAATAATACCGCATAAAGCTTCGGTGTCAGGCATATCTAAACGAAAAGCAGCGCGAGTTCCCCGCCCCACCGTGGGCGGGGGTGAAGCGCGTCACTTCGGCGCGTGTTCCGTCTCTTCGATATACTGTTCAACCACTTCCCCCGATACCGCGCCCGTCGTTCCTACGTAGTACCCGACCTACCGGCCCGCAGTCGGGCCGATTGCCCTCCAAGAGTGACGACTCTCTCCGCATCACTTGGGACCGCCTGAGGGGCTGTTTCGTATTCTAAGCGTTTGAGTCCTCTGATTCTGCCGGAATAGAGGACAGAATTGGTTGACGGCGAAACAGCTATGAGGCAATCCGTGGTTTGTTCAATTAGCAGGATCCCTCATAGATGGGGAGGAAGCCGACAGCAAGTATACCAACCCACGCACAGAGCCAGCCCTGACACCCCAACCGTAGCCTTTAGAATCTAGTAAACCGACATATTACGTATGGTGGAAGCAAACCGAACTGTTGTGATTCCTCTTAGTGTTCCAGAAGGATCACGATCCGACTTCCACCAGACAATCTTGCCGTATGCCTACTGCCAGCAGGAAACGGTTAACCACTGCTGGCCAGACACCCCAAAACAGCCAGCCGACCTGCAAACCAGCAAGCAGGATGCCGAAAACGCACTCTACGACCGGCTTCGAGAGGATACTAACGAACAACTCCACTCGAATCTCGTCCAGAAAGCCATCAAAGACGCAACTAGCGCGATCTCCTCGTGCAAGACTAACTGGGAGAACGGCGACCGTATCAGCAAACCTGATTTTTACGACCGCGAGCGGGCTGGCTATACGATGACCTACGACAAACGAGCCGCCACCTACGGTCGGTACGAGGCGACGTTCTCGACGCTCAACGGCACGGTGACCTGCCGATACGAACTGCCAGCGGAACTTGCGGGAACGCCGTACGGCGAGTATATCCTGGACAGGCGGTGGTCGTTTTCTACCAGCAAACTCGTCTTCGATGGAAAGCGGTTCTGGCTCCACGCGGTGATGCAACGTCAGTTCGGAGATGACCCAGTGTATGCTCCTCAGACTGACGATTCAAGTTCAGACACGCACGAGGACACTCAGATTCATCGTGTACTCGGCGTGGACTTGAACGTCGATGGAGCGACAGCAGTGACTTCAACCGGCCAGTTCTACGGAAACGCTGACGCGCTCAATGCCTATCGATCTGAGCAAGAGCAATTACGTGGCGAACTTCAGCAAACAGGGACGCGAAGTGCCCATCTCCGCTTCCAACAGCGGCGTGGCACGGAGTGGCGATACTACGACCAGTACGCTCACTACGTCGCCAATTCGATCAAACAAGAAGCACTCCGGGTTCGTGCCACCCACGTCGCCTTCGAGAACTTGACGCGGATTCGCAAGCGCATCTCGAATCTGCCCAAGTTCCAGCAATGGCTGTTCAAAAAAGTCCACAAGTACACCGAATACAAGTTGGAACGGTACGGTGTAACCGTGAATACAACGAAGCCCGAGTACACGAGTCAGGGCTGTAGCCGCACAGATTGTGAGTGTGTGGACGAAGCCAATCGTGACGGCAAGCACTTCGAGTGTCTGGAGTGTGGCTACACGGTGAATTCGGATTATAACGCAGCTAAGAACGTTGGATTTCGGTATCTCAGTGAGGAACTACCCTCCCCGGCGGGCCGCACGTGTTCGTCCGGGCAGGCCACGAGTCAACTGGCCTTGGTGTCGGGGACACTCTCACCAACCGGCAATTTTGCCGAGCATGAGTGGGTGTCCACCGACAAGCCCCAGCCTCCACGAGCGAGTGGCAGCTCATCTGCCCCGAGCGAAGTAGGCTGGGGTTGTTGACGCATACGTAACTGGCCGGTCTCGACAGGGCTACGAGTGTATTTGCGGGGAGACAACGTAGCGAATTCGTCACTGCCAGAAGACCGCAGTAGGGCGAGTCTAGTTAACCAACAAAAAGAGGTGATACGACGAGTCTGTTGGTTACGTTTTGGCTCTTACCGAACTGAGTGAAACAGTACGCTGAGATTTACAGCATCCCGCCGTACGCTAGTTGTTATGCGCAATCAAACTGCCTTCGGCGGGATGCTGCAGGATGTTGTTGAACTCGCATCAATAGTGTTGCGGCCAGAGCCGCTCGATGCGGAGATCGAGCGGCAATGTAAGCGAGCGTGGGAAGAAGCTCCGTGTCCAGACTGTGGGGAAACAGCTGTCCAGACCCGAGACGACAGTCCTCGGGTCTGGTGCTCGAGCTGCCGATATGTGTTCACATACACGCGAAATACACCCTTTGGAGGCCGAGCACTCACCCCTGAAGAGATCCTCGTTGCTTTCGTGCTGTATGCTGATACACTGCTTAGCATCAACCAAATCGCGCAACTCTTCGATTCTGTCTATGATACGGTTCATACGACTATCCGTGAGGTGGAATCCGCCTTTGAGCGCGGCTTCCACCTCGTCTGGACACGCCTCCAAGAGGATGCTAACGATCCGACCCAAATCGACGAAACCGGCCAGCAGTGTTCCGGATTCAAAGGACAGACGCCGCCGCGGGACGGCCTCTCCCGCGGCGGCTCGGGAGAGCCGGGGCGATCACGCTGGGAAGGTGCACCAGGCGATACAATGACGCTTGTAGGAGCTTGCCGAGACACACTCCGTGTGATTCGTGCTGAACGTGGCGCAAAGCCTGATGAGCTGAGGGAGACGCTCAACGAGGTAGAGATCCTCTCAGGGAAAATTGACGAGCTGTGGCACGACGGGTGGCGCGGATAGTGATTAGGACAACTTGCTGAAGAACCCGCTGAGGAGCCTGTCCAATAAAGTGATTTTTGACAAATTTTACGCCGTTAGAAGCGGTTATAGGCTCTATAAGAGAAATCTCTCGGCAATACTTACGTTTTTTAGACAGGCTCTGAGATGATTTTCAATCCATGATTCAGCAAAACTGAGCTTCTCTGTGAGGTTCTCGAATATCTCATCAAGCAGTGATCTGTACTCGTCTTCGCCGTCGACAATCAACGGCGAAGACTCCCATTTGACGCTCTTCCAGACTGGCTCAATCGGATTGAGATGCGGTGAACCAACAGGGAGAAACACCAGATCAATGCCCAGCTCGTGAGCGCGCTTACGCGTGTACTTGCAGATGTGTGACGAGAAGTTGTCCAAGACGAGCAGAATCCGCTTGCCGGGATTCTGCTCGCGGACCGCCTCGAAGCAC
>Ga0102936_1000631_pt1 | contig 14083 bp, 21 predicted proteins | sample SalPon2_A_H2O_MG_FD_78502 | JGI IMG/M metagenome (GOLD analysis project Ga0102936, IMG submission 78502) | Salt pond water microbial communities from South San Francisco under conditions of wetland restoration - Salt Pond MetaG R2_A_H2O_MG | ecosystem: Environmental > Aquatic > Non-marine Saline...
ATTTCGATGCCGATCCGGTTCGTTTTTGAGCCTGACCGTCCAACACCGCCCATGACCCGCATCGTCGTTATCGACAACCACGGGCAGTTTACGCATCTGGAGCACCGCGCCCTCCGGGATCTCGGCGTCGACACCGAGCTGATCGACAACGATGTCGACCCGACGGAGGTCGAAGCCGATGGCATCGTCCTCTCGGGCGGCCCTGACATGGACCGTGCCGGACGCTCGGCGGCGTATCTCGACGGCGACGTCCCTGTCCTCGGGATCTGTCTTGGAATGCAACTGATCGCCGAGGAACTCGGCGGCTCCACCGGCTCCGGCGAGTACGGTGGCTACGCCGACGTGACCGTCGAGATTCTCGATGACGAGGACCCGCTTATCGGCTCGCTCGCGCCCGAAACACGGGTGTGGGCCAGTCATGCCGACGAGGTCAAGACCGTCCCCGATGGCTTCACCCACACCGGCACCTCGGACGTCTGTGGCATCGAGGCCATGAGCGACACCGACCGCGATCTCTACGGCGTCCAGTGGCACCCCGAAGTCATCCACACCGAACAGGGTGAGGAAGTCTTCGAGAACTTCGTCGACATCTGCGAGTAGCTCGGCGACCGTCATGATTCGACAGCTCGTTTCGGCGCTGTTCGGCGATCCGTTTCTGATTATGAATACGATCGGATTGGTCGCGTTCGCCCTCGTCGGCTCGGCCAAAGCGATCCGCGAGGAGTTCGACCTCTTCGGGATCGTCGTTGTCGGGCTGGCAACCGCGTTCGTTGGCGGCGTCACACGCGATCTCCTTGTGAACCGTCTCCCGCTCGTGTTGCAGTCACCGACCGAAATCAGCCTCGGGCTTCTTGGCTCCGGGTTAGCAGTCGCGCTGAGCGTCAGTTTGCGGGCTCCGGACGAGCACGGACTCACGGTCGTCTCGGATGCCATCGGGCTCGCGGCGTTCGCTACGACCGGGGCGATCGTCGCAACCCAGGCCGGTGTCTCCGCGTTCGGTGTCGTTGCGATCGCAACTATCAACGCGGTCGGTGGCGGTGCGTTCGCGGATATTCTCTTAGACCGCTCCCCGTTCATCTTGTTCGATGATTTCTACGCCAGCTGTGCCGTGTTGGGTGGCTGTGCGTACTGGCTCGTTGAGACTCTCGGCGTTATCAATGGTGGCGCGGCGATCGCCTGTGCCGCCGTGACCGTTACCGTGCGAGTTGTTGCGGTAACACGGGGCTGGTACATTCCGACCGTCGAGAAGCTCAAATCGATCGCTAAGTAGCGGCCGCGTCGTTTATCCTGGCCCCCGGTTGTTCCGCTATTTACCCACCCGCAGTGCTGCCGCTCACGAATCGGAAAACGACCTCAGCGGCCCGTCGCCGCTCAGGCGAACAGGTCGTCGACGGCCGCTTCGGCGGCCTCGACGGCCTCTTGGGCGACCGCATCCGGGTCGGCCTCGGCGTCGTCGACGGTATTTAAATAGACGTCGACCTCAAGCATCCCGTCGTCGAAGCCGACGGTGATGTCGAGGTCCGTGACATCGCTGTTCGCGAATCGGGCGAAGACGAGCCCTTCGGCGGCCTCGGCGGCCGTCTGGACGACGGTCTCGTCAGTCGGCTCCGACATTTAGGCGCCTGCGCCACCGGGACCGCCGGCACCGCTGAGCATTTCTTGGAGCTCTTCTTGGAGGTTCTCGAAGCGCTCTTGGACGCGCTCTTCCTGTTTGGTGAGCTGCTCGACGCGGACTTCGAGGCTCTCCTGTTTCTCTTCGAGGTTCTCGGCGGCCTCGTCGTAGTCGGTCTCGATCAGCAGTTCGCCGACCTCTCGGTACATGACGGAGTCCTCTTCGACGCCGTCGAGGGCTTCGAGCGCGGTCTCGGTGTCGTTGAGCTGTGTTTCGGTCTGCTGTTTCTGCTCAGCGACGTTCTGTGCGGTCTCCTGTAGGTCCTGGAGCGTTTCGAGCTTCTCTTGGGCTTCCGGCGGCAGATTACCCTGCATACTGTCGAGGTTGGTCGCCACACCCAAAAACCCCCGCAATTCCATCGCCCACCCAAAACAACAGCTCTGAGGCCCACAACAACTGATTTTAGCAGTTACGAGAGCCGTGTCGACTCACAGCCAGCGACCTGCTCGGCGACGGAGACGTACCGGAGCCAGCTGTTAAGCCCCGCCCGGAGTGCGACGAGATCGTCGGCCGCAACGTCGACTGCGACCCGGGTGTCGGTTCGGCTCACGCCGGCGGTCGAGCGGTCGGCATCGAGTTGGTCGACCTCGACACGAACGGCCCGCTCGACGAGCCTCGCGTCGTCGGCAGTCGGATAGTCGAAGGAAAGCGCTACAGAGTGGACGTGCTGTGACACGACCGGCGGTTATTTGACCGAGACTTCTTTGATGCCGCCGCCGCGTTCCTTCAGTAGAACGCGGTGACCGCAGTACGTACACCGGACGCCGCCGTACTCGTCGAGCGTCACGTCGCGCTTACAGCGGGAACATTTGTAGCTCATCGGTTGCGTTACTCGTCTTCGGAGAGTGCCGCGCGGATCGACCGTCGGACCTGACGGCCACCGGGGGTTTCGGGCTTGTAGGCGCCGCCAGCGAACTTCTCGCCGGTCTTTTCGTTAACCCAGATGCCGGTGCCGACGCGCGTGACGTCGTCGCCGTCGACTGTCGCGTTCTGCATTCCGGCTTCGATCTCTTTGACCCGCTTGCGTGAGACTCGTCCGTACCGTGCGCCAAAGCGGCCGGCGCTGCCGGTCGATCGTGCCTTGTTTTCGGCCATAGTAGCAGCCTCTACTGCCAGAGTCCGTAAAAAGGTGTTGTGTCGACGCGGCCGTGCCAGCCCCTTGCAGCCGGCCAGTCGAATCGTCAACGCTGTGGGGAGGCTACCGGACCCCGGACGCGCTACTGGAGGCCTTCCTCGGCCAGCGCGTCGTTGAGATCAACCCGCACCCGCTCGCCGGTTTCGAGATCCATCGCGGTGGTTACCAGTCGGTTCTCTTGGACGCTCGACCCATCCCGCAGCAGCATCCGCACGTTCCCGTTGGTGTCGGCGCGCGTGATCTTGGCGCGAAGCCCCTGCTGGGAGCCGATTCCTCCTGCATCGATCGGGCCGGGGATGATCTTCTTGATGTGGGGGTGGTCCGCAACCACGCTGATCGCCTTGCGGCCGCGGCGGTCGCCGATGATCGTCGAATGGCTGCCGCCGATTTTCTCGCGCGGCGGGATGTCGACGACCTCTAAGGTGCGATTCCCGCGGCGGGCGATCACTGACTGGACGGTATCCTCGTCGGGCACCCGATAGAACTCGTAGTGGAGCTGGCGGCGGGTCTCCCGGAGCGGCTTGCGCTCTCCGGCGGCGAAGACCGTTTCGGGGCGTTTGCGCTGGATCTCGTCGGCTACGCGACCGGCGAAGTTGCGGAGTTCGACGACGGTGGCCCGGTCGTCACGGTCGTCGTCGGTTTCGGGGACGGTCGTGATCGTCGTCTCGCCGAGGATCTGTTCGCCGTCGAGCATGGTGAGGCTGGCCGCCTCGCGGTCGAAGTCGACGACGACGGCGTCGCAGTTGGCAGTGTGACAGACCAGACAGTAGTCGCCCGGTCGGTCGAGGTCGGCGTGACACTGCCTGCAGTCCATACCGATAGTCTGGCTGTCGAGCCATAAAACGTCGTTTCATCGCCGAAACAAACAGACATGAATTGTTTTCGGATACTAAAAAACAACTGTCCACTTTACCACGGATACGCTCTACTGTCTCTATGTGAGGGAGCGCCAATAATTAGTAACAACACAACCAATATACTCGGAACCGGCTACGACTTCGACAAAGCGGGCCCGGCGGCTGGCTACGTGCTGCTGGGGGTGTGGCTCATCGTCGGCTACTGGTTCCTCCACGCAGGCTGGGTGAAGTTCGCCTTCGTCGCCGGCTTTCTGATGGTGATGTCTTCCTCGGGAACGCCGACTGGGCTCACGGCTACCTTAACGGTGACCTGATGGGACTGATGCTGTTCGTCATCGTCGGCGTCTCTGCCACCGGTCGGATCCTCGGGGTCGACGCGTTCCTCGAAGCCACTGCGTTCGTCGAACAGCGGCCGTGGCTCCGCTACCCCCTCGGGTAGCACACCCGGCCTGAATCGCTGAGGACCTTTCTCACCACACTCTTTCGACCCCTCGGCGTGTCCCCGCCGGTCGACTTCGAGCGGGGCTCGCCGTCCAACCGTCGCACCACCGTCCGGAGGGCTCCGGCCGGCTACCTACAAACCGACCGCAGTGGTAGTCCCGGAACGGCGAAATGTCCCGTTTTATTACACTCGACAGCCTAATCTAGCGGTATGACAGACGGAACGGAGCGGTGTAGCGACCACCGGACCACTGAATCGACGCTCGGCGAGTTCGCCCCGTATCCGTACCACTCGCTGGACGACAACGGGGTGATCCGGGCAGTCAACGACGCGTGGCTCGACACACTCGGCTACGACCGTGCAGCCGTCGAGGGCACGTGGTTCGGTGAATTTCTGACCGCCCCGTCGACCGAGATCTTCCAGACCCGCCTCGAAACACTCGACGCTGAGGGTACCATTGACGACCTCGACCTCGAACTGCTCTGTGCCGACGGCGAGACGCTTGTGGGCTCGTTCAGCGCCCGCGGCGAAGTCGGCGACCGGGAGATCGAAGACGCCGAGGTCGAGGCCGATCCGGTCCGAACCCACTGGCAGTTCAGCGACACCACCCAGCAGACACAGGCCGAATCGGAAACCGAGCAGGCCCGTTCGATTTTGGCCGACGTGATGGAGGCGGTGCCACACCCGCTGTACATCATCGATGCCGAAACCTACACCATCGAGCAGGCCAACGCGGCCGCCGCGGTCAGCGAGGGGTCGACCTGCTACGAGCTACCCCACAATCGGGACCAGCCCTGCCACGAGGGCGAGTCGACCTCGCCGTGTCCGCTCGAATCGGTGACCGACACCGGCGAGCCGACGGCGGTCGAACACACCCACTACGACGCCGACGGCACCGAGCAGGTCCACGAGGTCCACGCCGCGCCGATCGTCGGCGACGACGGCGAGGTCGACCGGATCGTCGAGAGCAGCATCGACATCAGCGAGCGCGCCGAGTACGAACAGCACCTCAAACAGCAGCGCGACGATCTGGACGTGCTGAATCAGGTGCTGCGCCACGATATGCGGAACGACCTCCAGTTGGTGTTGGCCTACAGCGAGATGCTCGAAGACGTGGTCCCGCCGGAGCAGGCCGACCACCTCGAGACGGTCATCGAGAGCGCCCAACACGCGGTCGAACTCACGACGACCGCCCGAGATATGTCGGACATCCTCCTGGACAAGGGCGATGAGACCGGGCGGGCGAGCCTCCGGTCGGCGCTGGAAACCGAACTCGACAAGCTCCGGTCGGCCTACACCGACGCCGAGATCACTGTCGACGGGCCGATCCCCGATGCCACGGTCACGGGTAACGACCTGCTGAACTCGGTGTTCCGGAACCTCCTGAAAAACGCCATCCAGCACAACGACAACCCCGTCCCGGTGGTGACTGTCTCGGTGACCGAACGCGAGGAGGCGGTGACCGTCGAGATCGCCGACAACGGCCCCGGCGTGCCGGACCACCAGAAAGACGAGATCTTCGGCAAAGGCGAGAAGGGCCTCGAAAGCGCGGGCACCGGGATCGGGCTCTATCTCGTTCAGACGCTGGTCAGCAACTACGACGGGGAGATCACCGTCGACGATAACGATCCCGAGGGTGCGGTCTTTAGCGTGCGGCTGCCACGGGCCGAGAAAAACGACTAACTCACACCGGTTCACCTGCGCAGACTACAACTCCAGCGGTCCACTTTTTATAAATTCCCGCATGAGGGCAGTCGCATACGAGCCGCTCGGGAGGGCGAACTCGAAGGTCAGTTCGTCGGCGTCGACCGCCAGATCGGTCCGGACCTGAACCGCTCGCCGGGTGCCGGTCGACTCGAAGCTCCCGGGGAGATCGAAGTCGGCCGGATCGAGACCGAGGTCGTCGAGGATTTCGCGTTCGATCTCGCCCGGTTCGCCGTCGGCTAACTCGGTCTCGGTGCCGACCAGCGGCGCGGTGACGAACGCCCGCCCGCGGGAGCAGTGGCGCTCCATCACGCTCACCCGCTTGCCGGAGACTCGCTGGAGGCGGTCGGTGTCGGGTGCATACAGCCCGTCGGGGGCTTCGCGGTCGACAAAACAACACACGTCGCCCTCGACAGGCCGGTCGAACGGCAGTCCTCGGCGCAGACGCTCCGAGAGGATGCGGTTGAAGATGTAGGACTGGGCAGCGTTGATAAAGAGTCGCTGAAGGTTCCACGGAACGGCTTCGAGGGCGTTCCGGTAGTCCTCGCTCGTCTCGGCTCCGTCCTCGACCAGCCGATGCAGCATCGACCGCTCGTAGCCGAGATAGCCCGGAATCCGGTCGAGACAGGCCTGCCAGTCGGGATCGTCAGCGGCCGCTTGGTCGGCGACGAACTGCCGGGCGTTTCGGGTTTCCTCGCGCTCGGTTCCAAAGGGGTTGGCGACGTACGACAGCACCGCCTCGCGCCACTCCCCACGAACGATATTTAGACCGACCTCGTGGGTGACGGGTCGCTGGCTGCCGAACCGTTGCTGGCCGAACCAGTTGGGAACGCCCGCGGTCGTCTCACAGCCGCCGCTGCCGCCGCTGTCGTCGACGCTGTCGACGCTGCCGCCGCTGTCGTCGACGCTGCCGCCGCTGCCGCCGCTGCCGCCGCTGTCGTCGACGCTGTCGACGTTGTCGTCGACGTTGTCGACGCTGTCGACGAACTCTCTGAGCGCGGCGGTCGTCGCTCCGACCAGTTCGGCAGCCCCCGAATCGGCCTCGCGCACCCGGATCTCGAAGCGGTTGCCATGGAGATCGCCGAAGGAAATCGAGCGCCCCGTTCGGCCCAGCACATCGATCTCCGCTCCCTGAACATCGAGAGCGGCGACCGCGTCGGGGTCGACGTCCCGAACCGTGAACAGTTGGGTGGTGACGGCGTGTTTGTCCTTGGTTCCGGCCCACGCCACGCGCTCGCGGCTGATTCCCATCGCGTCGGAGATCCGACCCGCGAAATCGTTGGTGTCCCACTCCCGAAGGGTTGCCCGCAGGAGGACCTCGGGGTAGGCTCCTGGATCGGCTTCCGTCGGTTCGGGATCGAACTGTTCGATTTCTTCGACCCGAAAGTCCTCCGGGTCGGTGCGGAGCTGGCCGTTGATCCCGTCGGCGTCGCTGAGATAGTAGTCGATCCCAACGGCCTGCTCGATAGGGTGGGCCTCACGCACAGCGGGTCACCTCGACCGGTCGGTCGTTCAGGGGGTGTCGCGGCATCATATCTCCGAGTTGGGGGCTACCTACATCGACCTGTCCCTTCGCCGCCGGCAGGATGACTGTCGGTTCGGCCGAATCCCGCTGCTTCCGGCGGAACAAGACGTATCCGTGTCAACGCCGTTGTTCTGGTGTAGTCAGCGTGATTACCGGAGTCAAAGGATATGAGCAATGACGATCAGTCGACACCATCGGCGTCCGAGCGGTATACGTTGCTCGTCGAGCGGTTCGTTCACGGCGTCGAGTTGGCCGCCGCGACGGTGTTTGCGATCCTGTTTGCGGTCGGCGTCGTCGACCTGATCCTCCAGATCGGCGGTGCGGTTCAGACCGGGAGCATCACCGACCCGCTCGTGGTGATCGGCTTTATCGACACCGGGTTGTTGCTGTTGATTATCGTCGAAGTCTACCAGACAGTGCTGGCCTACGTCGAAGAGAACAACACCCGACGGATCGTCCAACTCGTCATCTACACCGGGGTAATCGCGATGGTCCGAAAGGCGATCATCTTCCGGACCGGCGAGTACGCCACCCTCCAGGACGCCATGCTGGCTGCCGGTGCCTACACACTGCTGATTCTCGCCTTGGTAGCGCTGCTGTTCGCCGAGCGGGTCTATGGTGGAGAGATTCCGCTGCAGTCCAACTGACAATTCAGTACAGCGAGAGATCGCCGGTCACGCGGTCGACCAGATTTTCCTCGTCCGGCCCGATAGCGATCGCCGTCGGCGTGCCGGGTTCGAGTTGGGTGTGGCCCGCATCGCGGATGATCGCATGCGGGAGGCCGTCGCGCCGGGCCTTGTCGGCGAGTTCGAACAGCGTCGACTCGTTCGGCGCTTTGACGACGATCTTCTTCTGGCCGCCACCTTTCCACGCCTTTCGGGTCTTCGGGTCGGTGTCTTCGTAGGCCGACAGCGAGGCATGAGCGACCTGGGCGGCGAGTTTACCTTTGCCCATGCCGATGTCAGTCCGAGCAGCGATGACCTGTTTCATACCGAGTTATTCAGAAAGCCGACGCTAAGAGGCTGTGGATCGATACGTTCGGCCCCACCGTGGTTCGGTTTCAGTATTGTATATAAGGGCCTCCACTGGTTTGCTTATAAGTCGGTTCTCACCGGCCCAAGTACTCGCTATAGCTGAACTGCTCACCCTCGTACAGCCACTTCTCGATGGCCATGCCGATCTGTCCGGCTAGTAATGCCATGACGATTGCGATCATCATGTGGTCGAAGCTGAGAGCCAACAACTGCCAGATCGCTATACCCATCGAAAAAAGAAAGATGGAATAAAAAAGCCGCAGAGATTGTTTCACCTGTCGCTGTGAATATCGACTCCGTATTTTCTGGGCTACACCTCCATCGGCTCCTGATTCCGTCATAGTGTCACCTATACTGTGTGACATATAACTACTCTGTAGAAAAGAACCGTGATCTCGCTCACCACTGACCGATCACGAGCAATCAGGACAAGTATATGGGTTTTTATCGTGTCCGCCGAACTCAGCACACAATGATCCTATCGGACACCGATCTGCTCGAACGGCTGGGTGAGGGTGATCTGGTCGTCGACCCCATCGACGACATCGACACCCAGGTCCAGCCCGCGAGCATCGATATGCGGCTCGGCCCCGAGTTCCTGGAGTTCCAGCGCACCAACATCCCCTGTATCCACCCGAATCGCGCCGAGGAGGTCGACGACTACGTCCGCGAGACCTACGTCGAGGAGGGCGAGGAGTTCATCCTCCACCCCGGTGACTTCGTCCTCGGAACCACCAAAGAGCGTGTCGAGATACCTTCCGATCTCGTGGCCACCGTCGAAGGCCGGTCGTCGCTCGGCCGTCTTGCGGTTGTGGTCCACGCAACTGCGGGGTTCGTCGATCCGGGCTACCGCGGCCAGATCACCCTTGAACTCTCGAATCTCGGTGCGGCCCCGGTCGCGCTTTCGCCGGGAATGCGCATCTCCCAACTCGTCTTTACCGAACTCCGCTCGGAGTCGACCCGTCCCTACGGCAGCGAGCGCGGCTCGAAGTATCAAGATCAGGCCGGCCCACGAGCCTCGAAGATTCAGGACGACCCCGAGTTCGTCTCGACCGACGACGCCAATGCCGAGGCTGACCAAGGAAACCCACAATGAAGTTCATCGAAGAACTCGTCGTCGAGGACTTCTTGCCGACGATCCGATCGATGCTGGCCGAAGCCCTCCGTGGCCGCGAGCTGACCCAACGGGAGGTCGCCGACGTGCTGGGGATCAGCCAGTCGGCGGTCTCGAAGTACGCCCACGGCGAGGTCACCCGCAACGAGCAGATTGCCGACGACGACCGGGTCGTCGACCTCGTCGAGGAGGTCGCCGACGGACTCGCCACGGGGGATATGAGCCGGGTACAGGCGCTCGTCGAGATCGAAGTGCTGATCCGGCAACTGGAGGACGGCGATCTGCTTGCGGATCTCCACGAGGAGGCCATGCCCGCGCTCGTCGAGGCCGACATCGATTTTTCGGTCCACGACCCCGACAGTCGCATCCGAACCACCGAACAGGTCCGGTCGTCGGTCCGCCGCGGCTTGCGGACGCTGACGAGCATGAGTGGCTTCGCCACCCTCATTCCCAACGTCGGCTCGAACCTCGTCGAGTGTCTGCCGGATGCGACGACCGTCGACGACGTGGCCGGCATCCCGGGGAGAATTTTCGATATCAAAGGGCGGGCAACCGTCCCGTCGGATCCGGAGTTCGGCGTCAGCGAACACGCCGCGTCGGTGCTGTTGGCCGCACGGAACCGCGTTGACGTGCAGGCAGGGCTGAACATCACCTACGACCGGAGCCTCATCGAGGCCTTCGAGCAGGCTGGCTACACCTCCGTGGAGTTCGACTCCGAGGCCCGCGAGGAACTCGAGTCGACCATCGGCGAGGCGGTCGCCGAGGCCGAGCTTAGCGAGACGTTCGTGCTCTACCAGACCGGCGGCTTCGGTATCGAACCGATCTCCTACATCCTCGGTCCCGACGCCCCGACGGTCGCGGCGGCTGTTCGGTCGATCAACTGAGCGTCGACCGCGGGGCTCACCCCAACTGGATCATTTGGTGTCGTCCGAACCCGACGACTGACCTCTCGGCTCGGTCTCGATATCATCCCGCAGTGTGATTCCACATCGAAGCTCCGCGAGGCTCGTGTGCTCGGTTGTTATCGTCTTCTCCGTGATGGTCCGGCTGTCTGCTACTCCCTCGTCTGGGTTCTCGTCTGCAAGACCGTCTTGCTCTTCTGTCGCCATACCATCTCATCAGTTCAAACAACTATTTGTTAGCCACGTCATATCGGAACTGACAAACATACCGTACAGTCACCGGAGGTGTATTCGGACCCGGTATCGTCTAACTAATTACAGTATACTGGCTATTATATGACAATCCCTTTCAGAAAATACAGACGAAGGGTCGACGATGCTCCGCCGTACCGGTCGTGGTCCGTTTTTTGTCCGTTCGGGCCGACGCCCTCGGTATGGCTGAGCCAGTCGGGCCGACACAGCAGTTCTACACGCGGTGGGCGCGACTGTACGATCTCGCTGCCCGCTACACGCCCGGAATCGGGTCGCTCCGCCGAGCCGCCGTCGACCGTCTCGCCCTCCAGCCCGGCGATACCGTCGTCGAGATGGGCTGTGGCACCGGTGCGAACCTGCCGCTGTTGCGTCAGCAGGTCGGCTCCAAGGGACACGTGATCGGCGTCGACGTCACCCCCGCCGTCCTCGGAGTCGCTGCCGAGCGGGTCGATCGTGCGGGCTGGAACAACGTCTCGGTCCTGCGGGGCGACGCCACACAATCGCCCGTCGCCGGGGAGGTCGACGCCGTCTTGGCCTCACTGATCTCCGGGGTGGTCGAGGATCCCGCCGGGATGGTCGACGAGTGGGCCGCCCTCGCCGGTTCGGGTGGCCGTCTCGGTTTGCTCGATCTCGCCCGAAGCAGCGACCGGCGAGCCCGACCGCTCAACGGGCTGTTTCGGCGGTTTGTCACGACCGCGAATCCCCGGTCGGTTCGGGAGTCGACCGCACCGTTGACCACCCTCGACCGCCGGGTTGCGGCGGCCCACCGGCAGCTCCACGAGCGGTGTTCGGATGCCGACACCGAGACGCGGGCTCTCGGTTTCGCGCGGCTGAGCGCCGGGACGGTCGACTGAGCGACAGGGCCACCAGCAAGCTCAGTGTAAGCGCCAGCGTTCCGGCCCCGAAACAGAGCCGGTTGGTCCGTGGGCTTTTCGAGGGGGTCAGGTCGACAGTGAAATACCGGTCCGAGACGGGCCGAAACGGCCACAGTCCCATCGGTGTGATACGGTCGCCTGATAAATGGCCCACTACTGCCAGCGTCGACACGCCACCGAACCAAAGCGGCAACTAAACCGGTAGTAGCGAGCAACTACTTATATATTGGTTCCAGAAGGCAGCACCGAGACCGGCCACGAAGCCGCCCAGCAGGCCCGCCCCGAGAGCGAACCAGACGGTGTGGGGGATCCGCGGTGGTCGAGGCGGTCGGTGTCGCTGTCGAGGTCGGGCAGCGGCGCGAGGACGACCAGCAGCAGGCCAGTCACGCCCGCCAGCAGCGGGTGGCCAGTCGACAACAGCACCCCTGCCAGCGGCGAAAACAGCAGCAGCGAGATGCCGACGTGGCCCAGCACGTATATAGGAGGCGTTGGCTCGCGGTCGACAAGAACGGTTCGACGAGTAGTCACCGCATACTTCCAGCGGGGGCCGCGGTGAGAACTGACCTCAGTCGTCGGCAGGTGAGGGGGCGACCGAGAAGTCGACGGCCGATCCATCCTCGCCGAGTTCGTCGAGCGCGACCGAGGCCGCGCGCTTGCCCGACAGCAGCATCGCACCGAACGTCGGGCCCATCCGCGGGAGGCCGTGAGTCGTCGCCGTAGCGAGGCCGGTAGCGACGACGCCGTCGTGGACTTTTCCGGTCTCTTCGACGACGACATCCTCGCTCTCGGTGACCCACATCGAGTCGTGGCCGGGCGAATCGTGACCGGGTGCGCCGTACTCGCCCTCACCGCTTTGGTCCATCCCCACGTTGTTCTCCTCGGCGTGAGCGATGCCGGGGGCATCGAGGACACCGCGCTCCTGGAGTTTGGAGACGACGACCGCCTCGTGGCCGGTCGCGTCGATGACGAGATCCGACTCGACGGCGATGGGGTCGACACAGGTGAGTTCACGCGGGAGGGCGTGGACCGGCGTCCAGTTCATGACGATCCCCGCAACGCGGTGGTTCTCACGGACGACGATGTCGGTGAATTCGGTCATATTCTGAATCTTCGCCCCCGCATCGCAGGCGGCTTTGATCAGTGCCGAACAGGCGTGTGGCCCTTTGGCGGTGTGGAGCCCCGCTACCTCCTCGCTTTCTTGATGGGGGACGTCGAGTTCGTCAAGCACTTGGTCGGCCGGCTCGCGGACGGTGAGCGTGTTCATCAGGAAGCCGCCGAGCCAGAAGCCGCCGCCGAGATAGTTGTTTTTCTCGACGACCATGACCTTCACATCCTGTTCGGCGAGCTCCTTGGCTGCCATCAGCCCCGACGGGCCGCCACCGACGATGATAACATCGCTCTCGGTGAAATCCATGAACTCGTCGCTGAACTCTTCGGTGATTGCGCGTGTGACTTCCGCCTCGCCTGCTGCACTGAAGCCGTTGAACTGTGACATACCACCTAGTGGTATCTCTTGGTGGTACAAGTTGCTTGTGATTTGTCGGTTTCTCGGGGTGGTAACACAGACACAACCGCAAGCAACCCTTTTGAGTGCTCATCTCCTCGTTTTAGTACCAATGAACATGCTCGTCGACGGCGAGTGGCGAACCGATACCTTCCAGGCGACCAACGAGGAGGGGGCCTTCGAGCGGCAGACAACGCCGTTCCGGAACTGGACCGCAGGCAGTGATGTACCGGAGCACGTCGACGCCGAGCCGGACGACCGCTTCGAGGCCGAAGCCGGTCGCTACCACCTCTACGTCTCGCTGGCCTGTCCGTGGGCCCACCGCACCCTGCTGGTTCGGGCGCTGATGGGGCTCGAAGACGCCATCGGCGTCTCGGTCGTCGACCCCTACCGCGGCGAGGATGGCTGGCAGTTCACCCCCGAGAAGGCGGGCTGTACCGAGGACAAACTCCACGGCAGCGAGTTTCTCCGAGAACTGTACGTCGAGGCCGACCCAGAGGCGACCTGCCGGGTGACCGTTCCTGTGCTGTGGGACACGAAAAAAGAAACCATCGTCAACAACGAGTCACGCGAGATCATTCGGATGCTCTCGACGGGGTTCGGCGAGGTGGCCGAGCGGGACGTCGACCTCGCACCCGAGGTGATCCGCGAGGAGGTCGACGAGATCATCACCGACATCTACGAGCCGATCAACAACGGCGTCTACCGGGCCGGCTTTGCGACCAAGCAGCAACCGTACGACGAGGCCGTCGACGAACTGTTCGACGCACTCGACCACTGGGATTCGGTCCTTGAAGACCAGCGGTTCCTCGCGGGCGACCGGCTCACCGAGGCCGACATCTGTATGTTCACGACGCTGATCCGATTCTATCACGTCTACCACACCCACTTCATGTGCAACGTGCAGTACATCCACCAGTACGACAACCTCTGGCCCTACCTGCGCGATGTCTACCAGCAGCCCGGCGTCGCCGAGACTGTCGACATCAGTCACATAAAGGAACATTACTACACGACCCATCCCGACGTGACGCCCCACGGGATCATCGCTCAGGGACCGGATCTCG
>Ga0102936_1000632_pt1 | contig 14077 bp, 9 predicted proteins | sample SalPon2_A_H2O_MG_FD_78502 | JGI IMG/M metagenome (GOLD analysis project Ga0102936, IMG submission 78502) | Salt pond water microbial communities from South San Francisco under conditions of wetland restoration - Salt Pond MetaG R2_A_H2O_MG | ecosystem: Environmental > Aquatic > Non-marine Saline...
CTACTCACCAAACAAAAAACAAGAAAACAAACCAAAAGAGAAAAAAGATGAGAAACCAGCCGAAGACAAAACCACCAAAGAAGTAATCCTAGGCAACAAAAAAGAAAAAAGAAAAGAAGAGGAAGAATAAAAAAATGGAATTCGAAATACTGGCCGCAACACTTACAACACTCGCAGCAGTCTTCGCAGGACTAAACGGAGGAGCATTCACAGCACAAGACCTGACAAACGCAGAAATACCAAATGCGGAAAATACAGGAAACTCCATAATACCAGACATACCATTTCTAAACAAATTAACACAGAAACCAGAACCAGAAACCCCGATAAAAGCTGAAATAAAACTACCAAAAAATGCATCAATACCAGTAAAACAAGCAAAAACCAAAATACAAGGAATGCAAAAACTAAAAACACAAAAACTTAACCTAACCTCAGACCAAGACATCACACTAACACAATTTACCGGAAAAATAACAAACACCAACCAAACAAAAATCAAAGGAAAAGCAACAGGACTAAAAACAAGCGGAGTAAAACAAAGACAAAAACTCAAAATAAACACAGAAACACAAACAAAACAAATCCAGGTAACAGACACATACAGAACCCAACTAAAATACCAGAACGCATCAATAAGTCCAAAAGAAAACACAGACTTTGCTATAAACACAACACAACAAAAACTAAACATAAACTCATTCACAGGCAACATAACACTCAACCTTCAGAACCAACAAATGTCAATAAACGGTCTAGTAGACAAAGTAAACGCAGGAAACAACAAATACTCAGGGCAAAACTAAAAAACTCATATTTCCCAAAAAAACCATTATTTATTTTCTAAAGTGAAAACTCATGGAGAAGATAATCCTTATAGAACCAGAAAAACCAGAAAACACCGGCCTAATCGCCCGTTTAGCCGCCAACTACAACACAGACCTCAGAATAGTCAAACCAGATTTCAATCTCTCAAAAGCACGGAAAACAGCCAACAAATACCAAGACAAACTAAGAAACGCGAAAATATTTGACTCAGTACAGGAAGCCATCCAAGACCTAGAATTCGTAGTAGGAACCAAACCAGGAAAAGGATCACCGCTCAAAAAATTCCATCCACGGGAAAACATGTCCATAATGATAGGAAGAGAAAGCTCAGGACTCACCAACCAAGAACTAAAACAATGCGACACAGCAATACACATAGAAACAGGAAAACAATCCTCACTCAACCAAAGCCACGCCACCGCAGTAATACTACACCAATTCCACAATAAAGAACAAGGACGGATAAATCTGGATAAACTTCAACCCTTACAAGACGATATAGGACAAGTAACAATGAAACTATTGAAGAGATCAAGTCCCAGCAACCGAGAACTCAAAGCACTGACAGCAGAAATTAAACAAAACAATTAAAACAACAAAAAAATTCAATATTAAAAATAAATCAAACTTTAATCTTCAAAAACTTCGAAAACACCGGTTTCAACCCATTCTAAACCCTGATACCCGGTTCCTGAGACTGCATTCTCGACCATTAAAAAAGTACAGTTTACAAACAGTGGTATGGTTTTACCCTTCATCGATTCAGGAAACTCGATAATCCAAATACTTCAAATCCTATCATTCCTACTGTTTCCAATACTGATAGTTTTCGGACCAAGATTAATGGTCTGGCAAGCAGACAGAAAACTGCGAGACGCACTGGCAGAAATAGAAGACTACCACCAAGAATCAACAAACCTATTCAAAAAAGGCATGAATATCACACCGGAATTCGAACAAAGACTAGACTCAATGAAAAACTTCCAATTCAGTGCTCCAACAGGTCTCGACCCAGCAGGAATGGTCGACCGACTAGAAAATGTTTTAGACGCAAGCGAAGACAAATTCCAAAGATTCATCGAAAAACACGCAGACACAGAAGACGAAGAAAAACTAGCAGACCTCAACATGGCATTCAAAGGAGTTATGGGAACACAACAAATCTTCAAAATCCTAAGACACTACAGAGAACTAATCAACAAAACACAAAACTTCCAACTAGTCGGAATCGTCAACATGATGCTTCCAATCTACAAAGAACTAGCAGAAAGCCAGAAAGGAGCAGTAAGAGCATTCACAGACCGTGCACCAACAGGAGACGGAATAGGACCCTTAGTAGCAGCCAAACTAATCACAGAAGAACCAGAAAAAGCAGCCAAACACATCATCAAGTCAGAAGAAACGATTGATGAACAAAAAGTTCACGTCATCAAGTCAAAAGGTCCAGGCGCAAGACTAGGAAAATACGGCGAAGCAATCCAACAGGTAGCAGAAGAAAACCAGTTAGAAGCAATAATCACAGTCGACGCAGCAGGCAAATTCGAAGGAGAAGAAACAGGAACAGTCCACGAAGGAGTCGGAGTCATGATGGGCGGACCAGGAGTACAGAAGTCCAGAATTGAGGATGTAGCTACAGAAAGAGACATACCACTCGAAGGAGTAGTTATCAAACAGTCACCTCCAGAAGCCAGCAAACCAATGAAAAGAGAAATCTACGATGCATACAAACCAGCCGTCGAACAAGTCAAACAAACCATCAGCGAGTACAACGGCGAAGTAGCAGTAATCGGAGTAGGAAACACATGCGGAGTCAAAAACACTCGTCAAGAAACATCAGGCGTCCACAACAAACTCCAAAAATACTGGGACGAATACGAACAGCAAGAAGACGAAGACGTATCCTACCAAGGACTAATGGCAATGTTCGGAGGCGGCCAAGCAGAACAAATGAGAGAACAAGTAAACCAAAGAATCTGGAACATCACCAGATAAACAGGTTTTCTCTCTTTTTCATCTGCAAAAAATTCTTTGCACTTCTTTCCCGATGGATTTGCGAACTATTTTTCCCTTTAATATTTTCATATTGGCTGAAAATTTGTTTTGATCTTTCTTCATTTAGAATGGGTTTAAAAAAGATAGGTCGAGAAAGTTAGCAAAACTAATTAAATTATAAGCTCTTCTGTGGAAGAATTAAAAATAAGTAATCCGAGTATGTAATCATGAAAAAATTATTAAGTATTTTCGCGTTCGCCGTAATTTTCTCAAGTCTAGGATTAGCAGGACATTATACATTTCCAAGTAAAACGGTGGAATATGGAGGTGGTGAAGTACAATTGACTGTTGAATGCGACTCCACAAGTGGAACATGTAATGACGCATTCGGTAACACCTTCCATATAGAAATATGTGGAGAAGAAGCAGCCAACACTAAAGGCAATTTAGGTCCTACCAGTCCAGCGGAAAAATATGAATTCTCATTTAAAATTCCTGAAGATGTGGCATGTACTATTGGAGATGAAACAATAAAATTCGTACCAGAGACACCTATACAACACATGGGAGAAGGAGGTCAACTAACAATCCAGCCTAAGGGGGGAATGGACCCTCATAAAGGGAAATATCTTGTAGTGCAAACAACTCAAACATTGACATCAGATAAGGTTTTCGATTTCTTCTTAACAAATGATGAATCACATCCTATAGGGTCAGGAATACCTGATCCAGGCATCCAATTGAGAAATAATATGCCTTTAGATGATCAAGAAGCATGGGCTAAGCCTAAAGAAGGGTTTACAAAAGGTAATCTAGGTCCAATAATTGGAAATTGTCCGACAGGTGATGGAGTAGGTGAAGTATGTCAAAGTAAGGTAAATCTACAATTTGCTAACGATTTTGAAAATAAATTTGGAAATTCAGATTACTTAAATCAATTAAACACTGCCACACCACTACATGGAGACGGAGGAAGCTACCAACCTCAAGGACAGATAATCTACGGAGAAAAAGTAGGAACCAACGAAAAAAACTTTTTTGTGTGTAGAGAAGGACAGACTAGTACAGTAGCGGTAACAGATGGATCGGACTCACAAACAAGGATATGTGATTCTGGTGAATGGGTAACTCCTCGTGGGAATATTAGAGTAGACTTCTTCGAATCAGAACCAAAAGAGGAAAAAGTAGGTTTCGAAATTAAAAAAGGCCAGATAGACAAATGGAGCCAAACCTTTGGCAACAATCCTTTTACATCTGACTCCAACTCTGGCAAACTTACGATCAAAGGTGAATGCTGGCATGGTACTAAGGGGCAGAGACCTGCACCTAGTAGAGATGATTTGAGAACTGAGTTCAGTCGAACAGTAGAGTCTAGTGGCCCTACCATTGTAGCATTGGATGTACCTGTCAGAGACAGTTTGAGTGGTGGGACTGGTGCCAGTCAGTTTGCTTGCAACTACGGTTTCCAACAACAATGGTATTCAGGTGATCTTATCATTGATGCAGTTAGTGATGGGCAATATATTGTTCAAGGCAGTGATACTCCACCGCCTATCGACTCAGGTACAGGAAGTGCCGGCGAAATCTCCACTCTAACCAACAATGAGTTATCAAACGCTGTCTCCCAAACCGATACCAGCATCAACAACCCATTCCAACACTTCCCAGAATCCGATCCACAAAAACATCCAATTGAGGTATGGCAAAACAACTATGATTGAAAAATAAAGAGATTAACCAGCTAATGAGTCTCCGGGGTCTTCTCCCGGTGTAAGTTCCCATCCTCCATCATATTCTACGGCAATTGTGTCGTAGTTTCCTGGGTTTTCTATATTGTTGTATTCTTGTGATATTTCCCTGACTAATTTGCCGTCTCCATCGCCGAATTTGGCTCGGTAAAGAGTCATACCCGCTTCAATGCTTGAAAATCTCAGGTTGGCGTCTTCTCTGTTTACTCCTGGAATTGCTCCACTTGCTGCATCGTACATCATTTGTTTGAATCTTTCAACCTCTTCATCAGTTGCTTCACCGCCAATATCATCCTGTAAATTTTCTGCTTTTTCTTGGATTCCTTGGAGGTCTTCTGGTACTGTTGATGCTGCTTTGTCTGGGTTGTAGAGGTTTTGGAAGAGTTGTTCGCCGCCGTTTTGTGTGGTGTATTTGAGGTTTTGGCCGTTGTATTGTCCGTTTATTCCGTGTACTCCTTGGATTTCGCTGTTTTGGATTAGGATGAATTCGGTGATTTGTTTGTTTGCTCCGGGGATTGATGCGAATGTTTTGTTGGGGAGGATTATGTTTTCTGTGTTTTCTTTTTGTTTGAGGTATTCGGCGGTGGCTGAGTGTATGTAGTCTGTTTCTGTGTTTTCGACGAGGAATTGGAGTTCTTCTTGGAGGTTGGTTTCTCCTTCGAGTAGTTGGCTGATTTCGTCTGTGGTTAGTTTTGATTCACCGCCAAATCCTTTGCTGGCCTCATCTACTGGTTCTGTTCCTTCCAGTTTTTCACGGTAATGACCCAATCCATCCGGTATTGTATATTCATCTGTGTTTTGTTCGTCGGCTGCTGCTCCTTCTGTTCCGCTGCTTCCGGTTCCTAGCCCTAGTAGGCTTTCATTCGTTGCTACATCGGCTACTCCGACAGCTGCTCCTCCTATTCCTAGTGCTGCTGCGGCTGCTTTCAAAACTCCTCTTCTGGATTGTTCACTGTCTTGGTTATATGGGTCATCTGAGATTCCTCCAGATGGCGTGTCTACTGATGGTCCTCCGCCTCCTCCTGATCCTATGTCAGTGATTTGGTTGGTTGTTGCTCCACCGTCTGTTTCAGTTTTGTCGTCTCCCATCTTTTGTTTAGACCTCTTATAGTCATTAATTAGTGTTTATTTTTTAAAAACCTTTGGGATAATTTCGTCACTAAATAATGACAAAACCAGAGGAGTTTTTCCTTATTGGACAGGTTAGTTATAAAACCAGGTATTTCCCAGATAATATATGAACTTCAACAAGGTCCTTGTCACTGTTACAGTTCTACTACTTTTCATCGGAACCGCAGCCGCCTACACCGGTGGAAGCGGTGTAACCACGACCGAATGTAATAATGGAGTTGATGATGATAATGACGGAGCTACAGATGCAGAAGACTCTGGATGTACACGCCCATTAGAAGAAGATAACAGTGAATCACATCTTTATGATACTGATTTAACTCACACAACCCTTCAAAAATATGGTTATTCTACCCCCCCAGATATTGAGAAAGATTTTTCAGTGTTTTTCTCCGGAGAGGTTACTAATGAGTATGGCGGTTTTATTGAAGATGATGGTGAGACAGGATCTGCAGGAGAATTTAAAGAAAATTATGTAGATTCTGTTTATAGCTCATCTTCTGGTAAATATGGCGGAGGTCAAAATGTTTCGAAAGTGTATGATCATGGTGATTTTCCTGATGGAACTGCATTTCCAAATAGTGGTTTTTGGAGAAGAGTAATTGATCCTCCTAACCCAGGTCAAAATGAGTATAGTGCAATTCTTCCTAGCGGCGACGGAGTTACATGTGGAGATGGTAGAGAAAACGAGGGTGTAGATAAAACCGGCGATAACACTGGTGAGGATCCAAACCCTCAAGAGACTGATTGTAGAGCAGATTACGGCAGAGTAAAGGAAATGTATGATGCTGGAGGAACATTAGGTACAGAATCTCCTTATAACCATAGAGAACCTCAAGATGAGGATGGGCCTGGAATAACATGTAGAAATGATGATGTTCAGTGTACTGGTAGAGATTGTGGAATATGTGGAAGTAGTTGTGGTCAAGGTACATGTGATGGAGATTACTATGATGATTATAACAATTATGCTTGGGAGACATCAGATCAGGAAATCTATAAACAAACATGTAAAGTTACTAGTTTTAATACTGTTGATAGCTTACCAAGTTGTAGCAAGAATACTGGTTGTTGCAGTAGTTATTCGTGTGATAGATATGGAAACAGTTGTTGTTCTAGTGGAGATAGCTGTTTCTTTTCTTCGATACATGATGGAAATAAAAGGGATTGGGAAGAAACTAATAGAAGAAATTGCAATGATTATAATCTTGTTGACGGTGGAGGTGACCTAGGAGGGTCCGAAGATGATCATTATACTGAGGAATATCCAGATAAACCTGATAATGATCCAGCTGGAACATTTACAGATTTCAAATCTTACAATTATGACAATGGTCCAGAAAAAGGAAATGTATGGTGTGGTTGGGAAGATACTTTAACTGTAGATGCTGATGGTCCATCTGGCTTAGGTGATGGATGGGTAGTTATAGAGTCAGGAAATATTGTAGCAACCGAAAGTCCTGATGGGTCTGATAGGGTGGGTAAGAGAGTCAAAGCAGTAGATACTGCGTCAGGATCCAACATCTTCACCAGTAAGCAGAATATGATTGGCACCGATTGTCCTGGAAGTAAACAAGTCTGTATGAAGTATGCTGATTTCTATACTCAGGCAGGCACAGGAAATCCTGGAAATCCTGATTGGACAAGTGTAAGCGAAGCTGTTGAAGTAAGCACTAAATCCTTCACTACGGACGATAGTTATTCAGTCTGTAAAGCTATCAACAGAATAAATAGAAAACATGGCGATGGGGATGGATTAGTTGAATGTGATTACAATGATGATTCAACATCTGGTTCAAGTAGAAACTCTAATTCGGGTAGCGGACCTCTGCCTAGTGCATGTGGAGATAATCCTAACGAGTTCACGGCGGTAATGGAAGGTCCAGCTGTTGATGAAAACATTGTTGACCAATACTCAAGTGACAATAAAGCATGTGTTGATGAAATCAGCGACTGTGTGTTGAGAGGTAAAGAGGTAAGTGAAGGCAATGTTTCAGATGTTTCACCAGTTGATAATGATAACCAGTATGAGATGGGAGGTAACTCTCCTGACAGAGAAGTCTGCCTCAACATAGATGAAGGAAATACAGAAGGTACTGGAGATGAGGTAGACGCTGATAACTTAGATGACGACCATGATGGAGATATTGAAGAGCAAGGTGGTGAATGGTATAGTCTTGACTCGGAGACAGCCCAAGATTATCTTAGAGACAACCCAGGCATCATCAGCAGCGGCAGTGATGATGATCCAAGACACATTGCTTACTACTGGAGGGAAAATCTTAACCCGCAGCATCCTGACTATAACCCTGAAGGAGGAAGTGAAGGAATAGCATTGGAAGATGACTGCGGACCTAATGTTGAAGGATGCAATAAGGTAGATGATTCAGCAAACAAAGAACCTACTTTCTTCAACTTCTTACCTGAATCCGGTGATCCGGAGGAAGGAGTAAATGATATACATTACAACCCTACTGGAGGAGACGAGGAAGGAAGCCCAAATGTTAGAAACTCCTTCTTCCAACCACAAGGCCAATTAAACAAGATTCAAGATGCCTCAAACCAGTTAGAGCCAGGAATGGATACTACTTATCCGGGAGATCAATTTCTATCAGGAGTTGATATATGGAGCAACTCTATTGCGACTGAAGATGAATCAGATCAGTACGCCCTTACACAGTACTTGAACTGGAGTATTTCGAATCGTGGAAACGCCTATGCTCCAGGTTCAGCTCCATACCATAAAGACTACAATGGTTTAGAGAGAACAGATAAACAGGATAATACAGTAAGTAAACAGGACAAAGTGTTCGGTAACTCGTTTGCTGATGTCAATAATCAGGGCCAAGGCGTCTGGATTGACCCTGACGATATAAAAGAAAGATGGGATAACAGCGGATGGGGGACATCCACTTGGAGTAGTTGGAAGCAGAAACTAAACTTTAATAATGATTTAACAGGTCCTGACCTAGGTTACGGCTTTGACTTAGAATCCAAAAATCTTGGAAGTCCTGAGCTTAGGTCGTCAGGTAATATTGTTATCGCTGATATAGTGTTCCAAGATGAGTTCAGCGGTGGAAATGAGTACTTAGAGAAACCAGCTTGTGGAGATGACCAGAGAGAATACCTGCTTGAGGAGAGGGGTGAAACCAACTTCTCAGCTGAGGATAACGGTAGATATGCCTGTGCGGATAGCAGAGATTACTGTGTTCAGAGAGACTATCAGCAAGGAGTTTATGAACCAGGCAGGTATCTTCAAGCTAACGAGCCTGGAGAAGACAACGGCCGTTTGAAACAGGATGAGGAGTACTGTATGGAGCTAGCTCCAGACCAAGTACCTAACTGGTATGACCAAGATTACAACCAGCAGGCCTGTAATGAAAACACTTTATTTGATGAAAGAGGAGTGAGATGGTTCTCAGAAAGCGATGTTGAAGAACATCCGAATGCATTCACAGGTGGAATAGACGATGATACTAATCCAAAGCTAAGGGATGAAGGAAGAGCTGATATAACAGCTAAGCCACAGGTTTCGGGTTGGAACACTAACAGTGAATCGCCAGTATCATCCGGAACAATGAACACTCATGATGATATAGCCACGCTTGGTTTCTGTGGAGGAGATGATGAAAGCGAATACCTTGTTACTCAGACCTGCACATCCCGGTTCTGTGAGACGGATAACAGTATTCAAGGTGTGGCGAGAGATCCAAACAACTGTGTACTGGATGCTGGAGAGGTTGATGGAGTCACAGGTAGTGAAAGAGATCTTTATGATGAAGGTGAGCAGGTAATTGTCGACACTGGGTCGGCAACAGAGACTCTTTCTTGTTATGGCGGTGCTTGGCACAGGGATTGGCCGATTGTCTTCTTGAGGGATAAAGCAGAGGTGCCTTTAGGTACTGATGGTTTGGCAGCTTTCCAAGTTATCAATGTAGAGGATTCAGGTAACACATTTGACCTAGAACTAGAGGACGGTCCTGACGGAGAAGACTTAGACGCATTCACATCATTCACTGAGACCGGAACCGATGAGATGAATGTTACTGTACCAGCACAGAGCAGCAGAACATTCAACCTTGAAGTCAGAGGTAACAGCATCATGTCAACTGAGCAAGTTACAGTGGAAGCAGCAGGGTCAGGATCGCTTTCAGGACAGGACAACCTGGATGTTGAAATAGTCGATAGCTCAGCTTCATCAAGCTCCAACGCAACTCAAAGATCTAGAGATGTACCGGGAATAGGTTTCACTCAGTTGGCATGGCTGGCAATGGTAGCAACTACTACCTATTTCCTCTTCATCTCAAGAAGGATGTAATGCTTTCAAAACAATTTCCTACAACTTATTTTTTTGTATGAGTCAGGAACTTGGTATCACTGTTTCAAAAGACCAGAACCCTTCTGAATGGTATACACAGGTGGTTAAGAAGGCAGGTTTAGCGAAGTATGCGGATGTCAAAGGCTGTATGATAATCAAGCCTTATGGAATGAAGCTATGGGAATCCATTAAGGAAGACTTCAATACTAAAATAGAGGAGACTGGTGTAGAAAACGCTTACTTCCCACTATTTATCACGGAAAAACAGCTTGAGAGGGAAGAGGATATTGTGGAAGGATTCGACCCGGAAGTCGCATGGGTAACACACGGAGGAGACAAAGAACTCGAAGAAAGAGTAGCGGTAAGACCGACTTCAGAAAGCATTATAGCACCTTATATGGCAGACGAAATAAGAAGCCATAGAGACCTTCCGTTTAGAGTCAACCAGTGGGCGAATGTAGTGCGTTGGGAGGCTACAGACACACGGCCATTCCTGCGTACCAGAGAGTTCCTGTGGCAGGAGGGTCATACAGCACACGCTACAGAGGAAGGTGCTGATGAGGAGACAATGCTGCGTTTGGAACAGTATCAGGAAGTAATTGAGGATCATCTTGCGATTCCAAGTATTTTGGGTTACAAGCCGGAGCATGACAAGTTCCCGGGTGCCAAGTATACTACAACTATTGAAACTTTGATGCCTGATGGTAAGAGTATTCAGTCGGGTACTTCTCATCAGTTGGGTCAGCATTTTGCTGAGGCCTTTGGCATTACATTTGAAGATGAGAGTAGTGATGAGCGGACGGCGTGGACGACATCATGGGGCCTCTCCACTAGGACGATTGGCGCCTTAATAATGGCTCACGGTGATGATGACGGGCTTAGATTGCCGCCTTCTGTTGCACCGACACAAGTGGTTGTTGTTCCTATATTCCAAGAAGATAATAAGGAGGAAGTCATGGAGTATGCTGAAAATGTGAAGCATCAGATTGCTCATTCGGCTGGTTGTGGATGCCAGGAAAACATTAGAGTAAAACTAGACGACAGGGAACACCGAACTCCAGGATATAAATTCAACGAGTGGGAGCTTAAAGGAGTGCCGCTGAGAGTTGAAGTTGGACCGAATGAGATGGAAGATGATACAGTTACCACGGTCAGAAGAGATACAGGAGAAAAAGAGATGGGATGGGATAGGAAGGAATTCATGCGCAGAATTAAAGATATACTTGATGATATTCAGGAATCGATGTATGCCGAACTGAAGGTATACCAGGAAGAAAACATCCGTGAAGCAGAGTCCAAAAACGAGATTCTCGCTACAATCGGTAAATCTCGTGGTTATGTGAAAACTCGTTGGTGTGGTAAGGAAAGCTGTGAGGAAGAAATCAAGGATGAGGTTTCAGCTGAGATAGTCGTTCTTCCGTTCCAGGAAGATTCTAAACCAGCCACCATCCAAGAAGATGAAAACAATATTGGCGGTGAATGTGCTGTATGTGGTGAAAGTGCCGAGAGATGGGCTTACTTTGCTAAAAACTATTGACTCCACGAATCAATTAGACTTCTAGTTTATGATTTTTTTCTATTTTGATAAGTAATATTTTCTAAGGATTTATATCGGATGAAAATCAATTGGATTTATTATGAAGAAATGCTTATTGGTCTTAATTCTTTTACTTTCTATTTTCCATACAAGTGCCTCTGACGATGTTTTATACTCGGGTGAGATTAATCAGTCTGATGATTATATAGAAGTTGAGGTGGAAGATAGCTTAATACGGTCCTTTAATTTTAAAGGATCAACATCACATTTGGAAATTGTTAAGAATGATTACACTGGCGACGAGTTTGATGTACTAGAATCGTATAAAGTGTCTGTATCGGGAAACAAAACTGTTAATATAAATTTAGTGTTGGATAAAGAAAGGTTTGAAGATTGGTCTAATGAGTCCGATTATGAATTTTATAACTATGGAATTGTTAACAGTAAAAGCATGTTTTATAGGATTTTAAACGATAAAAATACAGATCCTAGTGCTTATAGAGGATCTTACTTTAGTAATATTGCTGTTCCACATAATAAAACAACTATCCATGTTTTTGGTGTGGATTATCTTTATGAGAATTTAACGACTGCCATTAATCCTCAAGAAAGCTTTTGTGGGAAGTACTGGAAACCTCCTGAGAATTATACTAAAGTGAACTCGTGCAGTGGAAACTATCATCATGCTTCTATTAAAATAAGGATTGAAAGTTTTAGAATATCATTGAGAGATACTTACAAGGATTATAATCTTCAAGACGATTTCAGTTTTGAAACATTTCTCATAATTTTGTCTGCTCTAGGTTTATTAGGTATATCCTTTGTAGTGTTAATTATGAAGAAAACGATATTTTCAAATAACTCTAAAGAAGATATTGATCATGAGTTTATGGCCAAAAGTGGAAAAACATTAGATTTATTTAATTAGGGTGTGTTAAATTATGAATAAATTAACTTCAAATAAGTATTTGAATATAGCAATATTTTTATTAGCTATTATTACTGTTGCGTGTTTCATTTTGTTTAATTTTAATCCTAAAGCTAGTTACGATTATAATAAATCTTTAATTGACAATAATTTTGAAGTTGATTTGCCCGAAGATCAAAATAAACCGTCTGGGATTTCGATATATGATGGATCTGAAAGATATTATTTTAATCAAGGAGATTCTAGAAAATCATTCGATTGCTCAACCAATAAATCTGGGTGTATCGAAAGAAATTTGAATAAAACATACCTTGAGTGTAAAGAAATGTATCCTGTAATACCTAATATTAGTAAAAGTTGTGTAACATCATCTGATTCTGATGGAGTTACGCTTAAAGCTGAGAAGAGAATAAATCATGTCACTGCTCCGTTAACAAGAGAAAATTATAATGTAATTGACCATCAGAAACTTGTAGGAGGTTTTGAATTCATAAATCCATGGGATTTAAAGATCATTAATCAGGATAGGTTCTTAGTTACTGGCTCAGATGGACAAATATTTGATATGAGGCGGAGTGAGGGAAGGAAATATAAGGATTTGAAAATTTATAGGATTAATGTTAAGAAAAGTGGGCCTGGTGCCACTCAGTGGAGTCCGTATACAGGTCTTAAAGGAGTTGCTTTAGACCCTAACTTTTCCGAAAACAATCAAATTTATCTTTATTATTCATATAAATCTGAAAATGTTTCTGGAAAAGAAGTAGTTTTGAGTAAGGTAGCTAAGTTTAAAATAAATCGTGAAAAAGGCGAGATCAATAAAATAAAAACTTTAATAGATAGTATTCCTGGTAGAATGTATTATCAAGGTGGAAGAATAGAATTTGGTCCAGATGAAAAACATTTGTATATTACAACAGGCAGTGCTATATTTGAAAAAGCACAGGATAAAGACTTCCTAGGAGGGAAGATTTTAAGATTAAATTCAAATGGATCAATACCTTATGAAAATCCTTACAATAATTCAGTATATGCAAGTGGTCTAAGAAACCCCCAAGGGATAGATTTTAATCCTGAGACAAATCAAATGGTTATTTCACAACATGGGCCTTGGAGGAGAGATAATATAGCGAAAATAGGGAAGGGCACGAATATGAATTGGCCGGATCCATGTAGAAAATCGCATCCTAATCCAGAGGTAGGAGAATCTATTCTATGTACTCAAACTTGGACTTTGGCGCCAAGTGGAATCACATTTGTAGATAATAGAAGCCATCCATGGAATGATAGCCTGTTTATCACAGGATTGAACGGTAATCATTTACATCGACTTAGATTTAATGAAAAGAAACCTGTGTCAAATGAAGTTTTTTGGTTTAATGGATATAGATCAAAAGCTTATCCGCAAGGAAACAGGCTAAGAGATGTTGAATATTCAAATGGGGAACTTTGGATACTTCGTGATCATAATTATATAACTAAATTATCTCCTACAATTGAATAAAACACTTATTTTTATCCATGAAACATTACCGTATAAAACTGTGAATATGAAATCTGAACTCGAAAATCTGTCAGAGTTTAAGAATATATTTGGC
>Ga0102936_1000633_pt1 | contig 14075 bp, 12 predicted proteins | sample SalPon2_A_H2O_MG_FD_78502 | JGI IMG/M metagenome (GOLD analysis project Ga0102936, IMG submission 78502) | Salt pond water microbial communities from South San Francisco under conditions of wetland restoration - Salt Pond MetaG R2_A_H2O_MG | ecosystem: Environmental > Aquatic > Non-marine Saline...
CCCGCCGATCAAGATGCCTCAAAGTGCTACGATCCTACGGCTGATGAGTACTACCACGGATACGGCTGCACGATTGTTTCGACCGGGCAAAAGATCCCGATAGCAGCGGAGTTCACCGAGAGTAAACAAGCACCAGAGGAGACGGCGATGCGCGTCACAGAGTGATCACTGAAACAATTGAATAGTCGTGGGGATCACTCTCCATCAGAAAAACCCGAGCGAACTGAATCAACCCTTCTCTGGTTCGGAACCCAACTCCGTGTAATATTCACTTTTGCGCATGCCACTCCATGACACGCTCGCCGTCGGCAAACCGTTGTGGATGGTCGGTGACAGTGCCTACGACACGCTCGACTGGCACGACCACCTGCTGGACGCAGGCGTCGTGCCAGTCGCTCCGTACAACGCGCGAAACACTGACGACCCAAAAGACATCGAGTACAGGGTCGAAGATCGCATCACGAACCACAGCGATGACATACAGATGAAGCAATCAACCCTGGACAAGACGTACAACCGGCGGAGTGGCGTCGAACGAACCAATGAATCAGTGAAGGACTGCGGCCTCGGGCGTGCGTTCGCCCGAGGCCGCGTCCATGCACGAGCACAGGTCTTTCTCGCATTGTGCCTTCGTCTCGTTGTCGCAATCACCAACTACGAACGAGGAGACAATCTAGGAAGTACCGTGATCACGGTGTGAGAAGTGTTCTATGAAACCATCTGGGTGATGTTGGTTGATAAGCCCTGCGTTGGAATCGGTACCCCGTTCGCTCGTGCACCTCGCCGAAGGTAATGAGACGCTCTGTGCAAGTTCCATACGACTAGAGCGTGTCATAGAAAGGATCTCATGGCCAGTTCATTGAGTGATATCGGGCTATTTGCGCATCAAATCATTGCTTGAAGCTTCGAGCCATTAGCTTAATATCGCCAGAAAGCAGGTGTGTGGTCTATTCTATAACACGCTGTACGACTAGCGTTTACCAGCAGCCAGTATGAGGCCAATTGAATATAGTATAACAGTAGGATATTAGGTAGATGTTTTTAGATAATGGAATTAGATTACTATGTATATGGTTTAAACCAGAATATTATTGTAGCTATAGGCAATAAGAAGGTTCATGAGTCTCTCGCAAATCCCAAATACGAGAGGTGAAATTTCTTCTGCTATAGATATTCTTATTATAGAATATAATCAAATTACGGAAGAAATACAAGCTTTTGAACATTTTAGGGAGAAGGTATCAAATATATCTACAAAAATCGAATCGAGGAATTCTATTAATAATTTCAGTTGTCAACAGAAATCAACAGTAGAGGGAACTAGCAAAGTTCGTACGGCCTATCGAGATAGCATTATGTCCGTCTCACATTATGAGGAAGAATATGGAGATACATACCTTTCAAGCATTAATGAAGAACTTGGCCCTGATCTCGCAACTGCACTAACAGAATCCTCTGAACTTACTCCGATTTCTAAATCAGCGTTAATAAATCAGATCGATAACACAATTGAGGGACGTAAGCAACTTCGAAAAACGGTTCAATCTGAACAGGATTCGATTGAATCTACTTATAATGAGCTATATGATATTGGCAAGTTTATTAATCAATGTTCGGAGTATAAGATATCCAGTCTGAATAATGATCAAATAGTTGAATTTGAGTCTACATTATCTAATAACGTTGAGATGCTTGATGAAATTTCAGTTACTAGACAGCAAGACCTCCACAAAATACAAAAATCATCTCAAACAAATAAAGCAAGTTCAGATTTGCATTCATACTTTTATCAATCTATCTCAACAGACTATCCCGTGCTTGAGACGATCGGAAAACTAGGTCGAGAAAATAACAAATTGAAACTGAAACTGAGCCGAACGAATTGAAATTTACTACAGCTTATTTTATTAATAACCCGATGGACATCACTGCAGCAATCAACAATGAAGCAGCCAATAATAAGAAAGCAATTTGAAAACTAGCGACCTCCACAATATATCCTGTTATCATTGGGGCTACTGCTCCCGCTGCCATCAGAAGTGTTCTCACTGTTCCTAGTCCACCGGATGACAATGAATCCGGGAGTAATTCGATAAGATATATGCCACGAACTGGACGGAAGCCGTTACTCCCTACTGCAAATAATATCACCATTCCACCTATGAAAATTAGATTATCACTAGCAATCACAGTAAGGAACAACAAGCCCACACCAGCCGTAATAAGCGTACCAGTAATGACTCTTAGCCGACCGACTCGGTCACTTATCTCTCCTGTGAATATTTGAGCAAAACTCACAATAAAGATAAGAGAATACATAGAATTCGCCGCAGTGGTATTAAGCCCAATTGTTTCTGTCAAAAAGAGTGGTATAAATGCAATTATCCCATTATAAGTGAACCCAAATAATATTGTGATCAATACGAAACCTGCAAATCGGGGTTTTGAGAATTGATAAAGGTAATTGTTAATTGACGGAGTAGTTTGGTTTTCAGTTCGATTCTTTTCTTTGCTAATTGGACAAGTATATTTGAAATATAATATTGCCAAGCTTGCTCCCACAATACCTGATACAAGGAATAATCCACGCCAATCTTCTCCTGGCAGCGGTGAAATAAACTTGTTCACTGGAGGTGGTGCGAGTAAGAATGCAGTCACTACTACAGATGCACCAACACCCCCATATGAGCCAACTGTGTCAAAAATACCGAGCATCCGGCCGGTACGATTCGGATACGTGGCTGAGAGGACACCAACTGCCACGGTTTTGTGTAAACCGGTTCCAACCCCGATAGCAATAATAGCTACAATGAATATAGTGATCGACCCCTCTACTGATATGAGTACAGCACCGATTGCAGTTAGAATTGCTCCCCCGACAATGACATATACTGAACCTACACGGTCAGCTAACAGACCCGAAGGAAACTGAAGGACTGCATACACTGCTAATAAAACGGTATATAAGAAACCAATTTCAGATGTAGATATGTCGTAACTGAGCTGTAAGGGCTCAAAAAGAGGGGGAAAAGAATAACGCAAAAATTTTGCCATAAACCAGATGCCTGCTGTCAAAGAAATCGTGGTATAATTAGACATACTATGACCTAATTATGGACTTTTGTCGAGTGTTTGTCCTTCTTTTTTGAATGTCAGAAAATATAGCGGCCACAAATTGTTGAAATACGTAGTAAAATACAATCGTACTAAGGACTAATGGTTCTGTGTAGGAAACTGAGATTAGTACTGCAATACCTAGATTTTTCATATTCGATATATAATATAGAGATGCAGTTTTCGAATATGACAACCGAAAAATTTTCTTGGTAAATACCACAACTATTAATCCAAGAGCTAACAATATTAATGACATCAAAAATACTTGTGTTAGCCAATCAGATTCTATATTTGTAACATTACTACCACTGACGGTGATGTAAATAAGAAGCATTATGCAAAAAGACGTTAGATAATTAATGTTTTTCTCTGAAACGGCCTGCGTTGGTAGTACAAAATATAATAGAATTCCTCCACCAAGTATAATTACTAAATCGGTAATAATCGACATTGCTGGAACAGACACTGTATTTGACAGTAAATTACTCAGCAAGAGCGGTGTAAACACAGGTGCCAGAAATAGTGATAAGATAGAACCAACTGTTGAGAGTTGTACCTCACCATTCGATAGTCGAGTCCACACGATCGCGCTTCCTGCTGTTGTTGGTGCTGCAAGCATAATCGCAAAACCGGTTCTTGTTCCACCAGACAAGAATAGATCAACCAGAAATATCCCGATTACCGGAATAATCCCATAGGATAGGATTAAAAATACAATTAATAAATTCCAATATGAGCTAATTAAAGACGAATCTGAATTTGTGTCCCACAACGAAATGTAAACTAGTAAGGCAACGAGTGGTGTAACTAATGGGCGGAGTTGTTTACCTAACTCTGGGATCAAGAACCCTGCTCCAACAGCACAGAGCACTATAGCAATATTTTTCCCATGCTTCAGAGTTGAAAATATATTTCCCATTTATTAGAATTCAGCTTTGGATTGCTTGTGCGATATTACGTCCCCATTTTAGTAGGTATTCGTCAGCGTTGAAGCGGCTAATGCATTGAATACCTACAGGTAATCCATTGATACGATCGCCTGTCGGCAGACCAAGAACTGGGAGTCCCGCATGTGTCCACGGAAGATTCATGATTGGATCTCCTGTCGAATCAATACCTCCAGGAGCAGGGCCACAAGCCCCCGGTGCGATCCAGAGGTCAACATCATGAGAATCCATAACCCCAGTAATATCTTCTCGAGTTTTCAATCGACTATTTCTGCCAACAGCAATCTCTTTTGTAGGAACGCTGTACCCTTCCTCGATAAGTTCAGCTGTTTGAGCGGCGTATTTTTGACTGTGCTTTTGATACCACTCGTGATGTGTCATCGCAGCTTCAGCAGCGATGAGGCGTTCGTGATTTTGGTTAATTGTGTCAATATCTGATAAGATAGGGATATTCTTAATTTTATACCCTGCTTTTTTGAGCCTATCTAAGGAGGAATAAAATTGGTCTATAGCATCAGAATTAGCTTGCTGAAGATACGGACCTTCAGGGATCCCGATTGTAGGCTGATCAGTCATCTTTCTTGGAATTGTTTGCCACCCCTCACAGAGCACGTTAGCGGCTATCTCTGCGCCAGCCACATCTTGGGTAAAGAATCCAACGTGATCAACAGACTTCGATAACGGGATTACACCATCGGCTGATACACGACCATAGCTGGATTTGAATCCGACAATTCCACAGAAGGAAGCAGGTCTAATTATTGATCCGATCGTTTGAGTTCCTAATGCAAGCGGACATAGTCCTGCAGCTACCGCAGCAGCGGATCCACTACTTGAGCCTCCAGGAGTATGATTCGTATCATGAGGGTTTCTTGTTGGGCCTGGTTCCCAATAAGCGAACTCTGTAGTCACTGTCTTACCAAATATTAGTGCACCTGCAGCCTTCAGCTGGCGTACGACAGTTGCTTGTGGGCCTGTCAATTCTTCAGGTGGGAGTGATGAATTAGCCTTCGTTTGGAAGCCGGAAGTATGGATAATATCTTTAATTCCCACGGGGACGCCGTACAATGGTTTTTGATTCCCGTGGGGGGTATGTGTATCAGATAGCTGCTTTGCATCTGATCGAAGTCGAGACCACCGATCAGATTCAGGTAACAACGATTCAATTTCTGGTTCCACAGCAAGTGTTCGCTCTTGCAGTTCTTCCAAGTACGCTTCAATGGACTGCGAGCCATCCTGTAGACTTGCAACGGTTTCAGCTAAGCGGTTTTGATGGATCATTTTTTTTTTTAAGATTATTGGTCGACTGCAACGCGCGGATCAATTCGTGCGTACAAGATGTCAACTGCAAAGTTAGCAAAGATTACGAATGCAGCGATGACAATGAAAACGAACTGTACTACCGGAAAGTCTCGAGCTAGGACAGAATTGACTAATGCGTACCCGATCCCTGGCCAATTGAAAACTGTCTCTACGAGAACTAGCCCACCGATTGCTCTTGTCATCGTCGCTGGATAAACTGTGATGACAGGCAGACTCGCATGCTTTGCAATGTTCGCCATACGTTCCATCTTAGGCATCCCAGTCATACGGTTATAGAAGGAGAAATCCTCTCCCATCGTCTCCACGACGCTGGTACGCATGATTAGTGATGGAATGAACAGGTATCGAAGTACGATTGTCCCAAATGGGAGAATATAATGCCATAGGAAATCTTTTGTCAAATAAATATCGTACCACTGAGAGGCATTACTCATAGTTTCAGGAGAAACCATACCTGAGATTGGGAAGATCCCTAGCCAACTGGATAGCGTAATAAGAAGGACAATAGACAGGAAGAACTCCGGAAATGATCCAACGCCGATGATTGGAATTAGCCCGTATTCCTCGATCTTACTATCGTTGTAATAGCCCAGTATTGTTCCGAATATCCCTCCAAGGATGTATGCGACGGTAAGTGCTGGTGCTGCAAGAATAAACGTATTAAATATACGTGTCTTCACGTATTCCCAAACCGGGATCTGGAACTGTAATGATGTTCCGGCATCCAAGGTGAACATGTTAATCATAAAACTCCAATATTGAACATAAAGCGGATCGTTAAGGCCCCAACGTTCTCTGAATGCATTCAGTGCTTCTTCAGAGGCCCCTCCAAGTGTCATAATGCTTGTTATATCGCCGGGCATGAGTCGAAAGAGCATAAATATAGCCGTCGCACTGATCCACAACATTACCAGTGCTTGCAATGTCCGTTGAGCGTAGAATCGCATCGAGCTCATAGTTCTACCTCCGTTTCTGACTGGCTATCAGTTTGAGATTCATGATCATAACAGAGGTGACATGCAACCTCATGATCCTCTTCTGCCTCTACGTATTGGGGTGTCTTACTGCAGATATCCATTTCTTCGGGACACCGATCCCTGAAGCGACACCCCTCACCGATTCCGATCGGATCTCGCGGTGATCCCTTTACTTTTGGATGTTCACGTTCATGCGTTGGATCTGGTACAGGGATCGATGATACAAGTGCTTGTGAGTACGGATGTTTTGGTTCCGAAAGGAGAGTCTCCGTTGGTGCTGATTCCACGATACGACCCAAGTACATGACTTTGATTATGTCTGCTACGTACGAGACAGTTGACACATCATGGGAAATATACAACATTGAGATGTCTTTTGTCTCAATCAAATTCTTTAGCTTCTTTAGGATTGCTGCCTGTGTTGAAACATCCAACATTGAAACAGGCTCATCTGCTAAAATAACGTCTGGGTCTAAGACTAATGCCCTTGCGATCGAGACTCGCTGTCTCTCACCTCCACTTAGTTGACCAGGGAACCTGTCAAGATATTTTTCAGGGGGGTTTAGTTCCACTTCCTGAAGAACATCATGAATACGGTCTGTTTTATTATCCATCTTGTGCACATTCAATGGCTGCTTGAGAGTGGATCTGACTGTCTTTTTTGGATCCAACGAATTGAATGGATCTTGGAAAATCATCTGAACATTACGTCGGAATTCCTTCCAATCAGAGTCCACGAAGCCACCGGTATCACGCCCCTTGTAGAACAATCGACCACCGGTGTAATCATGCAGACCCATTAGCGTTTTTAGCAAGGTGGATTTTCCGCAACCACTCTCACCGATGATTGCCTTAGACTCATTTTCGTTGAGTTCAAACGACACACCGTCAACAGCTTGCACCGGTGGCTTATTTTTTCGTAGCGCGATTTCTTTGAAACTTCGTCGTTGTTCGAAGTGCTTTTCTAGCCCTCGTAGCTCTAACAGCGGTGATTTTGATGACATTATTTTATATGTTTGGGGAATCTTCAATCTCTACCGATTCAGTGTCTTGTTTTTCAGCTTGATACTCCTTGTAAACTGTATCACCGTGGAAACAGTGTATCTCATGGGACTGCTGTTCGTCCGTTTTAATGGTCGTTTTTGATGGTGCCTCCTTTCGACATTCTTCAGTTGCCCACGGACATCGATCGACGAAGCTACAGAAGTTTGTATCTCCCAACATTTCTGGAGGATGTCCTTCGATTATCTCTAACTCTTGATTGGGATAGCGGATATCCGGAAACGCATTCTGGAAGAGCAGTGCATAGGGGTGGCGTGGATTTTGATGAACTTCTTCAACAGTACCAATTTCAGCCATCTGGCCAGCATGCATCAATGCCATGCTATCACACGATTCGAAAATAATACTGATATCGTGAGTTACGACAATAGCACTTGTATCTGACTCCTCACGCAGTGAGATTAAATATTGGAATATTTGATCTTGCATGAGCACATCGAGTGCTGTAGTCGGCTCGTCTGCGATAATGAGTTCTGGCTCAAGAAACAGAGCTAATGCTATAATCGCCCGCTGTTGCATGCCTCCAGAGAACTGATGGGGATAATCATGGATCCGACTTTCTTGAATACCCACCAACTCAAACATTTCTTTAAATTTTTCTAACGCTTCAGCTTCAGAATAATCGCTATTTCGAGCTGCGATGTCCGTCGCCTGTTTGCTGACCCGTTTTAGAGGGTCAAGACTGTTCATCGAACTTTGGGGTATCCATGAAATTTCATTCCATCTGATCTTGTCATTGAGTTCTTTTTCAGACATTTCATGGATTGGCTGTCCCTTGTAGTATATTTCTCCGGAGGCAACTTGTCCATTTGAATCCAGCCCCCCCATTATTGATTTGATTATTGTACTCTTTCCTGATCCAGATTCTCCGGCTAAACCGAAGTATTCTGCTTTATCAACGGTGAATGAGACATCCGAGACTGCTGTTATTGTGCCTCGTTCTGTCTCATACTCAATTGTAAGATCTCGAACATCGAGCAACGGCTCTGTCGTGGATTCGCTCATACAGCTACACCTCCTGAGTTGTCCGCTTCATTGGAGAGATCCTCGAATTTTCGACCAATCATGAATGTCGAAAGGACAGTGAACGAAATAAGCAATCCTGGGGGTATAGACCACCACCATGCTTCAGCAATGTAACCTGTATCGTACACATTGCGGATCATGATTCCCCAACTAGGAACAAATGGATCTGTAATTCCAAGAAAAGCTAAACTTGATTGAACTAATATGGTATAACCGATCCCCCAAGCAAAAAAGAAGATCGCCATCGGGGCAATGTTAGGCAATATATTTTCTACAATGATTCTGGTGTCGCTCGCGCCAGTGGCTTTAGTAGCTTCAATAAATGGATAATTCTTTATTTGCAACACTTGAGATCTGATCACTCGGGCACTGGAACGCCATAACAACAATCCGAGCACAAAGATCGAGGAATAGAATCCGATCCCAAGTATTGATATAATAACAACCGCTGAAGGGATCACCGGTACAGAGTATACGAAGTCGGTAACTCGCATCAATATATTCCCGACCGTCCCACCAACGTATCCGGCGGTAACACCAACCGCCAATCCAATACCAGCGATCATTGTTCCTCCCATAAGTCCGACTAATACAGTTGGCCCCACGCCGACTAACAGTCTAGAGAAGACATCATTGCCACGCACAGTTGTTCCAAGGGGATGCTCTACTGATGGGGGCGCTAACTGTTTGATTTCTCCACTCTCAGTGTACATCGGTGCTGCTGGATCATAGGGTGCAATGAACGGTCCCAAAACAGCGGTAATTAATAACAAAATGAGAAATATAGTGTAGATCCAAATTGACTTATCGCTAAAGATTTGTTTCAATGAACTGTACAGCTGACGGAAGTAGGGTTGATCCGCGATTCCTTGCGTATACTTCCCGTGTAATTGTTCAATTACTTTGTATTCCATCTCTTCATGCAAATGGCTTAGCTAGCAGGTTAAAAATCTGCTGGTTATCCAGAAAAATGTGCTAATAATCAGAGGTTGCTCTAATTACGAATGCGTGCGCACAAAAATCAGCGATAAACAATTGATTCAAACCCGATTAATGATTCCACAAATACCATCTGAATGTACACCTTATATTGTTATTACCTTGTAATTTATATACCACTCCATAAGTTCACTGTATGTCGACATGAGCGACTCGACAGAGACAATCAACCGGAGACGGTTGATGCAAGCTATTGGTACCGCATCAGCTGTAGGACTCGCTGGATGTAGTGGTAACGGCGGATCCTCCTCTGAAGATCTTGGAGAACGTGTTCCAGAGGTCACAAACGAGTATTGGTCTGATTATGGTGGCTTCACCACAATCCAAGAAAATATGTCATCGATTATCGAACGTAATGCCGACGACGTACTCGGCGTTAGCATCGATAGCGTTGGCAAGGGGATTAACACCCAACTTGATGAGACCTTCAACGATGAACGTAATTCAGAGATTACGTTCTTTTGGTTCGTAAACGGGTTTTATCGGCTTGATCCCCAAGAGCTGACTCGGTGGTTCGGCGCCGATAACGCCGGGGCTAACGGTCGGGCAAACGTGGCTAACTGGGCTAACTGTGATTATACTGAAGCAGCCTTAGCTCAGGAATCAGCCCCAAATGAAGATGCCAGGCGAGAAGATGTATACGAGAGTCAAGAGATCATTTCGAATGCGTGTGTGCCGATCGCATTGACTCCTAACGTCGATATCGGTGCTTGGAGGACTGATGAAATTGAAGCACAAGGAATCGATGATGCCGGTGTTACAAGAACGAATGCGAACTTCTTCATCGAGATGGAGTCACTCACTGACCGTGAGCGGATCGGAATCGGGGTTGATCCGATCATGTTTGAAACCCGGAATTATCTGACTCAAACGGCTGGTAATCCAAGTGCACCATGGGAAGTTCAGCTTCACTCCCCACTTCTATGGTACAACGAATCGTACGAACTCGAAAATTATCTCGCTGAAAGCTATGAAGTGAGCAACGAAGGTCAGCGGATAACATTCCAAATCTTGGAGGATGCCACATTCCATAATGGCGATCCCGTGACTGCAGAGGATGTCAAGTTCACTTTCGAACAATTAGTGCGCGGTGCTGAAGCGGGTGTGTACCCCAAACCCAGCCTCCCACCATATGAGAGCATCAATGCCGTAGATGAAAAGACGGTCGAATTCAACTTCTCGGAACCATATCTCTTGTTCCTGACGGCGATTGCACCTCGGTGGGGCATCCTTCACAAGGAGACATGGGAAGAAGGAGGGGCTGTAGAGGATCCAGGAGGCTTTACTTTCGATAATGTCGTTGGATCTGGGCCCTACCAATTCGTTGATAGTGAACCGGGATCGTTCATGGAATGGGAACCATACGAGGATCATCCGATTGACGTGCCAGATAAAAACCTCTACTGGCGTGCCTATCGAGATGAGACCACGATGATCGAAGCGTTGGATAACAACGAAATCCAAGTTCTTCCAGAAGTCTCTCCCGGAGGTGCTTCTCGAACCGAAGACATGAGTAATGTTGAAGCGTACTTTGCCAACGGGTTCTTGAGTTTTGTGCTGTACCCACAGGCTAGTTTTGCCCCTGGTAAGTTCGAAGCCTTCCGCAAAGCACTGGCTGCTAGCATCGACCGGCAGCAGCTAAGTGAGGTTGCTTATCGTGGTGAAGCTGAACCCGAACTGTATGCGAACCACTTCATGCCATCACATCCGTGGCGAGCTCCTGATGATCGACTCTACAAGATGGCAGAAGATCCTACAGGGAGTCCTGATATGGCCGAGTCAATATTAGAAGAAGCAGGTTGGGGTTGGGATTCCGACGGTAATCTTCACTACCCCCCGGACGCAGATCTGTCTCCGGTTTGGCCGCAAGGTGAGGAACCATCTGCTGAAGAGTTCCCGTGTCTGTCGGATATCTAAAGGCAGGAACCGAATCGACCAACCAATTTTTAATTATTGAATTATCGAATACTCTTAACCACGAAACAAACAATGTCCGTACAAAAAAACATCACAATCGAAGACCTGACGAATAGAGAGTTGATTACTCCGTGTTCCAATCAAACATTCGAACTAACTCAGGAGCTCTCACAAGAAATTGAAGAGATCAAAGACACCGAAATTGAGGATCTCTCTATACTTCAGCGGGACGAGAAAACGTCGCAACTAATTGATCTCTGTAACGATGATATAGAATTCCTCAAGAAATTTGTTCCAATCGCGAGAAGAACTGACGATCTATCATTTGAATCTCAAGTTACACTTGTTTTCATCGTTGATCAATTCATTGAGCCGAAATTAAAATATGATGGAGTCCCGAATTCGTTCCTTCCTGTTCGAGGAAAACATCTCCAGACTGCAATCAATTTGCATCCTCAGTCTGTCGTCTATGCATGGCGGCACAACTGCGACTCATGTAATACAATGAAAGAAACCCTCAATGAGGTTTTTGACTCTCCATCGAGTGAGGTTGGGTTATTTGCGGTATACGGAACAAATTGTGCTGCATTATTACAGGAAACGTTCGATATTGAGGGTGCTCCAACAACCCTGTTCTGCGCTAATGGTAATGTCGATTCCAGACTGATGGGTGCTCAGTACGCACAAAGTGTTGAATCTGAGGTGGAAATGATTAAACAACGATCTAAATCTATGCCTGATGTTAAAACCGCCAAGAACTGAGCAGTAAAAGTCACCTAATACTCGGCCTGATTTCAAAATTCTTTTTTATACTTGCTACACTCTCAGTCGTAATATATTAGAAGCAACGATCAACGGTGAATTAGCCACCTCTTTGATTGCACAGGGTTAGCAACAGTCTCTGTCGGCTTCATTACTCACCTGTTCGTCACTCGGTTCCGACCTACAGGTCGAAGCACTCGTTCCTCATGATAAGGCGGGTGTATTCGCCTTAACTCTCTAAGACACATAGCCGTATTAGTTGTATTTTCACTTTTTGAGTTATCTTGTTACGAATGACTTGATTAGTCTATGATTAGTGAATTTTATATAGTCAGGGACGAATATACCTGTATGAAATCAATCGATAAAATGGTGAAGATATTAGATACACTAGTTAGAATGGATGGAGCTAGGGTTTCTGAGTTGAGTAATCATTTGGATATGCCGGATAGTACGGTTCATTCGTATCTGAGTGTGTTAAAAAAACATGGTTTTGTTCACTCTGACGGTGATATTAACAGGATAGGGCTCAAGTTCCTGCATTATAGCGGGGTTTTACTTCATGAAAACGATGTTTATTCGCTTATAGAACCAAAGGTTACCACGTTAGCTCGTGAAACAGAAGAGCGAGCTCAGTTTATTACCGAACAGAATGGACAGGGTGTATATTTGTTCACAGATACAGTTGATGAAGCAGCTGTCCAAACTGATGTTCGGCCTGGAAAGTTTGTAGATCTCCACGCTACTGCCGCTGGAAAAGCTATTTTAGCTCATCTACCAGTAGAACGTGTTGAAGATATTGTTTCTCAACATGGCCTAACTTCCTACACAAAGCATACGATAACAAATTTTGATTCACTGGTTGAAGAATTAACAGATGTACGAGACCAAGGGTATGCTATCAATGATGAGGAGCGGATTTTGAAGCAACGAGCAGTCGGGGTACCTGTTTTGGATTCTGTTGATCGTCCAGTGGGAGCATTGAGTGTTTCTGGCCCAGCACATCGGATAGATACGCAACAAATTCATGAAAATATATCCAATTATCTATTGGGTACTGCTGATGAGATTGAATTAAATATCCAGTATAATTAGCTAATTTTGAGAGTCGTGTGGTAACTAACAGAGTATTTGTATTCTATAAATACACTTATGAGTACAAACAAAGTTCATCAACACCCTATATATTATCCACCATTAGTGGATTTAATATACAAATAAAGATAAGCTGTCACCTAGTTTAGACTCCTGTGTATCTTAGTATTCCATCACTCGTTCAAGCATATCATAGAAAGGATCTTATATCGAGTCAATGGAGTATTATTAAACTATTTCACTTCAAATAGATACTTGGAGACCGAATCCACTGACAATCCACCAGAAAGCGGGTATGTCTTACTTCATCGCATCCTTTTATACTATAATAAATTCAGTTATTCGGAATAAGAATACTATCCAAATATATTTTTACTTCTTGTAGCGATATTCTGCCATTTGTGGATGTATTGAATCGCTACATAGCGTTGGAACCATGCTTTCTTATAGTGTACAGTATCAGTCGGTAGGAATAGATCAGTCTGATGACTCCGCCGACAGAACAGGTTCGCTGTTTATTTGCTATCTTTTGGGACACCACTATATGCGTCCCAAATTTAGATCAGTTAGCCGCAAGTGGGAGGCTAAAGTAGTTCCCTAATCACCGAGACCACAACGTTTAGCAAACCGAACCGAAATATTCCAGGTGATGGCCTCAAAGCATTGCTGTAAAGTCGATCGGGTTCGTGCTTCCCACGACATAGTGCCTCCAAGCCGTGTGGATGGGGATCTCGATACGTATCTCGTCGATAGGTGGACTGGCAAGGGTGAGACCGAACCAACCGGTGTTCGCAAGCTCACTGAGTGGTTCAACAAACAGATCCTCAAAACGATCTATCGTACTCAAGGA
>Ga0102936_1000638_pt1 | contig 14009 bp, 11 predicted proteins | sample SalPon2_A_H2O_MG_FD_78502 | JGI IMG/M metagenome (GOLD analysis project Ga0102936, IMG submission 78502) | Salt pond water microbial communities from South San Francisco under conditions of wetland restoration - Salt Pond MetaG R2_A_H2O_MG | ecosystem: Environmental > Aquatic > Non-marine Saline...
GTAGTCGTCGAGTTCTCGGCGGACGCCGACGAACTCGACTTCCAAGTGGAAGTGACGTGTTCGGAGTTGCCGATTCGGCCGTTCGTGGCGGAGACGACGGTTCGAGTGGAGTAGTCGTCGAGTTCTCGGCGGACGCCGACGAACTCGACTTCCAAGTGGAAGTGACGTGTTCGGAGTTGCCGATTCGGCCGTTCGTGGCGGAGACGACGGTTCGAGTGGCGTAGTCGTCCTACTCGGCCAGCAACTCGTCGAACAGCGCCCGCAACGCCCCGGGGTCGTCGGCCCGCCGGTCGGCCAGTTCCGCCGCCTCCGGGTCGCCGCCGTAGGCAATCGTGTGGATTCCCGCCCGCGTCGCCGCCCGAACGCCGTTGGGCGAGTCCTCGACGGCGACGCAGTCCGCGGGGTCGGCGTCCACTCGTTCCGCGGCGACGGCGTACACGTCCGGCGCCGGCTTGCCCGGGCCATCGACGTCCTCCGTGCTCAGGATCACGTCAACGTCGAGGTCGAACCGCTCGACGACCCGCTCGATCCACCGCCGCGGGCTGGAGGAGACGATGGCGACCGACACGCCGCCCTCGCGCAGGGCGGCGAGCAGGTCCCGGAACCCCGGCAGCAGGTCGGCGGTGTCGTAGAGGTCGGCGGCCGCCGACTCGTAGAGGTCGAGAAACGCCGCCCGATCCAGCGCCATCTCGTAGCGCTCGGCGAGATGGTCGTAGGTCTCGCGGTAGTTGACGCCCCGAATGTCGGCGTGTGTGGGGTCACCGTCGGCCACCGCTGCGGGGAGGATTACGTCGCGCTCACGGGCGCGCCAGAACGTCTCGGTGTCGACGATCACCCCGTCCATGTCGAAGAGGACCGCGTCCATACCGGCCGACTGCGCCCCATCGCTGAAAGGGCTTCGTCCGAGGGTTTTCACCCGGAGACGGGGCCAGTCCGGGACATGACAGACGCCATCCGCGTGTTCGCCGGCGACTGCACCGTCGAAACCGACGACCGAACCCACCGCGGCCGGATGCTCGTCCTCGTCAAACCCGACCGAACCGTCCTCGTCCACGACGCCGACGGCTACCAGCCGGTCGCGTGGCTCACCCGCGCCGACAGCGTGGCCGTCGAAACCGACGACGGCTTCGGCCTCACGGCCCACCTCGACGACCGCACGCTCCGGGTGACCGGCGACCGAATCCGTCGCTCCGTCTATCCGGTCACCGAGGCGGGCGTCCCCGTCGGCACGAGTCCGGAGACGGGCGGGCCGCTGATTCGCACCGGCGGCGCGGTGGTCGACCTCGATTCCGGGGCGCGCTACCCGCTGGTCGCGGGGGCAACCGTCCTCGACGCCCGCTGTCCGGACTGTGGCCTCCCGACCATGCGCGTCGACCGCGGTGCCACCTTCGAGGTGTGTATCGACCGTGCCTGTGACCCCCTCGACGACGCGGTGCGGGCGCGGTTCGACCGCGAGTGGTTCTGCCCCGACTGCGGGTCGGACCTGCGGATCATCCGCCGGAGTGGGCGCTTGCTGGCCGGCTGTGACGCCTACCCCGACTGCGAGACGGCCTTCACTATCCCCGCGGGCGTCGTCGTCGACGACTGTCCCTGTGGCCTCCCGGTCTTCGAGACGGCGACCGGACGGCGGTGTCTGGACGGGACCTGTGACCGGCGGTGACTTCCGCACTTCACCGCGCCGTGTCGAACTGCACTCCGCCGCACCGCAGACACTTTACCCGCGCCCCGCCCCCACTCGGGTATGCAAGGAACGTTCGCGGACGGCGCCGTCCGCGTCGGCGGCGACGCCCGCCAGCGCTTCTACGACGCCCGCGGCTACGGTCGGCCACTCGACGGCAACCGGATCGAACTCGCCCCCGTCGAGGCCGCGCATCTCCTCTTTCGCGGTGATCTCGACGGTGTGATCGGCCCCGACGGTGACCGGATGGATTTCCGGGCCTTCCTCGTCGCCAGCGACGCCGCCCTCGCGTTCGTCGTCTACAAGGACCTCCGGGACCGGGGTTTCTACCTCTCGCCCGCCCGTGACGGGTGGGTCGACGACGCCGCGGGCGCGGATTTCGTGGTCTACCCCCGTGGCAAGGGGCCGGCGGACGACGAGGTGGCCTACCGGGTCCGCGTCGCCGGCGAACGCGAGGAGATTCCCGCTGCGGCGCTCGGGGACGTGGTCCTCGCAGTCGTCGACGAGGAAGGGGAGCTCACGTACTTCGAGACGGGGCGGCCGGGTGCGGCGGGCGACGCGGACGTGGACGAACTGCGCTACGAGCCGCCGGCGGGGCTCGATGCCGCCCTCCTCGCCGACCGGGCGGTCGTGTGGGACCCGCCCGCCGCCCTCCACGACCGGGGGTTCTACGGCCAGCGGCTCCACGGCCGTAACGCCGAGTCCGGCCCGCTCCAACTTTCGCTCGTCGAGGCGGCGTATCTCGCCCGCCGGGGCGCGCTCACCATCGACGAACCCCGCGTGGTCGAACGCGGCCGGCAGGTGGAGGGCGAGCGATTCGACCGCCGGCTCCGCGCCTATGCGGCGCTCCGGGCCGCCGGCAGCGTCCCCAAGAGCGGGTTCAAGTTCGGCGCCGACTTCCGCACCTACGATTCCTTCACCGCCGTCGACGAGATGGACCACTCGACCCGCCTGATCCGCGTCGTTGCGCCGGCGCACACTTTCCTGCCGCGGGACCTCTCGCTCGACGTCCGGCTGGCGGGTGGGGTCCGGAAACGAATGGTTTTTGCGCTGACCGACGTGAACGAGGGGATAGACTGGCTCTCGGTCGCCCGACTCACGCCCTAACATGACACGAGACACTCCCGAGAACACGCAGGACGACCCCCCCGTCACCGACGGCGGGAGCGACACCGCCGCCGGCGCCGACGACGTCGCCCTCGACCCCTGGGGCTCCTCGACCGTCTCGGACTACCGCAAACTGTTCGACGAGTTCGGCATCGAGGCGTTCGACGAGATGCTCGACGAGGTGCCGAACCCGCACTACCTGATGCGTCGGGGAGTCATCTTCGGCCACCGCGACTACCGGCCCGTCGCGCAGGCCCTTCGCGACGGCGAGGACGCCGCCGTCCTCTCCGGGTTCATGCCCACCGGCGACCCCCACATCGGCCACAAACTCGTCTTCGACGAGATCATCTGGCACCAGCAGCAGGGCGCCGACGCCTACGGCCTCATCGCCGACTTGGAGGCTCACAGCGCCCGCGGCCTCTCGTGGGACGAAATCGACGAGCACGCCCGCGACTACCTGCTCTCCCTGCTCGCACTGGGTTTCGACCCCGAGGACGGCGAACTCTACCGGCAGTCCACCAACCGCGAGGTGCAGGACCTCGCGTTCGAACTCGGGTCGAACGCCCGCTTCGCGGAGTTCGAGGGCATCTACGGCTTCGACGGCGAAACCTCCGTCTCCCACATGCAGTCGGTGGTCACGCAGATGGCGGACATCCTCTACCCCCAACTGGAGGAGCCGAAGCCGACGGTCATCCCCGTCGGCCCGGACCAGGACCCCCACATGCGTCTCGCGCGCGACGTGGCCGCCCGGATGCGCTACTTCAAGGTGACCCAAGCGTACGCGAGTTTCGAGGCCGACGCCGCGGAGCGCGACCACCTCGCGGCGGCGTACGCGGCTTTGGCAGACAGCGTGGAGCGACGCTCCACGGGCAGTCGGCCGCAGGCCGACGACGACATGGAGACCGTCCGCTGTGAGGACGCGGCTGACTGGCTCGACGCGGAGATGGCGCCCGACGCCGCCCGCGACGCCGCGATGGAGAAACTCCGGGCCGCGGGGAAGGAGCCGCTTCGCCCCCGCGTCCGCTTCCTCGACCGCAACGCGACCGACGAGGCGTTCGAGGCGCTCATCGAGGCGGTGCCGGGTGAGAAACGGCGATACGACGAGCATATCGACGCCTTCGAGATGGACCACGAGGCCGCGGAGGAACTGGCCCGCGGGGTGGAAGTCGACAACGGCGGCTACGGCTTCCTCCCTCCCTCGTCCATCTACCACCGGTTCATGACCGGCCTGACCGGCGGGAAGATGTCCTCCTCCGTTCCGGCGAGCCATATCTCCCTGCTCGACGACCCCGAGGACGGCTACGACAAGGTGAAGTCGGCGACGACGGGCGGGCGCGAGACGGCCGCAAAACAGCGGGAACTCGGCGGCGAGGCCGACGACTGTCCCGTCTACGAACTGTACGCCTACCTGCTCTCGGGCGACGACGACGAGTTCGCGACCGAGGTGTACGAGGAGTGTGTCGGCGGCGAGCGACTCTGTGGCGGCTGTAAGGAGCAGGCTGCCGAACTCATGCGCGAGTTCCTCGAAGACCATCAGGAGAAACGCGCGGAGATGGAAGCGGTGCTCGAGGATCTGGACATCGACCTCGACTCGGACCGTCGGGGAATCCCCGGCGACGGGCACTAGCGTCCCGGCGACCGAGACGCCGTTCAGAACGTTTTTGATTCGCGGCGTGCAGTGCACTCACATGGCGACCGAACCCGCCCCGACCGACTCGCTCGCCCGCGAAGTGACCGCGCTCGGGTTCGGCTTCTTTTTCATCCCGTAGGTCGGCGGACTCCGCCCGCGGCGGGCGGACGAAACCGACCCGTTCGGCCGGTCGCCGGCGACGGTGGCCTTCGGAACTGCTAACTGGCCAGCTTGGGTGGACCTGAACAAGAACGACACAGAGCATGCGACTCCCGGACTCACAGGTCGCGGTGTTGGAAGCCGCGAGCGCGACGGACGAACGGACGATCGAACAGTTGAGCGAGGCGACGGGCTTGAAACCGGAGACGGTGACCGGCGCCGCGTTCGACCTCGAAGACGCGGGACTGGTCGCGGTGTCGGCCACCGAGACGGTCTCCTATACGGTCACCGGGGAGGGCGAAGCCTACGCAGAGGCCGGCCTGCCCGAAGTGCGCCTCTACCGCGCCGCCGCCGATGCCGGCGCTGCCGACGCCCCCGTCTCGATGGGCGAGGTCATCGGCGCGGCCGACCTCGACGGCCCCGAAGTCGACATCGCCCTCGCCAACTACGCCCGGAAGGGGTACGGCGAGGTCGAGTCGGGGCAGATCACGGCCGACCCGGAGGCCGACCCGGAGGCCGACGACGAGGCGACGGCCCTCGACGCCCTGATTTCGGCTGCAGCCACCGCCACCGCCGACGACGCACTCGCCGAACTCGACCGCCGCGGACTCGTCGAACGGAGCGAGCGTGCCGTCCGCTCGGTCACGCTCACCGACGAGGGCGTGACCGCGCTGATGGAGGGCGTCGAGGCCGCCGAGACGGTCGACCGTCTCACGCCCGAACTGCTCGCCTCCGGCGAGTGGGAAGACGTGGAGTTCACCGCCTACAACGTCGAAGCCGACGCGCCCGAAACCCGCGGCGGTAAGGTCCACATCCTGCGCCAGACCGCCGAGCGCGTGAAGGACACGCTCGTCGGCATGGGCTTTCGGGAGATGGACGGGCCCCACGCCGACTCGGAGTTCTGGATCAACGACTGCCTGTTCATGCCCCAGGACCACCCGGCGCGCACCCACTGGGACCAGTTCGGCCTCGACGTGCCGCCGATGCAGGACATTCCGGCGGACCTGCTCGAACGCGTCCGCTCGGCCCACTTGGAGGGCGTCGGCCCCGACGGCGACGGCTACCACTCCCCGTGGACCGAAGAGGTGGCCCGCGAAATCGACCTCCGGGGCCACACCACCTCGCTCTCGATGCGCTATCTCTCCGGGCACGAAATCGGCGAACTCGACCCTCCCGAGCGCTTCTTCAGCGTCGAGAAAGTGTACCGCAACGACACGCTCGACCCGACGCACCTGCTGGAGTTCTTCCAGATCGAAGGGTGGGTGATGGCCGAGGACCTCTCCGTCCGTGACCTGATGGGCACCTTCGAGGAGTTCTACGAGCAGTTCGGCATCACCGACCTGCAGTTCAAGCCGCATTACAACCCTTACACCGAGCCGAGCTTCGAACTGTTCGGCACACACCCCGAGACGGGCGAGTTGATCGAAATCGGCAACAGCGGCATGTTCCGCGAGGAAGTGCTTCGCCCCCTCGGTGTCGAGTGCGACGTGATGGCGTGGGGGCTGGCGCTCGAACGACTCCTGATGCTCATGTACGGCTTCGACGACATCCGCGACGTACACGGGACGCTGTGTGATCTGGACCTCCTGCGGGAGACGGAGGTGCTTCACTGATGCCCGTCGTCGACGTCGACGCCGACGAACTCCGACGGCTGACGGGCCACGAGGAGAAGACGGACGAGGAACTGATCGACGACCTGTTCGCGCTCGGCCTCGAATACGAGGGCGAAACCGAGGACGGCGAACTCCAACTGGAGTTCGGCCCGGACCGCCTCGACCGGCTCTCGGTCGAGGGCGTCGCCCGCTCGCTTCGCTACCAGTACGGCGACGACCGCGGCGTCTACGTTCCGAACACGAACGATCCCGACTGGACCATCGAAGTCGAGGAGTCGGTGCCCGACGAGCGGCCGTACGTCACCGGCGCGGTGATCCGTGGGGTCGACTTGGACGACGCTGCCCTCGACTCCCTGATCCAGTTGCAGGAGAAACTCCACGCGACGATGGGTCGCAAGCGCGCCAAAGGCGCCATCGGCATCCACGACCTCACGATGCTGAAAGGCGAGGTGCTGACCGAGGACGGGCGGGACGGCCACACCATCACTTACCGCGGCGTCGACCCCGAGGGCGACCGGTTCGTCCCTCTCGACGCCGACCGGGAGATGACGCCGGCGCAGGTGCTTACCGACCATCCGACCGGCGAGACGTACGCGCCGATCGTCGCCGAGTACGAGCGGTATCCGGCCATCTACGACGAGATCGGGCTGTTCTCGTTCCCGCCGGTGATCAACGGTCGCCGGACCGAGGTGTCGACCGACTCCCGCGACCTGTTCGTCGAGTTGACCGGGACGGACCAGTGGACCATCGACCGGATGTGTAACGTCATCTGTTACGCCCTCGACGCGCGCGGCGCGACGATAGAGGACGTCGAGGTGTCCTACCCCGACGGGACGCTCCCCCGCCCCGACTTCGAGGTGGAGACGAAGACCGTCGCCCACGAGCGCATCGAGGGGATGCTCGGCGTCGCCCTCGACGTCGAGGCGACGGTCGACCTGTTCGAGCGGTCGGGGCTGGACGCCGCGGTCGCGGATGCGGACGACGGGACGGCCTACGAGGTGTCGATCCCGCCGTACCGCACCGACGTGCTCCACCCGCTCGATCTGATCGACGACGTGGGGCGGGCCTACGGGTTCAACGAACTCGAACCCCGCTATCCGGACGTGGCGACCGTCGGGGGCCGTCACGACCGCTCGACGCTCGAAGCGGCGGCGCGCACGTCGCTCGTCGGCCTCGGGTTCGAGGACCTGCTCAACTTCCACATGATCTCCGAGACGGAGAACTACGACCGGATGGGCGTCGACCCCGGAACCGACGTGGTCGGCGGCGACGATCCGGTGACGATCACCGAACCCTACAGCGAGGACTACACGATGCTCCGGACGTGGGCGCTGCCCTCGCTCATGATGGTGCTGGAGAACAACACCCACCGGGCGTATCCGCAGGACCTCGCCGAGATCGGACTGGCGGCGGGTGCGGACGAGAGCGAGAACACGGGCGTCGCGGAACACCGAACCGTCGCCGCGGTTCTCGCCCGGCACGACGCCACCTACGAGGACGCCAAAGCGCGGCTCGCGTCGCTGTGTGGCGACTTCGACGTCGACCTCGACACGCCCGCGACCGACCATCCGACGTTCATCGACGGCCGCGCGGCCGACGTGGTGATCGACGGCGATACCGTCGGCGTCATCGGCGAGGTGCATCCCCGCGTTCTGGTCGAACACGACCTCGAACTGCCGGTGGCGGCGTTCGAGTTCCGGCTGGACGCGCTGGAGTAGATCGGTACGGTTCGCTATCGACGCCGAGTCGCACTGCGACGTGGATTCGGTCCGGTGAGGCGCCCTAACCGAGTCGTTTAACACCAATCCTCCGGTAGCGTCACCCGAGCAATGCCGAGCGGAGAATACGACCCCGAGACGGTCGAACGGCAGTGGCAGGAGCGATGGGTCGAGGAGGATCTGTACGCCTACGGGGACGGGGCTGTAGATCCGGACACCGTCTTCTCCATCGACTCGCCGCCGCCGACGGTCTCGGGGAGCCTCCACTGGGGCCACGTCTACGGCTTCACCCTGCAGGACTTCGTCGCCCGCTACAACCGGATGCAGGGCAAAGACGTGTTCTTCCCGTTCGGCTACGACGACAACGGCATCGCCTCCGAACGCCTCACGGAGGACGAACTCGACATCCGTCATCAGGACTACGGCCGCCGGGAGTTCCAGGAGAAATGTCGCGAGGTCTGCGCGCAGTACGAATCGGAGTTCACCGAGAAGATGCAGAACCTCGGCATCTCCATCGACTGGTCGGAGACGTACCAGACCATCTCGCCCGAGGTCCAGCGCACCTCGCAACTCTCCTTCGTCGACCTCTACGAACAGGGTCGGGAGTACCGCCAGCGCGCGCCCGCCATCTGGTGTCCGGAGTGCGAGACGGCCATCTCACAGGTCGAGACCGAGGACGACGAACAGGATAGCCACTTCCACGACATCGCGTTCGAGGTGGTCGAGGACGGCCCGAACCTGCCGGAAACCTTCACCATCTCGACGACGCGGCCCGAACTCCTGCCGGCCTGCGTCTCGGTGTTCGTCCACCCCGACGACGAGGCGAACGAACATCTCGTCGGCAACCACGCGCGGATCCCCCTGTTCGGCCAGGAGGTGCCCATCATCGAGGACGAACGCGTCGACATGGAGACGGGATCGGGCGTCGTGATGTGCTGTACCTTCGGCGACCAGACCGACATCGAGTGGTACCAGGCTCACGACCTCGACCTTCGCATCGCCATCGACGAGTCGGGGACGCTGACCGACGTTGCGGGCGAGTACGCCGGACTGGACCGCGACGAGGCCAGCGAGGCCATCGTCGCGGACCTCGACGAGGCGGGTGCCTTGCTCGACCGGCGGGCGATCACCCACACCGTCAACGTCCACGAACGCTGTGGCACGAGCATCGAGTTCCTCGTCACCGAGCAGTGGTACGTCAAACTCCTCGACAAGACCGAGGAGTATCTCGAAGCGGGTCGGCAGATGGAGTGGTACCCGGAGAAGATGTTCACGCGGTATCGCAACTGGATCGAGGGGCTCCAGTGGGACTGGGCCATCTCCCGGCAGCGCTCCTCGGGCATCCCCTTCCCGGTCTGGTACTGCGCGGAGTGCGACGCGGAAGTCGTCGCCGACCGCGACCAGTTGCCGGTCGATCCGCTCTCGGACGACCCGCCGGTCGACGCCTGTCCCGCCTGTGGCCACGACGAGTTCGTCGCCGAGGACGACGTCTTCGACACGTGGGCCACCTCCTCCTTGACGCCGCTGATCAACGCCGGCTGGGACTGGGACGCGGCGAGCGGGGAGATGGCCATCGAGCGACCCGAACTCTACCCGATGGACATGCGGCCACAGGGCCACGACATCATCTCGTTCTGGCTGTTCCACACGGTCGTCAAGTGTTACGAGCACACGGGCGAGGTGCCGTTCGACAGCGTGATGATCAACGGGATGGTCCTCGACGAGAACCGGGTGAAGATGTCGAAGTCGCTCGGCAACATCGTCTCGCCCGACGAGGTGCTAGAGCAGTACCCCGTCGACGCCGCGCGCTACTGGGCCGCCGGGAGCGCCGTCGGCGACGACCTGCCGTACAAGGAGAAGGGGCTTCGGGCCGGCGAGCGCCTGATGCGGAAGCTCTGGAACGCGTCGAAACTCGTCGACGACCTCACGCCCGAGGAACGGCTCTCGCGGCCGGATCTGCGAGAAATCGACCGTTGGCTGCTCGCGGAACTCGACGACCTCATCGAGACGGTCACCGGTCACTTCGAGCGCCGCGAGTTCTCGAAGGCCCGCGACGGCCTCCGCTCTTTCTTCTGGCACACGTTCTGTGACGACTACCTCGAAATCGCAAAACAGCGGCTTCGGGACGGTGACGACCGATCCGCGGCCTATACGCTCCAGACGGCGCACCGACGCTTCTGTACGCTGTTCGCGCCCATCCTCGCCCACGTCACCGAGGAACTCTGGCGGGACATGTACGGCGACGGGAGCGTCCACACGGCCGACTGGCCCGAGCCGCTCGGGATCGACGCGGATCTCTCGGCCGGCGAACTGGCGATGGATGTCGTCGCCGCCCTCCGGAAATACAAGACCGACCACCAGCTCTCGATGAACGCCGACGTGGACGCGGTGCGGGTGTACGGCGACGTCGAAGCGTTCGCCGACGACATCCGTCGCGTGATGCACGTCGACGAACTCGAATCGGTCGACGAAGCCCCGCCGGTCGAGTCCGTCGTGACCGGCGTCGACCTCGATTACTCGCTGGTCGGTCCCGAGTTCGGCAACCAGGTCGGCGACATCGAGGCCGCCATCGCACAGGGTGACTACACCGTCGAGGACGGCCGCCTCCACGCCGCCGGCGTCGAACTCGACCCCGAGATGTTCGAGATCGAGGAGGAGCGACAGTACGCCGGCGATGGTGAGATGATCGAGGCGGGCGACACCGTCGTTATCGTCCGGAACTGAGCACAGATACGGTTATCGCGTCAGCGATCGTAGGTGTCTTGTGTCACGACACCTCCTCGTCTCGTTCGACGACTCGGCCCTCTCGGACCGGGCCCTGACGTTCGCTTGTTCCACCTTTCCCGAGGATCGAATCACGGCTCTGTACGTCATCGACGCCCAGTCGGACGATACGGCGGCGGTCGGATGGGGGGATACCACCGACCAGTACGGACGCTGGGTCGAGTCGAGACGCGGGTTCGCGGACGAACTCCTCCGCCACGCTCAGTCGCTCGCCGACGAGTACGGCGTCACGCTGGAGACGGTCATCGCAATTGGGCGCGTCCGCGACGCCGTCGTCGACTTCTACGCCGACAACGACGTGGATCTGGTCGTGATGGGCTTTCACCCCCGGCCCCGACTCTCCGCGTATCTGGCCGGCGAGTTCTCCGAACGCGTCATTCGCTCTTCCGATATCCCCGTCGCCCTCGTCAAATAACCATGCCACGAACCCACCTCGTCGTCATCAACGACGGCCACAACCTGCACAGTGCGCTCGACTACGCGTGCGAGACGTTCCCCGAAGATACGATCACGGCGCTCTACGTCGACACGGCAGGCGACGGACCCCGGTCGATTCGCTGGGCCGACTCCGAGACGCCAGCCGAGGATTGGATCGAGGGACACCGGGCGGAGGCCGCCCAGCTGTTCGCGGACGCACAGTCGTTCGCCGACGAGTACGGCGTCACGCTGGAGACGGTCACCGCTTTCGGGAAGTTGACCGACGCCGTTCGGGAGTACTGCACCCAGCACTCGGTCGACACCGTCATCATCGGTAGCGTCGACCGCAACGCGTTCCGTTCTTACGTCGTCGGCGACGACGTGACTCGGATCGCCAACACCGCGCCGGTACCGGTCGTCATCGTCTGATTACAGATCTGCGCCGACGGCCTCGGAAACCGTGTCGAAGCCGTCCCGTTCCAACAGGTCGAGGAGGCCACGGTTGATGTCGTGCGCGAGGCTCGGCCCTTCGTACACCAGCCCCGTGTACAACTGGACGACGCTCGCGCCCGCCCGAATCTTTCGGTAGGCGCCCTCCGCGTCGGTGACCCCGCCGACGCCGACGACTGGCACGTCGGTGCGTTCGGCGATGAACTTGATCGTGCCCGTGGCGCGTTCCTCGATGGGTTTGCCGGAGAGGCCACCCCGCTCCGCCTTGTTCGGGTTCCGCAGGCCGGGCGGTCGCTCGACGGTCGTGTTGGTCGCGACGACGCCCGCGAGGTCCAGGTCGTCGACGACGGTCAGGGCCTCCTCGATGGCGGGCGCGGCGAGGTCGGGGGAGAGTTTGACCAGGAGAGGGTCGGCGCCGGCGTCGACGAGGCCGCCGAGGATGCGTTCGAGCGACTCGCGGTTCTGGAGTTCGCGCAACCCCGGCGTGTTCGGGCTGGAGACGTTCACGACGAAGTAGTCTCCCGCGTCGGCCACGCGCTCGTAGGTGTACCGGTAGTCGTCGACGGCGTCGTCGAGCGGCGTCGATTTGGACTTCCCGATGTTGATCCCGACGGGTGCGTCCGGCAGGTTCGCGTCGTCCAGACGGGCACCGATTCGGTCGGCGCCCTCGTTGTTGAAGCCCATCCGGTTGACGAGCGCGCCGTCTTCCGGGAGGCGAAAGAGACGTGGCCGAGGGTTGCCCGGCTGTCGTTCGGCGGTGACGCCGCCGACTTCGACGTGTGAGAACCCGAGAGCGGTGAGGACGGACGGGAGTTCGGCGTTCTTGTCGAAGCCGGCGGCGACCCCGACCGGGTTGTCGAACTCGAGGCCGAACGCCTCGGTTCGCAGTCGGTCGTCGTCGACGGCGTAGCGGTTGCGGAGTACGTCCTCGACGATCGTGTGCTGAACGCTCCGGAGGAGTCGGTGGGTCGCCCGATGGGCCGTCTCGGGGGGGAGTGCGAACAGCGCCGGCTTCACCAGATTGTACCCGTTCATGGGGGTCGCTCCGTCTGCTGGTTGCGTGCGGGCGTGCCCCCGTTGTCGCGGACGATCATCGAACTCAGAAGTCGTGTTCGACGTCGTCCGGGTCGGCCTTCTGGATGATGATCTTGCCGTCGCGTACGCGGACGAACACCTCGTCGCCGATATCCATGCCGGCCACGGCGAGTTCGTCTTCGTGTAGGTTGACGTGGACGTTGTGGTATTCGCCGTTCTCGTCCTTCGCACCGCTTGGACTGAGCTTCTTTTTCCGGACCATCGGGGGTGTCTAGCCCCCTTTCGCCCTAGGACACACATAAGGCTGTCTACTGTCGCACGCGTTCCTCGTGCCGAGGATGTCGACTCCGCTCTCCGAGAGGCGTCGCATCTCGCTGCCGGCGTGCGTTTATATACGACTCCCCGCCGGAGGCCTCATTTTGCCGATATATTTATGTTGTGCCATGTGTTCGATTCTCATAGAGGTCTCAAATCATGGTACGAGAGGACGGTAAGCGGAACTTCGTGATGCGCGAGGACGGCAAAGAGGACAGCGTGTTCTCGGGGAACATGCCACGGCAGGCCGCGCTCAAAGCCGCCCGTCGGCTGGACCCGGCGAGTTCGGAGAGCGAGGCGGAGTCCAACCCAACTGAGATCCATCTCCGCGAGAAGGGGACGGACAAGGTACACATCTTCGACGCGTGGGCGTGGGATGAGGACGCGCCGGACGACAAACCGGACTGGATGGGTGACCAGATCACGAAAGGCAACGTCTCGAAGAAAGGCATCGAACACCTCGAGGAGTGAGCACCACCCGCGTCGGGGCGTGTCGCGCGTAGCGACGGTGTGCGGGTGGCCGCTCGGACCCCACCGTCGCGATCGCCAGTGCCGACAGGGCTTTGTCCGTGCGTTAACGAGAGTTGCCCGCGTGGCCGCTCCCCGGCGGGACCGACCGTGCGAGCGAGGGATGACCGACCGGCCTCCAGCCGCGCGATACCGTTCTCTCCGTCCTGTGGCTTGTACCCATGAAATCCATTGACGTGGGGCGTTCTACTTCGACGGCCTTATTTATGCCACCGGTCTCTGTGGTAGTACGCGCGTCGTCGGCGTCGATCCGTCCGCCGGACCTGTTCCGGTGGACACATAATCGACGGCCGGCGGCGGAACGCTTCCGACGCCCTTAAGTAATTAAGGGCGTTCGGTAGTGTTGTGATGGCGAGGGCGACGGTGCCCTCGGCCCCCCCGGACGACACGCCCGATGCGGTGCGAGCCAGGCCCGATCAACGGGCTTATATGGGTCGCCCACATCGGTTCAAGTCCGGACGAAACATGAGGATTCCCCCCCTGCGGTCCGCCGTAAGACGGAATCTGATGTGAGCCTCGGTGGTTCGGTGACACCCGATCGATCCGGTGGCACCGAACCACCACCTTGGACCTCA
>Ga0102936_1000639_pt1 | contig 14006 bp, 11 predicted proteins | sample SalPon2_A_H2O_MG_FD_78502 | JGI IMG/M metagenome (GOLD analysis project Ga0102936, IMG submission 78502) | Salt pond water microbial communities from South San Francisco under conditions of wetland restoration - Salt Pond MetaG R2_A_H2O_MG | ecosystem: Environmental > Aquatic > Non-marine Saline...
CTGTCATACTTCTGCCAGGTGCCCACAACTAGGCCAGGTGCAGACGAGCAGTCCAGGTGCAGAAGCCCAATAGTCAGACTTGCTGGCCGAGCCATCACTGATGCCTTCCACCAGAAGCCGATGGCAACCGAGGCCAGCAGAGCAAGTGCGCGCGACGGTCTAGTTCTGCTCATCAAGCGGTCACAGGTCGACTCACCCAACCTATGTACGACGAAATCATCCGGCCACAGACCGCCGTAGAACAGTACTTAGAAGCACGACGACACGAGCTCGCCGAGGCCTCACATCGCGACCATGGGTACCGGCTGAAGAAATTCGTCCTCTGGGCCGACGATGTCGGGCTCGACGATATGCGAGACATCGATGGACGAACCTGCGAGCAGTTCAAGACTCACCGCGCGTCGCAAGATCTCTCGCCGAACACCGTTAGGAATCATCTGATGACATTTCGTGTGTTCGTCCGCTGGTCCGAGGCAAACGAGTACGTAGTCCCAGGGACGGCTGACAAGATACGGATTCCTCAGGTTCGCGAATCCGATCGCGCCCGTGACGAGCATCTGGAACATGAGACGATGCAGAATGTCGTTGGAGCGCTGATGAAGTACGACTAAGCTTCCCTCAGACACATCGCTGTTCATCTGCTGTGGCACACAGGGGTCAGGATGGGGTCAGCACGAGCGCTGGATGTGGGGGACTGGTACCCGGAGGAAGAGTACATCTCGATCAAGCACCGGCCCGAGACCGGCACACCTCTGAAACGAGAATACCAGGGTGAGAGTCACATCAGCATCCTCGACTCTGACCTGTGCACCGCGCTGGAGGATTGGGTCGAAAACCGTCGTCCGGACGTGCAGGATGCGCACGGGCGCGAACCGCTTCTAGCGACCTCTGTCGATCGAGCCTCGAAGAACACGCTCCGAAATACTACGTATCGAGCGACGCAGCCCTGCGAATACGCTGGACACTGTCCACACGGCGAGGACATGGATGCGTGCTCTTATCGGAACGCGAACAACGCATCGAAGTGTCCATCGTCAGTCTCGCCTCACCCAATTCGACGGTCTAGCATCACAGCACACCTCAATCAGGATGTCCCGGTGCAGATCGCTTCTGAGCGCATGAACGTCTCGGTTGATACCTTGGAGAATCACTACGACGCTCGCAGTGAAGAGGAAAAACGGCAAGTACGGCGCCGACGACTTCAGAACATGGATATCTAACTTCTGATTTATATGTGGGCGTCTTTACAAATTTATTTATATTAAACGACGCTGATACGTAGTATGCGACGACGCAACTTCATTTCGGGTGCTGTCGCTGGTACGGGAGTCCTCCTTGCTGGATGTGCCTCCCTCTCGGCTGACGATGGGGGGAACTCGTTACCATCCTATCATCAGAATCTTCCTGCCGGCGATGGTAACACTTCCGACGGACTTCTGTATCTCAATGTCGATGCTCTGTTTGACTTGGGGTTCTATGGGGAAGACACACCAACGCAGACACCAGCAGCCACAGAGACCGGCCCCGACCAAGCATCACCACTCGTCACCGCGCCACTTATCGGCAGCCTCGTCGGGACGTTCTTCGGGTTTGGATTCGGGCTCTCACGATACGGAGACCTTGGCGACCGTCTGAATAACCAAATTGATCCTGAGAGGGTGACCTCTCCGGACGATGTTGATTTTGCTAGTGTCCTCTTCACTGGTGATGGGGTCGTGACAGAGGGAACGTTTTCTGTAGACACATATGTCGACGACCTTCCTGAATCGTTCACCGAAGTCGCGACCAGCGACGGATTCACCATATATGAAGAGAGCGTTTCGCAACCCGCAGCGATCGCAATAGCCAGCGATGCGCTTATATTCCGACTCAGTTCTCCTGACGATAGTCTGACCGGTCGAGAACATATCGAACGAATTCTGGACGCGCGGGCAGGTCGTGGAGATCGCCTTGCTGATCAAGACCCGGCAGCGGATTGGGGCCTGCGAACCGCTGGAGGCCATCAGTTTATCATTGCCAGCCGGGGTGACCCCTCCGTTGAGGGCAGTGAAAATTCTGACCAGAACTACAATCCTGTAGCTGATACATCACTTGAAGATGTCGCCAAGACGATGCTCGTTAGTGGCACCAGCATCCAGACGAGTAACGGACAACCGTCTAGCGCAACATTCGATACAGCCCTTGCACATACTGATCCCCCGATCAGTCAGTCTGCGATTGAGGATGAGTACTCGGAGAGTGATGCGACAATATCTGTGTCTGTGTCGGACGGTAAACAGGACGGGACACAACGCGTCCACATTAGTGGTGAGTTTGCAGAGGGGTTCTTTCGAACGTTGGGGAACTAATTGATCTGTTGGTCGAATTCCACAGGAAATTATATCGTCTCATTATTAAAATATGTTCAACAGACTTATATAAACTGCGAGTTTCTCCCGAAGACGTATGTCAGAAAAAGAAGAAGCGAGCCAATTCAATCTCTCCATCAGTGGGCCCGATTTCAAATTTGCAGTCGGGCTGTTCGCAATGGTTGGATTGACGCTTGGATTGACCGGCGCCTTCGCTTTCAGCTACTTCAATGAGGGTGGAGCAACATCGGGAATTCTGACGGGGCTCCTGTCGATCATCGTGTTGACAATCGGCTTTTTGCTGGGGCCGGTCGTCGCAATGGTTGTCGGGCTTCGAGTCTATGGGTCTGATGCCGACAGTGACACGAAATACACAACAAGTGGGATCGGATCGTTTGTCGGTTATATTGTGATGATTGTGGTCCTGGTTCTGGTACTAACTGTCTCGTTCGGACTAATTGGAGCCGGCGGACAAGCTGGCACAGGAACCGGGACAGATGGTGCTGGTACTGCTGGTGACGGTGGTGGGGTCCTCTCAATCGGAGACCTACTGTTGCCTCTCATTGGGTTTGCTATCCCGACGGGAATCATGGGCGTGGGTGCAACATGGTTGGCGTCACGCTTTGGAGTCGCCTCTGGGGGCGGACGGACTGGTGGGGCGTCAAATAACGACGACATGCCAACTAGTACGACTAGTAGCTCAGATCGCCTCGGTGTCGCCACCGAAGGTGCAGTATCGAAAGTTCAGTCAACCTTTGATCAAGACACACGGTCGTCACTAAATGACCGAATCCGATCCGTGTTCGGAGAGGTCTCTTATCTGTATGCTATCGTCGGAGGGATTCTAAGCCTCGTTATTACATCAGTCATGACCGTATTCCTTGTGGGAGCCGACCCAGCGCTTAGTGGAGCAGAACGGGTGGGGGTGAATCTGGGTATCGCTCGTGTTGATATGCTGAGTCTCTATCAGTTTGGTCTGGAAGAGACACTGTTGGCGCGGGTATCTTGGCTTTCTTGGCTTGTCCTGATAGCTCATGGTGTAACTATTGACGGAGTTTCGCTGGACCTTCTCCGAATTGAATTGATTCGAGCGGTTCCCGTCGTGGTACTCGTTGCGCTTGGCTACCTGATTACCAAGTTCCGTGACTCTGACTCACTGCCTTCTGCGTTCATTCACGGGGCAAGTCTCGCAGTTGGGTACGTGCTAATCATTCTGGTGATGTCGCTTAAGAATATTGGTTTGCAGAATATACCTGAGAGAGTCAGTAGGCCTATTCCAACCAAGTCTAATATAAGTCCTATTACAGAAAACCACTCGCCATACGTGAGACCCCTCCCGAGCGGGAAAAATACCCTGATGGCCCGCTCCAGACCCACTCCGAAAGAATATGCGGTCAGACGATACATATCGTCGCCTGTGGCACGGGTTGACTTTAGGACGAGAAGCGTGGTAAGTGGGTATAGGTCAGAGAGAAAAGAACCGTTCCAAGCAAGCCGCTTCATATTCTCAGTGAGTGATCCATTTGCTGGCCCCTCGTAAGCGAGGAGGTCAATCAACAAGGTGCGGGTACTGACAGCGAGCAACAAAACAAGTGTGATCGTAGCGACCCAGAGCGACAGTGCTTCCGCAAGTCCGGCAGGTAGTTTGAAATATACGAGTCCGAGTGCTGAGAAAGTAAGCAACAGGCTCACACCAAACTCACCTACGTCGTACTTTTTGGGTTGAACGAACTCGCCACGCTCAAGCCCATCTCGTAAATCCCGACTTGCCAGTTCTCGAGTGTGTCCTTCCCCGAAGTGCTGTTCGATTAGAGCGTCAGCTGCGCCGTCCATCACCGTCATAAAATCATCTCGCAGCATCCGCGCGGATTCGGGTGAAATCATGAGGCGGACTGGAAGGTACGGTATAGCTCGGGATAGGACGAAGGACCCAGTTCTACCGACCTGTCTTGAAACAATCGATAGCCCGTACAGCGCACAAGCCAATAGAAAACGAGGTAGGGAGATGAGAATCAATCGTAACAACGAGATAATGGATTTCTTAAGCATATCCGCCCTTGTCAATCGGAGCAAAGTAAGAACCCTCACATGGTGTTTCTGGACTTCATAAACTAATTGAAGTCAGATACCCAGCCAATAAATCTTCTCTCGGTAGGGATCTTCGATGTCTTTGTATTGGATATGAATATAGGAGTTAATCAGCTAGCGCATTGGCCCTTTCTCAAACCTCGTATTTCGCCGTTTGTTCTCGCTCGTCACAGTGTGCTGGATATGCGCTCTGTATTCAGCACGGCTCCAAGAACATATCACCAATTGAGGATTTCAACAGAGCCAGTTTTCCGTAGATTGTCTCTCGCCCTGCTGTCGAACTCGACGATCGGCACAGTGCCCCGACGTCTTCGGCTTCTGCCCTGACTCAGCACGAGCTGGCTCCTAAGCTCGAAGTTGGACATTTGAACACTTCGACAGCAATCGTGGCGAGATCGCTCGAGACGGTGTGTTGACTCTGCGCCGACGTGTCACGGCTCTGTCTGCAGTCGGTGGCGTGAGCTTCGTTAGAGAGGACTGCGCCCTGTTGTAGACGACTCCCGTTGGAGAGGACGTGTCCCCGTAGTGTCTATAGGGCATCCTCCCACAGAGGGCACTCTCCCCATCCTTGTGCGAACGGCGGTGCTGTTGTTGTGCTGTTGCGGTTAGTACTGTACAATGTTCTCTCGGAGTTCTATACAACGTTGTATGCTGTACTGTAAGAATGTAGTGGCCCCCTCTGCTCTATGAGGGGTGCTGTGAGCGACGGCTGAGGAGCGTTCTCCTGTTCGGGGGATCTCCACAGGTGAGGGGATGCTCTCACTGGAGCAACAGAGGCCTCTCACGACGATCCGAGACGGGGGCAGAGTGGGTATCTCGGCGCCGGCAGAAGTCGCTGTGTGCGCCTCTCAGAAGATGTCAGGTACAACTAGACGCAGAGTGCGATTCGGGACTGAAATCACCGACAGGTCAGCCCCAAGAGCGACAGTGTGCTGGGGAAAGAATATGACGAATGTGGGATAATATCGATGCTACGAGTAAGCACTCCACCCGCATGCTCCGCATGTTACGCAGCCAGACCGGCGCATCATTCGTTCGGACTCGGTACAAATCGGGGGCTAGTAGAAGTAGCTGGTCATATACTGTGGAGGGTTTCTTTTGTATGGTTCAAAAGTTCATTAACCGGAATATATATTCGGCTGGTTCAGTATACTCAAGACATGGCCGACGGGCGATTGAATACAAGGGAACTTCCAGACGGCCCGGACCGTCGGACGATACTCAAATCACTTGCAGTAGGGACTCTCGGTACACTCGCTACGTCGACAGCGACCGCTGGGGAGACTAACTCTATACAGAACAGTACCGAGGGAATCGGGCCGGTACTAATCGAAAAAAACGAATCTGCCGGATTCAATTTCCCGTACTACCTGTATTCTCCGCAAAATGTCCGAGAGAAGCCACTGCTTGTCGAACCGGTGAACTCCGGTGGTTGCGATGACGATTTTCAGGTAGATCTCGATGCTGGTGAGCGACTGATTTCGGGGGGTGTCCCCAGACAAATCAGCGACGAGCTTCGGATTCCACTACTCATCCCTGTATTTGCGAATCCTTGTGAAGGCGAGTTCTGGGACCGGTTCATTCAGACCCTCGACACCGAAACGATGCACATCGAGTCTGGACGGTTCGAGCGAATCGACCTCCAACTACTGCGCATGATTGAGGACGCCCAGAAACGACTCGCATCTGATGGAATTGACCTCCCGGAAGAAATCATGATGAACGGATTCTCCGCGTCTGGAAACTTTGTCAACAATTTCAGTGTGCTCCATCCCGACCGGGTCGCTTCTGTGACGGCCGGTGCAATCAACGGTATGGCGACACTTCCGAAAAAAGAAGCTATGGGTAGGACGGTTAACTACCAGATCGGTGTTGCCGACATAGACGAACTCACAGATAGCCCTTTTAATAAGCAGGCTTGGCGTGAAGTTCCCCAGTTCTGTTATATGGGGGAAGATGAACGCTCGCCGAATGACGATACGCTTCCGTACCGCGACGTCTGGAGCGAGGAACAGGCACAGCTCGCCCGTACTGTTTATGGAGATAATATGCAATCCGAGCGAATGGTGTACAGCGAAGCGGTGTATCACGGTGCTAACGCGCCAGGCCGGTTCGAAGTATACGATAATACCGGCCACACCTACTCAGACCAGATTATCAGCGACGTAATTTCGTTCCACCGACGCCACAATCAAATTGAATCTGGCAACTATACCAGGACTCCTGCTGCTGGGATGGATTACTTGTCTTTTGACGTACTGGTGACCTCGGACAGTGCTGACCAGCTGGTCGCCAGAGCGTTTGTCAACGGCTCTGAGGTGACAGCTGAACCGGTCGCTATTCTCTCTGGTGTCTCGATGGAACCTAGGATCGAGTTGACAGAGGCGCTGTCTGTCGATGATACGGTTACTGTCGGGGTCTTTGAGACGGATAGTCAACAGCTCTCAGACGCGAGGCTGACAGTTGAGACGAATGTTGAAGCTGAGGCACGGTTCACCACGGAGCCGGAACCTGGCAACACAGAGGTCGAAGTCTCCTATGCGCTCTCTACGTCTGCTGACTCTTCTGCCACACTGAGTCTCGTTCCAGCTGGTGATGGCCAGTATTGGCAGCGCCGGATTCGTCTCAAAAACATTCGTCCTGGGGATAACGGAACAGAGACTTTTCAGTTGGACACAAGCAACGTGGGAATCCCTATACAGTCCGGCGACGAAATTGAACTCTGGCTGATTCCCTCAGGCAACCAGGTACCCGAGCGTGCGATTGCGACTGAGACAATCAACGTCGGAGACGACGACTCGGACCCGACCACAGACCAACTTCAAGCCAGTAGCTGTGACGAGAATTTGGAACACGAAGCCGTCGATGTCAGTCTGGTTGGACAACCGACGGTAGGTGAAGAGACTGTAAAAATCGAATACGCAGTCGACGCTTCGTTCGGTCAACGTGCACGGCTCAGGCTCTTCCCCGAAACCGGCGGTGGTCAATGGGGCGAAGGGCTCGACTTTGTCGACGCAGGGAGCTCTGGTGTCAAAACATATGACCTCCCCCCGAATATACTGACAGCAGGCGAGACTGTAGAGGTTCGTGCCTTCCCTGGGGATTGGCGCAATCTCGACGATGTGATTGCGACAGACTGTGCTATCGTGGGCGGTGTTCAGTTTGAGAAACCTCCTTCAACAGGCGATTCTGGGGTAACAATTAGATATTCCTACCCAGGAGATGTCGCTGGAAAAGGCTATGTCGATCTTGTAATCGACGACTCCGTAGTTTCAACTATCAAGGATATTTCCCCTGGGACATTCCAACGTCAGACAATTAGCGTTGATTCGATTCAGGGAGACACGGACGTAACGGTTCGACTCAATAATTCGGATGACACCCAAATCGATACAGTAAGCATCACCACGTGGCCAGATGATCACGCGACCGTCCAAGTCGTCGATGGACCAGAGAGGTACGACCGTTCTCTGTCGCTCGAATACGGACTTTCACCAGATCACGACGTCGATCGGTTCTGTACGCTTCGGCTGTACAACGATCTGAGCTCATCGTGGGGGATTTTACTAGATCAAGTGCAACCGGGCGATAGTGCGACCGAGACCGTTGATATCAGCGTTGACGAACCTGGCGTTCCGTTCAAAGAAAGCGCCGAGCTCAAAATCGCGCTCGTCAATTGGGATGACCCGTACGCGACGCGTCCCTTGGCGGAGACGATGGTAACTGTCGGAGAAACTGTAGAGAATGAGACTGGAGATGGAACAGACGGGGGAACACCCAACTCCGAGAAAAATACCGAAACCCAGAGCAATAGTGAATCAGATGACGGTACCGGGGAGTCAGCTAATGATAACGAGACTGTCAATGAAGCTGAAGACGAGAGAAATGACCAAACTGGCTCATCTGAGGAATCCCCATCTGAATCAGGCGGAAGCGAATCGAACTCCGAGGCTTCACCTGGGGTTACTGATACAGCTTCGTCAAGCGAGCAGTCTAACGACGACGGAATTCCCGCGTTAGGCATTGGAGGCTTGATCGCCGGCTTGGGTGGTGTCGGGTACCTACTCAGACAACGATTAATATTGGACAATGATCAGCATGATTGATTCCAAAGACATTTTGAACGGATTGGCAGTTCGGGTATAATTCAGAGGTGGCACCGCCACCGACTGTGCTGCGCCCCAACGATCGGCACGATTTGCCTGGAAGTATAAGAAAACCAACAAATTTTTCCTGACGACATTCCCGATACGCTTTGATCGAGGTGGGTGTGTTTGTCTTGATGGAGCGCTGCCCTACGATTTGTCGATGGAACAGTCTGTGAAATAACATTTCCTATCCCACTCGATGGGCCACTCAGCGTGTCTAGATCTCGAGACAGTCGCGCCGGGAATCTTGAGAACAGGGCAGGAGGTGGCGTCACGTCCTCGGCGTTGATCCCGCCCGACTCCCCCGGCTCCCCCTTCACTCCCGTGTCAACGGCGGTGATCGATCCCACGTCCTTGCGGTGATCGGGATCCGATCTGCTCGCCGAACCGATGACAGTCTCCTGTTCGCCCCGACAGTGCAGGGGCGTCGTGGGTTCGCCCAGACGCCGTCTGCGTGAGCCCTGATCGGTGGCAGAGTCGGAGGCAGCTGTGTCAGATCGGTGCTCACGGCAGTCAACATTGTTTTCAGGCCGGTTGAGTTCGGAGAATCTGTCGACTGAACCATACCCCTGAGCTGCCCGATTTCAGATTCATTTATTTCGGCGTTCAAAGCAGATCTGCGCTCGATCAGCCCCCACACCTGCATCATCAAAACGGGAGTATCGAGCGGAGTCGCCCGAACAAGCTCGACGGTGGGTCTGCATCGTCGTGCGCAGTGCTGTCGTCCGCATTGACGACGGAACCGTCGAGTGCGACATCGGGACTCGACTTAGCGACGTCGTCGGGGGCCGTCCCCATTACGCGATCATCGCTGATCTCCATGGCTTCAGGCGCATCGACACCACCAGATTGGCGCTGGAGCTCCTGCTCAGTGAGCGCCGAGAAGATCACGTGGCCACCGTTTCTGAATGAGCTCGGGTTCTGCGTGTGGAGCTGGCAACAGCGATCGCACTTCCAGCCCTCCGTCATATTGGGTATAGCGTCTGGCGTCGGCAAAGAAGTTACTCCGTGTCTGGCCCACCACGTCCCGTATTTGAGAGGAACTGATCGAAGATTGCCCTCGTGGCATGGAAGCCTTGACTGTTGATGCCCTCTGGCGTACTGAATCCCCACATAGAGACTGCCGTCGAGTCCACGAGTAGATGTTCTCATTAGAATTACTTCGTGAGTCGATTTCGTACACAAGTTGGGGGAAGATTCTAGTTGCTGGCACGTTTGCAATCACCCGTGACCGCCGGACGGCAGAGTATGCGCCAAGCGACTTCCCGGCCGTTCCGCTCGGACGACCGACAGGTATCGGGCGATCTTCGGGGCAGCGCCTCTGACGGCACCGATACGCGTCCTTCAGAAACGGGAAGCGAGTTAGTGGGTCGGGGCGGATTTGAACGCGCCGCTTCCCCGCTCCCTCCGGCGATTCCGCCTCCGGTCGCACCGCAGAAGGGAGGTCTCCCAGCCCGGTTCTGGAGCCACCATACGGCGTTCGGGTTCACCAACCATGACCCGAGACAAACGCCGCAATCAGATGAAACCGGAACGTGCGATTGAACGCTATCTCAACGAACGCGAAGCGGAGTGGGCGGACTCCAGCTACTACAACAACAGCTGCGCGCTCAACCGATTTCAGGAGTTCTGTGAGGAGGACAACTTAGACAATATTGCGGAGATAGACGGATTCCACATCTCCGACTTCAAGCAGTACAGACGGGAACAGGGAATCAATGAGGTGACACTCTACAACAACCTGAGCGCGCTGCGAGCGTTCCTGAATTGGTGTAGCTCGATGGGACTCATTGAGTCGTGGGTAGTGGACGATATGATTCTCAACGAACCAGACGACAAGGTTCGCTCAGAGATGTTGGATGCCGACCGAGCCGACCAGATACGCGACTACCTCGATAACTTCGAGTACGCGACTCTCCGGCACGCGCTATTCGCGCTGCTGTGGGATACGGGAATGCGACTCGGTGCAGCTCGCGCTATCGACGTTGGTGACTACCACTCGGAGGAACAGTTCATCGAGCTTGTTCATCGACCCGAGGAAGACAGTCCGTTGAAGAACAAGCACGAAGGGCAGCGAGAGGTCAATCTCCACCCGTGGGCGTGCGAGGTTCTGGACGACTACATCCAGATGCACCACGAGAACGTGACGGACGACTACGGGCGCACACCCCTGTTCGCCTCGCGGCAAGGCCGAATGGTGCGGTCGAACCTTCGGATGCACATACGGCGACTCACGCGCCCGTGCCACTACACGGGAGAGTGTCCGCACGGACGCGACCTCGATGAGTGCGAGGCGAATCAGGATTACCGCCGTGCCTCGAAGTGCCCCGGTTCGGTCAGTCCCCACCCGATTCGACGGGGAGCAATCACACATTGGCTGAACGAAGGCCACCGAAAGGAACTCATCAGCGAGCGGATGAACGTCTCGGTGAAGACGCTGGATGAACACTACGACGCTCGAACCGAGTCAGAGAAGCGGAATCTGCGTCGGGAGATGTTCGAGATGAATTAAAGCTGCCTTACGCCACATTTCGGCGGTCAACCCCCGGAGTCGTGGGTGGGATACCGACCTTCAAATTTTGAATTATTTGAAGAGAGGACCGCCGCTGTATGGCGTTTTCCGGTAGAACTATACGGCTGGATACCGTCTATTAGAGTGAAGGCTAATTGTCTGGGCGGTTCTGTTTTGTAGAGCGGCGCGTCTCATTCTACTTCCGTACACCCAATAGAGTTAACTTCATCGAAAATATGAGTCTCACAGCAATAGATACCAACAATGACGCATCGAGTCACGCATATGCCGGCCTCGAAAAACCAGATGCCAATCCCGCAACGTGGATTGACTACCAGAGCGTAGAAGAATCTGCCAATTTCGATAGCCTCTCCGATTGGCATAAAACGAAGAAGCAGACATACTATCATCATCTTGATGATATGAATCGAGGATATGTCAACGGCAACAGGAGAAACAAGCCATTCTACACGTTTCAGTCAAATCTCCACATCTCCCAAGCACTTGCCAGCACACTCGAACTGACAGGCTCGCAGAAGTCTACGGCGGAGAAGTGGTTTCGACGCTTGGACTTCGAGAAGCTGGGGCACTCGCTCGAAGTTGTTGGGTTGGCCATCTGTGCCCACATCGTCCACGAGTCAGAACGTGACCTCCGCGAGTGTCACTCCAACTCTCCCAAGTCGAAATGGCCACCGGAATTTCGTGGCTTGTACGACCATCTTTCGGAGCGAGACAAGGCTCGATACAAGAAGGTCTACGGACAGGTTGCCTACCGAATCCAACAATGGTCAATCGGTGACACGCCGGGAAGTGAGAAGATGGACAAATTCGGAATGTGTGGGTCCCACCTCGCCGGATAGTGTGTGGCACCGAGGAGGGGGACGGGGGTATATATACCCCTTACCATTCCGTATAGTGAGGGGAATTAGGAAGTTGCCCATCATTGAGATTAATCTGACAAAATTTGGAGATAGAACCCATTGAGGAGGCGGGTTTCGATTCCCGTAGAATCGGCCCGCAACACTCCAACCGTTTCGCTCTGTGTTAGGTGGAATCGAATCGCTTGGTCTGAGCAACATTCATGCGCTAAAATCTGTGAGATTAAGCTGTGCGATGAATTGCATTGACTCGCTTGATGTATCGAGTTTCCTCAGGAAGAGGTTCCGATGATTCCGGAACTCTTGCCGCGCTCAATGCAATCTTACTCGGAAGGTGACGGGTATAGTCAAATCCTGAGCGAGAGTCAAATATGAAGCTGGCTTCGGAGCTGCCTGAGAGATGCGTTCTGAAGAGTGCGCGACCTTCGATGCGTCAAAGCTGAGGACTCTCCCCCACCGAATCCGCAGTGTCCTACAGACGTAACTACTGGCCCATCAGGCGGCTCTCTCCGGACAGTGTAACGAGAAAGCTTCCGTGGAACTGGTTTTATCAATTCGAGAGTATCGGGAAGACCGCGTGGAACACCCTGCTTCGATGGATAGAATCTCGGATATTCGTTCGCAGAACTGGGAATTTCTCACGCCGGGTTACTAAATACGCGCTCAGGCGCGCCGACGAGTGTTCCAACTGTGGACAACAGTGCATTGAGTCGGTTGAGTCGCTTCCCTCCCTCGATGCGTGGTTACTCTCCGTCGCACACCACCTCCCGAAGTTCGTCATAGAGTTCCGGGTGATGTTCTCGGAGAACTTCCACGTCGGTCGTGAGTTCATCGGTGATGCGATTCCGGACGCGGGAGACAGCTTGATACCGGCGGCTGTCGCCGTGTTCGCCGGTAATCTGCTCGCGTTCGGTTTCAGTCAATAGAGCGCGTGTCTTCGCCATATGCTGTTTCCGCCCGCTTGCGTGTTAAGTCTGCACATTCGCTAAGGTTAGCAAATATACTAACTACTAAGTGGGTGGGGCGTGTACTGGTGAGTACGGAGCGCGGGACGCCATCGTAGAAATGGCCGGTGCGGGAACACCGACCGCGCTTCTGGAACACAGAAGCAATGACAGCTAACACTACTGCGGCAGATAAGAGCATCGTCACCGAACTGGATTTCACTTGGCGCACCGGCAAGCGCGTGTCGTGGGAAGCGTGGGAGTTCGCCATCGAAGGCCCCTACCTCGTGCGTGTCACGAACGCGGCCTACGGCTACCTGAAAGACGACCACTCGTACACGGTCGGGGTTGCCGAGCGCGACGGCCAGCTCATTCCCTCGGAGTGTGAGTGTCCCGCCGACGTTCACCACGAATCGGACTGCAAGCACAAGGTCGCTCTCGCCGTTTGTGGCCGTGCTGTGGTGATGCAATCGGCAGTTGACTACGAACCTTCGGGTGATACCGAAGCGCGTCAGAACGCATCGACGGCGGCAGACAAGCTTCGTACAGACGGAGGGACGGCCACACAAGAGAAGGAGGACAGCTCTCTCGATGCACCGGAACACACCGAGTGTGACTGTGACGAACTCTCCGACGACTTCCCGTGTTGGCCATGCGTGAGAGACGGGAAGAAGGAGCTGCCGGAGTAGAGCCATGCCCGTTTCGTGGAAGTCCAATGTTTCCTGTCCGCAATGTGGTGATGACAGTGATGTATGGATACACGAAAAAAATGAGCCGACCATTACGAAGGAACACTACACCTGCGAATCCTGTGGGTGTGAGTGGACAGAGGTGAGACAAGACTAATTGCCTCTCCATATCACACAGAAACACGAATGGCTCGCTTTTCTATCGGGGACCGCGTACGTGTGGATATTCCCGACACAACCGACCCTGACCACGAGAGATACCACAGGGTTCACGGAACGGTCGTAGCGGTGTCGCGGGACGACGCGGGAGAAACAACTGGCGATGAGCGCGATGCGGTGATTTATCGAATCGAACTCGAAAATGAGGAGACGGCTGACTTTCGCTGGCGTGACCTACGA
>Ga0102936_1000640_pt1 | contig 14003 bp, 17 predicted proteins | sample SalPon2_A_H2O_MG_FD_78502 | JGI IMG/M metagenome (GOLD analysis project Ga0102936, IMG submission 78502) | Salt pond water microbial communities from South San Francisco under conditions of wetland restoration - Salt Pond MetaG R2_A_H2O_MG | ecosystem: Environmental > Aquatic > Non-marine Saline...
ACGCTGGCCCACCAGCCGGTGCCGATGCGATAGCAGATGTCCCAGAGGATGAGCAACATGAGATACACGACGAGCGTCGGCGGTTCAGCGCCGAACAGCGTCGTCAGGAGCGCCCCGCCGTTGGTCTGTGGGTCGAAGACGAACAGGTGGGTCAACAGGGCGATGTAGGCAAGGACCGACAGGACCACCTCCATGTTCGACGAAAAGAGCAGCGCTCGGTAGGTCGGCGGGACGTCGACTTGGCGGACGAGCGTGCTGATGCGAAGCATCTCGATGCTGCCGACGGTGGCGACGAAGATGACCGCCGTCGCCGCGATGGCGACGTTCCACGTGTCGTAGTACCACGACAGGGCGATGACCGCTGTCTCGAAGACGAACAACTGTATCGCCAGTGCTGCCCACGTGGGGAGCTTTATGCCCGGTAACGCGCCCACGATGCTCTCGTAGACCCACGTCTCGCCGTAGTCGGGATGCGGCGCGTCGCCGCTCACTGGACCCCCTCCGCGAGTGTCCGCTGTGCGTGTGCCTGCCGAGGCGTTCCAGCGAGCGCCCGCTCGACGGCGGTCTCGAACGGCGTCGGTTCGACCGACACCACGTCGTGGATGGTGTCGTCACGGACGACGACCGGCGTTCGCAGGCCGCGGATGAGTGGCCGAGCTCCCGTCGGAAGCACGTCGGTCAGGAGGCCGATACTCCGGGCGGAGAGCCACGGACTCAGTAGCGGTACCGGAATACTAGTCGGTTCTCGCCCGTTGCACACTCGGCCGGTCCGTCGGAGAATGTCGGCGTAGGTCAGCACCTCGGGCCCGCCGATGTCGTAGGTCTCACCGGCCGTCGCGGGTTCTCCGAGAACGCCGACGAGATACGTGACCACGTCGTCGATGTCGATTGGCCGGCACTCCGTGTGGACCCACTGCGGCGTGAGCATCACCGGTAGCCGCTCGACTAGCGCTCGGATGAGGCGGAAACTGGCGCTGTCAGTCCCGATGACGATGGCCGCTCGCAGCGTCGTCAACTCGAACGCGCCCGCCCCGAGAACGGTCTCGACTTCCCGGCGCGACCGAAGGTGTTTGGAGTCAATCTTCCCGTCCTCGCCCAGTGCGCCCAGATAGACGACGCGGTCGATGCCGGCAGCGTCGGCGGCAACCCGAAAGTTCCGGGCCGCCTGTCGGTCCCGCTCGGCGTAGTCGCGACCGGCCCGCATCGAGTGGACAAGGTAGTACACCGCATCGATACCGTCGAACGCATCCCCGAGGCTGTCCGGGTCGAGCAGGTTGCCGCCGCCCACGGCCACGCAGTCTGGCGGGTCGTAGCGCTCGGGGGCTCTGACGAGGACGCTAACCTCGTGGCCGGCGGCCGACAGCGCGGGCACCAGATGGCTCCCGACGAATCCCGCCGCCCCGGTCACGAGTACGCGCATACCCACACACAGAGCGGCAGGTGGTTAAATTGCACCCTCCGCGCGCGGACGTTCTCTCGTCCGGCTACCACCCCGGTGTCGGCGGTGCGCCGTCCTCGACGCCCGTCGGGTCCGGTGCGCCGGTAGCGCGCTCCCCGGGCGCGTCGGCCTCTCGTTCCCATCGGTCGATAGCTCGGCCCGCCCACGACTCCGCGCGCAGGACCGTCTCGACGACGGACTCGTAGCGCTCGTCGGTGACGCTGAGCGTGCCGGGGCTCGACCCGGCGGCGACGGCGACGAACTCCGCGCGGTCTTCGCGGGTGAGCGCCCCGTCGCGGAACCGCCCTATGCTGCCGGCCACTCGGTCGGGGTCCGGGTGTGCGAAGACGCGCTCGCCCACGGCGGCGGGGCCCAACAGCGGGGTCACGTCAGGAGCGTCGTCGTCAAGCAGTCGCCGGCCGCCGTAGACGCCTTCGACGCGTTCGCATTCGGTTTCGGTGTCGAGCAGGAGGTTCTCGCCGGGGTACGTGGCACAGGCGTCGGGATAGGTGTCGCCGCCGTGGATGCGACACTGTCGCGTCGTCGGGTCCGAGAAGACGCAGCTCCGGAGCCACGCCACTGCTCGGCCGAACGGCCCGACGGGCTTGGGCGGTTTGCGCAGGCCGACGAAGAAGACGGGGCGGTCGTCGATGGCGGCCACGTCGACGCCGTCCAGTGTGACCGAACGGTCGTCTTCGGCCCGCCACAGACGCGGCCGGAGCGCGTCGCCGTAGCCTGCCGCGACGAACGCTCGGACTTCCTCGCCGGCCAGCGGGACGAGGTTGTCGGTGTCGTCTACCGGCTCGAACGGGCCCGCCCGCTCGTGGTCGACGTCCCGGCCGGTGAGCGGACGCCAGTCGATGCAACAGCCCGCACAGCCCTCGCAGTCGACCGCCATGCGGTAATGTTGCATTTCCAACTGTAAAAGGAAGCCCCTTACGCGTGTCCTCCGATACAATTCGGTATGGCCTCCCAACCCTGTGACGGGTGTGGCGACTCGGTCTCTATCGGCGGCGGCATCGCCAACATCTGGACGCAGGAGAGCCGCCCCACCGAGGGGCTCGTGCTGGAACTGGGCGACGGCACCGAGCACTTCCTCTGTTACGACTGCATCGACCGCCTGCCTGACGACCGCGAGGTGACTGCGGGCGACGTTGCCGACCTCGATTAGCGCCGTCGAGCCGTCACCGACGGGTCCACTGTGTCACGCCGTCGGCAAGCCCGAGATGTCCGTCTCGCTGGCGGATATACGCGAGCAGGAGGAGGCCCCCGACCGCGGCGAAGACGACGTGGACGAGGCCTTCTTCACCGACCCAGCGGGCTGGCCCGACGAGGTCGAGGACGACGAGTTCGGGCGGCTGCTGTGAAGTGCCCAGCCCGAACACCGCGCTCATCGTGACGTTGTAGAACACGTGAAAGCCGATTGGCAGCGCGAGGTCGCCGCTCAGGACGTACACGCTCGCGAAGATGCCGCCGGCCAGCAGGTAGTAGCCGTACTGGCCGACGTGGTCGACCTTTCCGCCGTGGAGGGCCGCGAAGATGACCGAACTGACCAGGACGGCAGCGGCGACGATGCCCCAGTTCGGGACGTAGCCGTCGAGGCCTTCAGCGAGGTTCTTCAGCATCGTCCCGCGAAAGACGAACTCCTCCCACGACGCCGCGACGGCGACGTACGCGAAGACGACGACCATCGCAGCCGGGAACGGGAGCGCGCCGGCACCGCCCGCGAACCCGACGACGGTCGCCCACCCGGCCGCTACCGCGACGGCGAAGGCTCCGGCGTTGACCGCCGTCGCTATCGCGCCGCCGACGGCCAGTGACCGCCACCACTGTCGGTCGAACGACAGGCCGTAGCCGGCGACCGGCCGGCGGTCCAGCAACCGGGCGCTGAGGACGACGCCGACGACCAAGACGGCCGCGAGCCCGACGGCCTCGACTATCTCACGCCACGGGTGGACGAACTGCGCTCTGACTGCCGTCTGGACGGCCGCCAGCCCGACGAAGGTACACACGAGCGGGAGGACAGCGCGCAGCGGTGCGCGGAGTCGGTGCTGGTCGCGGTTCCAGACGGGCAACGTGAGGTAGTGCCAGCCGCGCCGGAACGGGCCGGGGGTCGTCTGCTCTGCTGTCGGGGACATACGAGAGGCGAGGGACGGGAGAGGCGTATCAACGCAGGTACAACTTCCGGTCCGGAAGCCGGTGGACCATTTTTACGTCCGCCGCCGCGCTTGAGATGATATGGAGGACGGCGACGAGGAACTGCTCGCCCTGCTCGACGACGAGTACGCGCGGGCCATCCTCGCCGCACTCACCACCGAACCGATGTCCGTCTCCGAACTCTGTACCTCCTGTGACATGTCCCACCCGACGGCGTACCGCCGCCTCGACCGACTGCACGCGGCCGATTTGGTGGCCGAGCAACAGGCCGTCGACCCCGACGGCCACCACTACAAGCGCTACGTCGCCACCGTCGAGGACGTGACCGTCACCTTCAGCGACGGGACCTACGAGGTCGCCGTCACGCGGTCGTCGGACCCCGCCGACCGCTTAACCGACCTCTTCGAGGGGTTGTCCTGAGATGCTCCTCCAGTTGCGCGCCACCGGGGCCGACCCGTCGATAGCGCTCGCCGTCGTCGCGCTCTCCGTGATTTCGCTCGTCCTGTCGGTAGCGATTGCGGCCTTACTCGTCCGAGGCTACCGCCGCGGTCCCGGCCGGATGGGGATGCTCGCGCTCGCGGTCGGCCTCCTCCTGTTGACCACCGTCCCCGAACTGCTCCGTATCGCCCTCCCGACGCTCACCGGCGTCGGCACCGTCGGCCGCTCGCTGCTGACCAGCGGCTGTGAACTGCTCGGTCTCGGAACTATCCTGTGGGCCGTCTACGGCCGGGAGATACGATGACCGAGTTACTTGCCCCCGACGCCATCGCGTGGGCTTCCCGCGCGCTGACGGCTGTTGTCGGCCTGTTCGTCGCCGCGCTGGCCTACCGCGGCTTCCGGCGCAACGACGCTCCGAAGATGCGCGCGCTGGCCGTCGGTATCGCCTTGCTGACCGCCGGCGTCTTCCTCGCCGTCGGCCTCGCGGAACTGGCGAGCGCGGGAGCCGGTGCCGTCCTGCTGGTCCGTGGTCTCGTCACCGTTGCCGGCCTGTGTGCCGTCCTGTACGCACTGCTTCGCTAGCGGCGCTGAACCGAACGACTGCGGTGAACAGCCGCCTGCCCCTTGCCGGCTCGCAGGCTCCTTCGCTGTTCCGTGGAAAACAACAGCGGTATCACACCCCGGGAATCCCGAACGCGTCAGTGGCAATGCCGACCTGCGCGAGGCCAAAGAGGATGAGCACTGCGCTGACCCACGCGATGAGGGCGATACCGATTGCGGTGCCCCAACCGCCGGGGTACTGCCAGTTGATGACGCCGACCCACGCCAGCAACATGAGCAGGGGGCCGAGCAGCGGAATCCAGCCGAGAAAAATCCCGACCAGTGTGTAGACGAGCGCGCCAAGCAGCGCGGTGACGGCCGCCCGGCCGACACCGGTGTCGCGGTCGACGAGCACCTGCGCGCCGATGGTAATCGCCACCGTGCCGACGAGGAAGCTCACCAGGAAGACGATGACGCCGCTGCTGATGCTGCCCTGTCCGACACCGCCCTGCAACAGCGCCACGGGGACGGTCATCAGTCGGGCCCGCGGCCGTCCGTTGCGGGGGCGGTCTCCTTGGCCGGTGTCCACCGAAACCGCAACTCCAACTCCTCGATGTCCTTTCGGAGTCGACGGGACCGCTCTGTCACCGTCGCCTCCGTGTTGATTCGTTCGGGCGGCGAGAGCCGCACTTCTTTGTTGCCGATTTCGACTCGGACTTGCCCCCCGTCCTCGGCCAGTTCGTCCGCGATATCCCGCAGGAACGCGGCCGTTTCCGCCCGAGTCAACTCCGTTTCGTGGCTCGTGGTGTTCGCCATGGCTACCCGACGCTACGAGCTGTCAATTAATTAATACCACGGCGGTCGGAGGCCGGGGCTGCCCGGTTGGACCGCCGAAGGAAAACGGCAATGGAGGGCCGGTCAGCGGGGACTGTTCCGGCGTCAACTGCTTCGTGACGCGTCCACCTATAACCCGCAACCGCGTTGCTGGCCCAGCAGTCCGGCCCGACGATTTATATACCAGTAGCCGCCCACCGGTGGCGAAACGCGCCTGTTGGGACGGCGCAGTCGCTGCGCCGGTCGGTGCGGTACGCCTCGTTCACCCGCTGTCGGCCGCGTCGCTATCGGGTAGTGGTCTTCGAGAACAAAGTGGAAGAGATGGCCGCCCGCTGGCGGCCAGAAATCTACCTTAGTTGCGGACGACGTTCGTCGCGCGGGGGCCCTTGTCGGCCTGTTCGATGTCGAACTCTATCTCCTCGCCTTCCTCTAGGTCCGGGCCGCCGACGTCTTCCATGTGGAAGAAAACGTCCTCGTCCGCGTCCTCAGTCGAGATGAAACCGTAACCGCCAGTGTCGTTGAAGAAATCAACCTTACCGTTTGCCATTGCAATCAATCGTACAGTCGGGGAAGGGATAAGGGTTCTGCGGGTCGCGTTATCAGGAACGCGTGTATGTGAACATGGGGCACCCGAAACCACCGATACCGGCCGAATCGGGCCACAATCGTTCGTTTCCGTCAGAACTCGAACGCCGCCCTCGCCCTGCAGTGCCAACACGGCTCACGATACCGCGGCGGCCGAGACGCCGACAGACACTGTTTCGAGCGCGGGCGCGGAACGCCGGCTGTCCGACCCGCTTCGACGGGAAACACTTACCCGGACTCCCCCGTTTCCCTCTGTCGTGTACCCGGGTCGGATTCACGACGAGTTTCCCGCCCCGAGCTATCGGGGGAATCAGGAGCACGCTCTCAGCGACATCCGCACGGCCTTCGAGAGCGGGAAAGACGTTGTACTCGTTCGTGCGCCGACCGGCAGCGGGAAGTCCCTGCTCGCTCGGGCCATCGCCGGCTGTGCCCGCACCGCGGGCGAGGCGGCCGCCGAGCAGGTCTGTGACGCTTACTACACGACGCCGCAGGTCTCGCAACTGGACGACGTGGCCGCCGACAGCCTCTTAGAGGACCTCTGTGTCATCCGCGGGAAGAACAACTACGACTGCATCCTCCCCGGCGAGACAGACACGCCGGTGAATCAGGCCCCCTGCGTGCGCGAACGCGAGTTTGACTGTCAGGTCAAGCACCGCTGTCCGTACTTCTCCGACCGCGCTATCGCCTCCAATCGCCGCATCGCCGCGATGACGCTGGCCTACTTCATGCAGACCGCCGGCAGCGACGTGTTCGGCAAGCGTGACGTGGTGGTCGTCGACGAGGCCCACGGGCTGGGCGAGTGGGCGGAGATGTACGCCACCATCGACCTCTCGCCGGAGACGATTCCGCTCTGGAACGACATCGACGTGCCCGATATCGACGGACTGGACGAAGCGGTCCGGCTCGCCGAACGCATCGAACACGTCGCGGAACGCCGCGTGAAGGAACTGCGGGGCAACGCCGAACTCGCGCCCGAGGAGGTGGCCGAACGCGACTCGCTGACCCAACTCCGGGGGGACCTCCAGTGGTTCCAAGAGGACTACCGCGACCCCGACAGCGCGACGACGTGGGTGGTCGACCAGCACGGCGGCGAGGGGACGCCCGTCACCGTCAAGCCGATGAACCCCGAGCGGTACCTCAACCACACCGTCTGGGAGCGCGGCAACCGCTTCGCGCTGCTGTCGGCGACGATTCTCAACAAAGATGCCTTCTGTGCCAACGTCGGCCTCGACCCGGCGGACGTGGCGCTCGTCGAAGTGGGCCACACCTTCCCGGTGGAGAACCGCCCGCTGTACGATATCACGCAGGGAAAGATGACGTACGAACACCGCGAAGAGACCGTTCCAAAGGTCGCGCGAGCTATCGTCCGGGCGATGGCCCAGCACCCCGACGAGAAGGGCCTCGTCCACTGTCACTCCTACGCCATTCAGGAGCAGTTGGACGACCTGTTAACGGACTTCGGCGTCGGGCCACGCGTGCGGAGCCACGACAAAGCCGACCGCGGCGGCGCGCTCTCGGCGTGGAAACGCAGCGACAACCCCGACCTCTTCCTCTCGGTGAAGATGGAGGAAGCGCTGGATTTGGAGGGCGACCTCTGTCGCTGGCAAGTCCTGTGTAAGGCTCCCTATCCCAACACGCGGGACTCGCGTGTCGCCCGTCGACTGGAGGACGGCCAGTGGGGCTGGTACTACCGCACGGCGCTTCGAACCGTGATTCAGGCCTGTGGCCGCGTCGTCCGCGCTCCCGACGACCACGGCGCGACCTACCTCGCTGATTCGTCACTGTTGGACCTCTTCGAGCGCGCACGCACCGACATGCCCGACTGGTTCGCCCAACAGGTCGACCGCTGTAGCGAGCCGAATCTCCCCGATTTCGCACCCGACCAGGCGCTGTCGGCCGTCTCGGCCAGTTCACAACGCCGACGCGGTCGCTCTCGCTCGGGGTCGACCGATAGCCACCCGCTCTCTGACGTGTGGGACTAGAGGAACGAGCCGATTCCGAAGACGATAGACGACCCTATCATCAGGAACACGAGGATGATGGCCATTATCTGCTGCCTGTCCATGCTCTCCAGTTCTCGTGACGGCTAATTAGGCGTTACGACGCTAGCCGACGGAGACGCACTTCTCGGGGTCGGGCAGGCCGGTGGAAAGGTCACAGACGCCTTTCTGGAGTACGCCGACCGGACGAACAGTGATATCGTCGTCGACGCGTTGGCGGTCAACACCGCGAAGGCGGACCTGCTGGGACTCTGACAGGTGCCCATCGGCAATCGGTTGCTCATCGGCACCGACCGCGTGAAGGGTCACGGCGTCGGCGCGGACAACCAACTGGGCGCGGAAATCGCGCAGGCCGACAGCGAGGAGGTGCTGGACGCCGTCGCCGGGATGCCGAGTCACGAGATAGCCGCCTCCCTGCTCGTGGCCGGACTGGGCGGTGGCACCGGTTCGGGCGTCGCGCCCTATCTCGCGAAAGCTATGGGTCAACGCTACGAGGAGCCGGTGGACGGCCCCGGCCTGCTCCCCGGGACAGACGAGGGCGGCATCTACACGCTCAACGCCGCCCGGTCGTTCAAGACGTTCGTCCGCGAGGTGGACAACCTCGTCGTCTACGACAACGACACGATGCGCGGCGGGGGCGACAGCCTCGCCAGCGGCTTCGAGACGGCCAACCGCGAACTCGCCCGCCGATTTGGCGTCCTCTTCGCCGCCGGTGAGACCGACGGCCGCGTCGTCCCCGAACAGGTCGTCGACGCCAGCGAGATAATCAACACCTTCGCGTGTGGCGGGCTCTCCACCTTCGGCTACGCCTCCTCGCCAGTCGAACGCAAGCGCGGCCTCTTCGGTGGGAAGGGCAAGGCCGACCCAAGCGAGGCGACGCCACGCATCCTCTCGACGGTCCGGCAGGCAGCGCTCGGTCGCCTCTCCTTACCCTGCGAGATTACGAGCGCCGAGCGCGCGCTGGTCGTGGTCGCCGGCCCGCCTGAACTCCTGAGCCGGCAAGGCGCCGAGAAGGCCCGAAACTGGCTCGAAGACGCCACCGGAACGATGGAAGTCCGAGGCGGCGACTTTCCCGTCCCCGACGCCGACGAGGTGGCCGCCGCCGTCGTCCTCTCGGGTGTGACCGACGTGCCACGCGTCAAGGAGCTACAGGCCATCGCCGTCGAGACACAGCGCAACATGCAGGAGATAAGCGACAGCGCCGACGACCGGCTCTCGGACCTGCTGTGGAGCGGCGACGGAGAACTGGACCCGCTGTTCTATAGTAACAATTGAAACGATTTACACACCGACCGCACTGCCGTCGTGCGGTCGGGTGTGCATTGATTTTCAATGGCTACTATAGTCGTGGCGGCCGAGGTGGTAGACGACGCCCCAGACGAACGAGATGGCGACCATCACCACCACCGTCCCCGCGAACTCCTCGTTGACTGGCAGCGGCGCACCCGTCAGCGTCCGAATCCCTGTGATGGCGAGCAGCGCAATCTCTCCCAGCGGCGGGGCGAGATTCCAGATGTACTTCGAGAGCATCGTGCCGACGACGAGCGTCACGAACGACGCGAAGGCGTGCGAACCCCCCGTTTTCGCAGGCATACGGAACAGTGACACGTTGTCTGTATTATCAGTTTTGCACCAGTTGGGTATGGTCGTGCCCCACGTCGATACGCCTGCGACCGTCATCAGTCGATGCGAGCGTCGACGACGACGTGGGCCACGCCCTCGCTGTACCCCTTGACGCGGCGGGTATCTAGAATCTCCACTTCGCGGCCGGCGTCGGCCGCGGCCGCCTCGATGCGCTCGATGGGGCGTTCGAAGACCAACTGCTCGGGCGTCGCCTCGTGGACGTGGACGACGCCGCCGGGCGACAGCGCCGACAGCGCGGGGTCGAGATACGTCTGTCCGCCGTCGCTCAGTTCCGTCGCGTCGTAGTGGCCCATCACGACGCGGTCGACGGTCGCAGGACCGCCGAAGGCGTCGAGTCCCGCGTCGAGTACGTCCCGGCAGTCGGCGCGGTAGGCCTCGACGCGGTCGTCGACACCGTTGCGCCGCGCGTTCTCGACCAGATAGCGAAACGCCGTTGGATTGCGCTCGACGGCGGTGACGCTCGCCCCGGCGCGGGCCATCGGGAGCGTGAAGTAGCCGATGCCGGCGAACATGTCGAGGACGCGTTCGTTCTCAGTGACGACCTCCCCCATCCGCGCCCGCTCGGCCTTGTTCCCCGGCGAGAACATCACCTCGGCCAAATCGAGTCCGTACTCGGTGCCGTGTTCGGTGTGGACCGTCTCGGTGTCGCCTTCGCCGGCGACGACGTCCACGTCGGGTTCGCGGTGCGCGCCGTCGATGCCGCCCCGACCGAGGACGGTGTCGGCCTCGCCATGGAGTGCCAGTAGCGCCTCGCCAACTTCGGCCGGACGGGGAGCGTCGCCCATCTCGACGAGGACGACGCTGCCGACGACGCCCCACGACGACGGGGCCGAGTCGAGTTCGGCGTCGGTCCAGCCACGCCCGCGGAGGTGGTCCGCCAACGTCCGCAAGCGCCGCTCGCCCACCTGTGCGACCACCTCTCGTACGTCGACACTCTTCGGCGGCGCAGTCACCGGAATCGCGACGCCGTCTGCGTCCCACGACTGGACGCTCCGGTCGGCGTCGTAGACGTCTTCGGACTGGAGTGCGTCGATGACCGACTCCGCGCGCGGCTTGCCGACGACGACAGCGAGGCGCTGGTTGTCGTCGCTCGTGCCTTCGAAACCACCGTCGTCGGCCCCGTCCTCACTCATGCTCGGGGAGCACGTGCAGTCCCGCCCGACTCTTCAACACCGGCACCTCGTCGGCGTCGGTATCGAGATACGACGGCCGCGGGACGGTCTTGCTCTCGAAGCTGTCCGGGTCCAGTACCTGTACCGCGCGCTCGTCCTCGACGGCCACCAGCGTCGTCGGCTGCCCGTCCTCGCGGAAGCCAAGCCGCTCGGCGTCGGGGGCGTCGCCGTCCTCGAAGCGGGCCTCGTAGTCCTCGCCGGTCGCCAGCCGGACGCCCTTGAGATTCCCCTGCACCGAGCGCACCAGTACGGGTCCGTCGCCGTCGTCCGGGTCGATAATCTCGCTCTGCCGGTACCGGGGCAGGCGAACCGCGTAGCTCATCCGGTAGAGCTTCTGGCCGTCCTCGTCCTCGGTGATGAGACGCTTCGAGTCGGAGTAGCTCCCACCCAGTTGGGCCGTGATGCGTTTCGCGATGCCGTGGCCCATCTGGTTCGTCGAAATCTTCATGTTCAGGCCGTCGTCGACCTCGTTCGTCTCCGTGATGAAGGCGTTGCGGTCGCCCGTCGCTTCGCGCTCTGCGATGTACTCGTTGGCTATCTCCTCGGCGCGTTCGACCTCCTCGTCGGTGGGGTCACGCCCCTCGGCGCGGACCTGCACGACGGCGGCGAAAGAGCCCCCGGCAATCTTCCCGCAGCGCTTGCACGTCTGCCGGGAGATACTGACCGGCACCGTGACCTGCTTGGTGACTGGCGTTCCGCGGACGATGCCCGAGAACTCCGTGTGCATCCGGATGTTGTTCTGGTCGACCTGTTCGGGCGCGACCTGCCAGTCGACGGCCTCGGCGTCGACGTGGACGCCCAGGGCCTCGCTGACCTGCTCGACGGCGATATCAGTGTAATCGTCCGCGCCCACGTCCACCCAGCGGTTCCCCTTGTGGACCGCGCCACACCGCGAACACACCCGAACCTGAATCTTCTCGGGGGCGTCGACGAGGTCGAACGCCTCGAAGTAACAGGCGTCACAGAGGACCCGCTCTGAGTCCCGCTGCGTGCCCGGGAGTTCGGGGCGGTCCTCGGGTGGCTCGAACTCGTCGCCACACTTCGGACAGAAAGCGCCTGACCGGCTCATTGGTTCGTGTACTCGATTCAGTGAGTTACGTATTGCGTTCCGTCGGCTCCCATCGAGTCCGCACCGACGGCGGGCTCGACTCCCCTACGTGTCGTCTCGAACCGTACTGCCGATGACGAGCGCCGCGGCGATTATCACCAGATTCTTGATGATGTACTGGCCCTCGACGGTCAACGCGTACGGGAACGTGACGTAGACGACTTCGGGAAGGAGGACGAGCGGGAGAAACGTCCCCGGAAGCTGAAGCGCAAGCAACAGCAGGCCGACACGGGTGAGCGGTCGATACAGCAAGCAGAGGCCGATGAGCACCTCCCAGACGCCGAGCACGGGGACGAACAGCTCGGCCGGGACGATGTACACCGTCGACGCGACGAGGTCTGCGGCCGGCGAGACGCCAAGCACCTTCAGCCCGCCGAACCAGACGAACACGATTCCGAGTGCCGCTCGCAGCGCCGGGACACTCCACTGGTCCATCAGCGACGTGAGGGTCGCATCGAGCGCGTCGAACCGCTCGCGATAGTTCTGCCGCGGCTGCCGTGTCTCCGTTTCTGGGGCAGTCATCAGTACATCGAAACGTAGGGTTTCCGCTGGCTAAAACTCTTCTACGACCTGATTTATGATGGACGTAGCGAGTGCGAGAGACGGTTACAGCAGGTGCCGTCGGGCGGAACAATCGACGGTGTGGCTGTCCCTCCGGGGTCACTCCGCAAGCAGACTCGGCTCCGATACGTCGGCGTCGGCCGCCCCGCGCCACGAGTGTTCGGGTTCCCATCCGAGCACGCCGTCGGCTTTCACCGTCGACAGCGCCGACTGCTCGCCCGCTAGCTCGCACTCGGTGGGCAGTTCGCCCCAGCACTCCTCGACCAACGCCGCGGTCGGCCGGCCGACGTAGTTGTCGGCCGCTGCGGCGTGAAACCCCTCGTGCCCGTCGAAATCGGTTTCGAGGGCCGCCTCGACGATGCTCGCCACGTCCCGAACGTCGACGTACGACCAGCAGTTGCCTGCCCCGCCCGCCAAATCACCCGCGGCTACGCCCCGGCAGTTGTACTCACCGGGGTACTGAATCCACGAGGGGCGAACCGAGGCGACGCTGACCCCGTCGCGGCGGGCGACCATCTCCCCGACTTCTTCGCCGGCCACCTTCGCGGTGCCGTAGGGGTCTTCCGGGGCCATCGGGTGGCCCTCGTCAATCGGGAGAGACGCCGGCAGCGGCGTCTCCTCGGCAAAGGCCATGCCGTAGATGCTCTCCGAGGAGGCGAGGACGATGTCCGAACCAACGCGGCCCGCGGCGTCCAGCACGTTGTACGCGCCCATCAGGTTCGTCTCGAAGACTCGCGACCCGGCGTGGCGTTCGGGGGAGGGAAGCGCCGCCCAGTGAACCACTGCGTCGGGGTCGTACTCGCTGACGAGGTCACGTACCCCGCCGCCGTCGGTCACGTCGACGGCGCGGAAATCGACGGTCTCGCGCTCGGGAATCTCCCAGCCGGGGTGGTCCAAATCGACACAGACGACGTGGTATTCCCCGGCGAGGCGGTCACAAATCCACTTGCCAGAACGACCCAATCCGCCGGTGACGACGACTGTCTCGGTCATGGGAAGCGTTGCCGGCGCGCGTACAAATGCACACTGCTGCCGGTGTGTGGAACGAGCACACGATAGCGGGGTTTTAGCGTCTCGGTCACGTAACGAGGGTATGCAGTGGCAAACCGACTGGGGACTCCGTGGCCGGATGGCCCTGACGATGTTTCTGCTGTTTGCGCTGTACATCGTCTTCATCGGCCTGCTCAGTCTCTACTTCACGAATCTCGCGGCTATCGTCCTCGTCATGGGGCTGTTCATGGGTGCACAGTTCTTCTTCAGCGACAAACTCGCGCTGTACTCCATGGGCGCAAAGGAGGTCAGCCCCGAGGAGTACCCCGACCTCCACCGGAAGGTCGAACGCCTCGCCCAGCAGGCCGACCTCCCCAAGCCGAAAATCGCCGTCGCCGACTCGCGGACGCCCAACGCCTTTGCGACGGGCCGGTCACAGAGCAACGCCGCCGTCGCCGTGACGACCGGTATCATGGACCTGCTCGACGAGGAGGAACTGGAGGGCGTGCTGGCCAACGAACTCGCCCACATCAAGA
>Ga0102936_1000642_pt1 | contig 13997 bp, 12 predicted proteins | sample SalPon2_A_H2O_MG_FD_78502 | JGI IMG/M metagenome (GOLD analysis project Ga0102936, IMG submission 78502) | Salt pond water microbial communities from South San Francisco under conditions of wetland restoration - Salt Pond MetaG R2_A_H2O_MG | ecosystem: Environmental > Aquatic > Non-marine Saline...
CAGCTCGACGTGCCAGATGGATCGCCTTCTCAGTAAACCGGAGAATCTGCGACTTTGGGAGGGGCTTCATCTCGTCGAATTACAAGCCGAACATGTAACTCTCTGAGGATTTCAACAGAGCCTGCAGATTGAAGCAGGCGATATTATGACGGAGGATCTCACGGTCTTCTCTCCGAATGACCGGGTGAAGGGTGTATTAGACCAGATGAATGAGTTATCGTTTGATGTAGCCCCGATCAGGATATCTGGTCACATCAGGAAGTATGTTCGTCGGCAAGATATTGACGAGGCTGCTAAGACAGATAGGATCATAAGTCACGCAGAGCCTTTGGAAGAGGATGATTTGCTAGGTAGTGAAGTACCGGTGATTGATTCTTCTCCTAGTTCTCGGGATCTACTGAAAATATTGGATGAAAGAGATATGCGGTTCGCGTTTATTTTAGGTGATGGAATAGAGGGGATAATAACCCATGCTGACCTGAACAGTGTTCAGGCCGGTGTTCCGTTATACCAGCTTATTTCGGAATATGAGGGAGCTGCCTGCAGTCTTATTCACAACGAGATCGAGCACGGCAGATGGCTTAGCGTTCTTGACGATAATAGACAAGGAGATGTTGAAGAGCTTTATCAGAAGCAAACAGAGGAGGATGCTGATCTTCGATTAGTTGATTGCTTGAACACACGGCAGATTAACACGATTCTCCGCGAATACGATCTTGTAGACCAGCTGGGATTCGAGAAAGAGCGGGCAGAAGAGGTTTTAGATGATATTGAAATGCTTCGTAATGATGTAATGCATCAGCGACCAGTTGTTGGTAAGCATTCTTTCTCAGAGTTCGTGAGCATAGTATCTGAGCTTAAGCAGGTCAATCAAGCCCTGAAGTAGAAGTTCAGTGTCAACACGATTTCTAGCTAGTATTAGCTTTCAGGCCGATAGACTGCTTGCCCGGTGTTTGAAGTGGGTGCGTGATAATACTAAGTTGACGAAGAGACCCGCCAGCAACCGGATATACAGCTAATACCAGGACGGCGATACGGCTTGAAAGATCAGTTGAAAACGTGTTGTCTGAAAACGGTCAAATCACCGTTTTTAGGCCACGAAACGTATCAACGTCTTGGTAAGGACGAGACCCCGAGTTCAAATCTCGGCCTAGGCTCTTTCTCGATCTCGCGAGATACTGGAGATGAACTTACCGGTCCGCACCGATCGTATCGTGGTGGTGCTACTCGTTGTCGAGGTGTTTTGGCACACTCTCCACGGAGGCGTAGTATCCGCGTTGCTCTCGCCACGTGTCGATCCGGTCGTCGGTGACGGCTCTGTCGATGACGAGGGTGGACGTGGCTCTCTCGGGTCGGCTCGCGGTCCGCTCGCTACCAGAACCTATTCGGTCCTGTGGGTTCTCCGCAGAGCTAACTTGTGACACGCGACGCCGGCCCGACGCCGCCCTCCGAACGGATCGTCAGCCTCGACGCGCTCAGAGGGTTCGCCCTGCTCGGGATCTTCCTCATCAACGTCTGGGTGTTCGCGATGCCGGAACAGACGCTTCTCAATCCGAACATCTACGCCGAATCGACCGTCTACGGTGAGTTCACCGGTGCGAACTACTGGGCGTGGTTCGTCGGCCACGTGTTCGCCCAGTCGAAGTTCATCACGCTCTTTTCGGCGCTTTTCGGCGCGGGCGTCCTGCTTTTCGTCGAGAGTAAAGCCGAAAAGGGCCAAGACGCGGTGCGGCTTCATTACCGCCGGACCGCGATCCTCATCGCGATCGGACTCGCGCATGCGTACCTCCTCTGGTACGGCGACATCCTCGTCGCATACGGTCTCACCGGGCTGTTCGTCGTCACGCTGCGCGACTGGGACGCGAAACAGCTCGCCGGACTCGCCGGTATCTTTCTCGCGTTCGTCCCCGCCTTGGAACTGTTCGCCGCCGTGACCGTCGGCGGCGAGGCGATCGCCGGGCAGTGGATGCCGCCCGAGGCGGCGCTCCGTCAGGAAGTGGCCACGTATCGGGGCGGCTGGCTCGAACAGATGAGTCACCGCGTCTCGTCGTCGTTCGAGCGGCAGACCACAGGCTACATCGGATCGAGCTTCTGGCGGATCGGGGGTGTCATGCTGCTCGGCATGGCGCTGTACCGAAACGGCGTGTTGACCGGCGAGCGCTCCGATCGACTCTACCGGCTGCTCGTCGCTGGCGGCGGCGTCGGCGTCGCGCTCGTCGTCGCCGGCGTCGCCTACATCGAGGCCACCGACTGGAGCGCCGGCGCGGCGCTGTACTGGCGACAGTTCAACTACGTCGGGAGCCTCCTCCTCGCGGGCGGCTACCTCGGGGCCGTCACGCTCTACGTCCGGCGACGGCCCGACGGACCGGTGACGAACGCGCTCGCCGCGGTCGGCCGGACGGCGTTCACGAACTACCTCTTACAGACCGTGATCGCCACCACCATCTTTTACGGGCACGGACTCGGGCTGTTCGGCTCCGTGACTCGCGTCGAGCAGTACGCGCTGGTTCTCGTCGTGTGGGCGGTCCAGATCGTTCTTTCAGTGCTCTGGCTGCGCCGCTACCGGTTCGGTCCCGTCGAGTGGGTCTGGCGGACGCTCACATACGGCGAGACACAGCCGATGCGGAACTCGGGATAGCCTCCCGCAAGCGTCGTGCCGCCGCGCCGCTGCGCCTGCGTCCGGGCGACTGCGCTTTGTCCCGGAGACTGCGCTTTGTCCCGGAGACTGAGGACTCACCACACCGGCGCGAGAAGCAGCGCGACGGTCAGCGAGATGAAACAGAGCTTCAACGCGGTGTTGACGGCGATCACCTTCGTGCCGAACTCGGCACCCCAGATCCCGTACTGGAAGGGGATCGACCGCCGGAACGTCGAGACGGCGAACGACAATATTCCGCCGATGAGAAGCGTCGCAACCGCGGTTCGGGTCGTGAACGTCCCCGACTCCGTCCCGGCGATCGTCACGGCACCGGCGGTCGTATCGAGCGTGTAGACGGCGATGACGGGGACGGCCTCGCCGGGGAGTCCGAGCATCCCGGTGATCGGCTCGGCGACGCTCGTCAGTGCGTCGACGTCGTAGTTCGTGACCAATCCGATCACGACGACGTACACGACCGCGAGCCGCGGCACGATCCGCCGGAGGGTCGACCACGACTTCGCCGCGGCGTCGCGGACGCGCTCGCGAGAACCGCGGTCGTCGTCTTCGGGCCCGCCGGCGTCGACGTCTGCGAGGGCCGCGCGGTCGACGTTGCGTTCGGAGAGGAACACCCCGCCCAACAGCACGCCCGTGATCGTGATGGCGAGGGCGATCCCGGCGCGCGCGGAGACGTACACCACGCCGACCTCGGTGCCGAGGATCGGGATCAACACGGGGACGTAGTAGGTGAACACGTGCTGGACGAACCCGAAGAACGTGTTGATGACCACGGCGACGAGCGTCGCCCGGTCGTCGAGCAGCCCCGACTCGCGGTACTCGGCGAGCGTCGCGTAGCCCGCCGTCGTTGACGCCGCGGTCGTCAAGATGGCCGTGCCGACCTCGTTGGGCAGGTTGGCAGGGCGGGTGAGCCGGCCGGAGAGCCCGGCGACGTAACGGACGAGCCCGAACGCGACGGCGACGTTCGCGGCGAAGACGCCGGCCGCGATGAACACCGAGATCCGCGCCAGCCGCGGCGCGACTTCGGCGAGGAGCGAGAGGAGTTCGGCGACGACCGATTGCACGGGTGTGATCACGCGACCGTCGGTCAAATGGGCATCGGAACGTTCGGAGCTGCCGCCCGTCCGACTCGGTCGCGAATCCGGACTCGCTTCGGAGACGCCGCCCGCGCGGGGCTTATGGATCCCCCCGCCGAATCGACTCTCAATGGCACCCGCGGAAGACGACATCTCGATCGAAGAAAAACGCGTGTACGCCGGGAGCGCCGGGCGAACTGACGCGTACGTCGCAACGGAGACCGGACTCGTGAGAGTCGCGTTCTCGGCCGACAAGATCGGCGCGTTCGACATGGTGGCGCGCGAGCCCGCTCGCGATGTCGCCGTCCTGCCTCGCGAGAGCGCTCCGGCCCTCCTCGGTGTCGCGTCCCCGGACGGGCTCCGCGTCTCTCCTGTCGGCGACGAGATCGACCCCGTCAGCGTCACCGACGAGCCGGCGGTCGCCATCGGCGTCCACAGAGGGACGGTCGATGATGGCGTGCAAGCCGACGGCGACGCGTTCTGCGTCGCCACGGAGGACGGGAGCATCGATCGCGTCGAAGTCGAGGTGGCGGCGGACGCAGACCCGGACGGCGACGGGTCCGCCCCGGCGTTCACCGCGACGACGACGCGGATCGGTGAGGTCGCCGAGCCGCGCGCGGTCGACGGTCCGCTCGTGGCGGCCGCGGACGGAGTCCACCGCATCACGACCGACTCTGCCGCCGATTCGGGGTACTCGCTCGCGTCGGTCGGACTCGACGACGCACACGACGTGGCGGGCGCGGGGATGCCGCTCGCGGCGACCGGAACCGGCCTCTACTGGCTCGGCAACGGCTGGATGACGACGGAGACGGGCGACGCGACGGTCGTCGCCGCCGACGGCGACGGGCACGCGACGGCGGTCGTCGACGGAAACCTCCTCGTCCGCGACGATCGAAATGACGTCGACACCGCCGACACCGCCGACACCGTCGACACCGCCGACACCGCCGACGACTGGGACCGCGACGCGTGGCGCGAGACGGACCTCCCGGTCGAGGAGGAGGCGGTCGCGCTCGGGTACGGTCCGGGCGTCGCCGTCGCGGTCACGGCGGCCGGCACGCTCTGTGTCGACGCGGGCGACGGCTGGCGACACCAAGTGATCGGCGTCCGCGACGTTGCGGGCGTCGCGCTCGCGGAGCGGGAGTGATCGGCGTCCGCGACGAGGCCAGGACGGTCGGCAGGTCAGGCAGTCTGTAGATCGGGTAGTCGGCAGGTCAGGCGGTCGGCAGATCGATCTCGTCGCCGTCGGCGTAGACGGTCGGGTCGCGGAGTATCCCGTCGAGGTGGATCGGCGCGTCGGTGTCGCCGCCGATCCCCGCGTTGTCGCCGATCGCGATGTGGACGGTGCCGGCCGCCTTCTCGTCTAGGAGGACCGAACCGACCAGTTCCTCGACGCCGACGTTGGTGCCGATCCCGAGTTCGGCGAGCGTGTAGGCGTCGTCGCCGACCGACTCCGCCGCGGTCTCGACCTCGGCTCTGACCGCGTCGTCGCCGATGGCCGTGACGCGGCCGTTGTCGACCTCGAACCGGAGCGTCTGGTCCGCGTCGAGCAGCCCGTGTGGCATCATCGTCCCGTCGACGACGAAGGTCCCGGTCGCCGTCTCGGGGGCGACGAACACCTCGCCGGCCGGGAGGTTCGAGAAGTCGCCGGGCTCGTGGACCGATCCGGTGTCTGCGAGCCACTCGCGGTCGCCGATCCGGAAGGTGATATCGGTGCCTGCGGGGGTGGTGACCCGGATCTCCGCGGCGTCGTCGACCTGCGCCAGCATCTTGTCGCAGGCGGCGTCGATCGCGGCGTAGTCGGCGTCGAGTCCGACCGTGAACACGTCTTCCGTGATTCCGGGGAGCGTCGCGCCGCGCGAACCGGCGTCGCAGGCCGCGCCCCGAGCGCGCGTGTGACTCAGGCTCTTTGTAGTCGGCGCGAGGAAGGCGTCGCTCTCCGCCATCGCGGCCGCGACCGGCGCGGGCGGCTCGGTCCCGTGCTGGTCTGCCGGCGGGTATCGGAGGATCGTCGCGTCGTCGGTGACGGCCGCCGCGGCCGCGTACAGCGCCTCGCCGATCGCCTCGCGCCGGTCGTCCGTGACCACGACGACGGACTCGTCCGCGGTGACGTTCAGACACTGTTCGACGGCCGTCTCTGCGGCCTCTGTGAGATCTGCTGGCATGCTTCCGGCTCGGTGACCGTCGGCGTTAGTCCTTGCCATCGGGCGGCGGGGTCGGCGGTGCGGTGCCTACGCGTTCGACTTCAGATACGCCCCGAGGAGGCCGCCGAGCGCGCTCAACGCGACGGTGAATCCGACGCCGATCGCGACGACGACGAACACGAGGACGAAGCCGCCGACGGCGACGCCGATGTCACCGGTCAGCGGAAGGAAGACGAGCGCGGCGGCGAGGATCACGGCGACCGGAAGCGAGGCGATCAGCCCGGAGAGCGCGCCGATCCGAACCCCGTCGCCGCTCTCGCCGCCTTCGAGGTACGCCGCTATCGCGCCGCCGATCACGGGCGAGACGCCGAGAAACGAGAGACCGATCGTCGCGACCGCGCCGATGACCGCGTTGAGGAGGGTGTTGTCGGTGTTCACGGCCCTGGGGTCTCGCGGCGACGGTATACGCTTTGCGGGACTAAAGCGGGTGCGACAACGGCTGTGAGACGGACACGGAACGAAGCCGATCGGCCGACGGCGACGGCGCGTCGACGGCAGCAGATTCGTGTGCCGGCGTAACACACTTAAGACCGGACTCTGTACAGACACTCAGTGGCATCCCGACAGGGCGGGTCGGGGGACGCGGAGCCCCTCGGGCCCGGATCGACGGATCGTCGGACCGCTTCCACGGCCGCTCCCGCGGCTCCCGACACGCGACAGGGCGACTCGGGATCGCGCTCCCGGCCGGGTGTACCCCCTCGGCGTCGGTCCCGCTCTCAGCCGTATCCCGATCGCCCTCGCACCTCGGGAGCGACCGAAACACGGAGAGACGCGGTCGGCAGAACGCCCGAGGACCCGCCGCTGCGGGACCCGGGACTGTACGCGCTGACCGATCACTTCCGCGAGCGGCTCGAACAGCCGGGCCGGTACGTGTCGACGCGAACCGTGAGCGACGCGATCCGCCGCGGACAGCTCCGCTGGAACCGCACCGACGGCTGGCGGTTCGCGCTGGTCGACGGCGGGGTCCGATTCGTCGTGGTCGTGGGCGATACCGAGACGAACTCCCCGGTCGTCGTCACCGGCTGGACCGAGGTAGCGGACCGCGAGACCGCCCTCGACGCCCCGCGGTGGGACGCCGTCGACGTCGACACCATCGCCGTGCGGGCCGCGCTGAGCGAGTCCGCGTCAACGCCGATTCCGGACCGGATCCGCCCGCGCGTCGTGACACGCCCTTTCGAGGTGGGTGATCACCGACTCGAAACCGCCCCCGGCGAGCCGTTCGTCCGCTGTACCACCTGCGGCTGCCGGTTCCGATCCAAGGAGGCGATCACGTCGCGGCGGTGCCGGGACCGGTCTGCGGGTCGGTAGCACTGGACGGGCAATCGGTTCGCGGTCGACCGTACCCTTCGACCGCCTCACGAGCCGGCCGCTGACGCTACGCATTTCCGCGTCGCGGCCGAAGCTTCGCCGATGACCGACGATACCGGCGACGCCGCCGGAGACGATCACCCGACCAGTGACGCCGCCGGAGCGGATCCATCCGTCAGCGACGACGCGGCCGACGACCTCTCGCTCGACCGGTTCCACGAGGCGCTCGAAGCCGAGGAACGACCGGTCGCGACCGCGAGCGAGGTCGCGCGGCGGCTGGGAACCACGCAGGCGGCCGCCCGCGACGCCCTCGCCGCGCTCGTCGACCGCGGCGATGTGGACCGGCTCGACGTCGAGGCCGATCCGGTCGTCTTCTACCCGTCCGACTGGGGGCGGCTGGCGACCCGCGAGCGCGTCGTGGCGTTCCCGAAGCGCCGCGAGATCGTCGTCGACCGGCCGACGCAGTTCACCCGCGCGCGCCTCTCGCAGTTCGCGTACCTCGTCGATACGACGGGGACCGAACCCGGAACCCGTGGGTACCTTTACCGAATCCGACAGGAGGACGTCTGGGCCGCGCCGTTCGAGGACGCCGACGCACTAATCGCGAGCCTCCGCTCCGTGCTCCCCCGCCGATACGCGCACCTCGAAGCGTGGATCCGCGACCAGTGGCGGCGCGCGCACCGCTTCCGGCTGTACACACACGCGGACGGCTACGTCGTGCTCGAAGCCGCAAACGAGAACCTCATGGGCAACGTCGCAGACCAGCACCTCGACGACGACCACCTCCGCGCGCCGATCTCCGAGACGGAGGCGTGGGTGAACGAGGACGCCGTCGCCGCGGTCAAGCGCGCGCTCTACGACGCCGGCTACCCGGTCGAGGACGACCGCGACTTAGAGACCGGCGACCCCGTCGACATCGAACTCACGACCGACCTTCGGGAGTATCAGGAGACGTGGGTCGAGACGTTCCTCGACCGCCGCTCCGGGGTGTACGTCGGACCACCGGGGTCCGGCAAGACCGTCGCCGCCATCGCGACGATCGCCGCCGTCGGCGGCGAGACGCTGATACTGGTACCCTCTCGCGAACTGGCGAGTCAGTGGCGCGAGGAGCTCTCGGCACACTCCACCGTCGACCCCGCCGACGTCGGCGTGTACCACGGCGGGACGAAGGAGATCCGACCGATCACGATCGCGACCTATCAGATCGCCGGAATGGACCGCCACCGGAGTCTGTTCGACTCACGGAAGTGGGGACTGATCTGCTTCGACGAGGCGCACCACATCACCGCGCCGGTGTTCTCGCGATCGGCCGAACTCCAGAGCAAACACCGGCTCGGGCTCTCGGCGACGCCCGTCCGCGAGTCCGGCTCCGAAGAGGAGATATACACCCTGATCGGCCAGCCGATCGGCGCGGACTGGGACGCGCTGTTCGACGCCGGCTTCGTGCAGGAGCCCGAAGTCGAGATCCGGTACGTCCCGTGGCGCGACGAGTTCGCACAGAACGAGTACGCGAGCGCCGACGGCCGCGAGCGTCGACGACTCGCCGCGGAGAATCCGGCGAAAGTCGACGAGATCCGCTCGCTGCTCGCAACGCATCGCGACGCGAACGCCCTCGTCTTCGTCGAGTACCTCGACCAGGGCGAGGCGATAGCCGACGCGCTCGACGCCCCGTTCGTCAGCGGCGAGACGCCCCACCACGAGCGACGAGCGCTGTTCCGACGGTTCCGCGGGGACACCGACGCCGGAGCCGACGACGCCGACCTCGACGTCCTCGTCGTCTCCCGCGTCGGCGACGAGGGGATCGACCTCCCGAACGCCGGACTGGCGATCGTCGCGAGCGGGCTCGGCGGCTCCCGCCGACAGGGCTCACAGCGCGCCGGTCGCACTATGCGCCCCTCCGGCTCGGCGCTCGTCTACGTGCTCGCGACCCGCGGGTCGAGCGAAGAGGAGTTCGCCCAGCGACAGATGCGACACCTCGCACGCAAAGGCGTCCGCGTCCGAGAGACGAACGTCGCGGAGTGACGAGCCATGCGCCGCGGTCCCGACCTAGCGCGTGGCGCGTGTCACGCCCCTGTGACGGTGTGTTTCATATCGCTTCAACGAACTCTTTATCCCCGGACGAACGACATTTCGTATGCGCAATCCCTGGGTCCACGACGACGTTCCCGACGCGGCCGGCGGCGGATACGACGGCAACGTCCGGCTCCTCGCTGGCGTGGTCTGGGGCGTGCTCGCGGCCGCCGTGGGTGGGTTCGTGCTCCTCTCGGCCGGCGGCGTCGTCGATGTCGGCACCGGGGGAGCCGACCTACAGACGGCGGTCACGTCCGTCGTCGCAGGCGTCGCGCTCGTGCTTCTCGCCCCGCTGTTATTGAAACTGCTCACGATCTCGCGGCTGCTCGCGACAGTCGCGTTCACCGCCTCGGCGGCCGTGCTCGGTCGATTCGTGTGGGAGCGCGAGGCGGGACGGATCGAACGGCTCGCGGCGACCAGCGAGACGCTCGCCGGCTCGGATGCGGCCGGCGGGTCGGCCGCGAGCGGCGCTTCCGCGGCAGCGGCCGAACAGCTGGTCGACGCACTCGACGTGCTGTTCGGACTGGTCGGCGTCGTGTGAACGCCGGAGCTTCGGTCGTTCCACGGTGGATCCGCGCGCTTTTTGCCTCCGACACGGAGTTACGGGTGAATGAACCCGGCGGTCCACCTGGACGGCATCACGAAGCGATTCCCCGGGGTCGTCGCGAACGACGACGTTGATCTCACGGTCGAACGGGGCAGCGTTCACGCGCTCCTCGGCGAGAACGGAGCCGGAAAGACGACGCTGATGAACGTGTTGTACGGACTCTACGAGCCGACCGAGGGAACCGTCGTTCTCGATGGGGAGCCGCAGTCGTTCGACTCGCCGCGTGACGCCATCGACGCCGGTATCGGGATGATCCACCAGCACTTCATGCTGGTCGATCCGATGACGGTCTGGGAGAACGTCGTCCTTGGAAACGAGCCGAAGACGTGGGGTGGCCTCCGGGTCGACGAGACCGCGGCCCGCGACGCCGTCACCGAGCTGAGCGAGCGGTACGGGTTCGACGTGGATCCCGACGCGACCATTGCGGACATCTCCGTCGGCGAACAACAGCGCGTCGAGATCCTGAAGGCGCTGTACCGGGGGGCCGACGTGCTCATCATGGACGAGCCGACGGCGGTGCTCACGCCGCAGGAAGTCGAAGAGCTGTACGGGGTCTTCGAGGAGCTCACGGACCAGGGGAAGACGATCATCTTCATCTCGCACAAGCTCGGCGAGGCACTCTCCGCGGCCGACGACATCACCGTCCTCCGGGACGGGCTCAACGTCGGAACCGTCTCGGCCGCGGACGTCACCCGCGAGGACCTCGCGGAGATGATGGTGGGTCGCGAGGTGCTGATGGAGCCCGCGGCGTCACCACAGCCTCCCGGCGACTCGGTGCTCGAAGTGACCGGGCTGTGCGTCGACGACGACCGCGGCGTCGAGGCCGTGTCCGACCTCTCGTTCGAACTCAGGGCCGGCGAGGTGCTCGGCGTCGCCGGCGTCGACGGCAACGGCCAGTCACAGCTCGTCGAGGCCGTCACGGGCCTCCGGAGCGCGACCGCGGGTGAGATCCGCTATCGCGGCGAGTCGATCCGGGGAACGACGCGTCGCGAGCGGATCGACGGCGGCATGGCGTTCATTCCGGAGGACAGACACGAGCGCGGGCTGGTGATGTCGTACGACCTCACCGAAAACGGCATCCTCGGGAGCCAACACGACCCGCCGTTCGCACGGGGCGGACGACTCGACTGGCGGGCCTCACGCGACCACGCCGAGTCCGTCATCGAGCAGTACGACGTGCGGCCGCCGGACGCGGAGGCGACCGCCGAGTCGCTGTCGGGCGGAAACCAACAGAAGTTCATCGTCGGCCGCGAGTTCGAGCGCGATCCCGACCTCGTCGTCGCGATGCATCCGACCCGCGGTGTCGACATCGGCTCCACGGAGTTCCTCCACGACCGCCTGCTCGATCTGCGCGCCGAGGGGAAGGCCGTGCTTCTCGTCTCCTCGAAGCTCGACGAGGTACAGGGGCTCTCGGACCGGCTCGCGGTGATGCACGAGGGCTCGTTCTCGGGCGTCGTCGACCCCGCGACCGTGACCGAAGAGGAGATCGGCCTCTTGATGGCCGGCGAACGGCTCGACGACGGCTCGGTCGAGCGCGCGGCCGTCCACGACGACGGCGCGGGCGAGGGGGCAGACGCGTGAGCGACTCCGACTCCGGCGGCGAGCCGGACCGGACGCCGTCGCTCGCGCGTCGCGTGCTGGCCCCCTTCGCCGACCGGAGCGTCGCGGAGCGGCTCGTCATAAGCCTCGCCGCGATCGTGTTGTCGATCGCCGTCGGCTTCGTCATCGTGCTCGTCTCCGGACGCGTCGCCGAGTGCAGCACGGCGGCGTGGACGATGCCGGTGACCGGCATGGGATTCTGTTATGACCCGGTCGAGGTGTACGTCGTCCTGTTCAACGGCGCGCTCGGGTACCCCTTCGCGGTCGGGGAGCCGGGACTGTTGAACCCGAACTGGTCCCCGTTCAACCTCTCGTTCGGCCTGACGCTCTCGGAGACGACGCTCCTCATCTTCACCGGCCTCTCCGTCGCCGTCGCGTTCCGCGCCGGGCTGTTCAACATCGGCACGCAGGGGCAGTTGGTCGTGGGCGCGCTCGCGACCGCGCTGACCGTCATCGCGGCCGCGCCGCTGCTGCCCGACGGACCGATCGCCGGGGTCGTCCTGATCCTCGTCGGTACCGCCGCGGGGGCGGTCGGCGGCGGCTTCTGGGGTGCGATCCCGGGTGCCCTGAAGGCGTACGCCGACGCCAACGAGGTGATCACGACGATCATGCTCAACTTCGTGGCGGCGAACGTCGCCTACGTCCTCGTGCTGGAGGTGTTCCGCGCCGAGGGCTCGTCGGTCGTCGCGACGCGGTACGTCCCGGAGTACGCACAGATCCGCCCGTGGCTGTTCTCGCCCAGCAGCGACTTCGCGCTCGTGGCGCTCGCCGCGGGCGTCGCCTGCATCGCCGGGCTCTATTATCTGCTCGAACACACGCCGTTCGGGTACGACCTCCGCACGAGCGGAGTGCAGGCGGCCGCCGCCGAGTACGGCGGCGTGAACGCGAAGCTCACGACCGTCAGGGCGATGACGCTCTCCGGAGCTATCGGCGGTATCGGCGGGTCGGTGTGGGTACTGATGTCCGAGGGCCGCTGGATGGCGTCGGTCCCGGACCTCGGCTTCGACGGGATCACGGTCTCGATCCTCGCGGGGAACAACCCGATCGGCGTGCTGCCGGCGGCGTTCCTCTTCGGCCTGCTGAAGGGCGGTGCCCTCGAGATCGGCTTCCAGACGGACGTGCCGACCGAACTCGTCGGCGTGTTGCGCGGGCTCATCATCCTCTTCGTCGCGATGCCGGAGTTCTTCCGGATGATCGGCCGGTACGCGGGGATGGGGTCCGGCGGAACCGGCGGCGTCGCGTCGACGGCGTCGGAGGCGGACGAGGCCGCAGGCACCGAGGGAGGTGAGGCCGATGCGTAGCGTGATCGAGTCTGACTACGTTCGGTCGCTCGTCGTCGGAACCGCCGCCGTGCTCGGGCTGCTCGGTGTCGCCGGACTAGCGTTCCCCGAGTCGGTCGCCGGCGACCTCGCCGGGATCGTCTTCTCTGCGAGTACGGCCACGTCGACGGCGCGGCTCGCGGCACCGATCGTCCTCGCCGGCCTCGGCGGCATCTTCGCCGAGAAGTCCGGCGTCATCAATATCGGACTGGAGGGACTGTTGATCATCTCGGCGTTCGCGTCGGTGTACGTCGCCTCGCTCGTCGGGATCGGAGATGCCCTCTTCGGCGTCCCCGCGATCTGGGTCGGGTTCCTCGCCGGCATCGCCGCCTCGACGGCGCTTTCCGGCGTCTTCGGGATCGTCTGTATCGAGTTCAAAGCCGACCAGATCATCGCCGGGCTCGCCGTGTGGCTCATCGCCTTGGGACTCGCACCGTTCATGTCGACGGTGTTTTTCGGCGGCGTCAACACCCCGAACCTTGGCGCGAGCGTCGGCTGGGAGTACTCGACGGCGATGGTCGTGACCGCGACGCTCGCCTCGTGGTGGACGCTCAACCGCACCGCGTTCGGTAAACACCTCCGTGCGGCCGGGGAGAATCCGCAGGCGCTCGATACGGTCGGCGTCTCGGTCTCGAAGGTGCGTCACGCCGGGGTACTCTTGTCCGGCGTACTCTCCGGCGTCGGCGGGTCGGCGCTGGCGCTCTCGATCGGTCAGTTCGTCGGCTCCGGCGAGACGATGGTCCAAGGGAAGGGGTTCATCGCCATCGTGGCGTATCTGTTCGGCAACTACAATCCGATCGGAACGCTCGGCGCGGGCGTGTTGTTCGCCGGCCTCGACGCGGTTCAGGTCCGCCTCCAGCAGCTCGGGTACGCGGTCCCCGACACGCTGGTCCAGACCATCCCGTACGTCGTGGTGATCGTCGTACTCGCCTTAGTCGGCCGGACGCGGATCCCGGAGGCGGCCGGCGAGCACTACGAGACCGAGGAGTGAGTCCGGGTTCGTCCGGATCGCCGCCGACCGGTCGTGTCGCTGCCGAAGCGACCGAATCGGGAACAAAGAGTTTTGCCACCGGGGCGACCACGCACGTGGTATGAGCATCGACGAGTACGACGTCGTCGTGGCGGGTGCCGGCACCGCCGGCTGTTACGCGGCCGCGACGA
>Ga0102936_1000643_pt1 | contig 13983 bp, 13 predicted proteins | sample SalPon2_A_H2O_MG_FD_78502 | JGI IMG/M metagenome (GOLD analysis project Ga0102936, IMG submission 78502) | Salt pond water microbial communities from South San Francisco under conditions of wetland restoration - Salt Pond MetaG R2_A_H2O_MG | ecosystem: Environmental > Aquatic > Non-marine Saline...
AAGCGGACCGAAAGCGTACACCGCGCCACCGACGGGCGCCCCGAGGGCAGCCCCGGCCCCGATCGCGATCCCGGCCGCGCCCATGTTGCGGCCGTGGCCGCCGTCGAGATCCATGAGCATCGTGATCGAAAGCGAGAACGCGCCGATCGCGAACGCCCCTTCGAGGAATCGGAGGGCGAGCGCGGTTCGAAAACCGCCGAGACCGAGGAGTACGAGCCCAGCCAGGGCCAGATACGCGACGGTACCACCGAGCGCTCCGAGAACGATAAACGGTATCCGACGCCCGGACCGATCGGAGACCGCCCCCCAGACGGCCGAAAAGAGAACGAAGGCCAGAAGCTGGACGGCCAGAAACGCGGTGCCGGCGTCGATCGTCGGCTCGCCACCGAGCGCCGCGACGAGTCGGTCGACGCCGGGATAGACCAACAGCTGGGTAAAGAGGACCGCGAAGACGACCGACGAAAGACGCAGGCGCTCGCTTCGGCTCACACCGACGGTACGGGACGGGACCGACTTAAATCGGCGAGAAGTGTCGGCGCTCAGTAGCGGCGTCGATCAGCCGTCGCCCCAGACGTCCGAAAGGGGATGATCCTCGATCGATCGGGTCTCCGAGCCGCGGTTCGGTCGGTTTCGCGACGCTGAATCGCTCTCCGCGCCGCCAGCGCGGCCCGGATCGAACGCTGGCAGGTCCGGACGTTCGAGTCGATCCACCTGTCGCTCGAACCACGGCGGCATGTCGCTTCGAGCGCGGCCGAAGAGATCCAACAGCGAACTGTCGGCGAGATACGTCGCGCCGTGATCTTCGGGGGCGCGGACGACCCGCCCGCAGGCCTGAATCACCGTCCGGAGTGCCGTCCGATAGTACCAGTTCCACTGGCCGTCCTCGAGTCGCCTTGCGACCCGCGAGTCGTTCGTGTTCGGATACGGCGCCTTACACAGCACCTGCCACCGGCAGAGATCGCCGGCGAGATCGAGCGCCTCCTCCATCTTCACGGAGACGAACACGTCGGGGTCGTCGCTCCGTTTCCATCCCGAGAGCGCGGCGTCCCTGTTGTCGCTGTCGTGGCCCCGAACCCGGCCGGAGACGCCGAACTCGTCGAGCAGTTCCCGGAGCCGATCGGCGATCGCGTACGAGTGGGCGTGAATCAGCCCCTTCTCGTCGTCGTGTTTTGCCATCAGTCGGACGATCGTTCGGGCCACCTTCGGCAGCGTCTCCTCGCGATGCTCGTAGGTCATTTTCCCCTGTGTCACGTCGTATAGCGGTCGGTTCTCGACCGGAAACGTATGGGGAACATCGACCAGCGCGACGGTGGCCGGATCGAGGCCCGCACCGCGGCAGAAGGCCTCTTTGTCGAGAATGGTCGCCGACAACAGTGCGAACCGCTCGCCGCGATCCCAGACGGTGTGGTGCAGATAGCGCGCCGGATCGAGCGGCTTGATCGAGACGGCCCCGCCGCGGGGATCCTCGCGGGTCCCCTGCTCCGATTGGTCGGCGACCCAAACGGTCGGGCTGTCCTCGTCTCTGAGATCCTCGAGAAACCAGGTCAGATCCCGTGACAGTTCGGCGAGCCGGTCGCGCTCTTCGGCCTCGGGTTCAGTGAGTTCCACACGGCCCCGGAGTTCCTCTTGGCGCCGGCTACAGGTGTCGAGGAGCCGTTCAGCGTACGGTTCGACATCGGCGAGAGACCCGATATCGGGCGGCCGGCACGAATCCCAGACCGGCACCGACGACGGCGAAAGTTCGATCGTCGCGTACATCTCGGCCCACTCGGCCAGACCGTGGGCCTCGTCGACGACGACGACGTCGCGCTCGCCGAAGACCTCGCTACCGGCTGTCTGCATGAAGTACGCAAGTGTCATCGCCGCGATCGGCTGATTCGACGCGATCGCCCGGTCCGAAAAGTACGGACATCGGTGTTTGACCGGGCAGTCGAACCCGCGCTCGCGCGAACACGGCGCTCGGTTGACCGGCGTCGAGGTCTCGCCCGGCAGAATACACGTGTAGTTCGGTTTGCCACGAATGACGCTCAGATCGTCGAGTAGTTCGTCGCCGGCGACGTCGTCGAGTTGGGAAACCTGTGGCGTGGTGTAGTACGCGCTGGTCGGGCGACTCGGAGCCCCCTCGCCGTCCCGGCGCGCACAGCCGGCGATCGCGCGCGCTAGGAGGGACTTGCCGCTTCCGGTCGGGGCGCGGACGAGAACGACCTCGTTGCCGGCCTCGAAGGCGGCCCGGATATCCCGGAGGGCCTGTTGCTGTGCGCCGCGAAACGACGGAGCGGGAAACTCTTCGACGATGCGCGTCGGATCCACAGCCGATGGAAGGACGGCGCGGTTCTAAAGTGACCGGTTCGGATCGCCCCGACCCGCGGTCGCTTCGATCGCCCGCGGTTTTCCCCCGAATAGTTCCGTCGCCAGGGGGGGGACAGGTCGCTCCGATCGAACCGGCGTTATTCCTCCAGCGCCAGCGACGCCAAAAGCGCCTCCAGTTGGATCTGCTCGTTCGCGCCGGCCGTGATCCGGTAGTCCGCTTCCCCGATCCGCTCCATCAGTTGGACCGCCTCGCGCTCGTCGAGATCGAACTCCCAGACCGACCGGTGCATCTGATCGATGACGTCGCCGCCGGCGATCCCGACGTCCTTCAAAAGCGAGTCGAGTTGGGCGCGCGCGGCCGTGAAGTCGCCGTCAAGCGCTTCGGTCACCATCTCGCGGATCTCCTCGGGCCGGGCAGTCGAAGTGATCGTATAGACCGCCTCCTCGTCGACGGTGCCACCCATCACGGCGGCGGCCTGCAGCCCGTTTATCGCTTTCCGCATGTCCCCGTCGGCGGCGTACACCAGCGCGTCCATCCCCTCGTCAGTGATCTCGATCCCCTCGGCTTCAGCGATCGCCTCGATCTGCTCGGCGACAGCCTCGTCGCCCAGCGGCGAGAACCGAAAGACCGCACAGCGCGACTGGATCGGGTCGATGATCTGCGAGGAGTAGTTACACGAGAGGATGAACCGGGTGTTGTCGGAGAACTGCTCCATCGTCCGCCGGAGCGCTGACTGAGCCGCATCAGTAAGCGCGTCCGCCTCATCAAGGAAGATGATCCGGTGATCGTAGCCGCCGAAGGACGCGCGAGCGAAGCTCTTGATCCGATCGCGGACCACGTCGATCCCGCGCTGGTCGGAGGCGTTGAGTTCGAGAAAGTTCTCTTGCCAGTCGTCGCCGTAGATCTCCTTCGCGATGGCGATCGCTGATGTCGTCTTGCCTGTACCGGCCGGGCCGGCGAACAGAAGGTGCGGCAGGTCTTGCTGGTTTATGTAGTTCCGAAGCCGTTCGGTGATGTCGTCGTGACCGACGACTTCGTCGAGTGACTGCGGCCGGTATTTCTCGATCCAGATCTCCCGCCCGCGGTCCTCTGCGGCGGCCTCACTCATAGGTGGAGATGGCTCCCGGCGGGCATAAAGTTCCCGAGACGGAGAGCGAACGGAGCGCGTCGATCCGGCGAACCGAGCGGCACGCTGAAAACGCTCCGGACCCCTACTCGGAGCATGGACGTGACGTGTGAGGTCGTCGGCGGAGAAACCCACGAGATCGAGGTGGCCGCCGACGCGACATACGGCGACGTGCTCGAGGCGGTTGGGTTTTCGAGCCACGAGGCGTCAGTACTCGTCGACGACAGCCCCGTTCCCGAGGATCGGTCCGTCGATACCGACTCGGTTCGGGTTATTCGATTGATCAAGGGCGGATGACGACGATCCGACCGGCAGTCCCGGGCGAGTACGTCACGGTCCGGTCGATCCTCGAGGCCGCGCTGCTGGAGGTCGAAGCGGGACTCCTCCGTCGATCGTCCGTCCTCGCCGCGGCCGAGGACGGCCGGATACTCGGCACGATCGTGCTTCGCAGCGCCGAGATCGAGGCGATCGCGGTCCGGCCGGGACGCCGCGGGCAGGGGATCGGTTCGATGCTGGTTCGTCGGGCGGCCGATCGTCGGCCGCGGCTGTCGGCCGGGTTCGATCCGGCGCTTCGGCCGTTCTATGCGTCGCTCGGCTTCGAGGTCGTCTGTGACGACGGTCGGTGTCGGGGCGTCCGCCGATCGGTCAGGGACGCCGTCGAAAGGGCGTGATTGTGCGTCCGAAGGCCCCACTGTCGTTCGACGTCCGCACCAGATTACTTTTCGGCGCTCTGTCGGAAACCCCGGACATGAGTACGACCACCACGACGAGTGCGGATGGCCTCTTTGCTGCACCGTCGAACCCGATCGGGTATGTCGCGATACTGGCCGCACTCGTCACTGGCGTGTTACACTTGCTGGCGGCGATGAACGCCATTCAGTTCAGTCAACTGCTCGGGATTCTGTTTGTGCTGAACGGACTCGGGTTTATCTTCGGGTTGGGGCTGTATCTGACCCGGTTGTGGCGGCGCTCGCTGTTTCTCGTCGCCGCGGTCTACGCCGTGATAACGATCCTCGCGCTCTTCGTGTTTCAGGGATGGAGTCTCGAAGCGTTCTACATGGGTGGAAGCCTCAACCCGATCGCCGTCGTCTCGAAAGCCGCCGAGGCCGTCCTCGCCATCTCGGCGGCCTATCTGTACGTCGGTTCGGAAGCGTGAACGCCGGATGGGTGTCCGAGAGTCACTGGAGCGGATCGGCGCGTGACCCGTCCCACTGGACCCGACGCTCGTGGTGTAATTTATCCAGGTGCGCCCGGACGGTTTGGCCGGCGAGATCACGGACACCGTCGAGGTCTTTTTCGTAGGCGACGTCGAGGATATCCGCGACAGTACGGTTGCCCGCCTCCACGGCCGAAAGCACCCGGCGCTCGCGATCGAGGCGGTGACGGAGCAGCCGTTCACAGGTCGACCGGGGCGCATCGATCACTGAGCCGTGGGCGGGAAACAGTCGATCCGGATCCATCGCCCTGATACGCCGAAGCGAGGTGAGATACGCACGCAGATCGCCCTCCGGTGCGCCGACGGCGACGCTGCCCGAATCGACGGCCAGATCGCCGACCAAAACGCAATCGTCGAACTCGAACGCGACGTGTTCGACGGTGTGGCCTGGCGTCTCGTGGACGGTCACGTATCCCTCGTCGACTGGGATCGTCGTTCCCTCGCGGAAGGTTCGATCAGGTTCGATTCCGGTCGCGTCGGCGAAGGACGCACCTCGCCCGTACCGACACCACACCGTCGCGTTCGCCTCCGTTGCGTACTCGGCGACTCGGCCGACGTGGTCCGGATGGTGGTGGGTGACGGCGACGTGGCCAACGCGGTCGAGGTCGGTATCAAGCCGGTCGTCAGCTGCAGCGGGATCGACGAGCAGGGCGTCGTCGTCGCCGATGACGTAGGCGGCGGTCCGGCCGCCCGGCGCTCGCGTCGGGACCTCAAGCGGTATCCGTTCGATTCGCATACCCGGACATCGATCTGGGAGCCGTTAACAGTACAGGACGCATCGGCAACCGGGGACCACCGAACGGCTTAAACGGACGACTGGCGTACCTCCGATCGGCAGAGGAAGCCCGGTTCCCGTGGGTCGGTGGTATCCACCGGACCCATGAGGAAAGTCCCCCCACCCTCCGGGCAGGTGACCGGGCGCAAGCCCGGGGCGGGAGACCGCCGGCGCTGGAACAGAAACGAGACCACCCGCCCCGACCGATGAGACGCGTTCGGCCGTCGAAACGGCCGGCGGCGTTCGCGGGGTGACCCGCGAGCGAGCGAACCGACCCGCAAGGGGAGGGAGTTAACCCGTCGAGGGCTGAGCGGTCGGCGGCGTCTTCGGACGCCCACGACCGCCACATGCGAGCGGCATCGGCCGCGAGCCGACGGGCGGGAACGGATGGAACGGCGAACCCTCACCGGTGCAAGCCCGTCGCTACTGGTAGCCCGGAGACGCGGCGGGCGCTCAGCCGAATGCCGGGACGAACAGAAGGGGGCTTACTCTCCTCAGCCGCTTTCGACCGACGAGCGACGGCGCCGAGAGGATCGACAAGCGATCGCTTCTACCGGAGTTCGCTACGGACCGCCTCGGGCGTCGCGACTTCGCCGCCGGCCGCCTCGATCCGTGCTCTGGCGCGTTCGACCCACTCGACGTTGCTCAGATCGGTCCCCAGTGAGGCGTCTTCGAGGCCGACGCGGACGTGGCCGCCGTGTTCGACCGCCTGCTCGATCAGCGGCGTGACGTCGACACCCAGCCCGGAGATCATCCAGGGAACGTCGCCCGCCTCGTCGTCGAGCAGCCGGCGAAGACTATCGAGTGCGTACTTTTCCGGCGGATAATTGAACGTGTAGTCGTCGGTGAACATGAACCGATAGATCGGCGTGCCGATTTCCGGATACTGGTCGGCGAGTGCGGCCCCGAGACGAACGAATCCGGGCTCGTAGATCGCGTACGACGGCGAGGAGCCGTACCGTTCGGCCACTTCGAGCCCCCGACGGACGTGCGTCTCGGGATTGCGATAGATGTCGCCGGGCTCGTCGGCCGCGACGGCGTCGTAGGTGGTGAAATTGATGCTACCCGGATCGATGACAGACCACTCGAGTAGCCCTCGCTCGCCGAGCACCTCGTGGTGGGCGTATCGTTCCTCGGCGGAGCCCGTCCCCTCGCCCACCAGCCCCAGTGGCGGGACAGTCGGGTAGACGACCGCGTCGGTCTCCTCGCGGATCCCCTCGATGATCCGCGCGTAGACGTCGGGGTCGTCGTTCTGTTCGTCCGCTTCGGGGTCGAACGCGTGAACGTGGACGATCGCGGCGCCGGCTTCGACGCACGCGACGCCCTGTTCGATACACTCCGCGACCGTCGTCGGCGATCCGGGTTGTCGTTCGCTCCCCCAGGGACCGTTTATCGCCGCCTCGATCCACGTCGACATACCTCACGATAACGCCACAGGGGTATCAAACTGGCTACGGTTCGGCGTCGAAGCCGTCCTCGAATCGGAACACGCCGTTGCGCTGGACGGTTTCGCCGTCGACTTCGATCCGGGAGTCCTTCGAGACGTCGGTGATCATGTCGACGTGGATCGCCGACTCGTTGCCGGATTCGCCGTCGGGGAGCGTGGCGTCGTAGGCCCGCCCGAGCGCCAGATGGACGGTGTCGCCCATCTTCTCGTCGAAGAGGATGTTGTCGGTGACGCGATCGATGCCACGGTTCATCCCGATGCCGAGTTCGCCAAGCCGCCCGGCACCGTCGTCGGTATCGAGGACGCTCTCGACGATGTCCGCCCCCTGTTCGGCGGCGAAATCGACGACCTCGCCGTCCTCGAAGCTCAACCGGACGTTCCGGACGCGGCGGGCGTTGATCGTCATCGGCACGTCGAAGAACACCTCGCCGCTGGTGTCGGCAGGCGCGGTGAAGACTTCACCCGAGGGGAGGTTGTGTGAGTCGTAGGCGACGGAGGCCGCCGAGTTCACCGCCGTTCGACCCTCTATGGACATCCGGATATCCGTGTCCGGCCGGTCGGAGCGCTCGGTGACGATCCGTACCTCGCTTCCCTCGTCTAGGATCCTCTTTAGGTCTGCCATTTTCTCGGCGAGTGACTCCCAATCGCGGAGGACGGCGTCGTAGACGAACGACTGATACGCCTCGTAGGCCATCCCGGCCTGCTGGGCGAGGCTCCGCGTCGGGTGGACCGTCGAAACCCAGTCAGTGTCCATGCGGGCTTCCCTGAGTTCCTGTCTGGCGGTCGAGTACGCCTGTCTCGTTTCGCTTTCGACGTCGGCGGTCGCCGCCGTGTTTCGACCGCCACCGAGCCGGAGATAGACGTCGGCGTTTTCGATGAGCGCCAGTTCGTGCGCGCCGGCCTCGAACTCGCCGTCGTGGGCTCGGAGATACGCCCGGGAAAACTCCTCGGAGCCGTACGTCGTCACGACGTTCGCGCCGATCTCGCCGAGTTGTTCGGCGGCGGCGACCGCGAGTTCGTGGGCTCCCTCAGCCACATCGACGACGACATCGTCGCCGGGATCGACTCGTGCGCTCCACTCGACCAGTACAGCCGCGTGTTCGCGGACGCGTTCGTCCATAGTCGACGTTCGGAGCGGATCCGGTTATAAACCACTCATGCGGAAAACGGACGAGGTTCGGCTCGACGGCTCCGTTCCGGGTCGGACTCACGAAAAGATATTTGTGATCGCTATGTCAGGAACACGTATGGTAATACTTGCGGCAGTCGGGGAAAACCGCGATCCGACAGAGATCATCGAGACGGCGAACGAACTCGCGACCGCGTTCGACGACGAACTGCAGGTGCTTCACGTGCTCCCCGAGAAGGAAGCCGAAGAGCACTTCGAATCGATCCAGTCGATCGACGAGTTCTCGGATTACTCGTTTTCGATCGAGGTGGATCGGGCCGAAGACGTCGCCGAACAGTTCATCGAGGGCACGCTGGGTAAGGATCCGGCGGGGGACGTCTCCGCGGTCGGACGCGTCGGTGATCCGACCGACGAGATACTCTCGGCGATCGAAACTATCGAGCCCCGGTACTTCGTGCTCGGCGGCAAGAACCGATCGCCGACCGGCAAAGCGCTCTTCGGAAGCGTAACGCAGTCGGTGATCCTCAACGCCGATCGGCCGGTCGTTACCGTGATGAACTGAGACTGACTGCGGGAACGGCGGACGCTTCTCGGAGCAGAAGGGCACCGAACCGGTTCGTGTTGGCGAACTCCCAAAACAATCCGTTCTAAGCTGTCTGTTCCAAGGAATCGAAATTCGAGCGCGTCGGAGGAAGACGAGAGCGTCTACTCGCCTTCGACGCTGATCCGCGGATCGATGAGCCCGTAGATGATGTCGACCAGGTAGTTCGAGAGGATAATGAACGCCGCGATCAGGAAGAAGACGAACTGGACGACCGGGTAATCCCGGGCGGAGATCCCGTTGACCAGGGCCTGTCCGATCCCCGGCCAATTGAACACGATCTCGATGAGCACCAGTCCGCCGATCGCGCGCGTCATCGACACCGGATAGAGCGTGATGACGGGCAGGCTGGCGTGTTTCGCGATGTGTCGGAACCGCTTGAGCAGCGGCAGTCCGGTGATGCGGTTATAGAACGTAAAGCCCTGATCTTTCACCTCGAAGACGCTGGTCCGCATGATCAGCGAGGGCAAGAACAGATACCGGAACGTCACGGCCATGAACGGCAACACGGCGTGATGCAGGAAGTCAACCGTAAGATACGGCTGATACCACGCCGCTTCCGCGAACAACCGTCTCGTCTCGACTGAGTATATCCCGCCGGTCGGGAACCAGCCGAGGCCGCTGGCGAAGATGACGATCAGGAAGATCGACGTCACGAACGTGGGGAACGCGCCCGCGAAGATGAGCGGCACGATGCCGTACTTCTCGAGGATCGAGCCGCGGTTCATCCCGGCGACGAGCCCGTACGCGGAACCGAGGATGTAGGCGAAGGTGATCCCCGGTGCGACGAGGATGAAGGTGTTGAAGATCTTCCGCTCGACGTAGTCCCAGACGGGCTGGCGGAACTCCAGGGACTCTCCGGCGTTACCCTGCAGGATGTTCACGAGATATCGCCAGTACTGAACGTACAGCGGATCGTTCAGTCCCCATTCTTCACGGAACGCCTGGGCCGTTTCAGGGGAAGCCCCCGCAAACAGCATCTGATCGACGTAACTCCCGGGCATCGCCCGGAACATGAAGAACAGAAGCGTCAGCGCGAGCCACAACATGAAGACGGTCTGAACCGTCCGGAATGCGTAGTAGCGTACTCGACTCATCAGTCATCACCTACCTGATCCGCGGCTTCTGTACTTGAGCCTCTGCCTCCAGCGAGCCGCTGTTCGTCGATGTCCGCCGCGGTGTCATCGGATTCGTGGTCGTAGTAGAGGTGACACGAGGCGATCGACTCGCCGTCGACGTCGACGAACCGCGGTTTCTTTTCACAGATGTCCATCCGATCGGGACACCGGTCGCGGAAGCGACACCCCGAACCGAGGTCGACCGGATCGAGCGCCGCGCCCTCGATCTTGGTCCGTTCGCGGTCGTAGTGGGGGTCCGGAACCGGGATCGCGTCGATCAGCGCCTTCGAGTAGGGATGTTTCGGATCTTTGAGCACTTTCTTCGTTGGCGAGCGCTCGACGACCCGGCCGAGATACATGACGTTGATCTCGTCGCAGATGTACGAGACCGTCGAAAGATCGTGTGAGATGTAGAACATCGAGAGGCCCCGTTCCTCCATGAGGTCCGAGAGCAGCGTGAGGATCGACGCCTGCGTCGAGACGTCAAGCATCGACACCGGCTCGTCGGCGAGGATGACTTCGGGTTCGAGGATCAGCGCCCGCGCGACCGAGACGCGCTGTTTTTCGCCCCCGGAGAGCTGTTTGGGGAAACGGTCGATGTACTGTTCGGGCGGGTTGAGTTGGACCTCCTCTAGGACGTCGTGGATCCGTTCGTCGTGGTTGTCCAGCCCGTGGACCTGCAGCGGCTCTTTGAGCGTATCCCGAACCGTGAACTTCGGGTCCAAGGAATTGAACGGGTCCTGGAAGATGATCTGTACGTTACGACGGTACTCCTGCCACTCGGATCTGGAGAACTCCGAAGTCGGCTCGCCGTTGTAGTACATCTCTCCGCCGGTCGGCTCGTACAGCCCCATGAGCGTCCGGAGAAGGGTCGTCTTCCCGCAGCCGGACTCGCCGATGACGCCGATCGACTCGTTTTCGTGGAGATCGATTGTGACCTCGTCGACCGCTTTGACTGGTTCGGTCTCGCGACCGAGGAGCCGGTCTTTGAAGCTCTCTTCTTGGAAGTACTTCTGGAGCTTCTCGAGGCGGAGAACGGGCTCGTTTTCAGTCATCTCCTTCCACCTCCGCGGTTCCGCTTTCGGGCATCTCCTTGTTCTGGTAGTGTTCCTCGTGGGCGTCCTCGCTTCGGAAGCACGCGACCCTGTGTTCGACGTCGGATCCCTCATGCTGTTCGAGTTCCGGGGCGGCCTCCGAGCACTCCTCGACGGCGTACGGACACCGATCGACAAACGTACACCGGTTCACTTCACCCATGTTTTCGGGAGGGTGGCCCTCGATGATCTCTAGGTCCCGATCGGGATACCTGTGATCCGGGAACGCACCTTGAAGCATGAACGAGTAAGGATGGCGCGGGTTGTCGTATATCGTCTCGATTTCGCCCGTCTCGGCGACCTGCCCGCTGTGCATGATGGCGATGTCGTCGCAGGACTCGAACACCAGGCTGATGTCGTGTGTAATGAGCACCATGCTGGCCTCGCCCTCCTCGCGGATCTCGTCGAGGTACTTGAAGACCTGGTCCTGCATGATGACGTCCAGCGCCGTCGTCGGCTCGTCGGCGATGATGAGCGACGGATTGAGGAACAGCGCCAAAGCGATGATGGCGCGCTGTTCCATCCCGCCGGAGAACTGGTGGGGATAGTCGTCGATCCGGCTCTTTTGTATCCCGACGACATCGAAGAGCTCCTCGAACCGTTCGAGTGCCTCCGATTTCGTCATGTCCGTGTGGACCTGAGCGATCTCGATGGCCTGGTCGCTGATCTTCTCGATCGGATCGAGGTTGTTCATCGACCCCTGCGGGATCATCGAGATCTCCTTCCAGCGGAGTTCCTCGTTGAAATCCGCCTCGGTGTAGTCCTGGATCTCCTCGCCCTTATATCGGATCTTGCCGGACTCGATGATGCCGTTGTCATCGAGCGCGCCGATGAGCGTTTTCGCGATCGTCGACTTCCCGCAGCCGGATTCGCCGACCAACCCGAAGTATTCGCCCTGGCCGATGGTGAACGATGCGTCCGAGACGGCCGTCAGCATGCCGCCCTCTGTTCGGTACTGGATGGTGACGTCCTCCAGTTCGAGTATTGGTTCTGATTCGCTCATTTTTTCATTACCCCGCCTGTGCCATCGCTTCTTCGTCGTCGCCGCCGCCGGAAACCCGCTCGTAGCCGCGGCCGAACATGAACGTCGCGACGACGGTGAGCGCGATCATCAGCCCCGGCGGGATCGACCACCACCAGTAGTTACCGACCTGTCCGGACGTGTAGGCGTTCCGCATCATGACGCCCCACGATGGGGTGAACGGATTGACCACGCCGAGGAACGAGAGGCCGGCCTGGATGATGATGGTGTACCCGATCCCGATCGCGAAGAACATGATGGCCATGGTCGCCACGTTCGGGAAGATGTGCTTGAGGATGATCCGGGGCGTGCTGGTCCCGGTCGCTTTCGCGGCGAGGATGAACTCGCGCTCCTTGATCTGTAGCACCTGGGATCGTAACACGCGGGCGCTCCCACGCCACAGCACCATCGCGATGACCAGTATGGACTGGAGGAACCCGACCCCAAAGAAGGCGATCAGGACGATCGCCGTCGGTATGAGGGGGACTCCGTAGACCAGGTCGGTGAACCGCATCAGTATGTTTTCGGTCCGTCCGCCGACGTACCCCGCCGTTATCCCGATCGTCGCGCCGATCGTTATTATCAGGACCCCGCCGAGCATTCCGGCGATCGCCGTCGGCTGTGCGCCGATCAGCAACCGGGAGAACACGTCGTATCCCGTCTCAGTAGTTCCGAGGGGGTGGTCCAGCGACGGCGGTTCGCCGCGAAGCAACTCACCGGACTCGCTGCGCATTCGGTCGTTCGCGTCGTGTGGCGCGACCGTGGGACCGATGAGACCGAGTATGAGCACGAAGACGATGAACAGCCCGTACGCCATCGTCGCCTTCGACTCCACCATCTTCCCCAGCCCCGACCGGAAGTTCCGGATAGCGTAGTGGTTGCCAACGTTGGAGACGCCCTGTAGGATCCGGGACGGTAACGGTGTTTGACTTGACATGTGTATGAATAGTATGAATATGTGGAGTGTTTTTACCCTGTACCTGAATCGGGTAGTGGGGAAATCAGAACTCTACTTCGCCGTTAGAGTTGATGCATTCCCAGTCGCCGGGGTTCTCTATCGGCGTGCTCTCGGCAGGCCACAGTGCGGACGTATCGGCATCAGCCGGGTATCGGAGATTGCCGTTGTCGTCGTAGCCCCAACCGGCGTCCATGAGCGTCTGTCGAGCCGCCTCGAAACTTGGGCCCGTGCTCTCCGTGTAGTGGGGGAAGTCCTCCTCCCACGAGTCCAGCCGGAACGGGTGGGTCTGTCGGATCGAGACCGGGAGCGTGTCGGGGTTGCCCTGTTGCCGCCAGCCGATCTCGTTGAACAGGTCGATGTCGTACGTCTGGCCGATCGCCTTGCGGAACGCCCGGAACTTCCCGGGGGCGATGTTCATCTGCGGGTAGATCTGGTGGCCCATGAAGCCGGGGATCTCGACCGTCGTGGCCCAGTCGCCGCCCTCCTCCTGCATCCGGCTGATGGCGCCGGGGGAGGCCTTCTGGAACATGTCGAGTTCCCGCGCGAGGAACGCCTCGGTCGCGGCCGTCGTGTCGCTGTAGACCTGGAAGTCGACCCCGTGGTCCACGTTGTATTTCGGGTGGTTGTGGGGGTGGGGATCCAGCGCCGCGAACTCGCCCTGCGTGAAGTTGGTGAGCATGAACGGCCCCGAGGCGGTCTCCTGAAGCGGTGCCGACCCCGCCGAGGGGTTGTCCGGCATGCCCGCCTCCTCCCACACGTCGCGGTTGAAGATACCCCACCGCGGCCACTCCCGAGAGATCAACGGCAGGTACGGGCCATCGAAGACGAACTCGACCGTCTTCTCGTCGACGACGTCGATCGAGTTGTACGGCGGCGACCCGCCCTGGGGGAACGAACCAGGGTTCTCCCACATGTGCTGGAACGTGAACTGAACGTCCGTGGCGGTGATCTCCGACCCGTCGTGGAACTGCATGTCCTCCTCGAGGTGGGCCCGGATGAGCGATCCATCCTCTTCCGTCTCCCAGTCGGAGGCCAGCACGCCGGTGAGTTCGAGGTTCTCGTCGTACTCCGCCAGCGGCGAACAGATCAGGTGACTCCAAAGCTGGACGGCGCCGGAGTTCTGGTTCGTCGGGAAGTTCGTCGTCTCCCACTCCGTCGGGTTGCCGTTGACGAGGATCGAGTCCTTG
>Ga0102936_1000645_pt1 | contig 13958 bp, 17 predicted proteins | sample SalPon2_A_H2O_MG_FD_78502 | JGI IMG/M metagenome (GOLD analysis project Ga0102936, IMG submission 78502) | Salt pond water microbial communities from South San Francisco under conditions of wetland restoration - Salt Pond MetaG R2_A_H2O_MG | ecosystem: Environmental > Aquatic > Non-marine Saline...
ATACGGTCTGTTGGGGGCGGTTCCCACCGACCACCCCTTGGTGGGCGGTCGGGACGATCACTTCCGGCAACAACCCCTAAGAGACGCCACAGTAGGCAGTCTCTACTGATCGAACCGCCGGGAGCGGACGGGATTCCCAATTAGTATAATTAGTGCGATACCGTTAAAAATAATCCGGAGAACGCATAGACATGGCTGACCAAGCCAATCCGTTCGAAAGCCTACAGGAACAACTCGATGTCGCTGGCGAGTACGTCGACGTCCAGCCGGACGTACTTGAGCGGCTGAAACACCCCGAGCGTGTTCTCGAGACGACGCTCTCGGTTGAGCTCGACGATGGGTCGATCGAACTATTCGATGCCTACCGGTCGCAGTTCAACGGCGACCGCGGGCCGTACAAGGGCGGGATCCGCTATCATCCCGGAGTCACCCGTGACGAGGTGAAGGCACTCTCCGGCTGGATGGCCTACAAGTGCGCCATCGTCGACATCCCCTACGGCGGCGGCAAGGGCGGGATCGTCGTCGACCCCAAACAGTACAGCGAAGACGAACTCGAACGGCTCACACGCTCGTTCGCGGTCGAACTTCGCCCGCTGATCGGCGAGGACAAGGACATCCCCGCACCGGATGTCAACACCGGCCAGCGGGAGATGAACTGGATCAAAGACACCTACGAGACCCTCGAAAACACGACCGCGCCGGGCGTCATCACCGGCAAAGCACTCGACTCCGGCGGCTCGGAGGGCCGCGTCGAGGCGACCGGCCGGTCGACGATGCTGACCGCCCGGGAGACCTTCGAGTGGCTCGGCCGTGACCTCTCGGAGGCGACCGTCGCCGTCCAGGGCTACGGCAACGCGGGCTCGATCGCGGCCCGCCTCATCGACGAACAGGGCGGGACGATCGTCGCGGTCTCGGACTCCAGCGGTGGCATCTACGACCCCGACGGACTGGACGCCGCGGCGGTCGCCGACACGAAAGCCGAGACCGGCAGCGTCGTCGACCACGCTGGCGAGCAGATCAGCAACGACGAGCTTCTAACGCTCGATGTCGACCTGCTGATCCCGGCTGCGCTCGAAAACGCCATCGACGAGTCGCTGGCTCACGACGTGAGCGCCGACGTGATCGCCGAGGCCGCAAACGGCCCGATCACGCCGCCTGCTGACGAGATCCTCACCGAAAAAGACGTCTACGTTGTTCCAGATATCCTCGCTAACGCCGGGGGCGTCACCGTCTCCTACTTCGAGTGGGTCCAGAACCGCCAGCGCTTCTCGTGGACCGAAGCACGCGTCAACGAGGAACTCGAACGCGTGATCACCAGCGCCTTCGACGACCTTGTCGCGGCCTACGAGTCCAACGGGCCGCCGAACCTCCGAACAGCGGCCTACGTCGTCGCTATTGAGCGCGTCGTCGACGCCTACCTGCAGGGCGGCAACTGGCCGTAGGAACTGCCTAACTGCCGCTATTCGCTGGGTGCCTGCAACTCTTTGCCGAGATAGACGGCGACCGGTACGTCTTCGGATTCGACGAACCGGGCGACTTCTTCACCGTCGTGTTCGACGACGACAGTCGGAATGTATTCGATCCCGTACTCCTCGACGCCGGGGCCGGTTTTCGAGCCGTCGTCTTCCTTCTCAACCGGATTGTGTTCGACGTTCGCCGGGTCGACGCCCGCCGAATCGAGTGCGGCCCCGAACTCCGGGAGCTGCTGTTGGCAGTCGATACACCAGTCGCCACCCCAGACGTGGAAGATGTAGTCGTCGGCTCCGAGCGCGGCGATCGACTCCTCGAACCCGGCTGGCTCCCACTCCGTACTCGGCTGCATCGTCTGTAGTTCCATACGCTCTCTTTGCCAGCCGCCACTAAAACCCCCCTGTCTGCGAGAGTAGTCGGCGGGTAACTACAGTGGTCCGTTAGGCGTTTAGGCTCCCGCAGAGAAGGACCATCCAATGGACCAAAGCATTCTCGACACCATCGGCTCACCGCTGGTCGAAGTCGACTCGCCGGGGGGGTCGACGATCGCAGCCAAACTCGAATCGCGGAACCCCGGCGGCTCGGCCAAAGACCGGCCCGCGCTGTGGATGATCGAAACCGCCGAAGACGAGGGGGAGCTGTCGCCCGGCGACACCATCGTCGAGCCGACCAGCGGCAATACGGGGATCGGGATCGCCATGGTCGGGGCGGCCAAAGGCTACGACGTCCGGATCGTGATGCCTGCCTCCAAATCCCCCGAGCGCCGTTCGATTATGAACGCCTACGGTGCGGACCTAGAGCTTGTCGAGGGCGATATCTCCGACGCCAAGGATCGGGCCGACGAGATCGAAGCCGAGGGCGATGCTGTCCAACTCCGCCAGTTCGAGAACAGCGCCAATCCCCAATCGCATTACGAGACAACTGCCCCGGAAATCCTCGACCAGATCGGCGACCGGAGCGTCGACGCCCTCGTCGCAGGCGTGGGCACCGGCGGCACCATCACGGGCATCGGTCGGCGGCTCCGCGAGGCGTTCCCCGAGATGGAGATCGTCGCGGTCGAACCCGACGACTCGGCGGTGATTTCGGGCGCGGAACCAACGGGCGACAGTTTTCAGGGGATGGGCCCCGGCTTTATCAGCCCCAATCTCGACACCGACATCATCGACTCGGTCGAGATCCTGTCGGCCGAGGCCGCCGAAGCCGAGTGTCGACGGCTCGCCCGCGAGGAGGGAATCTTCGTCGGCCAATCGAGCGGCGCGTCGAATCTCGCGGCCAAACGCGTCGCCGAACGGCTCGTCGACTCGGGCGTCGACGACCCGCTGGTCATCACGGTCTACTGGGACAGCGGCGAGCGCTACGTCTCTACGGGTATGTTCGACGCCGAATAGCCGCCGGGCGCGGAATCCTTTTTATTCGGTAGTTGTTCTGTCGGCCCATGCAGACTCGTTCGATGGCCCTCGTCGACGCCTTCACCACCGACCCGCTTTCGGGCAACGCCGCCGGTGTAGTCCCCGACGCCGACGGACTCTCCACTGAGCAGTGTCAGGCGATCGCCCGCGAACTCGCGGTGAGCGAAACCGCCTTCCTCTCGCCGTCGACTGATGCCGACCGGCAGATCCGGTATTTTACCCCCACTCAGGAGGTCGACCTCTGTGGCCACGCCACGATTGCAGCCCACGCCGTCCTCCACGACGAGGGGCAGCTCAGCGCTGGTAGCCACAGCCTAGCGACTGCTGTCGGCGTGCTGGATATCGAGATCGACGAGGACGGAACCGTCTGGATGACACAGGACACACCGACCGTCGAGCAACAGGCGATCGACTACGACCGGCTGGCCGAGGCGCTCGGCTGTGAGGTCTCGACCCTCCAAGACGTAGGCGCGGATATCCCGGTCGCCCGCGCCTCGACCGGCCTCCCGGCGCTCGTCGTGCCGATCAACTTCCTCGAATCGCTTGGCGGCCTGCAGCCGGATATCGACGCGATCGAAGCGCTCTCCAAGGAGTTCGACGTCGCTGGCGTCTACGTCTTCACCTTCGATACGCTGTCGGCCGACGCGACCGCCCACGGCCGGTTTTTCGCTCCCGCAGTTGGTGTCGACGAAGACCCCGTCACCGGCACCGCCAGCGGGGCCTGTGCGGCCTACTTCCACACGGCCGGGAGTGCCGCATTCGACGACCTCAACGACGAACTCGTCTTCGAGCAGGGTGACTTCCTCGACCGGGCTGGCCGTGTCCGGGTGCGAGTCGATTATGAAACCGGATCGAGGCGGGTCCGTGTGGGTGGACAGGCGGTGACAACGGTCGACGGAACGATCACGGTCCCCGAAGACGAGGCCGACGATATCATCGAGGCCTGAACGTTCTTATAACTCTCCGACCGGTAGTCGGCCGCTACTTAGGTTCGTTCGGTGTCGACCTCGGGGGGTTGGGACCGAGTGCGATCCGGCTTCGTCGCTCGGTCGAGTTCGTCTTCGGTCTCGACGATCTTGTCGAGGCGGCGTTCGAACTCCTCGTCGGTGAGTTCGCCGCGAACGTAGCGGCCTTCGAGTTCGGTGACGGGGTCGACAGCCTCCGCTGATTTTGCGTCGTCATCGGTGTTCCGGAGCTGCTGGATACCGAAGCCGCCCGCCACGAGCAGTAGCAGAAACGCCCCGAACCCGAGGATAGCGTTCGCCTCGGCGAGAATGAAGACGGGCACGAGGAGCACCGACAGTGCTGCGAGGCCGATGCCACCCCCTGCCAGAATCACGAGTGCGCCGCCGAACGGATGCTCCTGGAGCCACGAGAGCCAGCGGTCCATGGCCGACCATCCACGTGACAACTAATAGACGTTATGCTCGCCCAAATCAGGCCAGTTCCTGTTCGCGTTCGAGTTCGCGGAGTTTCTCGATCCGCTTTTCGGTCGGCGGGTGGGTGGAGGCGATCTTACCAATAAAGCCCGACCGGATCGGGATGATGAAGAACGCGTTCATCTCGGCCTGTTCGCGGAGGTCGTCCTGCGGTACCTTGTCCATCCGGCCGCTGATCGACATCAGCGCGGAGGCCAGCGCCGAGGGGTTGCCGGTGATCGAGGCTGCCCCGCGGTCGGCGGAGTACTCGCGGTAGCGGCTGAGCGCCCGGATCAGGAAGAACGAGATCACCCAGACGACGAGCGAGGCGAGGATGGCGACGTACACCGGCGCTTGGTTCCGGCCGTTGCCACCGAAGAGCCAGCCCCACCGGACGACGATGAATGCGAGCGTCGACAGGAACGAGGCGATGGTCATCACCATCACGTCGCGGTTTTTGATGTGGGCGAGTTCGTGGGCGAGCACACCCTCAAGCTCCTCTTGATTGAGGGTTCCCGTCAGGCCGCTCGTCACGGCGACCGTCGCGTTCTGCTGGTTTCGTCCCGTGGCAAACGCGTTCGGTACCTGTGAGTCAGCGATGGCGACCTGCGGCTTGGGCAGGTCGGCCTGCTGGGAGAGCCGCTCGATCGTCCGGTGGAGTTCCGGAGCCTCGCTTTCGTCGACGGTTCGGGCACCCATGCTGTAGAGGGCCATCTTGTCGCTGAAGAAGTACTGGATGAAGGAGAACGCCCCCATTGCGATCACGATCCCGAGGAGGTTGGCGAACTGCGAGAGGATCCCTATAAAAACGATATATAGGGCGAACAGCAGGAACATCGTCAGTCCCATCCGGCCGCGCAGTCCCCAATCGGTCGACCATTTCATAGCAATACATAGCAGTTCAATCCGTTAAACGCTACCGGAGCCGACCGGGCTGTCTGTCGGCAGACCGCGTAGTCCGGAGCCTTTTGCGCCTCCGGACCGAACTGTTGTGTGAGGTGTTCTCATGCCATTCACCGATCGAACCGAGGGTGGCGAACAGCTAGCCGACCGACTGGTCGAGACGGGCGTCGACGTCGATCTCGTCTGTGCGATCCCCCGTGGCGGGCTGCCGGTCGGCCGAGCGGTCGCCGACCGCCTCGGCGTCCCCCTTGACGTCGTGGTCGCGACCAAACTCGGCGCGCCGTCGAACCCCGAACTCGCTATCGGAGCCGTGGCTGGCGATGGCAGCTACTGGCTCAACGACGACCTTGTCGGCCAACTGCGCGTCGACGACGCGTACATCCAGCAGGAACGCGAACGCGAGGCCGAGGTCGCCCGCAGGAAGGTCGCCGACTACCGCGGCGGCGAGCCCTTGCCCGATGTGGCAGGCAAACGCGTGGTGTTAGTCGACGACGGTATCGCGACCGGGGCAACGGCGATCGCCTGCCTGCGGCAACTGCAGGCCACTGACGCAGCGGAAGTGATCCTCGCGGTCCCGGTTGCGCCAGCCTCTGCGCGCGCTGATCTCCGCGACGAGGCCGACCGCGTGGTCGTCGCCGACGAGCCCCGGCCGTTCCAGGCGGTCGGCCGCCACTACCGGGAGTTCGGCCAGGTCACCGACGCCGAAGCCATCGATCTCCTCGAACAGTGAGTGTGGCAGACGCTCACAGCGCCGGTCGGTGTCGCGACGCTTAACCGGTCGACGGCCGTTCGACCCTTTATGAGCGAGTCACGCGAGTTCTGTCCCCGGTGTGGCGACCCGGTCGCCGAGCGGGCCGAGCCCCGCCCCGGCGAGCCCCGGGATTCAGATGCGGTGCTCTGCGACGGCTGCTACTTCGAGGATTTCGATCTCATCGACGCCCCCGACCGCGTGCAGGTCACGCTCTGTGGCCGGTGTGGCGCGGTCCACCGCGGCAACCGCTGGGTCGACCTCGGCGCGGTCGACTACACTGATGTCGCCGTCGACGCCGTCAGCGAGGCCCTGTCGGTTCACCTCAACGCCGAAGACGTCGAGTGGGGCGTCGAGCCAGAACAGGTCGACGAGACGACGATCCGGATGCACTGTTCGTTTTCGGGCGTCGTCCGTGGCACCCCGATTAGCGAGCAGCTAACTGTCCCGGTTCGGATCTCCAAGGCGGTCTGTGACCGGTGTGGGCGGATCGCCGGCGGCTACTTCGCGAGCATTCTCCAGATCCGCGCGGAGGATCGCCCCGTGCGGTCCGAGGAGGCCAGCGAGGCCATCGAGATAGTCGAAACGTATGTTGCCAACCGCGAAGCCGACGGGGACCGCGAGGCGTTTATTACCTCGGTCGACCGGAGCAACGAGGCCGGGCCGAACATCAAGCTCTCAACAAACAAACTCGGCCAGGCGCTCGCGGGCCGGATCACCGACCGGTTCGGGGGGAGTGTCCACGACTACCCGACGCTTGTCACCGAGGACGGCGACGGCAACGAAGTCTACCGGGTGACCTTCGTTGCCCGGCTCCCGAAGTACACTCCCGGCGACGTGATCGACCCGCAAGACGGTGACGGCCCCGTACTCGTCACGAGTGCCCACAACCGTCTCAAAGGCAAGCGGCTCCGCTCGGGGGAGCGCTACGAGGCCAGCCACGAGGATGGCACTACACCGGACGTCACGAAGGTCGGCCGCACCGACGACGCGGTCGACACCACGGTCGTTACCGTCGAGGACGAACACGCCGTGCAGGTTCTCGATCCCGAGACCTACGAAGCCAAAACAGTCCGTCGACCCGACTACTTCGAGCCCGACGACACCGTCCCCGTGCTCAAACACGGCACGACCGTCTATATTCTGCCCGAAGAGACTCTATAAGCGACCTTTTCGGTCCGTAATGGACAGCCATACTGTCGCCGACGCAAACTGGTTCGTGATTGCAGATGAGTATCGCGTGTGTACTTTTTAGGTAGGTGGCAACAGTCATAGACGGGAGTGTTCCGGACCACCGGTTTGTCGGTGGTCCGAGCCAGCTCCCGGTGTGGCTCCCGAGACGTGCCGACGCGGCTGCTGCGTCGTGGGGTGGGTCTGTAACAGGCTTTAGACGCAGCCCGCTCGGTGGTGTCGACCGCGCTATCGTCTCGTGCCCCTCAGGGGCCGAGTTCCTGATAGGTCGTCCGAAGCGTGACCGGTGTCACGGATGCAACCGACGCGGCCTCACTCTGTGTGAGGTTGGCGTCGTTTTCTTTCGCAGCCGTATACAGACAGGCTGCCGCAACGCCGCTGGGGTTCCGACCGTTGAGAATCCCCTCACGTTCGGTCCGGTCGGCTAGCTCGTGGGCACGGCGTTCGACTGTTGTCGACAGATCGAGCTGGTCGGCATACCGGAGGAGGTACTCCCGTGGATGGGTTGGTGCGACCGGCAGACCGAGCTCGCGGTTCAGGGCGTCGTAGGCGGCCTGAAACTCCTCGCGGCTGCTGTAGGAGGCGTCGGTGATCTCGTCGATCGTCCGCGAGAGCGACTCCATCCGGCAGACCGCATACAGACAGGCGGCGACGAAGCCTTCGATCGATCGGCCACGAAGCAGGTCTTCCTGCTGAGCCGAGCGGAACAGCCGACAGGCGTGATCCCGGACCTGTGTGGGCAACGCTTTGTTGCTGACGACGTGTTTGATCCGCGTGAAGGCGTGGACCTGATTTCTGGTTCGTTTGTCGCCCAGCCGGGCGCGGTTGTGCTGGCGGCGGAGTCGGACGAACTGCCGACGTTTGGCCGCACTCAGCTCGGCGGTGTGGCCGATTTCGGTCGACAGCCCGCGGTCGTGTCTGGCGTCGGTCAGCGGCGAGCCGGTCCGTTTGGGATTGGTCCGGTCGTCGGCGAACGACCGCCACTCGGGCCCACGGTCCAGCCGGTCGCTGTCGACGACGAGCCCGCAGTCTTCACACAGCTGTTCGTCGGCGTCGGTATAGATGGCACTGCCGCAGTCGGGGCAGCATGCAGTCGTGGAGGGCATCGCAGCGCATAGTTGTTATTCATTGACGGGTATAATGATTGTATAACTAACAAAAATTCGGGGTTGTCTGAATTTTTTATATTATCAGATGACAAAAGAGCCGGCAGTTCGCCGTTTTGACTTCTTCGGGGCGAGCCCAATGGGGCAGCCTCGGCCTGCTGTTACGCGTCGATTGCGGCGGCGATCTCGTCGAGTTCTGCCTCGGAGAGATCCGGCGAGTCCAGCGCGATCGCGTGGATCGGGCCGCTGTCGTCACCCTCGAACCGGGGGATCATATGGACGTGGACGTGAGGGACCTCTTGGCCTGCGGCCTCGCCGTTGTTGATACCGATGGTCGTCCCGTCGGCGTCGACCGCCTCCTCGATGGTGGGTGTGAGTTCGTGGACGGTCTCGAAGAGGTCCGCCGACAAGTCGGCAGGGAGATCCTGCAGGTGTTCGTAGGGTTCCTTGGGAACGACGAGTGTGTGGCCGCGCGCGAGCGGATGGGCGTCGAGGAACGCCAGCGTCGTCTCGGTCTCATGGATGATCCGAGCCGGGATCTCCTCGTCTCTGATCTTCTCGAAGATCGTTTTGGATGCCATACTCTCCCGTATAGTCGCACTAATAAAGAACGTTGGTGACTGACAGCTCACGGGAGCCAGCTATCGCTCGGATCGCGGTCGTCGACCACGCTACTCCGTCAGTGGAAGTGCGATACCGAAAACGAACACTGCGATCATACCGACGACGATGCCGCCGAACTCCATCGTGGTAAACAGCGTGTTCAGTGCGCCGGTGAGATCGCCGTACAGCAGGTGGCCCGCCTCCTCACCGAGAAAGCCCAGCACGACCAGCAGGCCGCCGAGCAGTACGCCGTTTTTAACCACTGCCGAGTAGTCGAGATCGCCGTATCGTCCAGCCATACCTCTCGCTGCGTAGCCGATGATAAAATGGGTTCCGTCTCCGATGGCCGGAGCCAAAGCTTCAGAAGCCGTGGTTGCCCCCCACCCAGTAACGCGGCAACTACCGTTCGAACTGATCTGGGAACCGGCTGAGATCCTCGCGTTCGGTCTCTGGTTCTGTCTGCTCGGCGGCGTGGCCTTCTACTTCCGACTGTACGCGATGGGGCTGACCGAACTGGTGCCGCGGCTCCGCCTCGCTGTTACTCGGCTAACCGAGTAGCAATCGCCGGGGCGACGCTCACGTTGCTGACCGCCCGTTCGAGGCTGTCGGTCCCGATGACGCGCTCGACCCCCGCGGCCGCAAGTTTGGTTTGTGCAGCCTCGGCCAACACCGGATGGACACACACCGCGTAGACGCGGCCCGCCCCGCGGCGGTTGAGTACCTCGATGGCCCCGCTCATCGTCCCGCCAGTGGCGATGATGTCGTCGACGACCACCACGTCGCGGCCGTCGACCGGCGCGTCGCTCGGCGTGAGTTCGATCTCGCCGGTCTCGTAATCACGCTCTTTTTCGAAGTAGTCGACGTCCCCCGCACCGTAGGCATCCCGCGTCGTCGTCGCCAGCTCGATGGCCCCTTCGTCGGGCGCAACGAACAGCGGGTCGTCGAGTTCGCCAAGCGGCTCGGCCAGCCGGGCGGCGGCGTCGATCGGCTCGGTCGGCACGGTGAAGAAGTCAGCGACAGCTGGCTCGTGTGGCTCGACAAGCAAGACGCGGTCGGTACCAGTACTGATCGCGCGGGCGGTCGCACGCACCGAGATCGGCTGGCCCTGTTTGAACGCCTTGTCCTGTCGGGCGTAGCCGAGATACGGGATGACGGTCGTGATATCGGTCGCCCCGGCCTCTCGGACCGCATCCTGCAGTTGGAGCAGTTCGATATGGGCGTCGTTGGTCGGCGTTGAGGCGACGATGATCGCCTCGCTGTCCTCGAACTCGGGGACCGCAGCGAGGGTTTCGCCGTCGGCGAATCGGTCGTAGGTCGGGACGGTGAGCGAGCCGACCCCCTCGTCGGCGAGTGCGGCCGCCAGCGCCTGGGATGTCGAGGCAGGGACGATCGTGGTCATACTCCCCCGTTTTCCGTCCCACCTAAACCCGGTTTCGGTGTGCGGCCGAGGTTACTTCTCGGACTGTCCCGGTCCAACAGCCAGCCCGCTGACCCCGGCTACGCCGAGTAGCTGGTGTCGCCAGCCGTCGCCTGCGTCGACTGCGAGCGTGCCGTTTTCGGTAACTGCGGCGACGATTCCACTGCCGTAGCCGACGTCGACCGCCGGCGAGTCGACCGGGAGTTCGTTGGCCGTCCACGCTCCGCCGACCGAGTCGTCGTCGCCAGTCCGCCGGAGCACCCCCGTTGATCCGATCGCGTGGGCGTGGCCGTGGCCATCGCTGGCAACTCGGTCGAAAGCTCCCGTCTCGACGCGCTGCCAGCCATTACCGAGAGCGAACAGCCCATCGCTGGTCGCCGCCAGCGGCGTGCCGTGGCCGGCGACATCCCGCACATCCGAGAGGCCGACGTGCTCCAACCCGCCGTCGGTGAGCTGGTAGACGCCATCGCTGGCCGCGAGCAGCTCGCCGTCGACGGCTCGAACGCCTCCGGTTTCGCCCAGCCGGTGCCAGTCGCCGCCCTCTCTCGACCATTCGAAGGCGACTCCCGCGGTGTCGGCTGCGACCGCCCCGCCCGGTCCCCAGCCGACGGCGACTGCCTGCTCGAACGGTGTGTCAAGGGGTGAGAACGCCCACGACTGGGCCGTCCGCGCGTCCCCGTCGGTATCGCGGTCGCTGTAGAGTACGTCGTTGTCGGTGCCAAGCAGGACACCGCGGTCATCGACTGCCACTGTCTGGACTCCCCCGCGGTGGGCGAGGCCGAACTCGCCGATCTGGTCGGCCGACACCGATACCTCGACGAGACCGGTTTCGCTGGTGACGAACAGTTCGGTCGTCTCGAACTTGCTGCCGAAAACCCGTTTTTCGGTGAGCGTCTGCATACAGGGACTCGGCGGCCCAACTGCAAAACCTCGCTGGTCATCGCGCACGAGATATCCGACGACTTAACCACCGTCGGGAGAAAACTACCGTACTGTGACTGAGGTACTGTTAATTATCGGGGTGGTCGTAGCGATTTTCGTCGGATACAACATCGGCGGGTCGACGACGGGGCCAGCCTTCGGTCCGGCAGTCGGTGCCGGATCGCTCTCGAAGACGCTCGCCGCGGGGCTAATGAGCATCTTCTTTTTTGTCGGCGCGTGGACGATCGGCCGCCGCGTCGTCGACACCCTCGGCACCGAACTGGTGACCGATCCGGGAATCTTCACCCTGCCCGCCAGCATCACGGTGCTGTTTTTCATCGGGCTCGCGCTGTTCGTCGGCAACGTCTTCGGTGTTCCCGCCTCGACTTCGATGACCGCGGTCGGCGCGATCGCTGGCCTCGGACTCGCCAGCGGGGCCCTCAACTGGGCCGTGATGGCCGAGATCGTCCGGTGGTGGCTCGTCGCCCCCGTGATCGGCTTCTGGATTTCAGCGGTAATCGGCCGCTACTTTTATGCCTCGCTCAACAAGCGAATCGCCCTCGCCCAAAGCGAAGGGGAGCTTCTGACTGTCGACCGATCGGGGCTCATCCCGGCGATCAGCCTCGGACCGAACACGACCACTCGGGAGCTGTTCGGCACCGGCGTCGTCATCGGAATCGGCTGTGTCATGGCCTTCAGCTCCGGGACGAGCAACGTCGCCAACGCGATCGCACCGCTTGTCGGTAGCGGCTCCTTGGAGATGAACACCGGAATCGTCATCGCCTGTATTGCGGTCGGAATCGGCGCGTTCACCATCGCCCGCCGCACGCTCGATACTCTCGGCAGCGATATTACCCAACTGCCGCTGACCGCCGCCATCGTCGTCGCCACCGTCAGCGCGATCCTCGTCGTCAGCCTCTCGGCGATCGGTATCCCGGCGAGTTTCGTCGTTATCGCCACGATGTCGATTATCGGCCTCGGCTGGGGACGTGCCACCCGAACGATGCGGGCCTCCCGTGAGTCGATCTCCGAGAAAGCCGGCGACACGCGGATGTCGGTCGGTTCGCTGGCGGCCGACGAGGAGGGCGAACCCCTCCCGCCGATCGGCGAGGAGGAACCCGACGAGATGCCGACCGCGTCGGACTTGTTCAACCCCTCGACGACCGCTCGTGTGATACTCATGCAGAACGTCGTTCCGCTCATATCGACTGTCGGTGCCTACCTCGTCTTCCGGTTCCTTCCCGTGTTCGGGTTCTGATCGTCTGTAAGAATCAAATAAAATATGCGTTTGGTTGGCGGGCAGTGGCTACTCCGCCGCTCGCTACAGCGTGGTCGTGTCGTCGGTGACCGTCTCGTTAGCGGTCGAGTCGTCGACGATGAGTTCGGTGCCACAGATGTGGAGCAGACTGATCGCCGCCTGCTGGCCGCCTGGATTCTCGAGTTCGGATTCGTAGACGCCACCGCTCGGCTCGGCGTCGACGTGGGTATCCATCCCACCGAACGACAAGATCTGGCCGACGGTGTAGTCCGCCGACTCGTAGTAGACGGTAATCGGTTCACACTTCTCGTCGGGTTTGCTGTCGAAGCCCGCGATCGTCACAAGGCCCATCTCGCCTTCCGTCTGTTCGAAATAGCAGTCGACGATGTTGCCCTCGTCGCAATCCAGTAGTCAGCATCTACCCGCACCGCTCCTGCAATCGAATTCAAAGCCCCGTCGGCCGTGAGATACCGCGCTACTCCTCCCCGCAGTCACAGAGCTACGCCAGCGGCGTCCGCTCGACGACCGTCCCGTCGACGGTCGGATACTGCTCGACGATCTCGCCCTCGCTTAGGTCGCCCTCCTCGACCATCTCTTCGAGGAGCCACCACGCGAGTTCCACGTGGTCGGGTTTGACGGTGTAGAACTCCTCCGGCACACCGAGTTCTTCGAGGCGGGCCTCCGACTCCCAGGCCTTGCCGTAGACTAAGGTCCCGTCGTCGGTGATCTCGTCGAACTCCCGGCGGATGACTTTGGCCATCCGCTTGAGGCGATTGCGGTGCTGGGCGGCGTCCTTGAACACGCTGGTACAGAAGTAGACGCGCTCGTGGTCGCCCATCTCCTCGAGAATGGCCTCTTTCGAGCCGTCGACCGCCGACATGTGGCCCTCCTGTAGTTCGTACCCCTCCTCTTTCATCCGACGGAAGTTGCCGTCGCTCATCTCGAATTCGTTGATGTTGCAGAACTCCGCCGCGCCCTCGTCGAGGAATTCGAGGAACTCCGCTTCGGCGCGAATACCGGGAATCTCGAAGGCGGGTGTCAACCCCTCTTCGCGGGCAATATAGAGGATCTCCTCCCATTCGGTGCCGTGCATATCGCCCCACAGCTCGTAGGGTGGGTGGAACCGGATCTCGTCGAGCCCGGCCTCGGAGAGTCGACGCATGTTCTCGCGGCCACCCGTAATGCCGGTATACAGGTGGGTGTGGTGGTCCTCGCCGAACTCGTCTTTTAAGAGGCTGAGGTAGCGACAGGTCTTTTCCATCGCCTCCTGCGGCTCGCCGCCGGTGATCGAGGTCCCCAGCGCGTCCATCCGATGGGCCTCCTCGATGATGTCTTCGTCGTTCTCGACGTTCCGCTCGTTGGCGTAGACGTCGGTGACGTTCTTCCGGTTTTCTCCCAGCGGGCAGTAGAAACAGTCCCGCTGGTCACAGTAGCCGTAGACGAAAAGCACCATCTTCCCGCCTTTGGCGCACTGTTCGCAGCCTTTGGAGATCATCAGTTAACCATGATACCGC
>Ga0102936_1000648_pt1 | contig 13944 bp, 15 predicted proteins | sample SalPon2_A_H2O_MG_FD_78502 | JGI IMG/M metagenome (GOLD analysis project Ga0102936, IMG submission 78502) | Salt pond water microbial communities from South San Francisco under conditions of wetland restoration - Salt Pond MetaG R2_A_H2O_MG | ecosystem: Environmental > Aquatic > Non-marine Saline...
AGGGACTTCGACCACCGTCTGCCGCAAGGCGACCGGTCTCGTCTTCCCCTGGCCCCATTTCGTATCGCGACATACGATTCATGTGGTCGGGGGACCCCGGCGCACGGACAACACGGATTTATCCACGTCGGTCACGGTACGTAGGCTATGAGCGACCTCTCGCTGGACGCCACGCAGCTGGACCGCTACTCCCGGCACATCATCATGGACGAGGTGGGGCCGGACGGGCAGAAGCGCCTGCTGGATTCGAGCGCGCTCGTCGTCGGTGCCGGCGGCCTCGGCGCGCCCGTCATCCAGTATCTCGCGGCCGCGGGCGTGGGAACCCTCGGCGTCGTCGACGACGATGCCGTCGAGCGCTCGAACCTGCAACGACAGGTGATCCACGGCGACGACGACGTCGGTCGGCCGAAAGTAGACAGCGCGAAGGACTTCGTCGCCTCGCTCAACCCCGACGTGGACGTGATGACCCACGAGACGCGACTCGACCGGGCGAACGCCGACATCCTCACCGACTACGACATCGTCGTCGACGCCTCCGACAACTTCCCGACGCGCTATCTCGTCAACGACGTCTGTCGGCTCGAAGGGATTCCCGTCTCCCACGGCGCCATCTACAAGTTCGAGGGACAGGTGACGACGCTCCATCCCGACGGCCCCTGTTACCGGTGTCTGTTCCGCGAGGCGCCCGAACCCGGCACCGTCCCCGACTGCGCGACGACGGGCGTCCTCGGCGTCCTCCCCGGCACCGTCGGCTGTATCCAGGCCACCGAGGCGGTGAAAGTCCTCCTCGACGCCGGCGACCCCCTGATCGGCCGCCTACTCTTCTACGACGCGATGGACATGAGCTTCGAGACGGTGCCCTACGCCGAGGACCCCGACTGCCCCGTCTGTGGCGACGACCCCATCGACTCCATCGACGACATCGAGTACGTCGACGGGTGTGCCATCGGCGCGGACTAAACGCCGCCATCACGGTGGACTCCCGCTGCGGTCGGCTCACGGCCGAACGAAATCCTTTAGCGCCCGCGCGGAGGAGTTCGAAACGTGGGACCGTGGGTTAGCCTGGTATACTTCGGGCCTTGGGTGCCCGTGACCCCGGTTCGAATCCGGGCGGTCCCATAGCGTTTATAAGTAAAGCGGCTGTTCTTGCCGCTACTTTTCACCCGGTCAGTCGGGGGTGGTCGGCGTGACTTCGCCGTGTCACGGGCGATTCGGGCGAGATTTTGCACACGCTCGCTCTTCAGTCGGGCATCGGCCCCCGAATCTCCAGGTCGTACGCCGCGGCGGCGGTGACCAGGGACTCCACGTTCGGCTCCGCCGGCGGCGGAAGTGCCCGCGTCTCGACTTCGTCCCCCCTCCACGAAGAAGTCTTCCAGACCAGCGGGCGTCACGAACGGTGCGGCCGGGCGTGGTCGCTCGTCGAGCCCACATAGCGTTACTCGCGGAGCGTTCCATGCAATCGCCGGCTCGCGCCTCGCCCGAGTGGTCCACGCGGAGGACAAGTGCTTTCTTTCCCTGCCGCGAGGGTGGGTCATGCGCCTCCGCTCGTTGCTCGAACGGATTCCGTGGTGGGGGTACGGCGCCGTCGGTATCCTGTATCTCGTCCTCCTCGCCGTCCGGCTGTTCGAGGGGTCGTCGCTCTCCACACCCGGACTGATCGTTCGGCTCTTGCTCGGCTGGTGGCTCGTCCTCGTGGGCTACCTGAAATACTACGGGTACGTCTGATCGAAAACGATTATGTGGCCGTCCGCCGAGTCGGGAATCGATGCCCTCCAGTCGATTGCCCGCCCTCCTCGTGAGCGTCGTCGCCGCGTGTTCGCTCGCCGGCGTCGCCGCCGCACAGCCGGAGATGGGGTCCGAATTCGGCCTCGCCGCGCGTACCGCCCTCCGATTCGTCGTCGTCCTCGCCATCAACCTCGTCCTCGGCGGGGCGTTGCTCCTCCTCGCGCCGGCGTACGCCCGGCGGATGGTGGCCGCCATCCGCGACGACACCGGCGGTGCCTTCCTCTGGGGCCTGCTCGTCGGCATCGCCGTCCCCATCGCCCTCGTGCTGATCGCCATCACGATCATCGGCCTGGTGGTCACGATTCCCGGCCTGATCGTGTTGTTTTTCGTCGGCTTGATCGGCAACGCGGTCACTATCTGCTGGATCGGCGGGCGCCTGACCGGGCGCGACGACCCCGACGGGGTCGCCGTCGGCGCCGGCGCCGTGGTGCTCGCCGTGGTGGGTGCCGTCCCCATTCTCGGGAACCTCGTGACCACGCTGCTCGGCTTCTTCGGCCTCGGCGTCGTCGGGCGTGACCTCTACACCTCCTACCGGGACTAGGGCGTTTTTGTCCTCCGCCCACGACCGGGGCGTATGCGATCACGGACGGTCACCGGCGGCGGTGGGGTCGAGATTCACGTCGAGGAGCATGGGCCACGGGACGCCCACCCGATCCTCCTGATTCACGGCTTCTCGCAGTCCCGCCTCGCGTGGACGCCGCAGTTCGAATCGACGCTCGCCGACGACTACCGCCTCGTCGCGATGGACTGCCGGGGCCACGGCGCGTCGGGGACACCCGCCGACCCGGACGCCTACCGCGATTCGACCCTCTGGGCGGACGACGTGCGTTCGGTCGTCGAGGGGTTGGACGCCCCCACCCTCGTCGGCTGGTCGTACGGCGGCCTCGTCGTCTCGGATTACCTCGCTACCCACGGCGACGACGCGGTTTCGGGGGTCGTCCTCGTCGACGGTATCACCGAGAAGGGAACCGGCGACGCCGACCGGTTCGCGGGCGAGCGGTTCGTCGCCCTCGACCCGGGCTTCCGGTCGACCGACGCCGCGGAGAGCGTCGCGGCCCTCGAGTCGTTCGTCGACCTCTGTGTCGCGTGTGCCCTCGACGACGCGGATCGGTATCGGATGCTCGGCTACAACGTCGCCGTCCCGCCGTTCGTCCGCGCGGCGATGCAGGACCGGCGCGTCTCCCACGAGACGGCCTTGGCCGACATCGAGACGCCGGTCCTGTTGCTCCACGGCGCGGCCGATCCGGTGGTCCGACCGGCCGCGGCGCGAAAGCACGCCGACCTGTTCCCGAACGCGACGCTCGAACTGTACGAGGGCGTCGGCCACTCGCCCTTTTTCGAGGCGCCGGAGCGGTTCGAGGCGGACCTGCGCGCGTTCGTCGGGTAGTTATCCCGTCGCCCGCAGTCCGGGGTGGCCATCGACGACGGCGGCGCCCAGGGCCGGCACGTCGGCGGGGTAGAACGCCTCGAACGCGGCGACGAACTCGCGGGCACGCTCGCGCGGCGGCCCCCGCGGTACGGCTTCGAGGACCGACTCGCCGTCCGCGAGCAGGCGGAGTCGTGGGTCGGGGTCGGTCGGTGGCGTCGCCTCGACGCGCAGGTCACCGTCCGTCCGGTCGAAGACGGCACCGGCCGCCGACGGGGTGTGAGTCCACGCCGGAGGCAGATCGACGCCTGCACTCAGGTCGGCCAGAAACGTCGCGAACACCGCCTCACAGCCCCGGCAGAGCGGGTACGTCCCCCGCGAGACGACGCGGTCGTCGACGATGCTCGCGAGGTCGATCCGTCCAGTCTCGCCGGCGGACCGATCACAGAAACTACACGCCTCGGCGTCCGGGTTCCGTGGCTGCCAGTGTCGGGTCAGGTCGACCACCTCCGGCCGACAGCCGTCACAGACGAACGCCGTGTCCGGCAGCGCCACGTCCGGATCGCCCCGCTGGCGCACCCGAATCCGGCCGTGGCGACGGTCGGGCGACCGCCGAAAGTGGCTCCCGCAGGCGTGACAGCGTCTGATGGGACGCATACCCACGAATCGCACCCTGACGAGCATAACGGTTTCCCGGCCCGTCTGACGGGAAGCGTGAAGTAGGCGCGTGGAGTCGGGCGAGACGATGACCGAATCCACCTTCACGCCCGAGGCGGCCATCGCCCACCTCCGGGCACGGGGTGTCGTCCCGCCCGACGCCGACGCGACCGCCCGATCGCTCGGCGGCGGCGTCTCGAACCACGTCCACCAGGTCACTTGGGACGACGACTGCCTCGTCGTGAAGCGCCCGCTCCCGAACCTCGCCGTCGCGGACGACTGGCCGGCCGACGTGGACCGCGTCCACAACGAGGCGGCGGCCATCCGCGCCTACGACGCCGTCCTCGACGACGCGGGCGTCGCGGCGCGCGTCCCCCGCGTCGTCAGCGAGACTGACGATCCGGACCACGTCGTCGCCATCGAGTGCGCACCCGACGGGGCGGGGATGTGGAAGGCCGAACTGCTCGACGGCCGCGTCGACGCCGGCGTCGCCGCCGCCGTTGGCGAGGTGCTCGGCGTCGTCCACGATGCCACGGCGACCGACGACGCGGTCCGGGAGCGCTTCGCCAGCAAGCGCCCCTTCGATCAGTTGCGCGTCGATCCCTACCACCGAACGACCGCGGAGCGCAACCCGGACGTGGCCGACGCCATCCACGACGAAATTCGGCGTCTGCTGAACACCTCGCGGACGCTCGTCCACGGCGACTACAGTCCGAAGAACGTCCTCGTCGACCGGACGGGGGAGACTGTCCCGTGGATTCTCGACTTCGAGGTGGCTCACTGGGGCGACCCGGCCTTCGACACCGCGTTCATGCTCAATCACCTGTACATCAAGTCCATCCACAACCACGCACAGCACGACGACTACGCGGCCGCCGCCGACCGGTTCTGGACGGCGTACGACGCCGCCGTCGACTGGAACATCGAGCGGGAGACGGTGGCCGAACTCGCCGTCCTGATGCTCGCACGCGTCGACGGCAAATCGCCCGTCGAGTACGTCGACAGGGCGGTAGCGGACGCCCTCCGCCGCGTCGCCAAGCGCACTCTCCGTGGCGACGCCGAGACCCTGTCCGCGTTCGCGGGGCTCGCCCGCGAGGAGGCTGCGGCGCTATGAGGGTCACGAGCGTCGACGCCTGGGAAGTCCTCGACTCGCGGGGCGACCCCACGGTCCGGGTTCGCGTGGACGCGGGCGACGCGAGCGGCACGTTCACCGTCCCCGCCGGCGCCAGTACGGGCGCCCACGAGGCGGTCGAACGCCGCGACGGCGGCGACCGCTACGGCGGCCGGGGCGTGCGCGACGCCTGTGCGGCCGTCCGAAACGACCTCGCCCCCGCCGTCGAGGAGCGGGTGGTGACCGATCAGGAAGGGATCGACGCGGCCCTTGTCGACTGCGACGGCACCGACGACCTCTCGACGCTCGGCGCCAACGCCGTCCTCGGCGTCTCGGGCGCCGTCGCGTGCGCCGCGGCCGACGCGACCGACCGCCCGCTCTACGAGGTGCTCGCGCCCGATTCGGGGCCGGGCGACGTGCCGACGCCCATGATCAACGTCCTGAGCGGCGGCCTCCACGCCGCGGCCGACCTGCCGATACAGGACTTCCTCGCCGTGCCCGTCGGCGCCGAGACGTACCCCGACGCCCTCGAAATCGTGTGGGAGGTGCGGGGGGCGGCCGGCGCACGCATCAGCGCGGAACGACGTTCCGGAGGCGACCATCCGCCCGCCGTCGCCGACGAGGGTGGCTTCGTCCCGCCCGTCGCCGACGCGGGTGCGGCCTTCGAGTTGCTGGTCGACGCCATCCGCGATGCAGGCTACGACCCCGGCGACGAGGTAGCTATCGCCGTCGACGTGGCGGCGACCCATTTCTACGACGCCGACGCCGACGGGTATGCGCTCGCCGGCGAGACGCTCGACCGGGGAGCGATGATCGACCGCGTCGTCGGGTGGATCGACGACTACCCCGTCCGCTCGGTCGAGGACCCCCTCGCGGAGGACGACTGGGCGGGCTGGGAACGGCTGGCCGACCGCGTCGGCGACCGGGTCCAGTTGCTCGGTGACGACTTGCTGGCGACGAACGCGGGGCGGCTGGACCGAGCCGTCGCGTCGGGCGCCGCCAACGCCGCCCTCATCAAGCCGAATCAGGCGGGGACGATTACGCGCACGCGGCGCGTCCTCGAGGCGGCTCAGGACGCGGGCTGGGCGCCCGTCGTCTCCGCGCGCTCCGGCGAGACCTGCGATTCGACCATCGCGGACCTCGCCGTCGGCCTCGACGCCGGGCAGATCAAGATCGGCTCGCTCGCCAGATCGGAACGCCTCGCGAAGTACAACCGGCTGCTCGGCATCGACCGCACGTCCGACGGCGGGTTCGCCGGCACCGCGGCGCTGGCGCCGCTGGACTGATACGGATCGTCGGCGACGCCCCGACCGCCGACCGCGACGGCTTCCGGGGACGCCACGGCTCGACGCCCCCCAGGGGGCCGCGTCGGCGTCCGCGGACGCGACCGAGACACCCCACCGTCGAGCCGCGGCGCCCGTGCCGTCCGCCGCGGGCGCCGTACGCAGTCCGACGACCCGGTGGTAATTGAGTACTTTGACGTTACTTACGTTACTCACGTTACGATCGATACGTAGATGTGGCCGCCGCGTAATCGGCGGCTATGAACGTCGCCGAGCGCGTCCACGTGATGCCGCTGGGGTTCGAACACGACCGGATCGTCGAACCGGCGGTCGAGTACCGCGCGGATCGGGTGATCCTCCTGGACTGGATCGCGGACGACATCGACCGCCCGGCGTACCACGACGACGTGTTCGCCGACCTGGCCGCCGCGGGCATCGACACGGAGCGGCGGGACTGCCGGCTGTTCGACCTCTACGACTCCATCGGGGTCATCGCCGACATCGTGACCGCGGAGGCGACGCCCGACGACGACACCGACGTCGCCAACGAGGTGTACGTGAACCTCGCGACGGGGAGCAAGATCACCGCTATCGGCGGGATGATCGCCTGCATGGTGACGGGCGACGCTAGGCCCTACTACGTCCGAGCCGAGCGCTACGCGTCGGGGACGGAGCCGGTCGGCTACGGGATGGAACTCGCCATCGACCTGCCGACGTATCCGATGGACCACCCGGACTACCAGCAGGTCGCCGTTCTCGACCGGGTGGTCGAGGCCGGACCGGAGTCGAAAAAAGGCTGATCCGCTTCGGTGCCGACCACGACCTCCCCTTCATCCGCGACTGCGACCGCCCGTTCGACGCCGCGGGCAAGCCGACCAAGCAGTCCTACGCGCGACTCCGCCGACACGTCGTCGATCCGCTCGCCGACCGCGGGTTCGTCGCCGTCGAGTCCGTCGGCACGACGCGTCAGGTCCGGGCGACCGAGGCCGGCCGGAACGCCCGGAGGGCGTTCGGATTCGTGCTCGGCGGCTAGAGGTCGTCGAGCAACGCGTCGAATCGGTCGTCGTCGTCCAGCGCGTTGACCAGCGTCGACGTGTCGAGTCCGGGTTCGTATTCGGGGCGTCCCTTTCCGACGGGGGAGTCGCTCCCGTCCGTCGCCATCCGCACCAGATCTTCGGCTTCGAGTTCGTTGAGCGCGCGCGTGGTCGCCGCTTCGGAGACGGACCCCACCACGTCGGCGTCGACGGCGTCGACGTGTCGGGAGCAGGCACGGGCGATTTCACCCGCGTGCGCGGGGGTGTTTCCGTCCGCCGCGAGTCGGGCGATGCTGATCAGCGTGAGTCGTTGCGTGAGCGTCGTCGAGTCGAGGTCGGCCATACGTGCCGTACGAAGCCCGATCCTCAAAATCGTACCCCATTATCCCCGACGGTGGGCGTCGCCCACGAGACGACGAGCCGGACCCCGTCTCGGTAGTCGGGATCGATCGTCGCGTGCCAGCCGTGGACCCGCGCGAGCGTCCGGACCATCGGGAGCGCCGTCCCGCTCGTCGTGTTCGCCACCGCGTCGCCGTAGTCGAAGTAGCGCTCGGGATCGCCCATTATCGGGTCGCCGTCGCCCGTGATCGTGACGCCGCCGTCCCGGCGTTCGACGACCACCCGTGACGCCCCGTTGTCGAGGACGAACTCGAACGCGCGCTCGAACAGGAGTTCGAACCGGGCGCCGTCGGCCTCGACCGTCCCGTCGCCGTCGACGGTGAGGGTGGCGCCGAGTTCGTCGGCGTCGGACGCGGCCCAGGCCGCTCGCACCGTCTCCTGGACCCCCACGGGCTCGGGGTCGGTCATCGTCCGCCCGTACTGCGCCAGCGTCGCGAAGTCGTTCATCAGGCTCGTGGTCCGGTCGGTCGTCTCGGTCGCCGTCCGGAGGGCGTCGCGGGCGCCGCCCACGTTCCCGTCCTCCAACTGCGCCATCGCCCACCGGACGTTGCCCCGGACGACCGTCACGGCGTTGCGGAGTTCGTGGCGCATCCCCCCGGAGAGGTCCTCGAGTTGCCGGTTGTGCCGTTCGAGTTCCCGGCGCTGGCGCTCGATCCGCGTCACGTCGGAGAAGACGACGATGCGCCCGAGCGAGCCCTGTCCGACGTCGAACGTGTTCTCGCTCACCACGTAGTGACGGCGTTCGCCCCCGCCGCCAGCGGAGCGTGGCTCCTCGTCGTCGACGTCGAGGCTGACCACGTCGCCGTCGGCGTCGAGCGCCGCGGCGAGCGCCGGCACCGCCTCGACCGGGTCGCCGACCGCACCGTCGAGGGCGGGAAAGAGGCGCCGCGCCGCGTGGTTGTACTCGCGAATCCGCCGGTCGTCGTCGAAAAACACCGTCGGTCCCTGGACGCCATCGGTGAGTTGGACGGCGAAGAAGCGATCCTCGTAGACGAAGAGGACGCCGAGGGTAAAGGCCGCCACGCCGAGGGGGGCGTGGATCATATCGAGCAGGAGTGGCGTCGCGTAGCCGACGATGTCGAGGATGACCGGGAGGCCGGCGAGGCCCACCAGGCCCGCGAGGGGTGTCGCGTCGTACTCCGAGTCGGTGAACGCCTCGAAGAGCGCGAACATCCCGATGCCGGCGAGCAAGTAGGAGATGCCGGTGACGATCCAGTGGAACAGCCCCTGCCGGATCGCCAGATGTGGGAACGGTGTGGTGACGACGGCGGTGGTGAAGTAGAGATTGTGAAACGGGTTGGTGACCTTCACCGCGACGACGGCGAGATAGAGGACGACCGCGGCGCGTCGGTAGGCGGGCCGCCGATGGTACGTCCGCCCGGTGTACGCGGAGCAGAAGTAGAGCCAGGCGAAGACGGTGCTGAACCCGAGTATCAACCCGCCGAGATACACCGCCGTCTTCAACTCGATCGGGGGGACGACCAGAAGGACGGCGTGGCTGATGGCCCAGCCTCCGCTCGTCGCGAGGAGCGCGATCAATCCGTTACGGGTGTCGTCGTCCTCGATCCGTCGAGCGTAGACGGCGCCAACGGTGCAGACGGTGCCCGCAATCGCGAACAGAAGCCCGTACGCGATTGTGGGGGACACTCCAACTACCGGCACGTTCCCCCGTGTAGCCGGCGGGCGCTAACCAATGCTTCGGTTCGTAGTTTAGCGGTTATCGCGCCATTCGGCGGCGGTGTGTCATGCGGCGATCCATCACGGAAGCCTTATCCCTCGTGGGGGACTCTGTTGAATCGCAATGGCAACTGGTACGGTTGATTTCTTCAACGACACTGGCGGTTACGGCTTTATCGAGACTGAGGACGCGGACGACGACGTGTTCTTCCACATGGAAGACGTGGGCGGCCCGGACCTCGAAGAAGGACAGGAACTCGAATTCGAAATCGAGGACTCCCCCAAGGGTCCGCGCGCGACGAACGTCGTTCGCCTCTAAGGCGTCGAACGTTTCTCGCTCGTAATTCGATTTTTACCGGACGCAACGCTCACCAGCGACAGCGCCGCGTCGATTCTCACCGCTGAGAACGGAGCCCACACGTTGAAACCCTGCGACCCCGGACGGGTGGACACCGTTCATGGGATCGTTCGCCGTTCGTCTCGTCCTCTCGGCGCTGCTCGTCGCGACCGTAGTACCGACGGGTACCGCCGCGGCGTCGCCCTCGGTCACCTTGACGGTCGGGGGGACGACGGTGGCCGACGGCGAGTCGACGCTGGTCGAAACCGATCCCGACGTTCGCGTGCGCGCCGACGCCGACGAACCCATTCGGGTGGTCGCCGTCCGTCTCGATGGGACGACCGTCCACCGGGCCACGCCCAACGCCACGTCGTTCGACACCTCGCTCGACCTCGACGTGCCGAGCGGCGACCACACCCTCACGGTCGTCGTCAAGGCCGGGGCAGTCACGACCCACGAGGTGACGGTGACGAAAGACGCCGAGCGGCCGTACGTCCGCTACACGGCGCCGTTCGAGACCGACCAGTACGCGCCGCCGCCGGAGACGGCGACGGTGAATCGCTCCCGGATCGTCCTCCGGGGTAACTTCACCGACGTGACCGGGGTCACGCATCTCCGCATCAGCCGCAGGACGACGTACGACGTCGGGGGCATGACCCGGAACGACACGGAGATTTACACCCAGGGGGAACTCAATGGCTCGTTCGCCCAGCCCATCTTCCTCGGCCTCGGGCGGAACACGATCACGGCCCGGTACTACGACGGGCTGGGACACCAGCGAGTGCACAACTTCTCGGTCGTCGTCGAGGACACCGCGCCCCCGACGCTGTCGAACCTCTCGGCGGTCCGGCAGTCGCCCACGTCGCTCCGAGTCGCCGGCGTCGCGACCGACAACGGACAACTCCGGAACGTCTCGATCCATCCTCGAAATCGGTCCCGCACGGGGAACCGCTCCAGCGCGGAGATTCTGATCGCCCCGTGGAGCGAGAAGCCGGACCGCGACCGTCTGCGACACCGGTTCGCCCGAAATCTCTCGCTGTACACCGGCGTGACGGCCGTCGTCGTCTCGGCGCGCGACACCGCCGGCAACACGGTCGAACGGGTGGTGACCGTCCGGCGGACGGTCGCGCCCGACCTCCGTCTCGACCCCACGGGAACGCGCTTTGCGACCGAGGGGACGGTCGTCGTCCGCGGGCGCGCGACCGACGGCGAAATCGTCTCGGCGAGCGTCGAGACGGTCGATCCCGACACCGGCGAGGTGGTCGACATCGTTACCGTCCACGACGGCGGGACGGTGACTGACCTCTCCTTCGAGCGCCGCCTCGACGCGCCCGACGGCCGTCACGCGACGGTTCGCCTGCGCGTCGTCGACAGTGCGGGGACCGAACACGTCCGTGCGGTCGACCGACAACTGACGGTCGAGACGGCGACGGCCACGCCGACGCCCGCCCCGACGGCGACGGCCACGCCGGCACCCACGGCCACGCCGACGCCCGCGCCGACACCCGCCCCGACGCCGGCCCCGGAGTCGGGGGGGCTGACCATCCCCCTGATCGGTGTCACGGTGCCGATTCCGTCGGTTCTCGGCACTTCGATCCCGGTGCCAGTACCTTTCGTCGGCCCGTTCGACGTGCCGGTCGTTCCGGTCGCGGGACTCGTCGTCGTCGGCCTCGGAGCCGTCGCTCGGGCGCGCTGACGCCGACTGCCGCAGGGATTAATTGTCGCGATTCTGTACGTTCGACGAGGTGATGACATCTACCGCTCGCCCCGTCAGCACGCTCCACCTGACCGACGCGGCCACGGCAATCGACGCCGACCAGTGTGTCCGCGCCGTGCCGTCGCCGGCCGGGTCGGCGCCGCTCGTCGTCGCCTTCGAGGCGTCGCCCGCCCGGTGGCTGGACGCGTGGCGGACCGCCGTCGACGACCCCTCGCGAGCGACGTTTCTCGTCGACGACGCCGCGGCGTGGCTCGCCGGCCACCCGAAAGATCGGATCGAGTCGATGGCCGCCCCCGACACCGCCGTCCGGACCACTGTCGTCGACTCGCCCGGCAACCTCACCGACCTCGGCGTCGCCCTGCTCGACTCGCTGGAGGCACACGACGCGGCCGACGCGCGGACGACCCTCTGTTGCCAATCGCTGACGGTCCTGTTGCAGTATTCGACGACCGAAGAGGTGTTTCAGTTCCTCCACACCCTCGACGGCCATCTCGACCGCTTCGACGCGACGGGGCATTTCCATCTCCACGCGGACGCCCACGACGCGGAGACCGTCGCCACGTTGCGGCCGCTGTTCGATCGGGTGCACGACGGCGACTGATCGGCGCGGCCGCCGCGACGCCGCCCACCGCTCCGGTCGACAGGATTATTTTGTCGGCTTCTCTGCCTGTGCTATGGTATCGGATACCTCGCTCGACGGAACGGTTTCCTTGGTCACTGGAGCGGGCGGCGCCATCGGCGGCGGCATCGCAAAACACCTCGCCGCCGCGGGGAGCGACGTCGTACTGGCGGTCCACAACGACGAGGACGTCGCCGACGACATCAGGGCCCTCGGCAGCCGGGCGCACACGGTCGAAGTCGACGTCAGCGACGCCGAGAGCGTCGACGCGCTGATCGAGGAGACGGTCGCGGAGTTCGGTCGACTCGACGTGGTCGTGAACAACGCCGGCACCCTCACCGTCGGCTCCGTCATGGACCTCGACGAGAGCGACTGGGACCGCGTCATGGACGTGAACGCGAAGGGGACCTTTCTCGTCTCCCAGGCGGCCATTCCACACCTCCGGGAGACGGCGGGGACGATCATCAACGTCTCCTCCATCTCGGGGATGATCGCCGCGCCGGAGCACAGTCACTACGGCGCGTCGAAACACGCGGTCAACGGGCTCACGAAGTCGCTAGCGATCGAACTCGCACCCGACGACATCACGGTCAACGCGCTCTGTCCCGGTATCGTACCCTCGAAGATGTGGACCGAGGTGCTGGCACCGCACAAAGAGGAGTCGTACGAGGAAACCGTCGAGCGGCTGATCCCGCTCGGGCGGGACCAGAGTCCCGAGGACATGGGCGAGGCGGCCGTCTATCTGGCGACGAGCGACAACGTCACCGGCGAGGAACTCACCGTCGACGGCGGCATCGTGCGGGATATCGTGTAGATCCTCGGGCGGCGCTGGCGACCGGCCGCCGTCGCTCACCCAAGACCTACAGCGGCGTTTGGAACTGTTTGCACAGCCGATCGCACGCAGTCTTGGGATCGGCTGTACAATAACTTACAAACGCCACTACAGCGCCACGTAGCCGAAGTACCCCCCCGCGGCGACGAGGCCGACGCCGAGGGCCTGCACGAGTCGGCGCCAGCGGTCGGGGACGGCGTCGGTGCCGTACTCGCCGTCGCGGCCGGTGGGTCGGCGGCCGGCGGTCTGGACGCGAACGACGGCGCCGGGGGCGACGAGGCAGACGGCACCGAGCAGGAGGCCGAGGATGGCGGCGAGGAGCGTCCGGGCGTCGGTCATCGACTCCGGAGGCGTTCGATCCGTTTCTCGACCGGCGGGTGCGTCGACAGGAGGCTGGCGAGCCCGCCGCGGTCGTCGAAGATACAGAGCGCGGCGGCCTGCGAGTCGACTTGGCTCTCCCGGCCCTGAGCGCCCCGGCTGATCTTCTCCAGCGCGCGGGCGAGGGGTTCGCCGCTTCCGAGTTCGTCGGCAGCGTCGCTGTCGGCGACGTACTCGCGGTACCGCGAGATGGCGAAGACGAACAGCATCACCAGCATCTGGGTGAGTTGGCCGACGACGATGGCGAGAAAGAAGTCGGCGATATCGTTGTCGCCGGTGAGGAGGACGGCCCACTGGGCGACGATGGCGACGATGGAGGCGACGCCCTGTCCGAGCACCATCATCACCACGTCGCGGTTGCGGATGTGGGCGAGTTCGTGGGCCAGAACGCCCTCCACCTCGTCGGTGTCGAGCGTCCGCAGGAGTTCCTCGCTGACGACGACGGTCCCCGCGCCCTTGCGCCCGATGGCGAAGGCGTTGGGGACGCCCATGCTCGCGATCATGAGGCGGGGTTTGTCGATGCCCATGTCGCGCGAGAGCGACTCGACCCGGTGATGCAGGTCGGGCGCACGCTCCTCCGGAAGGTCCTCGGCGCCGACGCTCCGGAGCGCCATCCACTTCCCGAGTTTGTACTGGACGCCGACGAAGAGGACGCTCCCGGCCAGGACGAGCGCGAGCGGCCAGTCGAAGACGGCCATCACGACCACTGCGGCGACCGCGTAGAACGCGAACAGGATCGATCCGACGAC
>Ga0102936_1000650_pt1 | contig 13905 bp, 26 predicted proteins | sample SalPon2_A_H2O_MG_FD_78502 | JGI IMG/M metagenome (GOLD analysis project Ga0102936, IMG submission 78502) | Salt pond water microbial communities from South San Francisco under conditions of wetland restoration - Salt Pond MetaG R2_A_H2O_MG | ecosystem: Environmental > Aquatic > Non-marine Saline...
GGGACTATTATGATTGCCTGTAAATCCATTGATGATAAGGATTATATAGAGGGGCGCATAGACGATACAGATTTTGGCGTGGTGCGTAACCAGACGCTCAAGTGTTTGTGGGTAACACCCGCTGCTTTGGTTGAGTAAGAGTCAAATCTGGTTGAGGTTGTTATGACCTCGTAGGGTTCGATTCCCTACACTTCTTTGAGCGCATACGCACGGCGCAATGACATAAGATGTGCAGGTGTAAACATGTCTGACCCACTAACGCCAGACGACGCAGAAGATGTATCAGGTACAAAAGACAACTTCGTCGGGAAGATAGTAGGCAGTAGCCTTGACGGTCTTGCTCTTGAAGCCTTAAACGATGGCTACCAAGAGAGTGGTTCGCAGTATGAGAGCGATGTTCCGGAGTTTGACCACTTCGCATACATTGAGCCGGTTTGCGATACGTATGACGCGAATCAAAATATACTATCGCTTTCGGTACGTGAAGGTCGCGAGACCAAATGGATGACCATGATGGCTCACTTGTATGATATTCACGGTGAAGAATGGACTAACAATGTCGATGATAGGCACGATATGCCTGACTTCTTGAAAGGTCGCGTGTATGAATGGCGTGATGTTTCATGGAGTGAGGATGAGGAAGTGCCGGGACTTGGTTGCACGTATCAGGAGATTGGTCGCGGTAATGACCAGATTAATCCGATGATGCTGCCGGTTCGAGAGGTTACTGACGAAAGCGAACTCGCTGATTTGGGCGTTGAAGATACTGGCGGAGTAGACGAAACAGTCCAGATTTAGGGTTTGTTATGTTGGATGTGGAATTGTATCGTGTGACTGAATACACCGCCTGCCCTTTGCGGGCGGGACTCAGGGGATGTGGCAATGCAACTCTACAGTTTTCGTCTCAGGATGACGGGGCTTGGGTCATGTTGGTCTATGGGCTGCCATATTCCCTGACCGAATCCCGTAAAGGGTCTGCGGGTGATAGATTAACCCGACTATTTGTGTTGTACTATGGATTTTAACACACTGAAGTCAAAGAGCAAAATTAAGATTTTGCTCCGTGGAAAAAGTAGTAGAGGGAAGACATATACTGCGTGTAAAACTGCATTGGAGTTGCTGAATAATGGAGCGAACGTGATATATGTTGATACAGAAGCCGAAGGGTCGGCAACGCTGGTCAATGTGATTGAATCAGAAGGATACTCCCAAGACGTTGTTGAAAACTTGGAGTATGTGAAGGTTGATAACTACAGTATGCTCATGGAAACAATTGAACGGCAGAATGAGTGTGACGTTATGATTGTGGACACACTTGACCACAAACACTCATTTGCACTGAAGAATGTCACGGATGCCAAGATTGAAAGTGACGCAGACTGGAACGAATACGCTCAGATATACAGTGCTGAAAAACAAGTTATGGAGGAATTAGGTAAGCCTGACTGTAACATCATTGCTACGTTAGACCCTGATAGTGGTAAAATGGGGAAGCCAAAAGGAGCGCAAACAAATGTGCATGGCTACTTTAGCGTTGTTGTCGACATGAAGAAAAGCGGAGATGAATGGACAAATAAGATAACTAATTGGGTTGGCAAAGGACACGTTATTGGCGCGTCTGCTGATAACCTGATTGAAGCGTTAAGCGGAGAAATTGAGGAGAGGATTGAATAAATATGGTACGACAGTGTAATGATTGTGGGCTTATGTTCCCATTTGATGACGAAGTGGTACGTGGGATGATTATTTATGAGCATATTCTTTCCGAACATGACGTCGACAATCAACATCAACTTGTACAGGATGTACAAGACGGGCATGAGGAATTGCTTGAACAATATGAAGATGCTATGGGTGAATTAGAATGACTGGAATTGATATAATTAGTAAGCCGAACGAGAGGTATTACACAAAAACCGTGAAGTTTGTCGACGGTAACGGGGGTGCATACACAATTATGATGACACGGTTTGATGCAATAAACATGGAGATTATGAATGAGCGTGGTTTTGGTGGCGAAGCCAATGTCATGTACGTTCACATGTCTCCGTCTGGATGTACAGCTACATACGACGCCTTTAAGTTTGCGAGAAAACTTATGGGCGGTACGTCTAACGCACTGCTTGACTTATGTGTGCTGGCAAAAGATATTGACGGGTGGGTGAATATAGAAGACGGTGCTACATACCGCCCGGATACAGTAGAGGATATTTTGAATTAGTATAATGGGATTTATTACTAATAAAGAAGATGTGTCGCAAAGCACGTTTCAGGAACGTGAAGACGTCGAAGAATGGGTACACGCATTTGCTAATGAGCAAGGTTGGGACTTATCTGATGTTCGCAATCGTGCTATTATGTACTATGCGTTGCAGTATCAAAAAGACGAGTTGAATGACCCGTATGTTGATGATAACACAGAAAATGAGGTTCGTTTGTAATGGCAAGTAACTATAAGCCTGTATTCTTCGATATGGAGACTACAGGGTTCAATCCTACTGTTCCGTCGTGGTATAGTAATAGTCAGGCAGCTCGCGTTACGGCTGTGTCTATTGGCGAGATTATTGACTGGACTGAAGATGGAGATAAACGAAGCATGTACACCGTGGCTAATGACGGTGGCATGGAATATGAAACGATAGAAAAGGCTCGTGATGCGTTGCTTAAGATTGAGTCTGATTATGCCGATAACGGTTGGGAGCCGTTCTTGGTTGGGCATAACATCATTAAGTTTGACGTGATGTACTGGGCGGCTCGTGCTGCCCGCTACCGTATTGACCCAAATCCTGTTGGAGGTGGCTGGAGGCGACTTGATACGCTAAGGGCGTTGACAATTCCGGCTGATGCTGAACAGGGTTCGTCTCGGTATCCCGGACAGCAGGATTATGCAGACTATCTTGGACTTGATTACAAGGATGAGTTAGATGGTAGTGACATGCCTGAAGCGTTTAAGAACGGCGATTACGCGAAGATTAAGGCTCATGTCAAAGACGATGTATCAACGCTTATGGATATTTTTATGCTTGAGCGTGAAGATATGGTTGACGAGCTTTGGGGTCATTATGATGATGGTCACGAAGATGAAATTGATGAGCCTGAGCCTGTGTTTAACGAATCGGTGAATATAGACTTGTAGTAAATCTGCTCTTGGTTTGGTGTATCGGCTACTGAATGTCGCGCCTGTCCGGGTTGGCTATGCTAATGGTTCGACTCCATTTACAGGCGGTGTGAGGTGTAGTGCAGAAATTGATGATATGAGTTAAACTATGGACACCAATAATAAACAGGTAATGTATGGTAAGTGTATCGGACTATCTCGTGTTGCGCCTTCAGATGCGCTCGGACGTTCCTACGTTCAACAAAACGGAAGCATTACAGGCGTGGCGTGAGGCAGAACAGATTAGACGTGATGAATCGGCACAGACCGAACACAGATATTATGAAGATGAGTCGATATTGCTTATTTCACGCAATGGTCACTTGAAAACAGTGCTTCGTCGTGAATATGCAGGTCGGCTATACGACCATGATATGTGTGAGTGGTGTGGAAAAGATATGAACCGCATAGACTCGTGCAAGAAATGCAACGGGTTTATGTTAGAGGACACATGAATACAACGATAGACGATATTGAAGATACGGCAACAGCACAGGAATCAGACAACTTTTTGCTCGATGAAAAGAGTGGCGAATATCCCACTCGATGTCGGGCTTGCGATAGCACCGATATTGAGTGTGACGAATCTACTGGGTTTAGCCATGAAGGCTTTTTCCAAGAGTTTTGGCAATGTAACAACTGTGACGCTACTGGTCGCGTTGAAGGGGATGCAGCTCATGACCCTGATACGTTTACTCAAAAAGGGGAGTTGTTTACTGGAGAAACGCCAAAGCCAGTGATTACGTTTACTGAAACAGGTGGTGTGGAGTTTTGGCACTATGAGTGATGAAACACATATGTCTCGGCATGGTGTAGCCTGCTTGGACGATTGGCAAGGATTAAAACTATATGATGAAATTAGGCAATCTGATGTGTAACGATGTGTAGGTGGTCGACGTATGGATAATCCATTTTCAGGGTCTAAATCTAAGGAGCAGATAGATTCGTGTAGCCGCTGTGGGAGTGATGAATTGAAGATGGTGAAACACCAAGATTTGAACAATAAAGGAGGGTTTAAAGAAACATGGAAATGTGACTCGTGCCTTAAGTATGGAACAATAAAAGGTGATAAAAGAGACGCACCTGATACGTGGAAATACACAGGAGTTGTGTTTTCGTAATAACAATGAGTGAAGATGCTGATTTGTATTCCGAAGTTATTACTGTGCGGTGTAAAGAATGCTCCGGTAAGTTGGAGTCTACTGGGAGTGACTCTGAACGACAGCATACGTGGAAGTCGTATATGTGTAACCATTGTGGTAAGGGAGGTGTAATATACATAGACTTTCCGGGCGAAGATGCTCGGGTTGCTACGACTGGTGTAGTTAAGCTGGTGGGTTATTAGAGGTTTTGTAGACCTCTTTTTTTATGACTATGCCGAGTAGTTGAAGGGTACTCAAGTAATACATACTATAATGACACGTACATTACGGTATGTATATCTTATAGGAAGGGTATGCCGCCTGATTATGGTACGAGTATGTATCGCGTACATATTGTGTACATACACAAGTTATATAGGGTGTTATCCCCTATTATTGGGTATGTCGCGCAAAACCTCCCGGCATAGGGATTTGCCGTCGACAGGTGTTTCGACTATAGAACAAGGTGGAAGTCACCGAGCTGTTGTGCCAAAACAAATACGACAAGATATGGATTTGGATGAAGGCGACGAGCTTAAGTGGGTGTATGACGACGGCGTGTTGACTGTTTACCTTCACTCAAAACACGGGGAATAGCCCTACCAATTTTTCTCTCTATATATCAATGGGTGACCCACTTATACCGTCTGATGCAGTTGATGAAAAGGCAGATGGAAGACCGACAACTTTCGATGAAGGGATAGCAAAATATGACACTCTTGAGGAGCGTATATTTGATAGTAAACGAATGAAAGATGAAGAGGTACGGAAGAATAGTTACATGTATCAATGGCAACAAAGTGTCGTCTACAGGATTAACAATAGTATAGGGACTGGATTTACTGAAGTGTATTGTTTTGCATACACATCTGGCTTGAGACAGATTCGTGAAATGTTCAAAGAAGACTCTGAAGATATACTTACACTACTCTCGAAAACTATGAAGTTGACTGGAATGTACTGCGGTACTGAAGAGTCTGCAAACAAGTTGAGGGATACTGCGTTAAGTTATAAAACCAAAAAGCCAGACGTTTCTTGGGGGCATACTTCAGAGCCTTTTTCTCTCAAAATCCCTGCGTCTCAACTCAGTGAAGTGACTACATATTTTGAAGATAATATGCAGTTTGGCGGGTGGATACATAGAGCAGTCATTTCTGCTGGACTGGCAAACAGCGAACACCTAACTCACAGGGATGCAGAACGAGCCGACGCTCATATTGAACATTTGAAGACTAAAGTTGAAGAATCCCGTTCGCTATACGAGAGTGCCTTTATTTCGTTTGTAACCGAAAACTGCTATCGGTGGACTGAAGACGGTATTGATAGCGAACACTATGATATTATACTTGATGTTATTGATTCAATGCCTGAAGAGAGGGCATATTCACCACAGAAATTAATGGAAGATGCAGAGATTAACGAATGACTGACGATACTGGTAACGCTGAATCTCGTAAGAAGCGCGTTGGAGTTGGCTACGAGACGTGTGATGTTTGTAAAGGAGATTTCCCTACCGTGGAGATAGAGCAACACCATGTTATGTATTCGCCAGAGGTTACGATTCCGGTTTGTAAGTCGTGTCATACGGCAATACATGCAGATAATGGGCGATACGACTCGTTAAATCCACGTACTAATGGACATTTACACGTTTCCGAACAGCATGATACGGGCTTCTTTGAGCGTGACAGTATGAAGTTTAATATACTGCCTGATTATGGGAACACAAAATAAAGCAGACATGCTAGCACAGACGCGTGAACAAAGGGTAGTCGAATCGTTTTCGGCTCCGTCGTTCCGCGAAAAACAGAAGGAAGTTACGGTGCAATTAGTGACGTTGTTGGAAGATGACGAAACGGATGTTATTTTGCTTAACGCGCCTACTGGCTCTGGTAAGTCGCTTGTGATTGAAGGGGCGGCACGGGCTACATCCGGTACGTCGTTCGTCACAACGCCGCTTAATGCTCTTGTCGACCAAATTGACAACGATGATTTTATTGATGAGGGTGTTATCACACTGAAAGGTAGGAACAATTATGAGTGTATTCATCCAAAAGACGAAGGCACACCCGTTGATGAAGCCATTTGCCAACGCGATTCGGACTTTGACTGTGGGCTGAAAGGTAAGTGTCCGTACTATGGGCGGAAAAAGAATGCTCTAGACACCGAAGTTGTTGTGACGAATCTACCATATCTAATGGCTGAAGGGATGATACCAAATGCTGTTCAAGACACTCTTGGTGATAGACAGAAATTGTTTGTTGATGAATGTCAAAACATATCATCGTTTGCTCGCAATTTTGTACAGTTTACTGTTAGCCCGCGTAGTGTGCCTGACGCTGTATGGAATAATATCAGTTTGCCGCCTGAGAGACACCTCGATGATATGGATAGGTTGGTGAGGTGGGTTAAAGATGATTTGTTAGATGCTGTCGCTGCTGAAATGCAACGGTTTGAACGGATGCCATTTCTTAGCAAAGAACAATCATCTGAGTACGAAGACCTACGTCAGTTTAAGTTGCGTGTTGATAGTTTTGTTGATGATGTGTCGGACAATGAGTGGGTGGCAGACATGGATAAGGTGATTCAAAAGAACGCTCCAAACTCAAGTAAGGTTGTTTTTGAGCCGTTGTTTGTCGGCAGATTCCTTGATGACTTGTTATGGGGTCGTGGAGATACGATAGTGCTTAGTAGTGCTACGATACCCGGAGGCAACTGGCTTGAAGAAATAGGGCTTGGGGATAAAACTGTTCGTGAAATTAGCGTTGGGAGTACGTTCCCCGTTGATAATCGCCCTGTTGTCTGTAATCTTGATGTTGGCAAAATGGTGTCGGAATATTCAGACGATGAGGATAACCGGGAAATGAATAAATGGGATATGGCAAAGCGCATTATGGAATTAGCGCACCACCATGACGGCGAGCAAGGCTTCGTTCACTGTCGAAGCTATAAGATTATGAAGATGTTGTCTAGGCAATACCGAAACCACGGCACTGTAGAGCTTAACGGTGAAACGATTGATGCCGGACGGTGGTTTAATGAGAATGTCCAGTTGCAGGATAGGTATAACCGGGAAGAATCACTCGAAGAATGGTTTGAGAATGACAAACAGGTGTTTTTCAGTGTTGCTATGGATGAGGGTATCGACCTGAAAGGCGATGTGTGTCGGTGGCAAGTGTTGGCAAAGACTTTGTATCCGTTCATGTCAAAGCGCATGAAACGGCGCAAAGAATATCACTATGAGCGTGACGAAGGCGGTAAGTTTTGGGATTACTATAATCGTCAGGCTGTGGTGCAAATACAACAGGCATATGGTAGAGGTGTTCGCTCGAAGGATGATGAATGTGTGTTCTATGTGTTGGACTCGTCGGCGGTGCAAAATCAGGGATTGATACAGATGAACGCTGAGATGTTTTGCGAGTGGTTTTTGGAAGCTATAGAAGGTATGAATGTTCGCTCAGGGAGGGGGCGATAAATATGAATGACGTTGTGTTGCGTACATGGTGGTTGATTGCACTCGTGTACGTTTTGATATTGATTGGAGTCGGTTTTGTTCTGGCGGTGTTACTATGAGCATGGATACAGATGTTGGACTCAAGTTTTGGGCGTTTCGAGTGTTGGAATTGATAGGGCTTATGATACTATTTACATGTGTCACTATCGCTTCTCTCGCCTTATTATAGGAACGTGAAACGTGTGCGACTGCATTTTTACACGTATCGGGGTCATTGGCTATGCCCCGGTTGACAATCAAGCCACCTATATATATGGAACGACCTGTAATGCAAGACGTCGAAGATAAGATAGACGTCACTGATGACGTATCGGTTTACGAACACGGCAAAACATTTGAATGTAAATGTGGACAGGGCTTTGGCGTTATGTATGAAGAACATGTCGTCAAGTGCCCGACGTGTGGGAAACATTGTATAGATAAGAAAGCGAAGCAACGTGATTACTCGGAATTGAAAGATGATGACAAAGATGATGATAGCCAAATCACGGGTCAAGCAGGACTGGGTGACTTCTAGTGCCTGACGTTGATACTGCCGAAGTGTTTTTGGATGATGATGAGATAAATGTAGAGTTGGTTGAAGGCTTCTTGAAAGGATACTGTCGGGAGTTGCAGGGTGACAGCTCTAAAATTGGCACTGGAACGCTGCATTGGCGACAGGGACAGGCTTTGTTGCCCCGTGGCACGTTATTCATGGGCTTCGGGAATTGGATGTCTGAATACAACGCAAACGATTGGTGGGATGTTGTCGACGGTGATGTCGGTAATAAGATGCGTGATGTTGTAGAGCAGTATTATGAAACAAACGAGCATTTTCGCACTGTAGTCAATAAGAATGTTGAAGTTGTTGACGTTGGTGGAAGCTCGTTAGGCACGTATCACGAATTGAAAAATAAGGATACTGGAGAGGACGGTGATGACCAAGTAGAGCTTTTTAGGGAAATGGAAGAGATAGGGTTGATTAATGACGACGCTACTCTTGTTCCAGAAGCGATACGCGGTGTCATGCTTCAGTTTGCTCGTGATGTTGATACCGTTGAAGGTCGCCGGGAAAAAGTTAATCGGTATGACATAAAGAAGGCATTTGATGAGTGGATGATAATGAAGTTAGATACCGTTTGGATTCGGTACACTAGCGAAATGCTAGACCCGGACGACTTGGTCGAGTACGTCGTTGATTTGTGGAAGAAAAGCGATGAATTTTCGGATTTGGTAACTGATAAATATGAATACATTGAAGACAGGAATACAACGATTATACACGGACGTCATCAAGATGAAACAAAAGGCGTTACGGAGTTCGAGCATGATAATACTCAAAGCGATACTGTGGATACTGGGGGTGCAGAACCCCCGGAGTCGCCGGGAGAAAGTGTTGCAGCAAATGTCTCAGCTAGCGATATTGACAGGAATACTGTCCTCTGTGCTGATAGCACTGACGTTGTTAGTGTATTAATGGACATGGATATTCGTATTGGGGCTGTGATTACCGACCCGCCATATGGTCAAGGGTATGATGCCCGTGGTGACGAGCATGATGTTATCGAAGGGGACGATGATGCTTCTGCGGCTGTGTCCCTTACTGAAGAGGTGCTGAAGAAAAGTAAGATTCCGCTTCGTGAAGGGAGTCCTGTCGTTGCATTTGCTGGGAAGTCGAATCTTCGTGGCGTCTGGGACATACTTGATAAATGGTACGATTTTAAGGATGTGAATATATGGTCTAAGGATTGGGTCGGCACAAGTAGTATTGGAGAAAATCCGATGAAGTGGCGGCAGAATCATGAGTATGCACTGTTAGCATGTTATGGCGATAGTCGCATTGAAAATGATAACCGTCACGACGGCAATGTGTGGGAGTTTCAACGGCTGTCCGGCGATAAAATGGAACACCCTACACAAAAGCCTGTCGACTTGATGAAGTACATTATTCGTAGTGTTACTGATAAGGGTGACTTGGTGTTTGACCCGTTTGCTGGTAGTGGCAGTACACTGGTCGCGGCAAAGGAAACGGAACGAGATTATCTTGGTGTTGAATATGATGATGAGCATTATGAGCTTATTCAGAAACGACTTGCACAAGGGGCATTGACAGCATACCAATGATTGAAGCATTATATGTGATGAATCTTGATGACGATATTACCATATACAAAACTGGTGCTTCAAAAGGTAGCGGGACTGGGCTACACCTGTACGAAGATTGTAGTCTGGCTGCCGAAGCTAAGTCAATGTGCGAGAAAAAACCACCGATGATGTGGGAAGACACACGCATTTGTGACAATTGCACAAGACGGTTTTTCACCGATACGGAATACAATATTGATAAAAGATGATTGATAAACTGTACGTTACAAATCTTGATGACGATGCAACGGTATATGACGTAGTAAACTGGGTTAGCACTACAGAATACCTACACCTCTTTGATGACTGTAGCCGTATCAAGAACCCAGAGGCTATTGAAACAAAGTGTGCAGCAACACAGTTTGATGACGCACCTATCTGCGGATTTTGCACAAAGCGTTTCATCAACAATAATGAAGGTGATTGGAGTGGTAGAGGGTGGGAGGTGAGAAAGAATGATTGAAAGGTTCACCATAGGCAATCTTGAAGAGGATACTGTTGTGTATCAAGATGCCATTTGTAACGGTGGTAGTACAAAGTATCATCTATACGACGACTGCCAGAAAATTAAAAACCCCGATGGAGTTAATGCAAAAAACACAGAGCAGTTGTGGGACAGTCGGGGCATATGTAAGATTTGCGCAGAGCGATACATGATTACTGTGACGATTAAAGACTCGCACCATTTTGATGAACGGTATTTCACCAAAGTCAATGGTCGCATTATGAGGATTGAAAAGGATGAGTAACTATAGAAAAGGTGCTGGCAAAGAATACGACCTGTCTGAATATCTGTGGGAGGATGGGTGGTGGACTACCCGGCAAGCTGCTAGTGGGGCTGTTGGTCATGAGGCTTGTGACGTCATGGCTATCAAGAATGGGAGAGTCCTGCTGTTTGAAGTGAAAACCGGGGATTTGCCAATTAGAACAGATGGACAGCTCGCGGAAGCCGAAAACCGAATAGACTTTGATGAAGTTGACGGGGGTACATACAACGTCTATTATGGGGACGGCTCATTTAAGTACACAAGTGCCGATAACACTATGATACGAGAGGATAATCTTACGATGTTGATACATCTGATTCGGCAATGAGTGGGTCTCGTGGCGAAGACGGTATGGGACAAGATATAGAGGATATGATAGCCGGTGTCGATGTGGCTATCGTAGCCGAGTTGGCAGTCGAGCCGTCGTATTTATCGGAGATTGCGCGTAAGGCGCAGGCATTGTCACTTCCGTATGGATATGACCAGAATGAGCTTGATGAAGCTATTGCTATTGACGATACGTGGGATAATATTAGCTTTCAAAATGCTCTCACTACTGTCATGCTTGGCGTGACTATACTATCGGATGACATGGGAGATGATTTGCTCACTGACCAATACAATTACGATGTCGCGGATAGCGGTTCTATTGACGAAAGCCAATCTGTTGGTAGCATACATGATGTGATAACAGATAGGACTACTGGGGTTAGTCAAGAATGGAACCCATACACTGTTATCAAAACAGAGAGTGCGGGTATCGTTGGTGATGTGATGACTGATAATGGCTTTGGCGGGGTTGCAGGGCAGATGAGACAAGCCGTTGACCCGACTGTCACGATAGATGAAAAGATAAACCAGATTGAGCAGGTTAGTCGTGGTGGTAACACCGAATCTATACAGGCAGAACGTATTATGCAGGACGTCATGAACCGGCAATTCCAAGAGTATGACCGGACTGATTCGCCGGGATATAATAGCCCGAAGCCTGATTTTATTGTTGCCGATGAGAAAAAACGTGATTATGGGCTTATTGTAGAGATTAGTACACGACATGTGAACCCGATACGTGAGGTGTATGTGGATACAAAACAAAGTCTAGCACTTGATTTTGAGGAAGATGAAGAAGGTGATATTGCCTATGACTTAGTTGTGTTGGCTCCCCGGTTTGGTAACTCTATATGGAGGCAGTATGAAGGCGGTGACAACTGGGATAATCACCCGGAGCCTACTGATAGTATGGTTCATTTGCACTATGTGCCGTCGAAGCAGCCAGATGTGTACCGACCATTTGCCACGTCTCCAGACGGTATTGAGCAACCTGCCACTGGTGAAGACGGTGGCAACCCAATTATTGTGCCTGATTCGGAGCGTCTCGAATCACAGATTGAGCAATATGGGCAGATTGCAGGCGAGTATCCAATTGTGGATGCTACTAAACAGGATTTGTTAGAGTTGCTTGATGGCTTCAACCGTGACTATCAGACTATTACCGAAAGCCGGTATCGAAATCAGATACGTGAGGCTATTGAGCCGTTACTGCCGAATTTCCTGCGCCCATACAAGATAGAGCAGTATCTTGTCGAGATGTACTGGGATAAAGGTCTTACGCAAAGTGAAGTTGGAGAGCTGGTCGATGTTACGGGTAGTACGATAGGGAGTTGGATGAGGACGTTTGGCATTTTACGGCGTGGGACAGGCGCGCCCACATTGTCAAGTGAAGTAAAAGAAATATGGAGGCGTATGTACAACGGAGAAGAGCCGTTCCAGTCACAGTTTAGTGGCTATCGGATACAAGCTGAATATAACCGACACCCTCTGTGGGATTTGTCTGATTGGCGTGACTGGTATCGTGATACTACGGAAGATGAACGGCAAGAAGTGATGAGACAACAGAGTAGCTTTCGTGATGAGCTTGATTATACGGTGCTTGTCGGAGCTGCTGATAGGCTACTCCCGTCGTATTCATTTATCCTATCGGCGTTGAAGGATATGGATGTTGAGATACGGGCTCCAGACGAAGCCCCACGGGTTCCGTATAACGCATACCCTAGCGAAGATGCGCTTGAGTATATGATTAACACCGACGAAACTACAATAGTGGATGTTACCGATGATACGTAAAGGAGAATGTGTGGATACACAGAATGACGTGTATCAAGAAGTTGTACAGATGTATGCTAGCATGAAACATTTGAATGTGCATGACCAAGATATGCAGTATAAAGCAGTCGAAGAAAGTATGGAGCAGCTTGAACGTGCTGTCGAAACAAACGTTGATGTTGATGAGGCTTGTGCCCAGTTGGTGTTTTCAGTGTTCTTGTTGTCGGAGTTGAGGCGTGATGATATACGGGCTGCCTTTTTGAAGGTTGCGGCATTAAACTTGAACCCAGAGGGAGGTGATGATGATAGTGACTCTGACAGATGATTCTATTACGTGCGTTGAATGTGGTGATGAGTTTGTGAAAGGAAACTCGTTCGTTGGCGAATACTGTGTAGACTGCCGGAAATTGGCAGATGAATACGATATATGAGTACTAGCAATAGAGAACAGGCTATCCGTGATGAGTTATCACAGAATGATGTTACTGTAACACGGTCATATCTTGAGGTTGATGTAATGCGTTGGCTCAGTGACAATGAAATACCGTTTGCCTATGAAGCCTTTGTGATTCCGAGTGTAGCAGAAAGTAATAGCACCACATGGGACAGGCTTATTAGTGCTATACAGGCACTTGGGAACGGAAACAGTCAAGGGTATGAGAACAGTGCGCGTGGGACTCCACTTGAAGGCAGAGATGCGTTTGATGCACTGGACTTATGGAATCGGATATACGATAAGCATGAGTTGGCTGGAGAGCAGGTTCAAGTACCTGTGAGACGGTCATTATCTGAGTTTAACAAAACAATGCTACTGCCGGATTTTGCATTGTACCCCGACGCCGGTTTTACACAAGCACCAGATGACTTTGACTATGGGTCATACTCGTATCTTGTTGAAGTGTCTGGATTGTACGGTGTTGGCTTGCCTGAAGAGTCCACTGAAGAAGATTGGTGGGACTGGTATCGGGTAAGCGCGGTTGCGTTTAAGGAGTATCTATATCGGTTGTTAGGATTATGGGACAGCGTGTACTGGGTGTTACCGAACCAACCATTTATTGAGGACGTTTCGGACGGTATTCCTCAGGGGGTTCGGGATGA
>Ga0102936_1000651_pt1 | contig 13899 bp, 16 predicted proteins | sample SalPon2_A_H2O_MG_FD_78502 | JGI IMG/M metagenome (GOLD analysis project Ga0102936, IMG submission 78502) | Salt pond water microbial communities from South San Francisco under conditions of wetland restoration - Salt Pond MetaG R2_A_H2O_MG | ecosystem: Environmental > Aquatic > Non-marine Saline...
GGTGCGTGGAATGCGGAGTACATTTTCTCTATCCTGTCGCCGCTTTTCTTGTCCAGTTCTCCGATTACGATCCTATCCGGATTCAGGGAGTCGTTTAGTGCGGTCCCTTCTCTCAAAAACTCTGGGTTCATGCATACTCCGAAGTCTTTTCCTGCTTTCTTACCTGATTTCTCTTCAAGCCGAGGAATAACTTCTTCCTCGGTGGTTTTCGGTACTACGGTACTTTTCACAACTACTACATGGTATCCTTCTTTCTCTTTCAGGCCTTCTCCGATATCTTCTGCGGCCTGTTTGATATAATCAAGGTTTATGCTACCGTCGTCTTCCATCGGTGTTCCGACTGCCAGGAAAGTTACATCCGAGTTCTTTACAGCGGATGTAGTATCTGTTGTGGCATCTAGTTTTCCATCAGAGACTACCTCTTCCAGAAGTTCAGGGAGATCTTCTTCGTAGATCGGGCATTCTCCATTATTTATCTTCTCTACTTTCTCTTCATCTATATCTACACAGGTAACGCTGTGGTCTCCTTTTGATGCGAGGCCTGCTCCTGCTGGCAGTCCTACGTATCCTGTTCCTACGATGCTGATGTCCATATTCTCTAGTTTAGAGGGCTAGGCATAAAAAATATGGATAGGTAATATACTGTAATATGAAAGGATTGATCCCGGCGGCCGGTAAAGGCACACGAATGGAACCGTTTACGAACGCTTACCCGAAAGAATTGCTTCCTGTAGGAGAGAAAGCAGTTATAGAACACTGTATAGAAGATATGAAAGAAGCAGGTATAACTGATATAGTGATAGTGGTCGGCTGGAAACAGCATGCGATACTTGATTATCTTGGTTCCGGCCAGCAATACGGCGTACAGCTAACCTATGTTGTACAGGATGACAGGAACGGTCTTGCCGGAGCAGTGAAGGCCGGAGAACATGTTGTAGGCAACGAATCTTTCGCAGTTGTCCTTGGCGATAACTACGTCGATGATAAGAAGGCCTTGAAGGATCTAGTCGATTTCCATGAAGAGAAAGGTTTTGACACCACTATAGGTACTTTCAGGCCTGATGATGTAACCTCTTACGGGGTGCTTGAAGTAGATGAAGATAACAGGGTAAAGGGAATGGTGGAAAAGCCTTCTGAGGATGAAGCTCCTTCCGACATCGCTATCTCAGGCATGTACGTATTTGATTCGAAGATCTTCGATGCTATCGAAGATGTTGAGAAGGGTAAAGGCGGCGAGTACCAGTTAACAGATGCTATCGATATCCTGAGGGAGCGATACGACAACGTCGGTTACAGAGACATCGTCGGCACGAGAATTGACGTCGGTACGCCGGAAAGATTGAGAGAGGCCAACAGGGAATTCGATCTAAGAGACAACTAATTTTAGTATCTTATCTACCTCTTTTTCTCTCCCGGAAATCTCACCTAACCTCTCCAGCACTTCTTTCTCCTCATTTCCAAGGCCTAGTATAAGGATATACATTGTTACGTAGCTTAGGCCATAGATCAGGCCAGCAGGTATGAGGAACCAGTAAGGAGTATTCAAGAATAAAACTGTATCAAGACCTATCACTGGCAGTAGAGATAGCAGGCCTGTCAGGGTTGTCTTGAGTATCGATACGGAAGGCATACTGATTACGTTTTCTTTTCGCCAGACTTCTGCGAACATCAATACGTTGGTCAGGATTGTTGATGTTGCGGTAGCGATTGCTGCCCCGATTATGCCGTAGATAGGTATCAGCACTATATTCAGTACAAGGTTGAGGGTTAATGCTGCTACGTTGTTTTACAGGATGTATTTGGTGTGGCCTGTGGAGTTGAGGAAGCTGCCGACCCTGCCGACCATCGCGTCGATCAGATATCCACAGGCCAGAATTGAAAGTGCGATCGAGGCCTGTGTGTACTGGCCGCCCCAGAGGATGTTGAGGATCTGTTCGGAGAAAAGCAGCATTATCAGGAAGGTTGGAAGCACCAGGGAAAACACCCATCGAGTAGCTGTCTGCATCGAGGCCTCTACGCTTTCCCTGTCTCTTTCCTTCAGCTCGGAGAAGGAAGTAATTGCTAAACTCCCGATAGCTTTGTGAGGCAACAGAATCAACATAGCTGTCGGTAATGCGGCGTTGTACAGGCCTACCTCGAAATCTGTCATGTAGTACCCGAGTAATCCTGTATCTGCATAACCCATCAATGTACCGATTATTCCGGACAGCAGTAATGGTGCTGAGAACCTGAGAAGTTTTTTCCTATGGTATCTAGCTTTTACTTTGGAGAAAAGTATCGGCCCGACTTTTTTCTCCATGAAGTAAAATCCCAGTACTACTGAAAGTATCTTTCCTCCCAGCCATCCCCATGCCGCACTGACAACATTGAATCCGAGAAATAAGAGGCCTAGAGTTACCCCTAGCTGGACAACGTTCTGCAGTATCCTTACGGTTCCTGTCTTGTAGATTATCTTGTTGAACCCTAGAGTGGTATCGAAGAAGGTTCGGGTAAGCACTCCCAGCGGTATAGTGAAAGAGAGTATCTTGATCAGCGGAATTATCGCAGTGTTGTCGAAGAAGGTTACTGCGATGAACTCTGCTCCGAAAAACACTATTCCGAAAAGTATGATTGAAAGCGGAACTGTGAGCTCGAGAGCGTTCAGTACCATGCCTTTGATACTGGCAAAGTCATCTCTAGCCCGGAACTCCGGTATGAACTTCTTCAGGCCGTTGCCCAATGCCAGGTATGCTACGGTACTAACTACGCCGATAACCATCAATGCGAGAGATAGCTGTCCGTAGGCTTCAGGCCCGACAAAACGTGCGATCGAAACCCTGTAAAAATAGGTTAAGGCCTTGGATATCGCCATGCCGATTGCGGTGATTCCCGCACCTTTGGCTAATGCGTTCAAGGCCTTTTGATCGGCATCTGTCATATCAAAGTTTTTGGCGGTGTAAACTGTTTAAACTTCGTCCAGGACCGAGACCTTTAAGAATGATTTTGCATAAGTTATGCATTATGCCGAGGAAGACTATTTCCTTGCCTGAGGATCTGGCGGATTTTGTTGATGAGAATCACATTAATCTGTCCAGGTTTGTTCAGGACAAGTTAAGAGAGCTTTCTGAGTCGGAGAACAGTGATGAAGATCTATCAGATGATGAAGCAAAGGAGATCGCTCAGAAGCTTGAAGATCTAGGTTATCTGAACTAAAAGAACTTAAGTACTTAGGTGAGTAAGTTACTGGTATGGGAGAGATTAAGGTTTCGGTTTCGGATGAGAAAGAAGAGAAGTTCAGGAAGGCCGCTATGAAGGTTTTCGGGCATAAGAGAGGATCTATCAGTAAGGCTGCCGAGGAAGCGATGGAGGAGTGGGCTGAGAAGAGGCTTGAGGAAGAAATTGATCTTTCTGGAGGTCTTGGAGACTTTTTGAGGGATAAAGCAGTTGAAAGCGATAAATCTGCGGTTGAGATGCAGGAAAATATGGGAGAGGCTTACGAAGATGAAGTACTTGATTGATGCAAACATCCTTATTCAGCCGTTCCTGAAGCAGGATAAAGCACAGCAATGCGCAGAACTTTTGAACAAGCTTGACTACGGCGAGATAGAAGGAGTGATAACAGTCTTCCATCTGGATGCTGTGGGAATATTACTCAAGAACAAAGGACTAAGTGAGGAAGACGTCGCACAGCTTTACTACAGAGTTTACGATGCAAAAGGCCTTGAAGCCAGATACACAGGTATTTCCGCAAGATTGAAGGCCTTAGCTGATGAAAAAAATAGCGGGATAGATGATAGCCTGATATCTCAGGCAATGGACGATCTAGATCTGAACACAGTCATCACTTACGACACGGATTTCAAGGAAAAACTCCGTATCACGCCAGAGGATGTACTTAGCCGTCAAGGAGCTGATAGTTCCTGACGGCCTTTTAAATGTGATATTATGCCGGAAGCACCTGTTACACGAGACGAAATTGAGAACGCACCGATAAAAGCTAAAATAAGAGCGGGAGAGGAAGTCGTCAAGAGAGCTCTTGAAGAGTACGATTCTTCCAACACCGTAATCGGTTTCACAGGGGGTAAAGACTCTACAGTCACAGCTTGGCTGGTCAAGAGAGTCTGCGAAGAACACGATATCGAGAAGCCGCGTTTCATGTTCGTTGACCACGGCCAGCACTTCGACGAACTTGAAGGATACGTCGAAAGACTTGCCGATGAGTGGGGATTCGAGGTCATGGTTGCAAGAAACGACGATCTGATCGATCAGGCAGAAGAACAAGGAGACTACGTTCCTGTAGCAGAGCTTAACGATCGTAACCAGGAAGAGGCCAAGAGAATCGACGAAGATCTGGAAGAGGTCCAGTGGCTGATGGATACAGAGTCCGGAAACCACCTTCTCAAGACAGTTCCTATGAACGAACTCTTGGAAGAAGAAGGAATCGAGGCCGTCATCAACGGCGTCCGATGGGACGAACACGAATCCCGTGGAGACGAAGACTTCTACTCTCCAAGGGACACTCCAGAACACATGAGAGTGCATCCGATCCTCCAGCTAACCGAGAGAGATATCTGGGATGTATCGTGGTTCCACATGGTACCGGACATCACAGGAATCGATATCAGCTCTTATCCTGAAGACGAAGAAGACCTGCCGGAAGGCCTTTCCAAGGAAGACGTACCTATCTCTCCAAAGTACTGGGCAGGATTTAGATCTCTCGGATCAGAAGTATCGACCGATAAGTCCGATGAGATTCCTGCATGGCTTCAGGATGTCGAGAACACGAAGGAAAGAGCAGGAAGGGCCCAGAACAAGGACGAGAAAGAGATTATGAACAAGCTACGAGATCTCGGATATATGTGAGGTCTTTTTGGGTTCTATAACTTTCTTTCTTCTCTTTATTTTTTCTACATATTTTGTTTATGATGGTACTTCTTTTTACCAAAATAACTTAAGTTTTGACATTAATTCTTTCTTTATGGTAACGACTGCTGATAATGGCCGTGTGTATATTCCGAAGGATTTGCGTGAGAAGTTTGGAGAGCAGTTCCATATAGTTGAGAGAGATGATGGTATCGTCCTAGTGCCCGTATCGGACGATCCTCTAGAGGCGCTTAGAGACGAGTTCTCGGATGTAGATAAGACTGTAGATGAACTGAAGGAGGGTGGATTAAAGCAAGGTATGGAAGAGGCCGGTAAGTAAATGTATGTTGAAACAGATTTTATTCTCGCTCTTCTCAAGGAAGATGACTGGCTTTCAGATAACGCAGAAAAAATCTACAGGGAGAACAGGGAAGATCTGTGGACTTCTGAATACACTCTGCTTGAGCTGATGCTTGTAGCCTACAGAGAGGATAGAAACGTTCTGAGGACAGTATCTGAGACAATTGAACTTCTGGAAGTTAGAGGAGATAGTAGAGATATAGAATCTGCTGCAGCGTACGTACAGCAGGAAGAACTGACTCCTTTCGATGCGCTTCACCTGGTAAAGTCTGATGGAGAAAAGATCGCCTCCAGTGACAAGAAATACGATGAGTATACAGAACGCAGAAAACTCGAAAAATAAATCTGAACCTGCAAGATAAATATCTAAAACAGAAAGTTTCATGCATGGAATTCGATAAGTACCAGGAAGGTACGGAAAAGACCGCTATCTACCCGCAGGATCAAAAAATAAGTTATCTGGCGCTGGGACTCAACGGTGAGGCAGGTGAAGTAGCTGAGAAAGTCAAGAAATCTATAAGAGATGATAAGGAGCTTGGAGAAGAGACTAAAGACGAGCTTGGAGATGTTCTATGGTACTTGACCCGGCTTGCAGATGAGCTAGGCTACGATCTATCTGATATCGCGGACAGAAACCTTGAGAAGCTGCTGGATAGGAAGGAGCGCGATAAGCTTCACGGCAGCGGCGACGATAGGTGAAAACCATGGAAGCAGTGTTCCTGGGCATCAACGATGCCGGCGAACAGATCTACAGCTGGCTGAACCAGCGAGAAGACGTAGAGGTAAAGGCCTTGCTGACAGAGAAAGAACAACTCGACCTGATCAAAGATATACGGCCTGAGATCGTTATATCCGCAGGGTTCGAACACAAGGTGCCGGAAGAGATAATCGAGGTACCGGAGAAAGGCATAGTCAATGTACATCCATCTTTCCTCCCATACAACCGAGGATCGTATCCCTACATCTGGCCTATACTTGAGGGAACGCCGGCAGGAGTCTCAATCCATTACATGACCGAAGGCATCGATGAAGGCCCTGTCATCGATCAGATGGAGGTACCTGTCAGGCCCGATGATACTGCAAAAGATCTATACGAAAGATTGAAGGCTGAATCAGTGCTCCTGTTCAAGGAGTCATGGCCCGAGATAAAGGAAGGTGTAAAAGGCCTCTCACAGGATCTTTCCAAAGGTCAGGTCCACTATAAAGATGACCTGGATGAATTTACTGAGATTGATTTAGATGAGCATCTCCGAGCTGGAGATCTGATCGAGAGGTTAAGGGCATTGACTTTTCCACCATATGAGAATGCTTTCTTCGAAGTCAACGGCCAGAAATACTTTATCGAAGTAGAGATTACATCAGAGATGAAGCTTGATGAAAGGCCTTAAAGCCTTTCAATTACCTCTCTAGCAGTCTTGCGCACTGACTCTGCAGAGTTTCTTCTAGGCCCCCAGCCCTCAGACTTCAATTTTTCAATACTCAGACGCATCTCGGGGACGTCGCCGGTCCAGCCACGGTCGCCGCCGGTGTAAGAAAACTCCGGATCCAGACCCATCTCGTCGGCCACTATCTCCGCGATACCGTCGACATCGATCGAGTCCTCTGAACCGATGTTGAAAACTGTTTTATCCGAGTTCCAGGCCTTCAGGATCCCGTTAACAGTGTCCTCGATGTAGATATAGGACTTCCTCTGTTTTCCGTTGCCGAGGATCGTCAGTTCCTCAGGGTTCTCATCCAGCTTGTGAACAAAGTCGTAGATAACTCCTTTAGGATTCTTACCGCCGATAATATTGGCCAGTCTAACTACTGTAGTATCTATACCAAAAGTCTGGCCGTAAACCTGTACCATGTGCTCGTCGCCGGCCTTTGTAGCGCCGTACATCGATATAGGATCAAGCCTGTGATCTTCAGGTGTAGGGATTTCGGCCTCCTCGCCATAAACAACTGAAGAAGATGCAAAAACGATATCATCTATTTCTGCATCGACGCATGCATCCAGAACGTTCTTTGTACCGACAAAGTTTTCATCAAAGTCCTTCTCCCTGTCCTCCGGAAATGTATTTACCTTGGGGTTCGCGGCGAAGTGGAAAACAGTATCAACATCTCCAAGGTACTGTGAAAGGCCTTCTTCCTTGATATCGAAGTTCAACACGTTTACTCCTTCTGGCACGTTATCTTCGCGGCCTGAGGAAAAATTGTCGATAACAAGTACTTCGTGATTTTCCTTCAGCTGTTCTGCGAGAGTTGATCCTATGAATCCTGCTCCACCAGTGATCCCGATCTTCATACCTTGGAATTAGGCCTTATTCATTAAAATATCAACGTGGAACTTGTATGTATGGGAAAAAAGAGGGTTTCTCTTACTCTTGAAGAGGATCTTGTAGAAAAGATAGATGCAGAGGCCGATAAAAAAGATATTAACAGGTCTCAGAATGTGGAAAAAATAATAGATAGTTACTTCAAGGGCCAAGGCCTGGAGACTGCTGTAGTACTCTGTGGAGATGATGAAAACAAGACTCTCAATCTGTACGAGGGCAAGCCTGTTCTATGTCACATACTAGAGAATCTTGCTGACCAGGCCTTTTCCCGTGTAATTTTACTGTCCGGCAGCAATCGGAGCGAGATAGAGAAGCAGTTCGGCTCCAGCTACGAGGGAATGGCTCTTGAATATGTTGAGGATAATGCTGAAGGCACTGCAGCTGCTCTTTCAAAGGTTGAAGAGAAGATAAATGAAGCCTTTGTTGCTCTAAACGGTCACGTGGCCGCAGATGTCGATCTTGAGGATATGCTCAGAGTCCATAGAGAAGAAAGTGCTTCGGCGACCATGGCGCTTACAACCGCTAGTTCTCCTTCAAGATACGGAGTGGCGCGTTTGAAAGGAAGAAAGATTCTTGGATTTGAAGAGAAACCAGAGGCCGGAGAAGAGCCTTCACAGCTTATCAATGCAGGCACATATATACTTGAAACAGAGATCTTCCGGCATCTCGATGCAGATTCTCTGGAAAAGGCCTTTGAGGATCTGGCGGATGAAGGCCTTCTATCGGGCTACATCTATGGTGGGGAATGGAACGATATCGATCGCTAGCCCTTTTTAACACTATTTGTTGATAGACCGATTCTTTATAAATCACAATCGTAATACATCGTAATATGGATGAGGATTTTAGTGATTCTCTCGCACTTCTGAGAGATGAGCCTGAGGGCAGAAATGTTGTTGAAGACGCCCTCGAAGACGAAAACTACGATGGAAGATTCGATCTTCCGGAAATGGATGACTGCGCACTTTGCAGGATAGATAAAACACCTCACACAGCAGGAGAAAATATTTACTGGCGTGACAATGCTGGAAACTACGTTGTCGAGGCTGCAAACAAGAAAGGCCATCCTGTCAGAAACATGATGGTTTTCGAAGATCATGGTTACCTTCCTGCATCGTCCGATCTTGAATTTCGGGAGGAAGATCCTTTCAGAAGACTTTTCGAAATCAGTGCTTCCCAGGTCTACAACTCGGATAAAATCGATGACGAACAGTTAATACAGACAATTGGAATGAATTCTGTTCCGGGCCATCTGCATGTGATGGCCTCAAATCTTGATGTGCAAGGTAGAGAAAATACCGATCACCAGCTTACCAACAGCTATATCCGATGGGACTTATCGGATGGAGACTACTCGTTCGAAGATCCGGAGGAAGTACTTATCAGAGATAATATTGGTGAGGAACTACTTGATCCTATGTACAGGAACTCTTTAGGTCTTTCACCTGAAGAAGACTATGAGCAGGCACAGATTGAACTCCAGAAAAATGCTGCTGTCAGTACAGATTAAAAGAACCAAGAGGCTTACGACTATTATGCACGAAAACAATACTATGGAAAAGGCACTTGTAACAGGAGGAGCGGGATTCATCGGCTCCAATATAGCTAAGAAACTGGTAGAGGAAGGAGTGGAAGTGGTTGTACTCGATTCTCTTTACCTCGGCGACGAATCAAACCTTTCGAATATAGAAGAAGATATAGAGTTTATCAAGGGATCGGTCCTTGACAGGGAAACAGTAGAAGAAGCTGTGGAAGGCTGTGACACTGTTTTCCATCAGGCAGCTCGTTCAAGCTCTCCTATGCATAAAGATGATGCTGCAGAAGGAGCAAGAGTGAACATTGAAGGTTTTGTTAACACTATAGAGGCGTCTAAGGAAGCCGGCAGTGTAGAAAAAATAGTTTATGCATCTACCTCATCGATGTATGGTAGTGTTGAACCTCCTCATGAGGAAGACAACGGCGAATACCCGACAAACCTGTATACGGCCTCAAAGATGGCTCGTGAACTCTATGCAACAGTTTATTCGCAACAGACCGACATGCATTTTACAGGCCTACGGTATTTCTCGGTTTACGGCCCTCATGAAAGGGCGAAGGGAGATTATGCCAACGTGGTCACCCAGTTCATGTGGAAGATGATGGATGGAGATCGGCCTGTGATATGGGGTGATGGAGACCAGAGCAGGGACTTCACTTTTGTTGAAGACATTGCTAGGGCCAACTACATGGCTGCAGAGAGGAAGGATGAGACTAACGGCGAGTACTACAACATTGGTACAGGCCGTGACGTTGATTTCAATACTCTGGTTGAGAAGCTGAACGAGGCCCTTGGCACTGATATCGAGCCGGAACATATAGAGCATCCGCGTGACAATCCTGTCATGGCGACAAAGGCGGATTATTCTCGGGCAAAGCTTCAGTTAGGTTATGAGCCTCAATACAGTTTTGAGGAAGGCCTGAAAAAGACTGTTGAGTATTACAGGAATCATCTATAAGAAATTTTACTACTTTTTTCTTTCCATGGGAAAAATTGAGAAGCCATGGGGTTACGAGGAACAGGTTCTTATGACACAGGTCGATGTAGGGGACCGTGTAGGAATGCTTGGAATCAGAAGAATAGTCATCGACGCCGACGAGATGACCTCGTACTCGTACCACGAAGACCAGTCCGATATCATCTACCTTGAAGATGGAAACGCCCAGGTAAGGAAAGAAGGCGGAATCAAGGAACTGGAGAAAGGAAACGCTATCGTAATCCGGTCAGGCGAAAAACACCAGATCCAGAACATCGACACACAGGTAGCCAAGATACTGGAAATCTCATTCCCATACAAACCACAAGACCTCCACAGGGTACAAGACCCATACGCACAAGCCCGGGAAGACGAAGAATAAACATATTTCCAATCTTTAACTCTACAGAAGGCCTAGAGGCCCGAAAATCAGAAGCCCGATTACACATATCACTACTTCAAGACCTACCAGGGCCTGAGTGATCTGTTTCTCATTGAAACCTCTACGCATCAAAGGATGAGTCAGGGAATAATTCTTCTCATATCTGGGCCTCAAACTGCTGTCCTCCTGAATATCACCCCAGGAATGAGCCTGAAAACCACTTCTCAATTTCAGCAGGAACTCGATTATCCACGGCGCAAAGATGAAGACTCCGAACTTCTCCATGTTCCCGATAACGATCGTTGAGAACAGGGCCGCACCTGAAAGATAAGTCAGTGAATCCCCTGGCAGGATGGAGGCAGGGTAGTAGTTGTAGTACATGAAAGCAGCTAGTGAAGCGCCTAGACTGAGAGAGATAATCATGGCCTCGTTGCTGCCGGTGATATAGGCCATTGCTCCGAGTCCGAATGCTGCAACCATCGACATACCGGTTGAAAGACCGTTGGTTCCGGCCAGCATGTTCACAACGTTGGAGACAAACAGAAGGCCTAGAGGCAGCAGTAAAAGCGGGTATATGATTCCCCAGTTGACCTGGCCCAGCACAGGGAAATGCATGGTCCAGGAACCGGCCTTTACCGCCATTAGAGGAAAGACTGCCGGCAGTACGAAAAGCATCTTCGGTAGCTGAGAAAGGCCTGTTCTGTGTACCTCTCCGCCTTTCTCCACAGTATCTATCAGAGGGATGCTGAGTTCTCTGTTGGTTTCTTCCTTATCTTCTATCTTGACATCGTATTTTTCCCTGACATACTCATCTATGTCTATATGGATGTCGTCGATAAATCCGATCAACGCTATTATCGAAACAGAGCTGAGTGCGGCCAGCAACAACGATATATCGGCTGGAGGCGCTGACGAGAAAGATATCAGGCCCAGGTAAACCGTTACTGAGATAAGGAAGCCGAAAAATACTGCGACTCCACCGGAGGTAGGTAGTCGAGGCCTTGTCTCTTTCTGCTGGTCTATTCCGTAGATTCCGGAGTCAAGCAGGTATCTGCTGGCAAACGGTACTCCTACAAAAGTCGTCAGGAATCCTGCTGCCAGAGATACTGCTATATAGATCATTCTTGATCAACTTCCCACATCCTCAGGTATCCGTTCGAACCTCCTGATACTGGCTCGAACATATCCATTTCGTGAGCGTTAGTCAAATAGAGCTTCACCAGAGTGGAGTCAGCTATATCTCTAGGCAATAAAACCATCTGAGCTGACTGAGCCTGTATATTCGGTCTCTGACTTGTCACAAACGATCGTTCCATCGTGAAAAATGGACTCTCTGCTATACAGACCTCTCCAAAGCCTGAAAGCTCTACAGGGTTCTCGACGTCAAGATCTTCGAACCCGCTTTCATCCGAAAGCATACAACCGATCTCGCGGCTTCCGCTACCAGTCCTGATCGTAGGAGGCTCCTCAATTCCTATACTCTGGCTTGAAAGGTTCGTAGGAACATAGACAGATAGGCCCTGACTGCTGAACTCCACCAGGGTCTCATTATCCCGGGAATAAGATGACTGTCGTATATCGCTGGCCGTAGAAAGCTGGATCATCGAATTAAAGTCCGAATTGTTCCTGTTGTGAATCTGGCTGACCGCGGAATACTTACCGATCATAGTATGATCGAGCACAACATAGTCAACAGAATGCTTATTCAGGAAACCAGTGTGGTTCTCAGGGTTCTCCGAAGTCAAAAAGTCTGCAAGAGGATAGTTGATAGGCCCTGAATCAGAGTAATATCTCAGGTTGCCTCCGTCCGCAACCGTAGATCGCTCTCCGATAGTCTGGAAATGATATCCGTAATCCCACCAGGAAAGCATGGTAGAACCGTTCTCGGTGTTTTCCTCCATGTAATCCAGGTTCTGCATCCACAGACTGTTAGGAGATCCTCCAATCTGACCTGTCGTGACTATCCCTGTCGCAACGTTAGGGACAACGATGCTGAGAACTAGAACTGCCACAGCAACTGCCTTGAAAATCCTTGATCTGTCACCAACGAACTCGGAGAGATCTGCATCTCTAACCCAGTAAAAGGCCTTCGAAGCTGCTATACCTGCAACGAATGCTACCGGGAAGGCTGCCAGAGTCATAAGTCTTGACCGCGAGATAGCGCTGAGGAAGTTAGTCAGCATCCATAGCAATGGAAGAAGCTGATACCACTCCATGGTTATGTTGTGGCTCTTCATGTTGTCAGTGTAATAGACAAGGCCTATACTTCCCAGAACAGCCAGGGTTGGAGGTAGTGCGGCGATCGCCGAGTTAAGGCCTCCGGTAATCATCATGACCTGGGTTATTGCTGTAAAGCCCAGTATCATCATTGTTATGCTGAAAAATGAGTCTTCATCCGTGTAGTTCAGCATGACGAACAGGCTTCCAAGTATAAGTACAACTAGTGCTGTTCCTGGAATCAAGAATCCTTCGAAGAAGCTGATGAAAAACAGGATCCATGCTGAGTAGATACCCCCTAGGACTGAGTAATACTCCTTGCCTGTGATATTCTCTGAGATATATCCGTACTTCCTGAGCAGCATCAATCCCATCATAGTTGCCAGGATAGATGTACCTATGATAGAGAGCTGTAAAGGACCTGTCAGGTTCCCTAGTGCTCCTATAAATCCGAGGTTGAACTGTGATAGAAGCGGCTGCCCGTAATTTGCTCCTAGGCTTGATATCAGGGTGGAAAATCCTGTAGCCTGGTTTTCTGCAACTGTTCTCTGGACTACTGTTGCACTGCCGCTTCTGAAAGCCTTGCTGATGACCCCGAAGAACTTATCCGCAATAAAGCTGGAGTAAAGAGGGGATAGAAGCAGGGCCACTATTCCGACTGCGGACATTGAAGGTACGTAGTAAGATAGCTGTCTTTCCCCCAGTATCTCGAATTCCTCAAGCAGGTAGCGGCTCCAGAGGAAACCAAGCATGCCGAAGTTGATGATCGCAAGATCGCCTGTCATCCAGAACCTGTTGTAGTTGAAGACAGATGCAAAACCTACTCCTAGAAGAACTGTAGGTGTGTAAACAGTGACAAGCCTGCGAATGTCTTCGTTCAGCATCAAAACCAGGCCTACGACCATAGGATAAAGCATCCAGAGCATCTGGGATCCTCCCCATGAAATAGTGAATGCTCCAAGGCTTAGACCTTCTAAAATCCCGGAAATACTTTCATTTCTCTTCCAGGAACGTGTGAAAAAGTATAGAGAGGCCATCATAAACATCGTTCCAATAGGTTCTTTCTCGAAGAAACCTGCAGAAGTCCTCTGCATGACGCCCGATATAGTAGCAAGGAAGAACGCAGACGAAAGGCCTGTAACTTTGTTGTATAGTTCTTTACCTAGGAAGTAAGCGAATATAACTCCTATGCCTCCCATCAGTGCAGGATAGAACTGAGCCCATTCCATAAAGCTGCCAAAGATCTGTGAAGGCCCTAGATTATACA
>Ga0102936_1000654_pt1 | contig 13874 bp, 9 predicted proteins | sample SalPon2_A_H2O_MG_FD_78502 | JGI IMG/M metagenome (GOLD analysis project Ga0102936, IMG submission 78502) | Salt pond water microbial communities from South San Francisco under conditions of wetland restoration - Salt Pond MetaG R2_A_H2O_MG | ecosystem: Environmental > Aquatic > Non-marine Saline...
GCGACCGAGAATGAAGGATTCGTAATACGGCGAAAGGGAAATTCACAATATGTTTTGAATTCGATCGATTTCGAGATAGATTACAGGGGAGATACATCCATCAGGGGAGATACATCCATCAAAGGGTATCTTTCCAAATCTTCGGGGTCATTCCGTATCCCACATCCTTTACCGGAAAAAAAAGAGACGCATGATTTGGTCCATTCGTTCGTGGAATCCCCCTTTGCGGACCTCGTTTACTGCGGTATGGTCGATTTGGGAGAAGGAGGAAAGGCTACCGTCAATGTGGACAAGGAGAGTCAAATGACCGAGGGAACGTTTAATGCATTGACATGTAATCGGCGATACTTCAGTCAAAACACGTCGGGTTTCGTCGCGGTGAAATGCAACATGGAAGGTAATCTCATGCACATCTATGCACAGACACCGGATTGCCGTGACAAAGTATACTGGCAGGTCGTGGCCGAACGTTGTGACGAGCACATGATAAGCACCAATTGGAGTGACGATAAGGGTCGCGTGATCGTGGAACCATTGCGAAAAGTCCGCAAAGAAGAAGACGAAAAAGAAGATGATGAAGAATGAATGAATTCCGCGCCGTTTTTTCCATTTTCCAAATTCCAAAGAGTATATTCCCGTCCCACAAAAATGAGAATGTATTTGATCATTTCAATAGGGCATCCGCCAGCCGAGGAACCAAGCTGATGATCTCGTACTTATACATGTTTCGGTAATCCGCATCCAATTTGTCTTTATCGATCGTTCGATATACATACAAGGAAGGACAATCCGCGATGCGCATCTGTATATCCTTGAAATGTCCATCATTTTCTTCGCCAATCTTTTTGGTATAAAGGTTCCCGTGCTCGAAAACCAGTCTCGACATCCGCGTGATGATATTGTCCGGCGGATATCTCTCGGGACACTTGGACTGACGAAAGATTTCTTTCAATGCTTTCTCGGGCGTATCCACGTCGGATGCTTCGATGATGGCGACCACAAATGCCAAGTCCATGCCATAGATAAACATGAGGACGATCATTTGCTTGATCATCAACGCAATATCTTCTTCCCAGACGCCGTTCAGCTTTTCTTGCGTGGCGAGCCATTCTAAAAGCGCGTCATCGAGCTCGAACATCGGTAAGACGTGGATCCCTGGAAATATTTCCACCTTTCGTCCGAACATATGATGGCCGAATCGGAATGGCGATCGCGGCATTTTGTTCTCTTTTCCTTTTTCCTCTTTTGTGGTCTGATTTGTTTTCATTTGTCCTCATTTGTCCTCATTTGTCCTCATTTGTCCTCATTTGTCCTCATTTGTCTTCAATTGTATATTCAATTTTTGTGGACTCCGTACCGAAAATAGTAAAAAGTTTCAATATCCTTCAAAAATTCCATACTCGCATAGGATATGATCCCTGTGAAACTGATGTAAAAACCTTTCTGTCCCGATGAACACGGGAACACACATTGTACTTACAGATAATGCACAGATTCTGTGTGGGCTCCGGAGGAGCACCCTACGGGTGACCCCTGTCCCACACGGAATTTGAAAAGGACTGTAAGCTTTTTTACCTTTCTTTGCCTTTTTACACCGTGATAAAACCCGTGTAAAATCCCCAAAAATTGAATCGGTCTGACCCTATAGACATACAGACAGAAAGAGAATCATGATCATGCACTCTTTACAAAATGTGTGCAACACGATGTCCTTTACACACACACTTTCACATCCATCAGCATCGAAACCACATATGAAGGTACGCCAACACTACTTTCTGGAAGAGCGCTTGCTTTCCAAGTTCGGTCCCGAACAACTCCGGGAGGTGGATGCATCGGACCGCGCGCTCCTGGGTAATGGAAACAAGCTCACGGAGCGATCCCCGGTGTACACCGACGTATCCCCTCTGTGCTCCTCGGAAGACGGGCAGGTAAAGGGCAACGGCGTATTCGCCGCGCGCGACATTCCCAAAGACACGCCCGTCACGTTTTACGCCGGAACGCTCTACACCAAAAAGACAAAGAAAGACAAAGAGAAAGGAAAAGATAAAAAGAAAGATAGCGAGTACGTCTATGTGTTTGCGGATGGCGTACACAAAGTAGATGGTGCGTGGCAGGATCCACAGAACGGACCATGGTGGTCTCTCCAAGGCGTGGGTCATATGTTGAATGACAACATCCATGTGCACGCCACGGGCCGGGAAGCCAACGCCTATTTCGCCGAAGTCGAAATGGTGGACGAAGACACGTGCCAGCGGGTGCAGCGCGTCATCATCGTGACTTGCAAAGACGTCGCGCGCGGCGAAGAACTGCTCGTCTCCTATAGCCTGGGATATTGGCTGAGTAAAGGCGATTACCATGACCTGGGCCCTTCGTGTGGCCAATGGCTCCAGAATATGGACGATCTGGTCCAGAACTTTATCACGCGCATCTACGCACGCGGTCGGATGCCGACCATTCCTTCCACCGAAAACGAGATGTACAAACGCTTGAGCATGCTGTCCTTTCATCCCCATGATACGCGCATGGATGACACTGACCATCACGAGACACTCCCCTTACTCGGCGAAATCGAATGCGTGGATATCTACAATGACCCGGAAGGCGCGGCCACGTTCGAGACGTACGACTTTTACTCTCAGACGGACGTGCGTGAAGGTGAATTCGATTTGATATTTGCGTTCGATAACCCACACGATATGGTGTGTTGCGATTGGCAAAGTCCGTGGTTTGTCAACAATGACGGCGATGATGATGACGAGATGGATTCTGAGGAAAATGCAAAAGATACAGAAGATACACAAGATACAGAAGAAGATGCCGTCATGGACGGCGATGAAGACGCCTTCGTATTCCAAACAACGTGTCCTCAAAAACCGAGTAAAGAGTGTCGGTTGACCGTACGATATGTACTCGATACCATGATGAACACGTGGCTGAACACGCACGTCACATGTCGATGCTGTGGACGTGTCATGGAATTCCTATCTGTATAAGTGAATGAATGAAAAAGTGAATAATACAGGCCACAAAATATAGATGAGGATCCTGTATAGCTAAAACGACATAAACACGAGGTGCAATCTATACTATAGAGTTTATGCGAGATCCTCATACTTCATTTTTTTTACATGGAACTCGCCATAGACAAGTATCAGACAAAAAAATGCGTCATTTTGGAAAAACTCGTGCACATGAACTTCGATATCCCGCATGTGCAGCGTAATCAAGATCAGGAGCGGATTCAAGATATCATCGAATTCCAATGTGAGCATTTCGCACGTCATAAAACGTTGTGTTTTCTGGGGGATATTTTTATCTATACGGTGTCCCAAGGTGCTCGAGAGATAGAAACCGGAGAAAAATGCATGATTATAGACGGTATGCACCGCTATTTTGCCCTGAAGAGTCCACGGGTTTACGAGTTGATGCCTACGTATCGTGTGAGTCTCAACATCATTCAAGGATTGTGCGGACTGAGCTTGGAAGATGCGTTCCTATTGATCAACAAAGCGCAACCCGTCCCGGATTATATAATCGAGACTTCGCTCCAAACGTCCAAACGATTTCTCATAGAAGACGTCAAGAAAAAAGTAGCACAAGACTTTCGGCACTTTCTGAGCAAGTCTCCCCGGCCGCGCGCACCCAATTTCAATATAGACATTTTTGCCGATTTCTTAGTTCGATCGTCGGCATTCGCGAAAATACCCACATCGGATACCTTGTACGGATATATCAAGTACGCCAACATGAAACTCGCGCGGTCTCCCGAAAAATGCACTCCCAAAATCCGCAGCCTCATCAAGGCGAAAGGCGAAAAACACGGCACTTTATATGAGCCATACTTTTCATGTGATGTGCATCACGATTGGATGAATCGGATGACATGGATACATGAATATATATCGGAAAAAGAGCACGCGGTCTGCAGTGCCAACGCACCTTCCGCATCTTTGAAATGGAGAATGTCCCAAGTGGAGCGCCATAAACTATGGACCGGCCACTATGGAAACACCATGGAAACGGTGTGTAAGATCTGTGAAATGAACCGTATATCGGTATCTCAATTCGATGCAGGACATATCATCTCACGTAAAGAGGGTGGTTCCGATCATATGGGAAATCTCGTCCCGATCTGCCGCGCATGCAATCTCGCCATGGGCACGGAAAACATGATGAATTTCGCCCGACGCGTCAACAAAAACGTTCGTGCTACATCTGATCTCTTGACACCGTCTCACGAAAAAAAGATGATATACCACAAACCTGACTAATGAAGCGTGCTCGCATGTGAGTGAATTTGACCGTCATCTTTTTTTTATTTTTTTTATTTTCATGGAAAGAGCCACCATCGAAATAAATCATATCTTCATATTATAAAAACGAGCCCATGAGTTTTTCTGCGCCTTCCATGAACATCAATGTGCGCGTCTCGCGTTTCGAACTTTCGCCAAAGCAAGAACCGCGCGATTACAAAGTCGGCTTTGTCGTCACACATACGCACAACAAGACGTCCCGGTATTTCGAAGGTGTCGTACCCATCTCGTCCGTGGATAACCGATTGAACGAAGAGGAAATTGCCGTGATCGCGTGGCAATCCATCCGACATCACGTTGCGATCTGGCACAGAAACAACAAGGGTATCGTCGGCTATACCTTTGAGATCCCACAGGAAGACTTTGAAAAGATGATCGATTTGGGCAAGGAAAGCGGCTTGTATAGTTCCAATAATTTGTATCATTACCTGGGCCGGCCCACCTCGTCTTTGACGGGTAGCAACATCCTAGAAAGAGGGGGCTTGCCCAATGATCTCTTTACCGAGAAACGACAGCTGTACTAGATTTTGTGAAATATCTAAGAATCATAAAATATTTTCGACGTCCACCAAATGCGCGTCCACCCAATGTTTATCCAGATGTATATAGCCTAATTGTTTATCGTGTAATCCCAGACACACGTGAAAGGTCTGCGACGCCCTATCATAGACCGTGCCGCCCGGAAAATGAACCTCCTTCTTATCTATATTGGTATCATGATAAATGATAGGTCTGTCGCCCACTTTCGTGATGCGCCACTGCCCGGACTGTTTTGATTGTCTTGATTGTTTTGAGAGAAGGTGCTCTGACTGTCTCGAGAGAGAGTGCTTAGATTGCGCGTTCAAAGGAGAAGATGATGAAGGAGAAGAAGAAAGAGCATCGTTATCCGGTGTCTTGCGCATGACGATACAAAAGATCTTGTAGCTGGCCGAATGCACAAACATGTAAAACTCACTCTCTTTGATGTAGACCGGATTCGATCCTCCGCGTAAGAGCAAGATGTCCGAGAGAGGATGCTTCCACGCCTGGCGTTGAATCAGGTGGGTGCGCAGGAGACACTCCATCGCCCCGATGTCCTTCTCGTAAAAATCGGAGCGGGCAAATAAGACATGGTTGACGTGGCCCAAATCATATATTTCGAAAGGCATGAGACGGTAGATCAGCAAGACGTGCTGCGTATACGGATCTACGACAAAATTCCAATTCTTCTGCTTGTTCTGCCGGGAACAGTTCAAATCAAACGTCAGGGTCTTGACCGATGTATACTCCTGTCGCGCATAGTCGGCCAAAAAGATCTGGCCTTTGATGAGGGCTCGCGTGTTGGTCTCGTCCGTCACATCCGTATACGTGACCAGGAGATGTCGATGGGTCAAAGGTGTGACCCGCGGATCCTCGCCGTGGGCCACGAGCGACCTGTCCGTCTCCGGAAGAGGGATCAGTGCGTCTCCTTCTTTTCGAAGCTTGATGATGCGTATGTTAGACTCGAACCATGCCTGTATGGAAGGGGTGGTGCGGTATACGCACATCATCGTTCTCTTTTCCTCATTTTTATTCTCATTGTTATTTTCTTGGTCATTATTTTTGTCATTATCATGGTCATTATCATGGTCACGGCTCCGCAAGGAAGGCGGCTCGAAAAAGCATCCGTTGAAAATCATGTGATCTCCTCTTCCGAATTCCCGTGCGTCAAAATAGCGGATGACGGGATTGTCCGTACCGAGGTCAAAGTTTTGCATGCTCTTCTCTCTTCTTTACAAAACAGACATTTGTTTCTACATTTTTTGTCCACAATTTATAAAGACACCGATCCTTTTCATGAATTCATTAAATTATAAAGCGCTTGTCTATACAAATTTCAAGCTGCTCTCCAACTTGCACGTCGAAGAATCCGCGTATATTTCCTCCAACGTCGATATCTTCGGAATTCTCAATGTGAACAACGACGTCAACATCACCGGACTCTTATCCGCGTCCGAAAATGTCGTCATGAATTCCAATCTCCAGGTCTTACAGGGTATCTCCGGTGACGGATCCAACATCACCGACCTCGACGCAAATAACATCAACCAAGGTACGCTTCTCGTGCCTTACGGCGGAACGGGTAAAAACACCTTCGCCACCCATAAACTCCTCTCCGGAAACGACAGTAATGCCCTCCAGGAAGTCACTGACCTCCACTGGGACAGCGACAACGCCTATCTCGGGATCGGCACGGCCACGCCCTCCTCCACCCTGGATATAACGGGAGATTTCCACGTCTCTCTCGGTGCCGTCATAGACGGACAGCTACAGTGTATGAACGGGATCACGGGAGACGGATCCAACCTGACCAATCTGGATATGAACAACGCGAGCCTGGGGACCCTGATCGTGGAGCGCGGAGGTACAGGTAAGGCGGCCTTCACGTCCGATAAAGTGCTGTTGGGGAACGCGAGCAACGGTATCCGGGACGAAACGGATCTGCACTTTGATACGGCGGCCAAAAGCCTCGGCATCCGGACGGCCACGCCCCAATACGCCCTGGACGTGGACGGGGACGTGCGTGTCACCTCGAACGCCACCTTTGATGCGGACGTGACCGTGGGCGGCTCGGTGATCCTGAGCGACGGGACCGCTCTGGACTCCCGCGATGATCTACGGCCCTCAGAGCTGCTGCAAAGCAATCTCAATATCGGTGTGAGTACGGCGAATCCACAGTACAAGCTGGACGTGAACGGAGACATGCGTGTCACCTCCAACGCTATTTTTGATGCGGACATTTCCGTAGGAGGATCCGTGATCCTGAGCGACGGGACCGCCCTGGACTCCCGCGATGATCTACGGCCCTCGGAGCTGCTCCAAAGCAATCTCAATATCGGGATCAGCACGGTGGATCCCCAGTACAAGTTGGACGTGAGCGGAGACATGCGTGTCACCTCCAACGCTATTTTCGATGCGGATATTTCCGTAGGAGGATCTGTGATCCTGAGCGATGGGACCGCGCTGGACTCCCGGGACGATCTGCGGCCCTCGGAGCTGCTCCAGAGCAATCTCAATATCGGCGTAAGCACGGCGAACCCCCAATTCAAGCTGGACGTGAATGGGGATATGCGCGTGACCGCCGCGGCGACCTTCGAGTCCAATATGGCGGTGGCCGGCTCCGTGATCCTGAGCGACGGGACCGCCCTGGACTCCAGCAACGACCTGCGGCCCTCGGAATTACTCCAGAAAAATCTCAACATAGGCATCGGGACGGTGGATCCCCAGTACAAACTGGATGTGGACGGGGATATGCGGGTCCGCGGCCCTGCTATCGTGGATGGGAAAACGACCCTGAACAGTAATTTGGAATTATTCGGTGACGCGCGGCTACACGGGGATCTCATCGTGGACGGCACGAAAACGACGGTGAACACGGAAGTCAAGGTGACGGATCAATTCACCGTCATCAACGATGGCACCGGTCCGGCGCTGGAAGTCAACCAGATCGGTCAGATGCCGATCGCGCAGTTCAAAGACGACAGTAACATCGTTGTCACCATCGCGGACAACGGTCTCTTGGGTCTGGGAACCGAGAATCCCACGGAAGTATTACACGTGGTAGGGAACACCTTGGTCGAGAGTAACGTGCACGCCATGGGCGACTTGACCGTGGATGCTGCGTCCACGTTGAACGGCACGCTGCATGTCACCGGGAACGCGGCCCTATCGAACGGCATTTCCGTGGCCGGAAAGACCACGCTGAACAGCAATCTGGAAGTGACGGACACGGCCGTCTTCGGCGCGGACGTGACGCTGTCCGATCAGGTCGTGCTGAATTTCTCCGGCGGATCGCGCCAGATGATCAACATGGGCACGGGAGATAGCAACGGTATAGGCGTACAGACCTCCGCGACCTATTTCAGGACGGACGGGAACTATGCCTGGTTCAAGGGAGGGTCCCACAGCGATACCACCTACGATTCCGGAGGAGGTGGCACGACCCAGATGGTTCTCACCGGCGATGGGCACTTGGGTATCGGGACATCCAATCCCACGGAACGGCTAGACGTGAACGGAGGTCTGCGCGTGGTGGGTGACGCCACTGTGGACGCCGGATTGACGGTTTCTGCCGGCATTTCCGGCGATGGCTCCAATATCACCAACCTGGACGTGAACAACGTGGCCCTGGGTATTCTCGACGTTCAATACGGTGGTACCGGCCGATCTAATCTCACGAGCGAGAAGGTGCTGGTGGGTGACGGGAGCGCCGGTATCAACGCCGAAGCCAATCTCCACTACGATACGGCCAACGCCTATTTCGGGATAGGAACCTCGAACCCCACGCATACCGTGGATATCGACGGGAATCTGCGCCTCACCGGCGGCGCGACCTTGGAAAGCAACGTGAGCGTGGCAGGAGATCTGGGCGTCTCCCAGAGCGTGGAAATCACCGGACAACTCACGGTCTCCTCGGGGATCACGGGAGACGGCTCCAACATCACCAATCTGGACGTGGACAACGTGTCTTTGGGCGTGCTGGACGTGCAATACGGTGGTACCGGCCGATCTAATCTCACGAGCGAGAAATTGCTGGTGGGTGACGGGAGCGCCGGCATCAACGCCGAAGCCAATCTCCACTACGATGTGACGCAGTCCCGGCTGGGCGTCAACACCTCGGCCCCTGAATACACGCTGGACGTTGCGGGCGAGATGCGCGTCACGTCCAACGCCACATTCGATTTCAATGTCGACGTGACGGACACGCTGACTCTTTCGGACGGCTACGTGATCACGACCCAAAACGATCTGCGTCCCTCCGAGATTCATCAGGCGAACGATATGATCGGTATCCGTCAGACCGACCCGCAATACGATCTGGACGTGCAAGGGACCTTCCACGTGAGCAGCAACTCTCTGCTGGAGGGCAGCTTGGAAGTGCAGAGCGGCATCTCCGGAGATGGTCAGGCGATCAGCAACCTGGATGTGGACAATGTCTCTTCGGGGGTCTTGAACGTGGAGTTTGGCGGCACGGGCAATTCGAATCTGACGGTCAATCACGTGTTGATAGGCAACGGAACCAGTAATGTCATCGACGGCGCGGACCTCTATTTCGACGTGGAGAACAAACAGTTGGCCGTGGGCCATTCCAACCCTTCTTTCACATTGGATGTCAACGGTACCATTTACGCCTCCAACAATTTCTTCTGGTCCGGGAGCCGCCTGGGCATAGGAACGAGCAATCCGCAATACGAGCTCGATGTGCAAGGGACCATCTACGCCAGCGAGGACGTGCAATATGCTTCGGATCGCCGCATCAAGAGTGATATCCAGCCGATCGATAACGTGGTACAGCGTATGGCGGGTGTGCGAGGCCACAAGTTCAGACGCACGGACTTGGGCGAGGACAAAAAGGACGCGTTTCACATCGGGTTCATCGCGCAAGATCTGGACAAGGTCGTTCCGGAATGTGTGGGATATAGCAAGGAGATCGATCAGTACCACGTCTCATACGGCAACATGGTGGCCCTGTTGGCCGAGGCCTACCACAACGTGCACGAACGCTTGATGGAGCTGGAGAAAAAGCATGGTGTCGCGTGATTTCACGCATCACAAAATTTGACAAAGTATCATCATTCTTCGTTTACTTCGTGGATAAAGTCGTGGACGCCTTGACGCGTGAAAGAGGTGAGGTACTGAGTTATCCGTCTATTCAAACGCGAGACCTCATTCCGTTCGAATATGTGTCCGTTGATACAGGATAAGGTCGATGTCCTGGCCGGATGAGGAAAGGATATATGCGAAAACTCTTCATCTTCTTCATCATCATTTTCCTTCTCCTTCTGGCCACCTACGGGCCGAACGATACTCACGTCGTCGCTGCTACTGTCCCTGTGATCACCGTTCATACTGCTCATAGTATAGGGCAACTCCGCCGCGGTTTTGATATGTTTCAGTCGATCGTGACGTTCCGTCAGGACCAACGATCGTTGGGGGTTGATCACGTGATGGCGGTGATAGGTGACGTGCTTGCGAAATTTTTCGCACAATAAGAGAACGATTCCGATGTGTATGGTGACCCACGAGCCCAATTGCCAGTAGATGACGGCCAGATCCGCCGTCCGCACCGTGGAAATGGAATACGAATGAAAGTTGTAGAGTTGGTGCATGACGACGTTGTGCAACGCGGCGATCGTGACCCAAATAAAGGATCCTATACTGTACATGTCCAGATAGGTGACGATGGACGTCTTGGGAATGAAACTGACGGTCGCGAATTTGAGTGAAACGATGGTCAGCATCAGTGTGTAAACCAAACTCTGTTGTGAATCGAGCGAGGACAGCATGCGAGACGATATGGAGGATGCGACGATGATGAAGCTGGGAACCACGATATTGATGAAGTAGAATACGGTTTTCCGCGAAATAAACAGGGACACTTCCAGATTACAATAGGTCACATGACGCTGGTCATTATGTAATTTATTATTTCCTTGCCAGCACAAGATATCACTGCTGATGTTCCAGACCTCGCACGGGATGAATTCGCCCTTGAAGATGATGTTTTTATGTGGACGCGTATACACTTTGAGTTTCTTGGGCGAAAAACGTGTTGTATCGACCTGGGTTTTCATGGCGTTCGACATCATGGGAAATCCCCACATGGTGAAATTGACGTGGAGTTGCTGCATATCGATGGGAAACTGTTTGAGATTGAATTGCTCGGAGAACGTGCCCTGGATCAGATAGTTGGCGTATACCGATGTCACGCGTTCATTTTTTTGCTTCTTCATCAGGACACATTGTTCGTGTACGAGCTTGCCCCGATTGTTCAGACATTCCAGCATGGGATACCATTCCTCCTCCAGATTCACGCTTTTAAAGCGCTTTTCGATCATCCACCGCAACTGTATCCAGATCTTTGCACCAAAGGTCTGATTCACCGTGTCGATATTATTGATACTGCGAAAATGCGTGGTGACCCGCATATACACGACATTGTCCACGCTGTAAATATAATCCGGGATATTGACATAATATATCATGGAGGCTAAAAAAGAGCATACGTTTTATACCATTTGAGCGCATAAAAAATGAGATATCTGCTGAATAGACTAAAAATGCTAAATAGTGATGCGCCTGTAAACCGGTCTCTGGTAAGGGTCATACGAGCTCGAGAGGATACACGGCAAAATGCTGAGGGGCCAGAAGAAGAGCGTCGTGATCGCCCATCCTGCCCAACCGCGTGTGTTCATCATGCTGGGACGCGGGGGAAAGATGAAACATTTTTTGCGCGGATCGATCACCTCGTACCCGACAAACTCATATTCGTCCGTTAAGTATTCATGCTCCTCGATCACGTGGACATCGGAGACGGGCGTATGACGAATGGACGAAGCCTTGGAAACCGAGCCTGTGTTTATTATGACACGAGGTGAATGATGACTATCCGAACTGTTCTCCGATGTTTTGATTTCCGTCGACGGGTAAGACGTCATATGATGCGCCGGTTCGGAATGACAAGACGTGGCCGATTTTCGCTCTTCTAATTTGTCCTCGTTTTTTTCGTCATATTGGAAAGAGACGATCCGCCGCATTTTGTTTTTTTTGTTCTCGTGCGCATCCTTTTCGAAACTTTTTCTTTGTCTCATTTCCACGTCATTTCTCATCGACTCTTTCATGTTTTATTATATGTTGGATAAAACGCATATTTTGACGGGATGAAATATTTTGTTTTTCGTCAAAGAGATGCATACATGAATGAACATGGTTCTGACGGCGCCATAGGTCCTCGAATATAATCATAGTCCCATGTAGACAACTTTTTTCTTTCGTCATTATTAAAGAGCGTGTGACCGCTATGTGGCAAAATCATATCTGTGGTCTTTTTACCATATTTTTAGTCATTCTGATACTTCTGGCGCTCGTGTACTCGGTCATGCGCCTGAGACTTTTCAGACATGCACAGGAGATGCGGGAACCGTTCTCGCAAGATAAATTGCTCGTGCCGCGGGCCATGTGGCCCAACGCGCATTGGAACACCTCCATACTCAACGATCCGCAAAACATGAACAAACACGTCGTTTTCAGCATGGAAGATAACACGGTGAACCACGCATCCGCTGGATATCACGGGAATTTCTACGGCATGCGCTTCAAGACGCCCGTAGATGTCACGTTTCATCGCGCGCGCATCGATGCCAATAAAGCAGGTACCATTCTCTTCCGTATCAGCGAATGGGACGATCGCGGAGATGCATACGGACCGACCGTCACGGAAAAGGAATTCCGGGTCGCCAAAGGTGAACAGTGGATCGATCTGGAGCTGCCGGTGGAAGGGAATCACGATAAATCCTTCGTCATCTGGTATCCGCGCGACGAAATCAAATCGGATGTACTTCTCAAGCGGACCACGCGGGATAATATGTACGCGTACGCTAAAGTCGGGCCTGTACAGTTTATGGGAGGAGAATCGGTCAGGCGCGGAGGTGCTAACGGAAGATGGTACTATCTGTTTCAGCTAGAGATCGAAATGCCCATGTACTCCCTCTTCGAAGATAATTTACATGAATCTATCGCCAATGCTGCTCCATACATGCCACCGACTTCTGGGCGAGAAATAAAGCCCGAATCCGAGGAGAAGGAGAAGAAGAAGAAGGTTCCCGCGCCTGAACCCGAGACCGAGCCAGAACCCGAGCCTGAACCCGAACCGGAACCAGAACCTGAACTGGAACCCGATACGGAACCAGAACCCGAACCGGAACCAGAACCAGAACCAGAACCCGAACCGGAACCAGAACCAGAACCCGAACCAGCGCCCGAGGTGACTAAACCGGAGAGTTACTGGTTACGGAAGACCGATTGGTACGGCGCTGATCTAAAAAGGATCATGGCAAACGACCCTCAGGATTGTGTGGATGCATGTAAGGCCAATACCCGGTGCGGCGCGATCGCATACAAAACGGATACCGGCCATTGCTGGCTCAAAGACAAACGCCGTCTCCCCGAAATTTCCCGAAACCAATCGCGTGAATTGAAGTTAAGGGATATGTGGGTCAAAGACCGCGCTTTCTTGAAAAGATGAAGATGATGAATAAAAGAAGACACGGAAATAAGACAAAAAAATATTGCACCGTAATATTATACATTTGAGCTCATCCAAACATGTCTTCTTACTCGGATGATGATGTCTATGAAGCTCGTTGCTACCTTTGCAAAAAAGATAAAAAAGAAAAGAGATATGGCCGTCTCCTGAAAAAGATGAAGAAGGCACAAGACGATGAGGCTGTTTATGTGGACGATGTATATATGGACTCGGTGAAAAATAAAGTGGATTCTGATGCAACCATGGACAATAATCTATTCATGACACCCGCTTCCCTGAGCGGCATAGACGTCAAGGACATGAACGAATCCGGCTTGGCGTACTCGTCCATTGCCGAATTAGAAAAAAAGGCAAAATCGGCGGCTTCTTTTTCTTCTTCCTCTTCTTCGATGGCCAATCATTGGCCGGATATTTCCGTGGAGGATACCATCAAGGCCACCGATTTCTTCCTGTCGATCGAGACGGAATACCTACACGAATTATCGAAAACGCAC
>Ga0102936_1000655_pt1 | contig 13873 bp, 11 predicted proteins | sample SalPon2_A_H2O_MG_FD_78502 | JGI IMG/M metagenome (GOLD analysis project Ga0102936, IMG submission 78502) | Salt pond water microbial communities from South San Francisco under conditions of wetland restoration - Salt Pond MetaG R2_A_H2O_MG | ecosystem: Environmental > Aquatic > Non-marine Saline...
GACCCGAACCGTTTTGTTCGCGCTCCGAATCGGAGGAGACGAGAATCGATGGTGGAGACCCTGCCGGACGGTGACACCCTTCCGGACACCCCCACCTCCCGCGAGCAGTGGCTCTGTTGGCGGACCGAGGAACGTGATGGAAAATAGACAAAAATACCGGTCGACCCCGCGTCGGGGGAGTTCGCCTCGACGACCGATCCCGACACCTGGAGCGATTTCTCGAGTGCCCGCGAACGGGTCACTTCGACGGCGGCCGACACGGTCGGCGTGGGGTTCGTGTTCCCCGATGACGATCCCCACCGTCGGCGTTGATATGGACGATTGTCGGATTCTAGAGACCGGAAAGACTCGCTAAAGGGCGAGCGACATCGTCGACCGACTCGACTCGTTCACCGCGAACAAAATGTCATAAGCTGTATAGATTCCACGCGGCGACGATCCCACTCCGCCGGTACCCGTCGACGGGGCCGTATTCTCCGCGACCAGCAGTACCAATCTCCCCGCCGCGCTCGGAGACGTTCCCCGTCGGAGCGCGGCCGGCTTTGAAACGCCGCTATCGCACACACTGACCGGAGTGTGGGTCGAGTTCCCCGGCGAGCCACTCACCGAAAAACCGTCGAACACGCCGAGCACTGCATCGCGGCCGCGGCGACAACGCAGTTCACCTGAACAGATCCGTGCGTTCGGACTCCGAGAGCCGAACGTCCGGGTGGGCGTGCGCCGAACACGCCTCACACTCGTAGGAGCCACCGCCGGCCTCGAACTGGTAGATCGGATAGCCGAAGAGGAAGAACGCGTCTTCGAAGTGGCGCTCGACGACCGCGTCCGCGGTCGCGCCACAGCCCGGACAGTACTCTTCGTCCATCGCCGGGACCTGGTAGGTGATCTTCTTCCGACCGATGAACGCCTCCCTGTAGGCCGCACTCTGTGAGGTCTCGATCAGGTCCTCGACGGGGAAGTCGTCGACGCTCACCGTGTTGTCGTGGCCGGTTTCGGTGGCGACGGTGACGTCCGTGTAGGCGCTCGCCTCGACGGTATTGTTCGAACCGACGAGGTGGAGCCGGAGGCTGCCGCGGCCGTCGACCCGAACCTCGTTGTTCCAGCCGGTCAGATAGAGTTCGAACTCCGAGTCGCCGTTCTCGATCCGAACCGCGTTCCGACCGCCGGTGACGGAGACCCCGGTGTCCGGCTCGGTGACCCTCGATTCGCGGTCCCACCCGGTCACGGCGTCGTCGTACTGCTCTCGGGGCAGTGGGGCGGTGTCGCTCTCGTCGTGGAACCGCTGTTCGTCGCCGATGATCTGGAGGTCGCCATCGACCGCGTCGTGTTCGATGAACACGTCCTCGGCGTCGACGACGAGGACGTCGCCCGAGACCCCGCCCGGTTCGAGGTACCCGTCCTCGATCGTCCCGCTGATCTCGGTCTCGATAGCGCCGACGTCGGCCGTTTCGCCCGCAGCGGTGTTGGTGTAGACGTACTCCGCGTTCAGCAGTTTCAGGTCACCGTCGACAGCCCCCGACTTGACGTAGACGTCTTCGGGGGCGAGGAGTTTGACGGGGGGCTGTTCGTCACCGTTGAACGTGACGTCGCCGGAGTAGGTTGTCGAGTTGGAGGTCATGGTCGTCGAGTGATCGTGCGTCGCGTCTGTGGTCGTGAGCGGTGCATCTTCGTGGGTCAGATTTCGCTGCGTTTGATCAGTGCGTACAGGAACAGCCCCGCGAGGATCACGTTCATGTAGACCAGGAACGCGGAGACGAGTCTGGCGCCGGGGCCGATCGGCCCGATGTTGCCGTAGCCGATCGTGAGAAACGTGATATACGAGAAATACAGGTTCAACCCGAGCGTCCGGAGCCCCTCGAGCGTGGCGAGTTCGGTAACGGCGACCTGTCCGGCCCCGGTCTCGAAGGGCGTCCCCCCGACTGCGAACAGGAGGCCAGCAAACAGCGGAAACAGGACGAACACTGTCGTGATCCGATAGAGCCGCAGCCCGTAGCCGCACGAGATTCCGAGAAACAGGTTCTCGATGCCGCGCAGCGCGTTCCGGCCCCGCGTCAGCAGTGCTTCGCTCGAATCGCCGGCGATCCCGAAGAACGTCCGACGGGCGTGTTGCTGTCGTTTGACGCGGAACTCGCCGGCGGCCTTCACGTTGCTCTGGGAGGAGGCGCTGTTTTTCGCTTTGAGGTAGGTCTTTTCGACGACGTCGGGCGTCATTTCGACGGCGAACTCGTAGGGGCAGGTCCCGTCGTCGAAGCTGTGGAGGTTCCAGTCGTTGCGGTCCAGGTAGTCGGTGTGGTCCGAGAACGTGAACCCCTCGAAGGTCGTATCGCAGAACCGCACGTAATCGAGCAGTTCCCGCTCGTCAGTCGGGTCTTCCGCGCTCAGTTCGACGTCGCCGATCGTCGACCGCGTCAGGTCGAACCGGACCCAGCCGTCCTCGGGTTGGACGATGCGCCCCTCGGCGATGGTCGCCTCGGTGAAATCGAGGTAGGTGTCGTCGCCGAACGACATGGCCTTCAACCGGAGCGAGTCGGTGAACGCCGCGTCGGCAAAGTCAGCGCTCGCTTTGAACGCGACCCCAGTGAAATCCGCGGAGGTACAGGCGACGTCGCTGAAGTCGACGCGGCCGACGAACGTCGCGTTCTCGAAGACGGCGTCGTCCGCTAGATGGTTGGTTCCGCCGTTGAAGACCGCCCCGCGGAAGGTCGTGGTCCCCCCGAAGACGGCGTTCGTGAACACGGAGTCGCCGTCGAACAGAACTTCGTCGAAGTCAGCGAGCCCGCCGAAGCGGACGTTTTCGAACGTCACGTCGTCGGTGAACTCGCTTCGCTCAAAGACCACGTCTTCTACGAACTCGACGCCGGTGAAGTCCGAATAGCCGAAGCGTCCCCGCTCGAAGGTCACGTGGTCGCCGAAGGTGACACCGGCGAACGACGCGTCGTCTTCGAGCAGAGCCGTGCCGCCGCGACACTCGACACCGCGGAAGGTCGCCCCCTCGTCGAAGCCCGCGTCGTCGAACAGTACGTCTTCGGCGAAGGTGACCTCGTCGAAGTCCGCACCGGCGGCGAACTCGCTGTCGGCGAACACGACCGTGCCCGAAGCGTCGGCCTTCTCGAAGACGGCGTCACCGTCGAAGGAGACGTCCCTGAACTCGACGTATTCGAAGGAGGCGTACAGAAACGATACGTCACGGTCGAAGACCGCCCTCGAGAACGTCGTGTTGTCGCCGGTCTCGTTGGACCGACCGTAGAACTGCGCTCCCTCGAAGCTCGCCTCGGCCTCGAACACCGCGTCAGCGAAACGCACGTCGTCGGTGAACTCCACCCCGTCGAAGGTCGCCTCTCGGGTGAAGACGGCCCCGGTGAACCCGGTGTCGTCGCCCGTCACGGTCGCCTCGGAGCAATCGACCCTGTCGGTGAAACGGGTGCCCGCACAGACCACCCCGTTTTCGAACGTACAGTTGTCGGCTACCAGCCCGCCGACAGTGCTGTGTCGGAGGTCGAGTCGTTCTTCGAACCGCCCGTGGCGGACGGATATCCCGCCGGGGATCGTCGTATGGCGGAGGTCGACCGGGTGTTGGTCGTCGCTCTCGACATCGGCGTAGTCGAGATCCAACGCCGGGAAGTGAGCCCCGATGAACGCCCGCGTCGAATCGGTGTCGTTCTTGAGCTTCCGGACGAGCGATTCGGTGAGGTCGTTCGCCGAGACGTCCGCGGCCGCGCGCTCGTCGGGGGACATGTGAAACGGGCAGTACTCACTCGTCGGGTGTCGCTCGTGCGGACACGACCAGCGTCGTTCGACCGACGTCGAGTCGTGCGTTTCGGGGTCGAACTCGTAGCGACAGGTCATCGGTACCTCGGCCGGGAAGCTAGTTTGACGGTCATAGTTCTGTGTCGTTATCTCCGCTTCGTGCTCGGGGGCTCGTGCTCCGGCGTGCCATCGGCGGGCGTGGCCGGGAGGTCGGCGAACTCGTGTTCCGAATACAGCGCCAGATCGTACTCCGGGTACGTGTGGTAGGTCTCGTACGTCGCGGGCGATCGACAGTCGATCGTCGTATACGCCCCCGGCCCGAACCGGTAGGCGATCTCGAACGGCTCGGGGCCCGGAAACGCCGACAGCGGCTCGCGCGTGATCGTCGTGGTTACGCCGACCGATCCGAGCCGGTAGTGACCGCTGTGTATCTCCCGTCCGTCATCGGGGGGCGGGGCACCGACCGACCGCCGCCTCTCGGGCGATCGCTGCTCGCCCGTCAGCGGTACTGTCGTCGCGCGCCCCTGTCGGATCGGCTTACACGAGAACAGTTCGTAGAAACCGAGCTCGGGGGCACCGACGTAGTGGGAGTCCCCGATCACGGCAAAGGTGAACTCGGACCCGAAGAACCGCCGCTGTGTCCGCCGCTTGACGTCGTACTCCGCAAGCGGTGGCCGCTCGGCCGTGTACGCGAGGTAGAGACGCTCCGGCGCAGTCATTGGGCTTCCTCCTCGACTCTGGTTTCGACGATGAGATCGTAGTTCGGGTCGAAGACGCTGTTCGGTTCGACGCCGGCGTACCGTGGCGTGTCGCCCCAATCGGCCGAGCGGTACTGTTCGCCGTGGGTCCGAACGTAGCCGGTTCCGTTTGCCGGGGCGATCTTCGAGGGCGGCTCGTCGGGGGCGAAGACGAAGAACCGTTCGCCGAGTTGGTGGGTGCCGTCGGCGTCGGGATCGTTGTACGCGTAGTACCCCAGCCGGTGGTCGAACCCGGCCTCGCGAACAGTGTTCATGTACGCTTTGTGATGGGGGCCGTACGTGTAGCCCGAATACCCCCACGTCACGACGGTCCCGTCGTCCGCCAACCGGTCGGCGAGCATGCTGTAGAACTCGACCGAGTACAGATGCAGCAGATCGTCGCTCTTCGCGCCGGGGAGATCCAGCAAAACGAGATCGTACTCGCGGTCGTTCCCCCGGAGATACGTGTAGACGTCCTGCCGGTGGACGGTCAGGTTGTCGTACTCGTAGGCGTCGTCGTGGTACCGTCCGAGGAACTCGCTGTGTCTGGCCCGGTTCATGAACGCCCCGTCGAGATCGACTTGGTCGACGCTGACGCCGTGATCCCGCAGATAGTTCGCCGCGATCCAGTCGCCCCCGCCGACCAACAACACCTCCGTCTCGGTCGAGTTCTCGTACATCGTCATCGGGACGTCGACGAGCCCGTGGTGATAGGAGTCGGCCCAGCTGTCACACAACTGGATCGCCGAATCCAGCCGCAGGCAGGTGTCGGACTCGCCGGCGAACAGTCGGGTCTCCGACTCGCCGTTCCAGGAGCGCTCGTAGCGGACGACCTGTTGGTGTCGGGTCGTGTACTGGTGGCTGATCGACGCCGAGACGGTCTCCTGTGGGTGTTCGTCTTCGATCAGCGACTCCATGTAGTAGCCCGTCAGTTCGTCGTCGACCGTCTGGTGTTGAACCACGACACCCGCATAGGCAGCGGTGAGAAGCAGACAGCCCGCCAGCACTGCCCGGTGTTCGCGGGAGCTGATCGAGGAATCGTCGGTGCTTGCGGTCCGCCAGCGATCGCTGAACCGCGCCACGAACAGCACGGCTGCGAGACAGTTCAACAGCGCCAACACGAACACCGACGGAATCAGCCCGAGTCGGGGGTAGAGAACGAACACGTAGACGAGCGCTCCGAGGAGCCCGCCGAGGTAATCCATCGCCAGCACGGTCGAGTAAGTGTCGTACTCCGTGCTCTCCCGGTCGGTCCGAAACGCGACCGAGAGCCCCCGGTAGGCCCCGTTCTCGACGGCCCGTCCAAGTCGCCCGAGCCAGCGGGGTGGCGACGCCGACCGGCCGGCTTCCGAGCGGACCATCGACAACAGCAGCGGCAACTCGAACCCCGAGAGCACGCCGACGACGACGACCGGCAGACGCGCCGCGACCTGGAGGATTCCGTCCGGAAGGGCCTGTGGGAGCGCGGCGGTGTTCAGCCAGAGAATAAACAGGAACCCGACCGGGGCGGCGAGCGCCAAATAGACCTCCGTCCGGAAGAAATTCGAGTGTTGGGCGTCGTCGAAGTGCCGAACGAAAAAGGAGCCGACGCCGAGCGAGGAGAAAAACAGCCCGATGGTGAGCCCGTACTGCGTGACGGTCCCGCCGTAGATGACCGTCAGCAGTTCCGAGTAGACGAGTTCGTAGGCGAAGCTACAGAGGGCGACGACACACGCGAGCCCGTGTAGCGTCGCGTGTTCGGAGACGCCCGACAGCGTAGCGTCCGACATACTACGGGGGACTGACCGCCGCTCGATCGGTGACGTTCGGATCCGAGTCAGGGAACTGCCTCATATATACAACTCTATCAGATTCGGGGGGAAACCTTCCAGCGTTCGGTGATCTCCTTGCCGTCGGCGGTCTCTTCGACGCGGAGGTCGAGACACTCCCAGCCGAGATCGGTCCCCTCGTCGGGACCCGCGGCCACGGCGATGTTGGCACCGACCCGATACCAACCGGGACGCAGGTCCCCGACCGAGGTTTCGATCTCCCCGTCGGTCGGGGCGTCGTAAGTGTCGTCCCAGTTGATCGGTCCCGGGCCGGGGTCTTGTTCCTCGAAGCGGGTGTCGGAACCGATGTATGCGACCCCGAGCGTGGCGATATCGACCGGGTACCGGTCGACCTCGTCCTCGTGATCGTCGTACCAGCCGTTCGCATACGAGCCGCCCCAGAACCACGCCCGCCCGTTTGCGGTCCGCGGGGCCGAGCTGTAGCCGCCGCTCCCGCGGCCGGTCGCGCCGCGTCCCTTTGCGGCCCGGGCCGTGCCGACCGGCGACAGGGCGGCGAGCGCCGCGGGGATCGATATCGACTCGACAGCGTCCGTCCGGTCACCGGATCCGGGCGACGTCTCGACAGCGAGGTCCCGGCGGGACTGCACCCAGCGGTCCGACTCGCCGTAGGGGTCGATCCGGAGCGTCGACCCGTCGGTGGAGAGTTCGACCTCGTCGATCACGTTCGATTTCCGCGGCGGCGGTTCGGCACTGCTCTCGGTACAGCCTGCGAGGGCCGTTAGCCCGCCAGCGGCGACGATGCCGCCCGTCGTGAGCAGCGTGCGCCGATCGATTGACTGCTTGGGGCTCATGCGTTCGTCCGTCTGCAACGTTGCGTGCGGAGTGCTTGACGACGCGTGAATCTGTCCACAGGCACGACTGTCGGTATGCGTCCTCGATATAAACCGCTCATTCTAGCTGAAACGGTTTTTTGAGCATCCATTCGTCCCGCTCCGGTCGGTTGCATCTTGCCGATCGATATCTTCGAAGAGCAGCAACTCATTTGGGTCGCGGTGATCGAGACGGGAGCATGACAAAGGTCGGACTGTCGGTGAACGCGGTCGGGCTTCTGATTAGCGTCGTCGGTACCGTGTTGCTGTTCCAACGTGCGACCGACGAGTACCATTCGTCGATCCAGGATATCGGGTCGATAGCAGTCGCGTACCTCGGGCTGATCCTCCTCGGAGTGACAGTGTCGGTCACGGGCGTTGCACTGCTGGTGTGGACCAACGCCGATTGAACTCGACAGCGTGACCCCGAGATACGACCCCGGAAGAGGGATGTCGTGGTTCGCGTTCGTTCGAGGCGGTCCCGACGGGCCGTGCGACGGGGGCCGATCAGGTCTCGGGGGAGCGCTCGGGATCGAACTGAACGACGATCGACGCGCTCGTCGGGGCGTAGATGTCCATCTCCTTGGCCTTCGGGGAGTGTCGCTTCCCGGCGACCTCGACCAGCCCCACCTGCTGGAGCCGGTCGAGGTGATAGCAGACGTTCTGTAGGCTGGTTCCGGTCTCGGCGGCGACGTCGGAGGCGGCTTTCGGCGATTCGTAGAGGGTCACGAGTATCGAGCGGGCGGCCTCGGTGGCGAGGACCTCGAGGGACGCGCCGTCCTCGGCGACGTCGATCGTCCGTGGCTCGGTGGCGGTCTCGGTGTCGCTCTGGAGTTGCTCCGGCAACAGATCCTGTACCGACATGCTATACACCCCCGAGCGGTCGGGGCTCGGGAGCCCCCGGTCGTTCGTGGGCGGGGCGTCGACTGCGCCGGCCGGCTCGGGGAGCGGCGGGTGATCCAGTGGGCGTCATTCACTCGATACGAGTGCTTCGGGGCCCCTGTATTGGGGAGCTAGCTATCCAAATCCGCCGTTCGAGCCCGGCTAGTAATGTGCAACTCGTCCCCGGGAGGGCCGGTCGGGGCCGCACCGGTCAGGCCGCGGTGTCGTACAGCCGGATCGTGACCACGCTTCCGGTGGGCTCGTTCCGGTCGAACTCGAGGTCGCCGCCCAGCCGCGTGACGGCCCAGCGGACGAACCAGAGGCCGATCCCCTGGCCGTGTTTGAGCTGGGTCTCCGTCCCGGCGGCCAGGATCTCCCGTTCGCGCTCCGGAAGCCCCGGACCGTCGTCCGCGACCGTGAGTTCGACGCTCCCCTCGGGACCGTCCCGGACGCGGAGTTCAACGTGTGGGGACCCGTCGGCGGCGTGTTCGAGCCCGTTCTCGACCAGTTCGACGAGGATACGGCGCAGGACGGTCGGGTGTGACACGATCCGCGGGTCGCCGTCCGCCGCGACGGACACGTCGCCGGGAGGGTCCCCTGAGTCGAACCGCTCGGCCACCGATCTCGCCACGTCGGCGACGTCGACGGGTTCGGGCGGGTCGGTCGCGGCCGTCATCACCTCCTCGGCCTCCCGGGCCTTGGTGCTGAGCCGCAGCGTCCCGTTCACCGTCGTTCTGAGCGTCTCGCGCACGTCGGCGTCGTCGACGCGGTTGGTGTGGGCGAGCACGGCATCGAGGTCGTTCCGGACGTTGTGTCGGAGAATGCGGTTGAGAACCGAGAGCCGCTGTTGACGCGTCCGTCGGCCCGTGACGTCCCGGAGGAGAACCGTCCTGGCGACCGGAGCCGACGCCTCCGACGACGCGTCGCCGACGGCGGAGACGCTGAACTGGAACTGCCGGTGGCCCCTCGAGGTCTGCAGCGAGACGGTCCCCGCGGCCCCGACCGAGAGGTCGATCCGTTCGAGGCCGTCGGCGAGCTCCGCGACGGGGGCGCCGATCGCGTCGGTGGCGGCGCACCCGAAGAGATCGACCGTGGCCTCGTTCGCGTCGAGAACGTGGTCGTTCCAGTCGAGCACCACGACGGCCTCCTGAAGGGTTTCGACGACGCGCGTGCGGGCGACGTGTCTGGCCCTCGGGAACCCGGTCGCGACCGGATACCGGCGGACGGCCACCGAGAGCAGCCCGGCCGAAACGAGCAGTCCCGCGCTTGCGCCGTTCGTCACGCCGACGGTGCCCAACGCGGCTTCGAACGGATCGAGGCTGAGCACGTACGGCGCAGCGACACCGCCCGTCACGACGGCGACCTGTGTGTTGGAGACGCGGGGGTGATCGCCGCCGAAGCCGACCAACAGATACGTTCCGTAGACGAACAGCGCGAACAGATACAGGAGTTCGAACCCGATCAGCGGAGCCAACTGCCGCTCTATCGCCGACCGTGAGGCGCCCGTCGCGAGGACGCCCCCGGCCGCCGCGACCGGGAGCCCGATCCCCAAAAAGAGGACGATCCGACGCGTCGTCAACCCGGTCCCCCGGCCGGTGTATCCGAGCGCGTACACGACCCACAGCCCCGGGATGAGCATCGCCGCGCCCAGCCGGCCCAGGGAGGTGACCGTCTCGACGACGTCGCCGGGCGCGACGGGAGCCAGTTCGGCGCCGAGCGCGAGGGCGGCCCACACCGTCAGCGCGCCGAGGATGGCGACGAACGGCTCCGCGTTCGGCCGTTCGCGGGACTGGGCGGTCCGCCACGTCGTCCGGGCCAACAGCGCACTCGCCGCCGTCTTGACCGCGACCGTCGCGAGCGTCGATGCGATCGCCATCGTGTCCGTTCGACCCGACTACCGCCTCGATGGGTATCGAACTGACGGTTCTGTTCCGGGAGGCCGCCCCGGCGCCGCCGGTCCCGAAGCGCCGCCCGGACGAGGCGGGATCGAAGCGAGCGCGCCGGCGCGGCGTCTAGATGTGCGGTTGGGATTATTAGAAACACTAACTAAGATACCGCATGTACAACGGGGCAGGTATGAACGCCGTTTCGTTCGGGAGCCCCCCACCCGCCGTCTCACGTGGAAACGCGCCTCCGCGCCGACGGGGTGGCCGGGCGGCAACGCACGATCGCGACCGAGACACATGACCGGCCGCGACGAGGACGCCGGCGGCGACGCGGGCACGGTGTCTCTGGATGCGCTTCCGTACCCCGTCGCCAGGTACGCGGTCGCCGGCGATACGATCGCGTTCGACGGCACGAACCGGCCGTTCGCGTCGGCGTTCGCGACGGACGCGTCCGCGCCCACGCTGCGATCGTGGTGGCGCGGCAACGGTCTCAGGGCCGAGCGGGCCGATCGCGACGCCGTTCGCGAGGCGATCCTCGGTGGGGAGCGAACCGACGCGACGGTCCGGGCCGACGACCACGCGGGCGACGTGTCGACGTATCGCCTCAGCGTCGTCCCCGACGACGACCCGACGGCCGGGACGCTGACGCTGGCGCCGACCGAACCGCGACCGGAATCCGACGGGGGATCGATCGGCGACCACATCGCCAGCGTCGTCAGCCACGACCTCCGGAACCCGCTCGACGTGGCCAAAGCGCGCGCACGGGCGGCCCGGGAGAGCGGTGACGTGGAACACTTCGACCGCCTCGATTGCGCCCACGACCGGATGGAGCGGATCATCGGGGACGTCCTCACGCTGGCCCGTCGGGACGGGGTCGTGAACGCGTCGCCGGGCGTCGAGGTCGGCGACGTCGCCGGGGACGCCTGGCAGGCCGTCGAGACGGGCGTCGCGACGCTCGCAGTCGCGGGCGACCTCCCGGCGGTGGAGGCCGATCCGGACCGGCTCCAGCGGCTCTTCGAGAACCTGTTCCGCAACGCGGTAGAGCACGGGACGGCGAGCGCCCGGCCGGCCGACGGCGTCGAAGAGGGTCCGCCGGGAGCACCGGCGTCGAGCGGTGCCGCTTCCGACGCCCGCGTGACGGACGCGGACGCGGACGCGGACGACACGGCGGTGTCAGTCCGCGTCGGACCGACGGCGGACGGCTTCTTCGTCGCCGACGACGGCCGGGGGGTGCCGCCCGCCGAGCGGGATCGGGTCTTCGAACCCGGCTACACCGCGGCCGGCGACGGGACCGGGCTCGGGTTGACCATCGTCGATCGCATCGCCACGGCTCACGGGTGGACGGTCGGCGTCGCCGAAAGCGACGGCGGCGGCGCCCGGTTCGAGATCACCGGTGTCGAGTGACCCGGAGACACCGGAGGTGACGGCGACGGCGGAAGCGGCGCGGGCGACCGCGGGGTTGAAACCGCGGCCGGCGCAATCGACGGGCACGACCGAGCGAAAGGATCCGACATGGACGAACGACTGACACGCGCCCCGATGGGGGTCATCCAGGTGGCCGCCGACGGCGAGATCGCCGCCGCGAACCCCGCTGCGGCCGATCTCCTCGACGCCGACCGAGAGACGCTCTCCGGTAGTGCGGCCGCCGACGCGCTGCCGCGGTCGGCAGCTGGCACGCTGCACGATGCGCTCGCCGCCGATCCACGCCCCGAGCGGTCGATCGAGGAGTACTACCCCGCCATCGACAGGTGGCTCGCGATCGAGATCACCGCCGTCGAGGACGGCACGGTCCTGTATCTCCGGGACGTGACGGCGAGACGAACCGACCGACAGACTGTCGAGCGGCTTCGACAGCGCCTCTCGCGCTTGGAGTCGATCGACGCGCTCGTCGCGACGGTGCTCCGGCAGGTCATCGACGCGTCCGCGCGCGAGGAGGTCTGGGAGACGGTCTGTGAGCGGTTGGGGACGACGGACCTCTACGAGTTCGTCTGGATCGGCGAACGGGACCTCGCCGAGGATCGGCTCCGGGTGGCGGCGACCGCGGGGAACGCCCCGGACGTCCTCGACGCGATCGACGCCGAACTGTCCGCGGGCACAACGCTTCCCGAACAGCGCGCCGTCGAGACCGGCTCGACGCGCGTCGTCGAAACTGTCCCCGACGACGAGGGGGTCCCGCGAGCGCTCCGCGTCGCGGCGTTCGGCCGCGGGCTCCGAGCGGCGCTGGCGGTGCCGCTGGCCTCGGAGGACACCGTCTACGGGGTGGTGGGCATCTACACGGCACGGGAGGAGGGGTTCAGCGCCCAAGAGCGGACCACGCTGAACACCCTGGGTGCTGTCGCGGGGTTCGCGGTGAACGCGATCAGGCAGTCCGATCTCCTGTTCGCCGACACCGTCACCGAGGTGCGCCTCGAGGTTCGCGACGGCGACCTCCCGCTCGCCGAGGCCAGCACGGCACTCGATCGGCCCCTCTCGCTGGCGGGCGCCGTCGCCAGGGACGACGGCGTCGTCGTGTGTTACCTGCGGATCGAGGGCGGGACGGACCGATTGGTGTCGGTCGTGCGGGACCACCCGGCCGTCGCCGACGTCCGGCCCGTCGACGACGACGGGGCGTCGCTGGTGGAGGTGTCGCTGGCCGGGGCGACCCCCATCGCGACGCTGGTCGAGTGGGGCGCGACGGTCACCGACGCGACCTACGACGGCGAGACGGCCGAACTCGTCGCTGAGCTCCCCCCGGAGGGCGACGTCCGGACCGCCGTCGAAGCCGTCGACGAGCGGTTCGACGAGGCCACGTTGCGCGCCCGAAACGAGCACCCGCGGGAGCCGGAGCGGATGGAGGCGTTTCAGCGCCGTCTCGAGGAATCGCTCACCGAGAAACAGCGGCGCGTGCTCAGGGTCGCCCACCTCGCTGATTACTTCGAGTCCCCCCGGGGCAGCACCTCGGAGGAGGTCGCAGAGGCGCTGGACATCTCCGGCCCGACGGTGCTGTACCACCTGCGGAACGCACAGCGGGAGCTGCTGGACGCGTTCTTCGACGGGGAGGGCGCGACCGAGTCGGATCAGTGACAGCCGGTGGGGGACCGCGGGACGGACGCTACGGACTCCGCTTTCAGTATCCCTCGCGATCGATGCCCGAGAACGTCTCCAGCAGCGCTTCGGCGTCGGGGAGGAGCCGACAGACCCGCTCGCGGAGCGCGTCGGTCCGGGCGTCGAGGGCGGCGAACTCCTCGTGATCGGAGAGGCGTTTGGGCGGTACCTCGGCGGCGATGACGGACCGCTTCGACTCCAGCTTGAAGTACTCCCCGAGGAGTTCGTAGGCCAGCACCCGGCACTGCTGGTCGACGGCGGCCCTGATGTCCTCGCGTTCGACCGGCTTACAGAGGTAGTCGTCGAACGGCAACTCCAGCAGCTCCAACCCGGGGTCGATGGCCGTCACCATGACGATGCGGGTCCGCATGTCGTGCTCGCGCAGTTCCGCGAGCACCTCGTCGCCGGAGAGATCCGGCATATGTCGGTCCAACAGGACGACGTCCGGGGGATCCGACGGCGAAACCGCCTCCAGCGCCTCGGCGCCGCTGTAGGCGACGGTCACCTCCGACACCCCCTCCAGCCGAAGCGCGTACGCGTCGGCCACCTCCTTTTCGTCGTCGACCATGAGGACCCTGGGCCGGTCGACGTGTATCCCGCCTGCCATTTGATCGTACTACCGGCTACGACGGTTAAAATCCGCGGTTTTTTCGGCGGCGACACCGCGAGCGGAGGCCTTCGTCCCGTCGCGGTCGTTCGAGGCGGAGACCGGCGAGTTCACTCGCGGGGAGCCGGTTCCACGGGCGCGTCGTCCGCGCTCCGAGGTCCGAGTTTTTTATCCAAGAGGCACTAGAGCGTACTCGATGGGGTGGAAAACGCTCCTTCCGGACGGGGTTCGCTCCCGGTATGCGGTCAAACTACTGGCCGTGTCGCTGCTCATCACAACGGTGATCGTCGCC
>Ga0102936_1000656_pt1 | contig 13869 bp, 15 predicted proteins | sample SalPon2_A_H2O_MG_FD_78502 | JGI IMG/M metagenome (GOLD analysis project Ga0102936, IMG submission 78502) | Salt pond water microbial communities from South San Francisco under conditions of wetland restoration - Salt Pond MetaG R2_A_H2O_MG | ecosystem: Environmental > Aquatic > Non-marine Saline...
ACGACAGCGGGGGCTCGGGGCCGTTCGAGGACGACAGCGGGGGCTCGGGGCCGTTCGAGGACGAGTCCCCCTTCGACGACGACAGCGCCGACGAGGGCGAGGGGACCCTCTTCGGCGAGGACTTCGCGACGGCGTTCGAATCCGCGGGCAGCGGTGATGGGGGCTCGGGCGACGAGTTCGAGGACGAGGATTTCGACTCGGACATCCCCCGCATCGACGTCGGTATCGACGGCCTCGACCGGATGATACAGGGCGGCGTCCCGCGTCGGCACCTCATCGTCGCCATCGGCTCGGCCGGCACCGGCAAGACCACGTTCGGTCTGCAGTTCCTCCATCACGGCTTGGAGAACGGCGAGAACTGCGTGTTCATCACGCTCGAACAGTCCCACAGCGCCATCATGGACACCGCCAACGACCGTGGATGGGGGTTCGACGAGTACGAGGCGGAGAACAAACTCGCCGTCGTCGATCTCGACCCCGTGGAGATGGCCAACAGCCTCGACAACATCCGCGGGGAACTTCCAGGGCTCATCGAAGACTTCGACGCCGACCGCCTCGTGCTCGACTCCGTGTCCTTGCTGGAGATGATGTACGACAACCCCGCCAAGCGCCGGACCGAAGTGTTCGATTTCACCCGGTCGCTGAAAGACGCCGGCGTGACGACGATGCTGACCTCCGAAGCCAGCGAGGACAACCCCTACGCCTCCCGCCATGGCATCATCGAGTACCTGACCGACGCCGTCTTTATCCTCCAGTACGTCCGCGCCGAGACCCGTGAGACCCGCCTCGCCGTCGAGATACAGAAGATACGCAACGCCAACCACTCCCGGGAAACCAAGCCCTACGAGATTACGATTGACGGCATCAGCGTCTACCAGCAGGCCAACATCTTTTGAGGGCCGGCCGGAAACCACATTTTATCACGCCCACCGGCGAACCCTCGACCATGACCCTGCTCGTTCCATTCGATGGCACGGAACTCTCGGAGGCCGCCCTCAAACGTGCGACCGAGTACGCCGAGTTCAGCGGTGAGAGCGTGGTTGCCCTCACCGTTGTCCCCGACGAGCCCGAGTACGCCCTCTCGCGGAACTGGCTCGACCCGAACGACCCCTTCGACCCCGAGGCGATAGCCGAGCGGTTCGAACAGCGCGTCGCGGACATCGCGCCCGGTGCCGAGTTTCGCTACGAGGTTCCCGAAGACGTGAGTTCGATGGCCTCCATCACGATCGACGTGACCCGGACCATCCGCGCGGTGGCCCACGAAATCGGCGCGTCGGTCATCTTCATCGGCAGCGAGAACGCCGGCCGCGTCTCCTCGCCCGTCTCCAGCGTCGGCGCACCCGTCTCCGAAGACCCGAGTTACGACGTATTCATCGTGAGGCACGCCTGAGACCGGCACTCCAGCCGGTCTCTGGCACGCCTAATTGCGGCACTCCAGCCGGTCTCTGGCACGCCTAATTGCGGCACTCCAGCCGCGCGTTCACACGTCACTCGACGGCGTGGCGTCGGCGCTGCCAACGCCAATCGCTCACCGAATGACAGTCACGGGGACCGTCGCCCGGCGGACGACCGTCTCGGCGACGCTGCCGAGCAGGATTCGGGACATGCCCGAGCGACCGTGACTCCCCATTACGATTTGGTCGATATCGTTCTCGTCGGCGTACTCGACGATGGTCCGGGTCGGCCGGCCGACTTCGAGGGCTCGCTCCACGTCGGTGGCACCGCCCTCGGTGGCGACGGCTGCCAGTTCGTCGAAGCGGTCGTCGGCCTCGGCTTGCGTCCGCTCGTACCACTCCTCGGAGAAGGAAGGAACCGACGCCTGCGCGCTGTAGCCGGCTTCGGCCGGGTTGATAACGTGGAGCAACACGGCCGTCGCGTCCGGAAACGTCTCGACGACGTACTCGACGGTCGCTTCGGCCTGCTCGGAGCCGTCGACGGGAACGAGGATTCGCTTGCTCATACAGTACGTGTCCCCGCTACTGCGCTTGAGTGTTGGGGGCGTTGGTCAGTCATACAGGGAGGTGGTCGCAGTCAGGCCACTGTTCGAGCGGGACTGGATTGGCCGAGTGAACACCGTCAAAGACAGTTGATCGCTTGCAGATATATAGAGAGTTGCGAGAGACAATATCGTCATGGCCCTAAATCCAATTAATAGATTATCTAATATGGAGGAATGCAGCGATAAGCGATGTCTTTCAAACGAACTCGGTGCACCACGCCACGGCACGAGAGATGAAGCGCGTAGTGCTTCTTCTCGTGGCGACGGTCGCGCTGATGACGGTTCCGCTTGTCGTGTCGGCAACAGTCAGTCCGACGATCTCCGATGTGCACGTCTCACCGACCACGCCAGCACCGGGGGAAACAGTCACGGTGACGCCGCTCATCGAGAATCTGCAAAGCAGTACCGAGCCGATTCGTATTACTGACGTGGCTGTGCGTGATGCGGAGGGAGCAGCCGAACTTATTCGAGTACAGAACCTCGGCAACGTCGCTCCGGGGTCGACAGTCGAGGTTCCGCTCTCGGTCAGCTTCGACTCGGCGGGCACCCACCAACTCAGGGTTATCCTCTACGCGGAGGCGTCGAGCGGGTCCGGAACCATGCAGGTCGAGTATCCGGTATCGATTACCGTAGCTGACAGGGATCCACAGATGGAGATAACCACCGAAGAGTCCGTCGATGGGGTGGCTACTAACGGGACGGTGGAGCTGGTCAACGGGCTCGAAAATGAGATAACGGACGTCGAGGTGACCGTCGATGGGACGGGTGTGGAGATGATAGAGAGCCGAAATATATTGGCGTCGGTGGACTCGGGAGCGTCGGCCGAGATCCCGTTCAGGTTCCGCCCCACTGCAGCCGGGGAACACGAGCTGACGGCGACGCTGAACTACACTGTCGCTGGAACCACTGACCGGACGACGACGTACTCGTCGTCGATCCAGACTGACAGTCTCCAAGACAATGTCCGACTCAACGCGACACCTATCGGGGATCGCTCGGAACCCGACGTTCGCGTCGAAGTACAAAACTTCGGGAACCACGAAATCGAGGATGTTACCGTCACGGCGACAGCAGCCAACGCCACGTTTGGCGAGGCGGTCATCCAATCTATCGCTGCCGGAGAGTCCCAACAGGTACGCCTCGACACGACGCTGCAGGGATCGACTGCGACGGCTGACGTTACGGCGAGTTACGGGATGGCGACCACCGACGGCACTGCAACCGCAACGACGACAGTCGAGTCAGAACAAGGGAGAATCGCCCTGACAGGCCTCGACGTAACTCGTGAGGACGACGGCCGCATCCGCGTGTCCGGAAGTGCAAGCAACGTCGGGAGTAGCGAGGTCGACAGCGTCATCGTCGGCGTGCAGGATACGGCTGCCGTCGAGCCCGCGTTCCCGAACCGAGAGTATTTTGTCGGCACCGTCCCCGCCAGTGATTTCGTCTCGTTCGACGTGTACGCACAGACCGAGCCGAACACGTCGTCGGTTCCGCTCGAAATCACGTATACGAGCGGCGGCGAGACCCGGACACAGGAAGCCAGCGTCGACATCAGTAGCAGGCAGTCGACACCGTCAGTGGCCGATTCCACGGATACTGGCGGCTTCTCAAGCCTCCTCGTAGCCGGAGTCGGGGGTATCATGATGCTCGTCGTCGGCGGAATCATGGTCATCGGGTGGAGGAATAGTCAGGATGATAGTTGACGCGTCGGGCGTCACGAAGCGGTACGAGACGGGCAACGAAGTTGTGACAGCGCTCGACGATGTCGATTTCAGGCTGCACTCCGGCGAGTTCGTCTCGATCATGGGCCCCAGCGGCAGCGGCAAGACAACGTGTCTCAACATCCTCGGACTGCTCGATACGCCGACCGAGGGTGAGATAACACTCGACGGGCGGCAGGTCAAGGGACTGTCGGACCGCGAGCGGACGACGTTCCGGAAACAGACCATCGGCTTCGTCTTCCAGCACTACTACCTCATCCCGACGCTGACCGCGACCGAAAACGTCACCGTACCGCGGACGTTCGACAACGACCCCGGAGCCCCGGAGCGGGCCCGAGACCTCTTGGACCGCGTCGGACTGGGGGACCGGCTCACCCACAAACCCGACGAGCTCTCGGGCGGGCAGAAACAGCGGGTCGCCATCGCTCGCTCGCTCATCAACCGTCCCGACATCGTGCTGGCGGACGAACCAACGGGGAACTTGGACAGGGACACCGGTCACCAGATTCTCGACGAATTCGCCCGCGTGGCCGACGAACGCGACGTGGCGGTGGTAGCGGTCACACACGACGAACTCGTCAAGGAGTACACCGACCGGACCATCGACCTCATCGACGGCGAGGTGTGTTGATGCTGCGGAGAGTAGCGCGTCGGCTCCCCGCGCTGAAGATGGCCTACCGGAACCTTTCGCGGACGAAAGTCCGCTCGTCGCTCGCAGCGCTTGGCATCGTCGTTGGCGTCGTCGCCATCGCCTCGCTGGGCGTGTTCGGGGTGACGCTACAGGATTCGATATCAGGGAACCTCGGTGATGTCGGCAACCAATTCACCGTCACACCGTCGGGCGAGAACGGGGTGACGGAGTTGACCGAGCGTGATATCGAACGGATAGAGCGTGTCTCGTCGACGGCGACAGTGACGCCGATGCAATCGAATATACAGCCGGTCGACTTCGGCGGCGAGGGACCGGCAAGTCAACAAAGCCTGCTCGCTGTGGAAAACCCACAGCGGGTGTATACAACGGTCGAAGGAAGCATACCGCAACCGCTTCGGAATGGCGTTCTCGTCGGACAGTCACTCGCTGAAGAACACGATCTCGGTCCGGGGTCGGCCGTCGACATCAACGGCACGTCCCGTCGTGTCCGGGCAGTTATCACGTCGTCCGGCAGTGGATTCACGCTCAACCCCGACAACAGACTCATCGTTTCGATAGACCGCTCCGCGCGTGAGTACGACAGGATTGTCGTGTCAGAACCGAGCGGCACGGAAGCAAACGCCACGGCGATGGAAATTCGTCGGTCGCTCAACAACCGAGAGCAACGGGTTTCGGTTCAACAACTGTCCCAGTTCATAGGTCAGATAGGCAAAGTGTTCAGGGCTGTTAATATATTTCTCGTCGGTATCGGCTCCATCTCGTTGTTCGTCGCCGGGATTTCCATCCTGAACGTGATGTTGATGTCGACCGTCGAGCGTCGTGAGGAAATCGGCGTCCTCCGTGCCGTGGGCTTCCAGAAACGCGACGTGTTGAAAATGATGCTCGCAGAGGCGTCGTTGTTGGGGGTGCTCGGTGGCTTGGCCGGTGTCGGGCTCTCGATAGTTGCCGGTGCGATAATCAATCACTACATCGCAGGTAACGCACTTGCCGTCTTCAGCCCGCAGAAACTACTCTACGTTAGCATCGCTTTCGCCTTCGCCGTCGTCGCAAGCATCGTCAGCGGATTGTATCCGGCGTGGAAGGCGGCCAGCGAGGAACCCGTCGAGGCCCTTCGGAGCTGAGATAGGGGTATCTATCATAATATATCTGTTAATTTCTGAATGTATTAATAAATTATCATACATTATAATGTACCACCGCGTCTTATAATTGTTTATGCCTATAGGGGTGGACGAAATCATGCAGTGTGTTGCCGGGACAGAACATCGCACCGATATCCTTCGTACTCTCTCGGAAGAAAACAAAGACCTTCGTGACCTTTCTGACGATCTCGATATTCCGCGGGCCACACTACGACACAACCTCGGCAAACTGGTCGATACCGCTCTCGTCGAGACTACGGTGGGCAACGAATACCGAGTAACGCCGCTCGGGGAAGCAACGCTCAGTGGGCTGGCCGTGTTCCGGGAACCACTCGACGTAGCCACACGGCTCAACCCGTTCCTCTCCCGTATCGATTACGACGAGTTCGACGTCCCGCTTTCGGCACTAAAAGATGGGGAAACTGACAGAATCGACGCGGGCGAACCCGTTCGCACCCAGTCGTCGGGTCGAAGACGTACTGCGGTCACAATCGGTTACGACGTGTTATCTGCCGATACTGCCGTTATCGCTCGGTTCCGACAGGCAAGAGACCGTTCCGTTCAACGGCGTACACTTCGCAGCACCACCTGATATCCTCTCGGGACTCGCAAAGAGAAACAAGGCTGTCTTCAACGACCTCGTCGAGCGGAACCGCGTGTTCCAGACCGCGAATCCACAGATGGATTCGCTGGGGTTGCTCCAGACGGATACCGAGGCATTTGTACTGGTTCCCGACGACAATCAGAAACCGCATGCGTTCGTTGAGGACAGCAGTGAACCGTTCTGTGAGTGGGTTAATTATAATCTCGGGAAAATCTTCTCCGATGCGTCTCATCTAACGGAGCCCGAAACCGTCGTTACGGGGACACAGCGGGGGCAAAAAAAGTAGGACAGAACGCGCAGGCGACGATATCGTCTGCCCGCCCAGATGCTGGGTGGTGGCCATCCGATCACACGCCAACTCATTCTTTACGAACTCGACGGGTGCCCCGGCTACTCGTCACCACCACTACTGGTGCGGCGGATCGAAGATGCACAGAAAATCCACGAGCAACGACCGATTCTCCAAGAGACGCTCGCTACTGCCACGCAGCCGAGGTGTTAGGTTTGGCGAAAGACGCATGACTATACTCGTTCCTCACGAAGATAGAGTTTGGCGAGTGTAATATTCTCCGCACTCAGCTCAACGGCGCCGACGCGAACGAACCCATTCACGCTTTCTTTCAGGAACACGAATCAGGAGACCATCTCGCTGCAAAGGAGTGATTTCGCAATGTCGTCCGAGCGTACAGCCACCAGTATCAGTACTGTATTTGAAGACACACAGCCGATAACCGAACCAAGGCAGATTACAACGCGACGATAGCGGCAAGATAGTATCCGATGAGGCGGGTCGTTACTTGCACTTCGATGATAGCAGCGACGGCCAGCATAGTAACCGTCAACACGACGAGTGAGAGGATGTTCTCGACGGTTTCTTCGGTCAGCACCGACTCTGTCCGACCGCGCAGATGTTGTAACAGGGACACGGTCACCCGCAAACTGGCCGCGACAGCGAACCATATTGCCGGGATTTCGAGTACCCCATGCGGTAAGACCAATATAGCGAGTATGTGGAGATTTCCGTTTGCACTCGCGATTCCGATATTCGCTCCGATAAAAAATCCGTTCATGACTAAGATGCCGATACTCGGGAGACTCAGCAGGAACGTGCCAAGAAGTGCGACTGTTCCGACCAGTATATTATTCTGAAACAAGTCGAGTGACGAGATTTGTAAATCTCCCGGCCCGGTTATCGGGCTCTCGCCAGTTCCCCACTGGGACTCGACGCTCCCCGTGTCGACATCGAGATACCCGCCAACCATGCTAACACCCATCACCAACGCACAGAAGAGGATGAGCCGTCGGTTCTGAACGATGGCCCGGCGCCACGTCCGTGGCCGCAGCGACGACCGAAGGGTCATAACTCTCGGCCCTGCAGCGCGGCAGCCACTACCGCTCTATGCACTCGCGTTACAGCCAAAACCGTTGGACTGACGTGCCGTGTTGAGAGATTTGTCATCTTACAAAATGCCGCGGAGGGCGGCGCGCCGCAGTGACTCGCTCACTAGAGAGCTTTAGCGAGCCCGGTCGTAAGCGTGCCGAAGAAAGCGATAAGTATGAACAGGCCTTTCGTAAATGGTTCTAGGTCGCCGGCTGCAAGAGCCCAGAGGGATATCGTCGTTCCACCGATACCCTCGACCCATTCCATTGCCTCTGCGTGCTCTGTGGCGTCAATATGACCAACGCGATAGAGGTGATCCATCTCAGCAGTCCCAGTATCAGCGGCCACAGTTGCCGACGCTGCGCCTGCTGCCTCACTCGACTGTGTGGCTGCCGGGCTGGTCGTTGTCCCGCCCCCCATTGCATAGGCGAAACTGATTGCGCCAGTAATCATCAACACTGACAGGAATATTTTTGTCAACTCTCTGGTCGATACGGACGGTCTCGTTGCATGCTGTTTTGTTAGCATTACGGCTGTTCATTATGGAGACTGTATTTTATATTAACCCAATAATAAATAATGAGTCTCTCGATATTGGGCAGACTAATGCCGAACGACAAGCTCATTTTCGCGATGGGGAAATCGGAGCAGACAATCGAGTTGTGAGTCGTCATTTCCCCACGCACTCGAATTCATTGTTCAAACTAAGACGATAAAGAAAGGGCTGCCAGCGGCCATCTGTGACTGTAGTGAGACCATGGAAATACGAGCGCTAGTCCTTGACCCGGACAAATTTTATACGGCACCGATAGAGGACCACATTCGAACGTCGACGGTCGTTGTCTTGCTCGCGGCGGTGTTAGAAGCGTCTTCACTGGCGTATACATTCTATCTACTAATGCGAGCCACGGACATTGGCGGAGAGTTGGGTGTCGTGAGTATCACGGTACTGCTTGGACTGATGATGTTCATGATAGTTGCGGGATGGCTTCTCGTCTCCGGCGCATTCTTTTGGATTTCGAAGCTATTCGATGGCCAGCGAAACTTCCGTGCGCTCGCGATGTACGTCGCTTGGGGATTCGCACCGCAGGCCTTCTCGTCGGCCTACGGCGTTATCGTTCTCGCTGTACTCCTCCGTCCCGCCGAGATATCCGGCTCTGTCGGGGGGTCCGTCACCGGCATCGCTCAAGTTAGTTCTCACCCGGCAGCGGTAGCCGGTTCGGTGTTGAGTGTCGCCTGTCTGATCTGGACCGCCTTCTTGTGGGTATTCGCCGTCAAACACGCGCGAGAACTGTCGCTTCGGGAGGCTACGTACACTGTTGCTCCCGTGGCTGGACCGCTCGTTCTGTACAGCATCTCCCAACTCCCGATCTGGTGACTGGGCTCCGCTCACGTCGAGATGTCAGCGTCCGAATCAAGCGAGTCGATGTCCTCGTCCAGCCGCGCTCCATAACTGCGCTCTTCAGCTGTGTCGAGAGACCCGCCACCGACGGTGACGGCGAAGACGGCGATACCGGTGAAGAAGTTGCCAAAGAGCATCGCGCCGAGGCCGACGACCGGTGGAACGAACGAAAGCGCCAACATCAACAGGATGTTGACCGCGATGAGTCCCGTCGCCATGCCGACGATTTTGGTTACGTTCCGGTCGACCGTCCCCGTCGCGGTACGCTCGACGCTGCCGAATGACCCGCTCATATCCGTGCCGTCTCGACACGGACAGATGGGTCTTTTTCATCGGGATAGGGCCGTTGCTCACACCTCACTCCGTGTCTGAGATATTCGCTCACTCGTCCTCACGGATAACGTCGGACTCGCCGTTCCACCGCTCGCTACCGAGGCGCTACCTGTCTCCCTTTCCCCGTTCGTATGCGAGATTCCCTGCGGTCGGCCCCGCTGCTGCTCCGCGGTTCGCAATGCTCACCGCGTCGCTTCGAGGAACCTCACTCCGTTCGGTTCCTCGCTATTCTCGCCCGTGTCTGGTCACACACTTCGAGAGACCGATCAACTCCACGGGTTCGGAGTTGTCGGGCGAGTAGACGACCCGCTGGCCCTTTTCCATGTAAGGAACCTTCGATTCGAGGTTTCGGGGGATGTTCACCGCCGAAATCGCGTCTTCGTCGCCCAGATTCAACACCATCGTCGTGTTGATTTGCTTGAACACGGGGTCCGCGATGTCCTGTGGGTCTTGGGTGATGAGATACAGTCCCAGTCGCTCTTTTCGACCCTGTTTGGCGGCCTCGGTGAACTTCCCGATGACCTGTCGGCCCTGCACGCTGTCGGCATCGGTGAGGAAGTTGTGGGCCTCGTCCATGCCGACGACGAGCGGCGTCTCCTTGATTCGGTCGTACATCGGGTCGTTCGAGAGTTTCTGGTCGATGAGGAGGCTGGAGACAGCGAGCACGATGGTCGAGGCGGTCCGCGAGTCAGTGATGTGATAGGTCGGAATCACGGTCAGACCGCCGTCCCGAACCAGTTGGGGAATCTGGTCGGTGATGGGGCGGGCGTCTTGGTCGAAGACGCGCCCGAAGCCGCGCACGCGGCGCTTGATGGCGTCGAAGGTGGCCTCGTGCACGTCGCCCGTCTCGTCCAGTTCCTCTTTCAGCGCGGGGTCCGAGAGGAACGTCTGGAACTGGTCGTAGGTGCCGCCGCGGCCGTACTCGCGTTTGAACCGCGGGAGGAGGGTGTTGACCAAGGCCCCGTACTGATTGTCGTTGAGATTAGAACCGGCGATGAGCCACGGGTTGCCGTGGACGAGCGAGAACGGAATCGTGAACTCGACCTGCTCGGCGCGGTGGTGGCTGGCGTTGTACTCCGCGCCCGCGACTTTCGGGACGAAAGCGATGGTGTCGTCGTAGCCGCCCGTTGCGACGCCCTCCCGCTCACACCGGCGAGCGAACTCGTCGGTCATCTCGGGGTTGTCGTCGTGCATCTGAGCGTACTCGTCTTGGGGGTCGAACTGGACGACGGCGAGTTCAGGCGTGCGGCCGTCGGCCATCTCGTAGGTGCGCCCGAGGTACTGCCGGAGAACGTTCTTCGAACTGTGAGTCTTCCCCGAACCGGTCCCGCCCGCGACCAGCGTGTGTCGGAAGATGAGTGGGTCGCCCGAATCGTAGTCGTCTTTCAGCCGGTAGTCGATAGTCGGCGGGCGCGCGCTCGTCTGAACTTTCTCGCCACCAACGGAGAGGTGGCCCAGAAAGACGCCGTCCTCGGGAATCTTCAGCCCGGTCTTGATTTCGGACTTGTCGGTCGCCTCGCGGACGACGGTCTCGGGTTTCGGGACGCGGTCGGTCATTCGCCGTTTGAGGTCGTCGCCGGCCTGTGCCGCTTCCGGCGTTGGGCCGTCGTTGTAGAGGACGGCGATGGGGTCGAGCGAGGCGATGAACTTGAAGTCCTGTTCGTCGATACCCTCTTCGCGCATCGCTCGGCGGGCGTGAATCTCGGTCGCGTCGTCGGCGCGGAACTCCTGTGCGTACTCCAAGGCGGCGATGCGACAGAACAGGCGTTCCCCATCGGGGTACGGAATCAAGAGGTACTTTCCCAACCGAACGCGAGAGCGGTTCTGTACGGTGATGTACGCCCGCAACACCGACTCGTCGTCTTCCTCGCTGATGCGTAGGCCGTTGGCCGCCGACAGCACCCCGAGGCCGCTGTCCGGGCCGGCTGGCTCCGTCTCGATGGTCTCGAAGTCGTCGCGCTCGTCGGCTGGCTGTGCGTCCGCGGCCGTGTCCGCCGACGCGACGCCGCCACTCGTTTCACCGTCGACGCCCCCGTCGTCGCTGTCGCCGTCGAAATCCGTGAAATCCCCGAGGTCGGACATATCGGCACCGACGGGAGCCGGGGATTAACACCTTTCCCCAGCAGGGCGAAAGTGAAACCTTACCCCCGTCGGCGACGGACCTGCGTACATGGAACCGGTCCGGGTGATGTCGTTCAACGTTCGCTACGACACCGCCACAGACGGAGTGGATAACTGGGCCCACCGCCGCCGACTGGCCGCCGCCACCATCCAATACCACGACCCCGACGTGGTCGGGATTCAGGAGGCCATGCACCACCAACTCCGGGAGCTTGAAACGATGCTACCCGGGTACGCGTGGGTGGGCGACGCCCGCGACACCATCGCCGCCGGCGGGGAACACACCGCCGTTGGCTACCGGCGTGACCGCTTCGAAGCCGCCGACACGGAGACCTTCTGGCTCTCGGAGACGCCCGGCACCGTCGGCAGCGTCGGCTGGGACGCGACCCATCCCCGGGTGGCGACGTGGGTTCGGTTGCACGACCGCGGCGGCGACGGCGGCCTACTGGCGGTGAATACCCACCTCGACCATCGCGGCGAGCGGGCCAGACGCGAGGGTATCGCGGTCGTGTTGGACCGAGTCGCGGCGCTGGCCAACGGCGACCCGGTCGTCCTCAGCGGCGACTTCAACTGCCGCGTCGGCGACCCCGCCCACGACCGCACCGCTGGGTACGAACTGCCGGACGGCCGGCACCTACGGGACACGCGAACACTGACCCACCGTCGCCACGGGCCGACGACCACTCGGACGGACTTCCACGACCTGCTCCCGAACATGGGCATCGACCACGTCTTCGTGGCCGACGGTACCGCGGTCACGGGCTGGTCGGCCGTGACCGACCGCGACGACGACCACTATCCCTCCGACCATCTCCCCGTCGTCGTCGACTGTGAGTTCTGATAGTGGTTATTGTCGCGATTTACCGGGACGCGCCGACCCCGGGGTCGGCGCTATCCGGGAATAATCTGCAATGATAAGTACGAGGCGGTAGCGACGCTTTTGACCGTCGGCCCCTTGTATACAGTATGTTACTGATTCGCGGCACTGCGGGCGGGGCGGGACTGACCGGGACGCTGTACGAACCGGGGGAAGCCCCCCCGTCCTTTCGCGGCGCGCCCGACGAGGGAGCCCCGTACGTCTGGGTCTGTGACGCGTTCTACGAAGTCGAGAGCGGGGGCCAACAACAGCAAATAGGAGGTCGTGAGCTTCGGGTGGCCTTCGAGTCACCGGTACCCCGTGGATTCGAACACCGCGAGGCGGCGCTGTCGGCAGCCGAGGAGTTCGTCCGCACCCAGTTCGCCCGGCTCGGCGTCCCGGAAGACGACGTCGACGTGACGGTCACACAGGCCGAGACGGCTTAAAAGAGGGTGTCGGCGGTGCCCCAGCGGATGTCGTTGTACAGCTTCGAGCGGTCGGTGTCGAAGGTGCGCTCGATACGTCGGGTGAGTTCCTCGCTACCCCGCCGGTCGATGCTCGCCAGTTCGTCGGCTTTGCCAACGGCCAGCGGCGGCCCCTTCTGGGCGGCCACGTCGTGGAGAATCTGCCGGGCGAGTCGGTCGCGACGCTCCTCGTCTTTCGTGAACGCGTAGGGAGCTTCGACGCGAAAGACGAGGTCGGTCCGCGGGTCGTGGACGACGAAGAACGTCACTTCGTACAGTTCGGCGTCCAGTTCTCGCTCGATGCCCAACGCGGAGCCGTCGGCAGCCATCACGCTGTCGGTCCCCCCTCGCGAGCGAAACCAGTTGGTACACGCGAGCGCGTCGGTCTTTGGCTCGCCCTCGCCGTCGAGGCGCTCCAGCACCCGCCGGAAGAAGGCGGTGTCGTCGACCCACGGGGCCGCGGTCTTGTTGCGGACCGCGCGGGTCAACCCCTTCGCCGAGGAGTTCTTTATGAAACCCACCAGCGGCACGTCGCGTTCGACGAAGCGTTCGACCAACTCCACGTAGTTGCCGACGACGGTCTTTGGCCGGTCGTCCTCGGCCAGTAAGTCCGCGAGTTCGGTGTCCCGCTCGGCCCAGCGGAGCAGGCCGGTCGGGTAGATTGGACCGTCGAGGATGAAGATGTCCTCGACGGCGTCGGCGTTCAACAGCGCGTGCTCGCTCTCGGCCAAATACAGCGCCAGCGCGTGGACGACCCGCTGTTCGTAGCGGTCGACCTGCGGGACGTCGAGCACTCGACGGCGGGCGTAGCCTCGGTCGCCGCCGTGCCACTCGCCGCCGAGCGACACCGTCGCGTCGTTCGAGTGGACGGCCATGATGATGGTCCGGGCCCGATGGAGTTCCACGTCCGAGGGCACCGCGCTCATCGCGGCTTGGGCCACGTCCAACACGAGGCCGTTCTTGAACGACGTGGGGTTGATGGTGCCCGAGTCGAGGCCGTGCTGGGTCGGGAACGGTGACTCGGCCAGCGCGATGTCGTCTATCGGGACCTTCCGGCGGCGCTGCTCGCCCAGCGGCGTGAGTAGCTCCCGGCCGTCCTGATACAGCGGGTCCAGAAACTCGTCCCACACCGTCTCGGCGGCGGCCCCCTGGTCGCTCGTCTCGACGGCCCCTCGGACCTGCCCCTCCAGCTGG